>Ga0310342_100001328_pt1 | contig 15279 bp, 43 predicted proteins | sample S15DNA20500_MG_FD_206155 | JGI IMG/M metagenome (GOLD analysis project Ga0310342, IMG submission 206155) | Marine microbial communities from station ALOHA, North Pacific Subtropical Gyre - S1503-DNA-20-500_MG | ecosystem: Environmental > Aquatic > Marine > Oceanic | place: Pacific Ocean: North... | reverse complement strand
GATATAGAAACCCAAAATTTAAACGGTCGATCAGAGATGAGATAAAACCCGAGGCCCCTCAGAAATCACATGAAGAAAAAGGGGTAAAGGAAAATTTTATAGCGACCCCTAGTAAAGAGAGCATCCGCAGATTGTGGTGGAGTAAATATTCGCCGGACCTAAAAAATCCTCAGGTAAAGTCTGAGGGACCCCAAACCAAAAAAGGTAGTGAGCCTCCAAAATCCTCGTAGTGAGTCTCTAGTGAGCCAAACCTCTATTAGACCTTAGTGAGCCCATTGAAGGTTCATTGAGCCTTCGTACAGTGAGCCACAGTGAGCTTATGGTAGTGGCCGAATAATCCCAACACGCTCATGAGGCCCCATGAAGAACTGTCCCCAAGGCTAGATGTGGCATAAGCCGAGCCATCCTAATCGCGTCCCAGCGAGGGAGGCCGAAGGCCGAATACCATCCCCAGACTAGAGAAGGCTGGAGATCCCTCAGGTAGATTCTGAAGGCCTTGGTCCTAAATTAGGGTCATAATAGGGACATATTTTCTATCGCCTAAGGAAAATTTCAAACGGTGAGAGGAGGGTGGCGAGAGGCATAGTTCTAATACTCTGTCACTCGTCCGAAAGGCCTCTACCAATTCAGCAACCAAGCCTGGAGTAGGGTCATCTCTGTCCATACTAGGTGCCATAGCAGGGTGGCATAGGCCAAAAACCAATAGGCGAATAACAGCCATTCTAACCTGGTCATTCTATCTTTCTCATTCTTTCTATCTTCTTACAGCGGGGCCAATGGTCTTATAGGGTGGAGGACCGTACAGCGGGGCCTAACGGTGGTTATTAAAAGCTCGACGAGCATAGCGAAGTCAGGTAAGGCTGAAGGCTTGACCTGTATATTTCCTGGCGTGTATTGACGTAAGTGGGGGTAGGGTTAGAGTCATAAGAGACATTCTAGGACAAGGTTTCTAAAGGTGGGTCGTCAAGAGAAGGAGAATGTTCGTTAGGTTTCACAAGCCTCAAATGTCTTTTCGCTATCGCGTTCGGAGGGGCTTCGCCATCCTCTTCTTCATTCTTCTTAAAGGTAATAACAAGGTTGCCATCTGCATCCTTATCTTCTATTACTTCGACTCGCGGTAGCTTGAGTCCAAACTTATCACCTAGCTCACGGTTAATAGCCCGTATCTCGAACTCGGTTTCTTGGTCCACTTGGGCGTCTGCGAACATCTCTAGGTGATTAAGGCTCGCTACGAGAAGCTCTTTAGTTTCTAAGTCTACGAAAATAGTGTTATTATCTGACAATGCTCAACTCCTTTGGCACCTTGGTCTATCGGTTAGTGAGTGATTCTTTTGTGATGTTGACGTAGTCGACGAACAAAAAATCGCGACCGCCGTTCTTCGAACTTCTTTATTAATCTGCTGGGGCCTCTGGGTATTTCTTAAAAATATGGCGGCCGACCGTAGGCAATCCGTGCTTCTCTTTGTATAGTTCAACCTCTCGGTCTGAAACCTCTAATGGCATTCCGCCTTGTGTCTGAATACAGGGCATCACAAAGGGTATTTCTGCTTCTGTGGCCATAGGAGTGTATCCTGACTGATATCGTGATAATTTAGGGTCGAGACTTTGAATAACACCTTCGTGCCTTCGTAGATCATATTCAAGTCCTATCTGTATAGCATATTCTCTCGCTTCATCAATGGTCTCAAAGCCTTGTCGTGTCACCTTCTCACCTCGTTTATAGTCTGGATGGTCCCACTGAACGGTATAAGGTTTGTAGCCTTTTAGTTTGGCAATCTGACGCTCTTGACGTTTAGATCGAATCTTGTCTTCCCATAGTTTCGTTAATAAGCTCATAATGTTATTTACTCTTATCTGGCTTGACGATTGTATGACCTGGCCACATTGTCTTGCCCCATTCTGCGATTAAAAAGTCTTTATTCTTTTCGATGTATTCTGCTTGAGTGTATTTAGGATAATCACCTTCCCAGGCCTTAATTTCTTCTTGATGTTCTATCCATTTGTGATTAGTAAAAAATGTCCAATAGTGATCGTGAATATTCTGCTTAATTACTTCCTTTGGCTTTTCTTCCGGCATACGCTACTTCTCCGCATTCATCTTGTTCTAATATACTTATCGGATCGTCTTCGTAAACCGCCCACGGTAGTGAATCATCGTCATATGCTCCGTACCAACCTTCTTCAGAATCGCCCCATTCAGATACTAATTCGTCGTTGGTCATCTGGTGATAGCCCTTACAGCCATCGCTGAGCAAGTGTATTAGGTTGTCGTGGTTGTTTTCTTCTCGTATGTCTCTTAGGATAAGATAGGCTTCATATTGCATCATTCGTTCAGCTAGAACATAATGACTCAAGCTCAATGCTCTCTTGTCTTCCATAATTGGCTCGTGCTCAACAGGAAGGAATCCTATATCGGATTCATCAAATTCTGTAATCTTGCCCTCTTTAGTCTTTGTCATAACCTTATGCCCCCATGACTCTTCTACGGTTAATGGTTGACAGCCGTGTTCCGACTGATCTAATGCCCAAACTCTGTCACCTTTGACATATAGTGTCATAGGTAACCTTTCGTGCTCGGTCGCTTCTTTTCCATCGCTACCCTTCGTGGGTTTCGTGGAGTTCGGTTTGTCAACTCAATTATAGAGCCAAAGTATTTGTCGAAAGTATCAACTAGGTCGTTGTAATCGCCTGACTTCATTTCGTTTAAGACCTTTTCAATCTCGCCCGATATCATCCCCATCTGCTTACCAATGTCTTTAGCATATCCCATCAAGACAAAGGCATTGCCATCTGGCCCAGATAAGTCAATAAAATGATTTCCATTATATGTCGGCATCGTTATTCTCCCTCGTTATTGTTTACGGAAACCAAACTGGATTATCCGCTTTTTTGCTTAAATGATCGTCCCATGATATTTTGATTCCGTACGTCTTTGGATCATCACATCCGTCGCCTGGCCATTCGGCGTAGAATAAATCTTCTACTTCTTGCCCCTTACCAGCATCATAAAAGTAATTAACCAACTCTTTTATTTCTGCTCTGTAGGCATTTCCCGAAGTCCAATAACAATGATCATCACTCATTTGGAAAGTCCAATCGTGTTCCTTAAGAGCTTTCGCTAGGTTCTCGAGTGTGACTTCCTTGTTTAAGATTAAAGCCTCTGTCATACTACCTCTTTCTTTTTATCGTTTTCTACTTCTTCTTCGTCTTCGTCGTATTGAGCCATTTCTTCGCAGATGTTGAAGTTATCATCTAACTTCGCACCCAGTCCGTCGTCCCAAAAGCTGTCGTCGTGTTTATGATCGTGGACTGTAATACAATCATCATTTCCATCTTCCCAAAGACCAGCGAAGTCCATTCCAGGCTCGTAATAGAATGCCTTAACGCCAAAGTCTTTTCGTATCAGCTCTTCGTAAATACCAATCGGGGGTGCCCAGGCTGTATCAAAAGCCAAACACAATTTCCCGTGAAAGTCTGTATCTCCGTCTTTAATTTCGTTCTGGTAAAAAGAATCTTCACCACTACAATCCCATTTCGTTCCCCAGTTATTAACATTCCAATCGTACCAATTGTCATAACCGTGTTTCTCCTTAAGAGCTTTATTCTTTTTCTTGTCTTCGTCTCTTGCTGGAGATTGGGTTCCGGAAAGTTCTTCTGGAATAGGTAGGATGTGATTGAATAAGCCTTCTCCACAAGCCTTAGATAATTCTTCCAGCTTGTTTTTCGGCCCTGTTATTTCGATATTGTTATTACACCAATTTGGCATATTTGCCCTCTCTTTCTATGTTAGCCTTGTTTATTCATTGCCTTATTGTTATATACATTATAAGGCCTTAGAGCTTAAAAGTCAAGCTCTAAGATACCTTAGATCAGCTTAAATCAGCCTAGAAATCGCTCCAATTCGAAATCTTTTTATAAACCTTGTCTGAATATTTGACCATTGCCTCATTACAGGACTCTTTGGTACCATCTGGAAGATTGGATAACAAGCTCCCGGTGTCTGATGACGTCATTTCAATAAATGAAATTCGATACCTGCCATCCTTTGCTTCAAGATTTATATCACCATGAAATGGTAAAGTGACTCCCCAGAATTTACAATAAACATTCTGATCTAATTGTCCGGCGGCGGTTCTGATATTTTCTGCTGATTGGTCTACCTTGTAAACCTTTTGATAATCAAAAGCCGTGTCTGATGCCATAGCCTTACCAAGCCCTGGAGGACCTGCTATCGCTGTCAATGACATTGCCATTGCTCCTACTAAAATTGCCTTTTTCATTTTATGCCTCTCTGCATTCAATTAGTAATGGCCTGATCTTGGTTTGTAAGACTCCCCATACAATAATGGCTCGGTGTTAATCCCCCAGCGAAATCTAAGTCTACGCCTTTGTCATAACCCCTTCTCAGGCTTCCGTCTTGCATCTTTTCGTTTATTTGATCTATGATCTGGTTAAACGGGCCGCGACGGCCAAAAACCTCTCTGTTTCGATATATCTTAGTATCTTACAGAGAATTCTTTAATTCAAGTCTTGCCATAATAAAATGGCTATCCCAATACATCCTAAGGCGCCATATTGAAAATAATTAATCTCGCCTATGTCTAACGGATCTTGGATATGAGTCCCATAACTTAAAAGACCTATCCCTACCGCTATGCTTAAGATGAAAATTCCAAATTTCATTAATCCTTTTTCACTTTCTTTTTCCTTTTGTTCTTACGAGGTTCATCTCGATAATAGGCTGTATCAATATCCCAAATGTCATCAAAGGATACGACAAATTCTTTTCGACTCTCTTCGTCAATAACTCTGACCAACCTCGTGTTTAGGTCTCGAATCTTAATGGTTCCAAGCCCTTCATATAATCCCGGGCCTTTAAGTGGCACGTCAGAAAGTCCTGGTAGACGACCGAAGGTATCTAACATCGTCGTCACCCTAAACTTGCAGGCATAAGTCTTGCCCATCGTTATCTCTTCAATTTTCTTAAAAGCCATCTTCTTTCTCCTTCTAGTGAACCGTATCGCTTTCGCTTGGTGGGAAATGTTCTTCCACAGCCAAAAGATCGTGTATTGAGATCTTACCGAACTTTTCTTCTAGTGTATCACAGGCATCTCTAATTCCTGTGGCCACAATCTCATATTGAGCGTCAGCGGTCATAAACAGAAAAGTTCTTAACATTTATTCGGGCCTCTCCCTGGCAACCAAGGGGTGTATCCTAGTTTACCTAAAGTCTGATCTACCGTAGCCATTTCGTACGACCCACTATCGCTTGAATCTCTAATATCAAGCAGAGCATTAATCAATTCGCATTCTCTTGTCATACCACCGACTGATTCTGTATAGAATTGATTATTCGTTGTTCTAGCGTCTGAACGTCTGGCTGTTAAAACATCATCGACATTATACATTATCATGATTGGCTCCCTCTGCTAAACCTGATTTCAATGAGTCTAGATCTGCCATTGCATTATCAACAGTCTCACAATCTAAACCGTTCTTTGGGTTCGTCAGCTCTCTTTCGAGTAAGTTAATGACTTTCCAAATATTCTGTTCCATTATGCTCCAACTCCATAATTGCTCTGGTCTTCGTTCTTTAATCCGTAGTGAATAAGCATCTCCTTATTGGAGATATAAAAATCTGTATCACGATCGTAATACTTTCCCTCTTTTGGATCGTAATACAATATCTTGCCCGTGTCGAATACAAATGGTCCTTCAAGTCCTTCGTGACTTAAATCTGTGTACCGTTTACGGTCGATATTTGGCATTACCTTATAAGCCATTATTCGTTCCCCAAGATTTCGTAGGTGACTCGTGAGCTCAAAGAACTTAAGAATTTTTTCAATTGGTCTGTGGTGTAAAGTTCGCCGAGGATATCGACATTTCTATAATTGGTGAGTTTGACCACTTTGAACATTTTCTTTTGTGGTCCCGCCGCTTTGAGTGTGGCGTCTTTAATTACGATCTTTGAAGTCATATGCTTCTCCCGTTTAATTGTTTATAATACTATTATAAGGTCTTAAAATCTAAAAGTCAATAACTTTTTCGACCTCTTTTTCTCCAATTAGTATTTGAAACGCCATAATAATCGGCGCCACTAATTCCCGATGGTATAACTTCTACCTTACCACCGTTATCTAAAAATTCCTTCATCATGCGATCATGCTCAATCTGTTTTTCGCTTCTGCCATCATAAACATTCGGCTCCTTTGCGAATTCACAGCCCTCAGCTCTTGGTGTTGCCTTGCCGTTTACTTTTTTCTTGGTTTTCGTTTTCATACGACTCCTTACAGTTTGTGGGGTTAACATTACATCAAATAAACTTAAATTAGGTAAGCTCATTAAAAGTCTCCAGGAGCGACTTGAACTGCTCTAAGCCCTTCGTCTCTCCACATTTGGACGACAGAACTTCTGTCATCAAATACCAGTTGAGGGTTTTGACCCTTATCCTTCATCTTTTGAAGCATACCTCTTTTGAGATCTACATCAGAAATGAAATTCTTATCCGCCCGCATAAACATATCGACAAAGATCAAGCCTTGCCTGTTCAATTGCTTCACGGTAACTTCTCGTTGGCTTTCGTTCCTACCGCTGGCTATAATAATGTTATGACCTGCTTTCTGTAGAGCGATTGCGATTGCAAAGACATCAAGGTTGGGTTTGTCGTTTGGAGTCTCCGCCCTAAAACTCTTCCAGTCTTTAGGTCGTTGCTCAACGAATTGCTTTCGATGTGAAATGTCCATCAAAGTTCCATCTATATCGAAGATGATGTCCACTGCCCTTCCTCCTTTGTTATTCTGCCTTAGTTTGATCTTGGATAAACTCTGCGCCTTGGTTTATTAAATCTTTAGCCGTATCAGTCACCACAGACATCTGTGATGGATCTTGATAAAGATATAAACCTAGGGCACCTATGGCCATCCAAAAAATTGCCTTAATCATTTGGCCTCCTCCCATTTGCGGTCTTCTTCCGCTTGTAATTCCGATTGAAAATTAAAAATTAGCTGAGACGCAAGATTCGGAAATCTCTCAGTAAGAGCTTCACTGAATTTCTTCAGGTCTTCTTTTCCCATCCTTGCCAGCATTTCAACCGATTGTAATATCATTAAATTCTCTGCCATTGTTCTATTATTATAAGGTCTGAAGCCAATTCTGTCAACCTCTTTCTTTCTTATTTTGGTGATCTTTTACACCAACGAAATTGAGTGTTTTTACCAAAGCCATATGAGGTGAATCTCCTTCTTTTTTGAATCTGTCATATGCTTCTTGTCTAGCCCTAGGTAAATCGTGCCTAGAAACTATCTTACCAAACTTATGGTGATTAGATTTTCGATTAGGGTCTTTAAATTTCCAACCCATAACCCCCCTGTCTTGGAATTATTGGCATTGGCCTAAAATCTTTGCCATAGGCATTTACGACTCTCTGATTATATGTGAATTCATCATGGGCTAGATCTCTTAAAACCTTGCTCCAGAATCTCTTAGCCCACTCGCTTAGATTTTCCTGTTCAAGAAGTTTCTTGACTGCTTCTGCTCGTTCTAATTGTTTCTTTTCGGAATATGGTCCCATTTATACCGGCATTGGCCAACCGTCTGAGCCGTACAATGGTTCACGGGTCTTTGGGTCAACTCTGATTATCGTTGCATATTCAAACTCTTTTTGTCTAGCAAGGGCCTTCTTTAATGTTTCGAAGAACCCTGCTGACTTATCTGTTCTTAAGAGTTTGACCTGATACAGTTTATCAGGATTTGAATATTTCTTGAAATCCACAGAACTCATTTAGGCTGTGACGTCCTCACCAATGCCTAGTTTCGAAACCAATGTTCCTGAAACTTTCCATCGTGTTTGAGTTTTTGAATCTAAGACTACCAAAGTTTTTTGATTTACTTTGACAACCTTACCGGAAACCCGTTGGCCTCTACGGCCTTCAAATCCCACAATGTCGCCTACCATAATATCTCTGGTAGCCTGACGTGAAAGATGTTGACGTTTCAATTTTACCGCTTCGATCACTTCGTTGAGTTGACCGTTGTCCATTTGGTAAATTAGTTCGCTTGCCTTTGTGACTAGATTGTTCATAATTGCCTCTCGTTGTTAAAATGCCTCATTATGTATATATTATAAGGTCTTTTGGTTAAAAAGTCAACCTCTAAGATTACCCTAGTTCATCCGAATTATCCAAAATCTCACTCTCTTTACAATGTTCTGGAAGTAAGGATTGGGGCGTATCTTTGCAATCCTGATACGTCTCCAAGTCTGGTTCCTGATAATCATACCCTGGTAAACATTCAGCCTGCATAAAAATCTGGTAGCCGTTTAGGAGCAGGTCTAGTCCCTTAAAATCTTCTAGCTTCGATTCACAATACTCTTTTGAGTCCATTGGAATCAGCAATTCTTGATAGGAATTAGTAGATGGCATACCGCCAAGAACATTCTGCATCCCCATCGAAATTATTAAAACATATTCCAGCATTATATCTCCTCGGTTTCGCCGTTTAATTTCACGAGTTGAATTTCTCGTAAATCTTTTCCGCTTCTGCGGTAATTGATATAACCTCTATGGCATAGCATATCAATTGTCGCTCCTGTACCTTGTCGCCTGCCTGTGTCACGGCCTAAAAGATATCCACAGAATAAAAGTCCACCGCCGAGTAAAATTGTTTTGAAAAATAAACTTAATTCAATCATGGTATCGTCACCGCTCCTATTAGAATAAGAAAAAGTATAGAACCACCGACTACCAAACTCCCAAAAAGAATTGTTTGATACAGATTAATTGCTATTCGTTTTATCATTCGCTATTTTTTCTAATAATTGTTTATGCTCAAAACCTTTCAAGGTCCTTTGCTCTTTTGATATCTGGTCCATCAAGTTCGTCTGAGCTTCAAGCAGACCATTTACCTTACCTAATTGAGCCATATGCTCCCCATGGCTATATTTCGTTGTCGTCATTGTTCCTATCTCTTGGTCTTTCATTGTTCCATTGCATCAGCATATAGGTGACCAGTCCTAATCCTAATATCGTTAAAAGTAATCCTAGTAATCCAAATGATGTCATGAATTCAACCACTTTCCTAAATGGTCTGGCGTTCTGTTTCTTCCGGGTTTGTGACCTAAATAATTCGCACCGTCTTGGACAACCTTTGCCATTCCGTGTCGTCCGCCCGCATTAAGAACCCAACCATGTGGGCCAAATAATACAGCCTTACCGTGAAAGGTTTGGCCTTGCGGTGTTTGGTACCAAACTTTATCGCCCTGTTGAATTTCTGAAAAACATTCGTCTGTCCAAGTCGCCATTAAAACAATACCCCCTCAAATATAATTAGTAAAATCATAGCCGGCACAACGATTGTCATGGGCCAAAAATCTAAAAACTCTAATATCAATTTCTTTGTTTTCTTTTTCATTAATCTAAAAGTTTCATATAGGCTTCTGGTTCATGTTTGATAAACCAATCTAGGCCTTTTCTAAAATGATCTGCTTCGCCTAATCTCTCTGCTCCTTTGATGCAATCATATACCGCAACCGCATCTGGTGGTAGAGTGACTTTCACTCCACTGAATGGATTTATAATTTCTTCCGGCTCGCTTAGAACTTCGCAAGGGAATGGAAGTTCTCTTTTTTGACCGTTTATCATGCCACCGCCTTTTCAGTTGTCAGTTTCAAAACCGTATTTGGATTCAATGCCCAGCCATTGTGAACATATGGTTTATCATATGAGCCTACATCTAAATTGATATAAAAGGCTGTATGAAAATAGTCTGTCATAATGTCACTCTTGTCAAACCATTCACGACCGCCTTCAACCAATGCTGGAGCCGTTTTAATAATTTTTATGATTTCTTCGAAGAGGGGTTGGTGTTGGCCGTAATTGTTTAAGTGGTAGGGGTTAATCTGAGCATAATGGTCGCCGGAACCAAAATGGTCTTTATAAATGTCTGAAAAATCTATCGGCCCTGCTTTGATTGTGACGTGGACTGAACTATGATGCTCTTTCCTAACGCCGAACTTCAATCCGGTATGCCCGAATCGTTTCTTTAACTCGTTTCTTATTGCTGAAACTTCTTCTGTTTTTATATATGCCATTGTTTTTTGCCTCTCTATTGCCTAATTGTTATACTCATTATATATTCACCAAATCTAAATGTCAACCGCTAAGATGATTATATAATATCAAAAGCCCATTGGTACCAAGGTTCCAATTTCGTTGGCTTCATTACCGTTTTTCCAACAGTCGTTCCGTCTTTGCAGAAATCGACTATCGCTCTCGCAACCGTGTTGGCGACGTCTTCATCAATTCTGTCGCACCACATAGTTCCAAATTCAAACCAGGGTTCAATCTTCAACCCGTGTTTCGTAGACACCTCGTGTTTGACAGCGTCTAAACATAATCTTTCAAATGCCATTATGCTACCATCCTTTCGTTTCCGGTCATTGTTCCGTTATTCAATTGCCCTTCTAAATGAGCCTTGCCGTGATCTTGCATACCTTGTTCTGAGAACTCAACCTTACAGCCAACGAGCTTTGAAATCGCTTTTTCAAAAGCCTTGTCAGTATAAATTTCCCAGGGACCGTTATGGTCAACCCAAACATTTACGGCATTACCGAATTCGTTATCTTCGTCCCATTCAAAGCCGTGTTCCCATTCAATCCGCTCCACTTGGACTTCCATATTATTAGTATCAGTCCAAATAGATGAACCATCAAGTTTGATCTTGCCATCGTTGCCAAGATTCATTAAAACCGTATTATTCTTGATCATTAAGTCTGGCCTCCCCGCCTGGTACGACTGAAACAGATCTTAGAACAACCTGCTCTAAGGATTCAGTCACTTCACGAAAGGTTGTCAACTGATCGTGTAGATCGAAACAACCGCTTTCACCCGAGTCACGATCCAAAGCATCTAAAACTTCAACCTTAGATTTGACAGAGTTTGTTAGAGCTTCAAGACTTGATAGAACCTCTAGTTTCATTTCGTTGTTAGTAAAATTCGTTGGTGCCATTTTTCCCTCCATTACATTGACCAATAAGTTTCGGATGCCGGTGAACAAGAAATTGGTGTATTGATACTTTCCTGATACTCTTTTCCAGTCATCATATTCTTGCGAGTTACCATCTTCTCGATGGACTTATAATAATGTACCTCTTCCGCTACCGCTCTATTTTTGAGCTTGGAGCCGGTCTTGATAAAATGTTTTTTTGAAGCCCTTGTGATTGACGCTTTCGCCGCCGAATTGGTTTTGAAAGGTCCGTCTGTGATTGCTGAAGTGTCCGTATTGTAAACCAAAAATTGCATATTGCCCTCCGTTGTTAATTTTCTAACTATACATATATTATAAGGTCAAACGGGTTTTAGGTCAACCCCTAAGACGCCTGATTTGACATCTTTTTTGTTGACTAGATCTAGTGGTGATGTTATGCTAAAGACATAATGGCAATTTTAATACCACAATTTCTTTTGGACTTCTGGGTCAGTGGATCCCCAAACAAAACCTTGTCGTTCCACTTCTCTCAAAGCCCCCATTTCTTCATTTGGAATGAAGATAAAATTTTCCCCACATCTGATGCAAGGGTCTCCAGGTGTATCGCCTTTATCAACAGGCTTTCCGCCAGTGAGCCACTCATATTCGGGGTTGGTATTGATACCTCCGATGGTTCCACAGCCAGTGAGCCATATAGCTACACCTATAGTGAGCATAATTTTGGTTAGGTTTTTAGGCACCTAGTCCTCCTTATTGGTTGTTAATTTTTTCCAAATAAAGATTTGATCTTATCCAATGTATCCTTTAGTTGGGCTTTACCTTCTTCGTTCTTGCCCTTTTGGTAGTAATATGTTTCTGTCTTTTCATTTTGCCACCAAGTCTTAATCTTATTTCCAAAATCCTCTACCGGATTGGCATTGGCTTTTGGTAAGAATAGAATAATTGTGATCAACATCAAAATAATATAATTTGTCAATGTCTTCATATAATATGTATAGTAAGGTCAAACGCCTCAGAAGTCAAGCCCTTTTGGTAAATTAAATCGAGAGAGCTGGATGAGGCTGAAAAAGCCTAGTCAATTCAAAGACTTACCGTTCCATTCCTATAAATTATTGATTCTATTGGGTATTTTTGTCGTTTGGTGCAGGCCTTACAGCGGGGCCTTTTGGTTTTTAATCAAATTCTGAGCCAGGATAGAAACTTTTGGTTTCTGCCCAGCGGTCTTGATTTGGTTGGCAGGATTCTGTGTGGTAGAGAGTGACCTGTGGAAAACTTTTGGTCTCTAAGGCTTCAAGAACTCGATTGCTGTAAACATAAATTTCGCTCAGTGAGCCTATTTCGTCAGTGAGTATTTTGCCTAGTGAAGTTTCGTTCAGTGAGCTTTTATAAGTTTGGATGGCAGTGACGCCTACAGTCTTGCTGAAGTCCTTTGCAAACTTATCACCATGCAACCAAGTACAAGGTGTTAATGCTTTGGATACTAACTTAAGGTCTTCCGCAACCAACCCATGCATTTCTACATTAGTAAAACCCATTTCAAGTAGTCCATCGTATGTTCTAGGACCTATACAATAAACGTGCTCATTTAATAGCTCTACAAGATCGTGTTCGTAATGCTTAATAGGTTCAATATGAGTAAGCAGTAATGATTGTTTCCACGCCTTACGGTGTGATATAGTTTCGGTTTCTAGCCCTGGCAACCATAAACTATCGGTAGTCAGATCCTTTGGCTTTGTAATCTGTGTATATAACTTCATCTATTTTATCATATTTAGTTGACTTCTACAGTCGAGTATGTTATATTAGAAAGACAATGAGAGAGTGTAAGGGTATATTTGGAGACCTTACAGCGGGGCCTGTAATAAATACAGTTACAAGTAAACCAAGATACTGTGTTCTACAGTAGTACTCGAAAGGGGAACTCCAATGACAACTTTACGCAATCTCGCTATCAATTTAATGGTAGGACAGGAAATACTAGTAGGTAAAAATGACGACAAAGCTAAAATTACTAAGATCGAATATCACCAAAAGTCAGGTGATGTTGTGATTAACACTACAAGAGGACCCCGTAAAGCATTGTCGTTTAAGTTACTAGAAGGACAATTTGCCTGTCCTGCAGACAAATATAGATAAATATTAATATGAAAATACTTGACATTGATAAAACATTGGCGGCTGAAGCTCAAGCTACTTCTAAGCTATGTAAATCTTCCAGACCAGACTCGTCAATAGGTGCTAGTCAACTATCATCTTGTAAGAGTCAGGGCTATCGAATACGTAGTGGAGGAAAGAGTCATAAGATCGGCAAGAAGAGAGTGACTGTTGGTGGCAAGAAAATTAAAGGAAAAAAATATGGTGGCCCCTTACCCGACTGGAGTTAGTATGCATACTACCTACAAAGGGAAACTTCTTGTAGCGACACCTGTACTAGGACATAACGTAGTATTTCAACAAAGCGTTGTTTATGTATATGATGAACGTCCCAAAGAACGCCAAATATGTGGTGTTATCCTAAATAAACCAAGTCAGTTTAAAATTAGTAGCCTTGGATCATTAAAAGATATACCATTTGATCCTGCATTAGAATTAAAGTATGTACATAAAGGTGGTCCAGTTAGCGATACATCTGTTGTACTACTACATACCAACGAATGGGTAAGCACAAATACTTTAGATGCTAACAATTCTTTATCAATTACTAGCGATCTACTTATGATTGAGAAGTTAGCAACAGGAAACGAGCCTAAAGGATGGCGAATGTTTGCTGGAATGAGTGTGTGGCAACCCGAACAATTAGACAATGAAGTTAACAATCAGAACGCATGGCTAGTATGCGACCCAACCAATCATAATGTGTTTGACTATGACGAAGAAGAACAATGGTTAAAAGCATTAGAACTCTGCTCTCAGCAGATGTTATCAAACTATATATAGACTACAGATAAATACTTTTGCTATAAAAGGAGGCAAAAATGAAACTGATTAAACTTTGGACGATAGGACTCTGTCTAAGTGTGTTGTTGGCGTGTACAAATGTCTACGCTGATATGCATGAAAAGATCCTACCAGATACTGTTCCGAGTGAACCAGTTCCTGAAACACCGTTAGTTCCAGAAGTTCCACCGGTTCCACAAGTACCACAACAAGAGAAAAGCCCTATAGCTAAATGGCCAGGGATGTTTGATTGTGGACCAACTGGGGTCATCCTAGGTATAGTTAAAGGTAAATATAGAGAAATAGAATTTATATTAAGCAACGGAATGGTGCAATTACCCGACGGTCGAATATTAGCCGCACCGATGTTAATTTACCTTAATCCTCAAACGAAAACGTTCTCAATTGTAGCACACTTTCCGAATGCAGTTAGTTGTATTATTACATCAGGTAAGGATATGCAACCAGCACCAAGAGACCCTAATGCGGCACCAAATGGACAAGGCCCAGGGTTAAAGCCTGGTAAAGGTGAAACACCTTATCTAGAAGTAGAAAAGGAACCAAAGAAGATACCAATTACAGATGATGGCTTCATTGACAGTGAACCATTATTAGCATTACATTAAACCTCTTTCGAAAGGAATCTTATGTTTACTAAAGAGAACATACGTTCTCTATTATCCGTCTATACAGGTAAGGTTAGCTATAAAAAACAAGACGGCCAACATAGAGAATACTACTTAACGAATCACCCATTATCAAACAAGCGTGAAATGTACAAACCAGAGCATCCTGAAAAGATTGTCCTATGGTGTGTGCATGACAAGAAATGGCGTTACCTAAGACCCGAAGGAGTTTCTAATATCCAAACGGAGTGGGGAGTATGAAGTTTTTTATAGATACAGCAGACAAAAACAAAATAATGGACCTAATCCCTACGGGTATGATAGACGGAGTAACTACTAACCCATCACTAATAATGAAACAAGGTGATGATATGGCGACTACTATTAAAGGTATTTGCAATATTCAAAATGGGCCTGTTAGTGCAGAAGTAACAGCAATCGATTATGCTCATATGGTTGAAGAAGGTCAATACCTAGCAAGTTTGGCAGACAATGTTGTTGTTAAAGTTCCATTAACAGTTGATGGCTTAATTGCTTGTAAGACGTTAAGACATTTAAAGATTGATGTTAATGTGACATTATGTTTTAGTGTAGCACAAGCTCTATTAGCCGCAAAGGCTGATGCAACATACATATCGCCATTCGTTGGACGTTTAGATGATACAGGTGAAAGCGGTATGGATCTTATTAAAGATATTGTTAAGATGTATGGTCTATATGGATTTGATACTCA
>Ga0310342_100001327_pt1 | contig 15280 bp, 18 predicted proteins | sample S15DNA20500_MG_FD_206155 | JGI IMG/M metagenome (GOLD analysis project Ga0310342, IMG submission 206155) | Marine microbial communities from station ALOHA, North Pacific Subtropical Gyre - S1503-DNA-20-500_MG | ecosystem: Environmental > Aquatic > Marine > Oceanic | place: Pacific Ocean: North... | reverse complement strand
TGCCGCCTCGAAGCCTGCAACCCAAAGTACAGTTGCACAAGAACGAGTCACAGGTGGGAGGCTGACAAGAGGAGTTACATTCGTCACAAGTAAGGTCACATACATCAGGCTCACCAACGCTTACAGAGTATGTGGCTCCTGTTTGTCTAACTACAGACTGAGCTGTAACAGACATTCTCATTGCACCTAGAACAAGCGATCCAGTGTCCCAGATGGTCTTGCAGATCTCATCGTTGACCTCCACTTCTTTGTGGCAAGCTGAGCAACACATACAGCACTCACAACAGGTGAAGTATCGATCAATGCCGATAGGGTTGATGTCGTGGAAGCACTCGTCAAGACCTGTGTAGTGAACTTCGTTTTCTGTGTCCTCAAGGAAAGACCTGCTGACAGTCCAGCAGCGGCCCCACTTATTGAAGTACCAGTCGTCGTTACAACTATACTCATCTGAGTTTAGCAAGATATCTACATAGCCACTTCGTATGAATCCCCAGTCGTGACAAGGCCCGGGATCAACGTCGCAGTCAGGACATGTGCTGTCAGCAGGCCAGTCGTTGATACCATCTTCTCCGCAATCCTCACAGAGAGACATCGGGTAGCCGTAGCAACTAGGACCGCAACAACAGACATAGCTTAGTAGAATTGCAGTCACGAGCACGGACCTTGGTGAGCGTTCTCTACACAGAACACAGGCAGGCTAGAGGCAGCTTTGTTCCAGAACATCATGACCCAAGAACCATCTGACACTGGCTTCATACTGAAGCCAGCAGGGTAGTTTGTTGTTAGATCGACGCCAGGACCGACATCCTCAGCTGTGTTTGACATCTCCATTATGTTCAGTGCTCTTGTAGTGTCGGTACTTTCTAGGTCTAGTGTTAGTGTTGTCGTTATTCCAGATATGTAGTCCTCAACATCTTCTGGTACTCCCTCCACAGTGACAGCCGTCCACTCGTAGATGTATCTGTTCGGCCAAGTTGTTCCTACGTCCGGGTCGTATATCGCGGTAGATCCAGTAATCTCAGCCATGAAGAAAGACAGTGGCTGGACCTGCTTCTTAAACAGACTTATCGCCTTCTCTAAATCGCGCTTGTTCTCGTCTACCCACCGCGCAGCCTCGAACACATTGTTCAACACCTCTGGTGTTAAGCGACCTAGTCCTTGGCTCATGTCTGTCGGGTATTGGTTTACCATAGGATTCCTAGCCGATCGAACTCGTTATGCTCAGGGAATGGTTGCACCCATACTACAGTAGTTGCAGTCCTATCAGCAGGAGCGTTTGTCTCGTCTTTGGCATCAGTCTTAAGTGAGCCGTCATTCCACCATTCTACTGCTAGTTGTCTAAGGTGATAGAAGTTATCTACATTGAACGTATGTGTGATTGTGAACACACCAGTGTCTGTTCTTTTGATTGATGGTCCCAAGTATAACACTTTGCCCTCCCTGAAGGAAGGAAACGGGCAGACAAAGGAAGTGGGCCAATCGCTTGTATTCCTTGTACCTGTTATGTCAGACCATACAACAAGATTGCTGAGACTAGGTAGAGTATTAGTGACGGACAGTGTACCATTGAGCCTGACGGTTGTTATGGGGTCTCCGTTCCTATCTACCGACGTACCGTTGATATCGACAAGGCGCGAAGGATTACTAATGTCTGAGGGCATATCTGGAGTCGTTCTCCAGATGTCCAACGTCTCAGGCTTGATGTCCAACCCTATCGCATTTGCTTGTGAGCCTGAAGGGTTGTCTTGTGTACCACTTCCAGACGGACCGTATGACACAGAGATCTCATAGGTGTACTGTCTCTCTTGTTTACCAGACAACTCAATGGACTTCACCATCAAGTAAGGAAGCGTAGGGTGAGGTTCCATGAACTCAGGGACACCATAAGCACTAGCTGCTTCTGCTTCTGTCAATGTCACAGAAGCATCATCGTCGTAGACGAGGAATGATCTTGTGGCTCCAGACTCACCACTTGTCACAAGTGACGATGACTTGTCAAACAATTCGCTAACTACTACGCTCATACAAAAGCCATTCCTCTGCTAACAATCTGCCTTAGCAGTGTATTTGTTATCTTTTCTTCAGTGACCACTTCCTCTGTTTTCCTCAATGTTTCTTTTGCTATTCTCGCCTCACTGTTTACAGCTACATTGAATGCGCCTATTGCGGTCTGTACCGTTCCTCCAGTTGCCCTTTCTTTGAATGCGGGCTCAAAGTCAGCGGCTGCAGCCGCAGCCTCTTCTTTGGCAAGCTTATTTCCAGCAGTGAAAGCAGCAATTGCATCCTTAAACCTACCTTCTGTCATGGCAAGTGTGAACTGCTTAAATGCTTCCTCTGAGGTCTCCAATGATTCAGCCAACTTATTGATTTCTATGTTAAGCAACTTAGTAAAGCTACTGGCATCAACCATCCTCTGCTCGTATAACTCAGACCACTTTCTCATACTCTGGCTAAACTTATCAAAAGAAGTCTCAACCAGAGAAGTAGCTTCTTTCCAATTATCAAGAAAACCTTCACTCAGATCACGTCCTCTACCGCCAAAACCAAGCACAGAGGCAATCTTGCCTAATATCCCCTGAGATGAATCTTCAGCAGTTCGCTCTAGTTTCAACAAGTCCTCAGTAACACCATTTATGTTATCTTCCATCAACTTGAGTAACTTTTGAACAGTAGGTCCATCGCCCGCGTCAATAGCAGATCTTAATACTTTGATCTGTTCTTCAAGTTCACCTATCTCACCACCCCTTGTTCCCGCTGGGAATCTTGCGCTTAAGTCACGTAGCCTGCCCTGTGAGCCAACACTCTTTCTTTCAGCAGTAGGCAATACCTTCTGTCTAACCGAAACCGATGCTGTACCAAGGAATCCAAGAATGCCTTGTGGTGACATTTCGTTCATCTTCTTTATAGTCTGAGAAATTTCCAGCATTCCTTTTCTTGCTTCAAGGAACATCAGCCTCATGGCATCTATCATGTGCGCAATAGCAATGATTGCTGTTTCAATACCCTTAGCTATAGAGTCACCAATACGTTCCATTGCACCACTCTGAGCAATGAATTCAGCTATACCTTTGAATGTTGATGTTAGTATTGGCGCAACTTTTATAGTAAGAGTTTTCCAAAGATTATCAAACACAATACCGAGATCCATGATGGCGTCATTCATTCTTTCTACCATCATGGCCTCACCCATTGTAAATGTGCCACCTAGTTCTTTGTATCTATCCATGAACCTTTTAAGTCCTGAAGAACCTTCTGAAAGCAGAGGGACCATCTGCATTAGAACTTCTTCACCCATTTGGAATGCAGCTACCATTTGCTGGCCTGGAGTTTTCAAAGCTGCCATAGCATCAGCCAGAGCAAACATCTTTTCGTGAGCCGAGACTTTGTCTAATTTCTTTGCATCAAGACCCAACATCTTAAAGGTTGCAGCATAGGTCTTATTACCTTTTGCCGCTTCAGCAGTCCTACGAGTCACTTTCATCAATGCTGTGTTGAATGAACTTACCTCGACGCCAGATGATCTTGCAGCGTACTGCATACCCCCTAACGCTTCTGTCGTAGTGCCTAAGGTCCTTGCCATCTTTGCCGTTTGGTCGATTGCTTCAGCGGTTCGCTTTATCATCAAAAAGATGCCGCCACCAACAGCAACAAAAGCTGCACCAAGCAGTAAGACTTTCTTCATTACCTTCTTTATGGTTCCGGTAAACTTCCTAAGTCTTTTCCTAGCCTTAGCCAGGCCGCTTTGTAAAGCGTCGGTTCGCGCTTTTATGTTTACGAACAGTGTACCAATAGTTGCCATTACTTATTGCCTTTGGAAATTTTACTCGCGTGCACAAGTACGCTCATCATTTCTTCTGGAGTCTGGTTCTTCTTCTTCTTCTTATAGTAAGGCATGAAGTCCGCCGGAGACAATGCCTTGCCTCGCTTTCCTTTGTTAGCATTGGCAACAACAGAACAAACCATTCCAGTCCTGAAGTCATCCATCAGTTCACCCAATGGTTGTATTGAATCGTAAGCAATCCATGCTGATAGTTCTTGTGAATCCATATTATCCAAAAGCTGCTGTATGGTCATTCCTAAAGAAAGGGCCAACCTGTGAAGGAACATCCTTCTCGGGTTGGCCCTTAGATTTCCGACAATTCATCAATATCTTCATCTGTCATCAAGTTGACACGTTGTGCTTTATCAAACAACCTAGATATAACAGCACTGGACTTCTTGCCGAGATCGTCAATCTGATGCTTTTGAAACATCAGATTTCCTTCTTGATCGACTAAACATGCAGCCAATAACCGAGCCCTAATGTTGAGCATTGAATCTTCCTTGCTTCTTCCTTTCTTCTCAATGCAAGACAATTCAAATGCGTCACGTTCTTTAGAGCCCATGACTTTCAGAATTACGTTGCCGCCCCATTCTGGAACATGCACAACCTCAATCTTTCTATCGTCAGATTCAAGAATTTCTTCTACAGATACAAACTTGGTAGAAAGATCATTGTTTGTAGTTTCATCAGTCATAGTCATGTTCTACTCCTGTTATTATGGGTCAGTGGTTGTAAGTGTTGCTGCTCCGGTCAGCTGTATTGTCACTGATGCTGTTAAGGCATCCTCTGTCTCAATCGCAGGAGACACATCTGTGATCCAGCCGGCACACGCATAGGTAGCAGTACCCAAAGCCACATTGAATGTTATCTTGTAGAAGTACACGTCTGGTGCTGCTGTTGTCATCTGTGTCGTCAAGAACTCGTGGGTATCTTCCCTGGGGTCATACCTTAGGTCTACTGAGAGCTCGCCAGCTTCGTAGAATCCATTGAGTATGAACTCTCTAGCCGTTGATGCTATGTTGGTCACATCAGCAGTGCCCCTACTAAGACCTCCACCATCAATGCTAGTTATCTGACCTATGTCGGTGTAGCTACCATCAACCGCTGTTGCGTAACCTAATGTAGTGCCATGTCCATCTACTGCTACCATTGCTGTTTCCTTTTACTAACTTGGAATTGTAGACACGAAGCCTACGCTGTAAGACGAATTCACTTGAAAGATGCCCATAGAAGAACCGTCCTTAGGTGTTCCATAGACATCATTAGAATTGTTGTGTATCACTGACTTGACTAATACTGATTCACTTGTGCCGCTCCATCCATCCAGTACCAATCTAACCTGCTCTGTTATCTCTTTCACAGAGGCGTATGTTGTCGCATAGCAACTCAAAGAGAAGTTTGCGTAGGTAAGACCAGTGTGACCAGACATAGCTTCAACAGGGCTACTACCTACGTCGTATATCACATAGGGCAGGCTCGCGCCTTGAGGCGCAGCCTGTGGGTATATGCGAGTGCTAACAAGATCAGTCACGCTTGACTGGCTTGTTAGCCTGCTACGAATTGCCTGCTCTACATATCCCATTTACTTCTTCGCCTTAAGCACCGCTCTACTAAATCTTATCTTCTTGCCAAAGTCACGAGTTCTTTCTGATTTGATCATCATTCTTTTTGTGGTAATCCTGTGCCTGTGTTTCTTCTTAACTGTTGAGTGCAATTCCATCAATTCCTGTAGCATCAACTTCCACGTCTTGATTGCTTTCTTCCACTTACTGTCATAAGCCCTCTTCATGTAATGATTACCACTAACACTACCTGAAGGCACGTTGGTCATAATGTGACCATGAACCGTCTTTAGACGTTTGACAACTCGCTCCTCTGTACCTACTTCAAAGAATATCGCCCAATACGGCTTACTGTCACCACCTCTTGGGGCTTTCTTAGTGTTTACAAATGTCCTGCCCGATATCATCCACTTGCTCTTCTTGTCTACTCTACTAACAATTGCACGAGGCAATAAAGTTGCTACTCTTGGATAGCTAATCTCTGAAGCATTCTTTCTTGCTTCTTCTCTGATTACTGCGTTACTCTGGTTCATTGCAGCAACCATGTACTTGCGTCTGATGTCACTACTCAAAGAAGCTAGTGCCAGGTCTAGTTCCTCATCACCAGTTATAGGCTTATACTTTTTGCCACTTGCACTGGTCTTGATGCTACTCCTGTAGTGCCCCATAGATATTCTTCGTGACTTTGCCATTACTACACATCCTCAATGCACATCAATCTCAAGCTGATGTTTCTTTGATCTGGATTTATAACTTCCGTGATGTGATACACGCTTGACCCAAATAGGATTCGGTTCTTTGGAGTCACTCCACTCCTATATCTCATCACTACCCTGTGACTTACGAGGGGATTAGTTTGCTTTGCTATCTGTGCCTCCCGTCCACTGATCGGCTCGATCGATGCCCACACAGTAGCGTCTGTTGACCATGAGTCTGTAAGCTCGCCAAAGGCATCTGTTGACTCAGATGTTGACTGGATAGACACGCGATGTCTAAGGCGACCTGCTCTCATTGTGCCTCTGGTAGTGAATAAAGATTGAACAATGTCTCTACTACGTTTGGTAGTTTAGCCACGATGGTCCCTGTAACTACTTCCTCTCTGTGTTCATACCAATGACCTACTAGCTGACTTATTGCGACTCGTAACTGTTCAGGTACGTCCGTCGTGGCGTCACCATATCCAGCGACAAAGGTTACTGTTACTGCGTTAGTATCGATCCTTGTCGTAGGGAAGGAGCCATTGTAAACAGGTACAATTCTCCCTGGCTTAGATGATATGTCTACGTCGTAGTCATCTGTTGACCAGGTTTGAGTGGAACCATTGGCATCGACATATTGAATACTCGTTACAGATTGCAAAGGAGGCAAGGGCACATACATCACACCTCCTGGTGGGAACTTGTCTAGTTTCCATACCCATGTCTGAGTGATGAATGCGCGTCTTGTCATCTGCTCGCCATGCTCTCTGGCTGCAACAATGTAGTTATCTATCAGCGTGTCGTCATCAGAAGTGTCTACACGGATCTGTGACTTAGCCTCAGCAGTTGTTATTGGCTCAACGGACGGACCGCTAGAGAGTGTGAGTCCCATTACTTAGCCTTCTTACTTCTTTTCTTTGCCGTTGGAGCTGTGGCAGCTTCAACCTTCTTCTTAGTTGACACCTTCTTAGCGTATCCACGCTCGCAAAGCATAGCACCTTCCTTTGCATCAACGTCTACAATGTCGCCTGTCCTCCAGGTGAAGTTTGCGCCTGCCATACAAACTAAGATCTTGACCTTCATGTTGCTTCTCCAATGAGGAGGCAGGCCCCTGTGGGCCTGCCCTTCGTTCCTCAGTAAGTTACTACGGCTGAGTGATAATCGCCGCTGCGCTTGTTGATGTAAGTCCTGAGTCCCAGCGGTCAAAGCCGAACCATGCTACTTGAGCATTGGCTGCGTACAGCTGGTCTGCATACAACATCGACATGCCTCGCCATGCTACCCAGTGGTAGTCTCCATTGAACAGAACAACGGAGATGTTGCCTGTCGCCAATGCTGGCATGTTTGTATTAGTGAATACAGGGAAGCCAAGCATCTGGTCTGGTGCAGCAGATAGACCCGCTGTCCACAAGAACTGACCGTTGTCATCAGTCAATGATCTGACAGCCTTTAGTGTTGCTGGTGCCATTGCCCAACAGATATTGTTGCCCTGGTCAAAACCACTGTTTAGGTTGTACCGACACTCAATCAGGTTGTCTGCAGTGATTGTAGTTGTTGTGGCTCCAGCGGTACTAGTGAGTCCTGCAGTGTTGATGATTCCTCTTGGCTGTGCTGAACCACTACCAGTAAGAGAGAACTTGTCGTGCGCCTGGCCGAACGCTTGCCCGATCTGTCCGCTAACGAAGCCGCCAAGATCTTTCAAGCTGTTCTGTAATTCCCAACTTGCTTTCACTAGACACCTAAACACATAACCTGTAAGAGTGAGGCCGCCTAGCGCAGGGTCAGTCTCAGAACCAGAACCTTCCTCAGCAACCACCTCTGCTGCCACTGCCGTCGTGACGAACGGGATCTTGATGCTTGTGTCTACTTCCTCAATGTGACTCTTGTCCCACACAAAGGACACCTGCCGTGCTATGTCTTGGATGGCTAGTGCCATAGCACCGCTCACCGCGTATCCACCCTCTGAGTCGGTACCTTCCTCCATAGCGCGAAGTTCTCGATCATTCAGAGCAGCTTTGCCGCCACGCATGTATGTCTTGAACGCTTCTCTGTACTCTTTGGAGTTGACCCCTGATGAGGCAGGAGGTTGAGATGTATTCTCAAACGTCGTACCCAGCGGTGTGTCAATTCGCTCATCGATCTTGTCGAGTGTTGCTTCTTGACGCTCTAGGTTCTCGTGGCGCTCAATGTTCGACTCAAGCTCCGCAATCTCAGTTTCTATATTCTCGTAGATGTTGACTTCCTCAGAAGTCATGTTTCTATCTTCACTGTCAGCGAGCGTGATCTGTTCTCTACACTTGGAGATCAGTTCAGCTCTCTGGTTCTTTAGTTTGTGTGACTGTTTCATGTTATACCTTCCGGCTCTCAGTGCATTCACTCAACGTGATATGCGCACTGATAGCTTAAGAGTTATTGTTGTTGTTTGATGGTGCCAGCTTGTACCGCCAATGCTGGTGGACGCTTTAGAACAACGGTGCAACGTGACTCGGCACACTGCTGCTGCTATTCCGTCAACTAAGTATATCGGTCAGCGGTAGATGTTCAATCACTTTTTCTTTCGGACTAACAAAGTATGTGTACTTTTGTATTCCCACTCGACGAGAGATAACTTTGCCCTTCTTGTGGCATTGGCGAGCCTCGCCTGCTCACGATCATCATTGACAGACTCTGAGCAATCATCCTTCCAGCCGTCGTGTGAGCGTACAGCCATTGACGTGTCTGGATATGCTGGGAACGCAACTATGCTCACTTCCCTCAGTTCAACGTCGTGCAGTGTCCTCACATCTACACCGTCTCCGTCTGTGTCCCAGGAGTCACGGTTCACAACAAAGCCAAAGGAGGCTGCGTCGAGATCGCCACGCTTGAGAAGCTCGACCACATCCATCCCTACAGAAGTCTCAGGCGGAGTTATAGTGACCCTCAGACCATGATTGTCTGTAGTAATGTCTAGTGTGCCATTGCTCTCTCGACCGATGATCTTGGACGAGTCGTGGTCAACAAGCGCCCTGATGTCCGAGTTATCAGACAGTGTGTTGTTGAAGGCGTCTCTATGGACAACCTCAACAAAACCACCCAGATCAACTGACCTACTATTGAACACAGAGGCGTAGCCGATAATCTTTGGTACACCACTAGAGTCATCAAACCTAAGTTCTTGAACAGCTCGCTTTTCTAACGTCGTCATACTAATTCACCTTCATTGCTACGGGAGCCAATGATCGCTAGCTCCCTGTGTACTAATTCGTCTACACCTGTGGCCTTCAATTCTTCGGACAATTCCCTCAGGAGATTTACTGCCGTCGGCACATCTTCTGAGCCTGAAACTACCGAAGCAATCGACTGCTGGTATTCTTCTGCAATCCTTGTCGCTGTTCCATCTGCTGCGCCTTCAATCGATTCTATGTTGGCACCAAAGGCACAGGATGATTCATACAAGGGCTTGAGCATCGATGCTACTACGCCTTTGTGTTGATCTTGAAAGTCTCTCGTTAGCCAGGTCAAGAAGTGTTCTACGTTTGGCTTGTCTTTGTCTAGGTACTTGGTGACTGCCCTGTTCAGTGCAGAGACTTCTCTCTGTATGATACGCTCCGCTACTCCTCGCATCATTGGCTTGAGAACTGACTTCATGTCAACCTCGCTTCTCTTTGTAGGTGTTGGCTCGCCTATTACCTCTGTTGTGCCTACGTCTTGAACAGAGCCAAGCGGCACCATATTGAGAGGTGTCAAGTATTCATCTCCGCCTTCTATGGGTGTCATATCCTCAAGCGACCTGATGTCGTTAGGAGAAAGCCAACCGTTACTTCTTCCAATAGAGTATGCGTTATACCTCGTAGTAGTGTCGCCTCTAAGTAATCCGTCAACCTTGAACTTGACGAACAAGTCAGGATCGTTACCTAGTAACGTCTTGTCTAGTTGCTGCTCCCACAATATGAGCCAAGGCCTTATGCAGTATGTGACATACTCGATACTACTCTGCTCAATGCTTCCATAGGAAGCACCTGCTGCCAGTTCACCTAGCATGTGAACTGGCACCATGAATATCCTTGCAATGTCCTGAACGCTGAACCTCCGTGACTCAATCCATTGTGATTGCTCAGGAGGCAAACTGATAGGCTGGAACTTCAACCCTTCTTCAAGGATTGCAAACTTGTTACCTTGCTTTACTCCCTTGTGCATCGCTGACCACGACCGCTTGAGATTAGCAGCAGCATCATCAGAGAGCCTCCCAGGAGAAGTGAGTATGCCACTAGGTATAGCTGAGTTGTTGAACCAGCTTGCTGCGTACTCTCGTTCTCCTAATGCGAGACCGAGTGAGCCCTTGAGCATGTGTATAGGGCTGTACCCCATAATCCCGTCTGACCCTAGACCACGAATGTGAAGTATCTCAGAAGAACTCAATACTCGCTCGTTGTTGTACTCGTACCAAAGTCGTCCATCTTCCTTCTTGACTCTGATGTTGTCAGGATGAATGGGCCAAAGCGCGATGATCCTTCCCGAACCATCTCGTTGAATCTGCATGTAGGCATTGCCTCGCGTTAGCAGATGTGCTTGCATTGTTTGTCTCAACTGGAACGCAGTCTGCTCACTGTTCGGAGAATCATGCAGGAGGTGGTACAAGGGTTCGTCTACAGCAATCGCCTTCGAGTCATTCTCACGTCTATAGATATGAAGTGGCAATGAGGCAATGGTGTCTGATATAAGACGTACTGCGCACCACCAAGCAGGTAGACTGTATGTGCTAGTTACGTTCACGTTGACGCCAGAACTACTTCTGCCCGACATGGAATCTATCCATTGTTGGGTAGGATTAGCCAGGCTCTCTCTTTCTTCGACTTGCCTAGACCTTCTGAATGGATTGAGCCTCATAGTGAGATAATTCCTCTACTGTCGTAAATGCTTTGTTGATTATCTTGTCTTTGCACTAATGCTCGTCCCATAGCCATAATAAGTGCCACAACACAGTCGATCTTTTCAGTGCTTTTCTTCTTGCTTGGTCTAACATCTTCGCCCATTGAACTCGTTTCAACCTGAACATTGGAAGCGCACCATCTCAACACTGGATGATTACCATGTCTAATCTTCCCATTTGTGATCAGACTTTCTAATGCCTTTGTTGGACCAGTCATTGATCTAAATGACTGAGGAAAAGAAACAACTGTATGTCCTTCCTCTGAAAGTTGAGTAGATAGCTGTGTGGCATTCCATCTATCTATTGCTATTTCTTCTATCTTGTATAACTCTGCTAACTCATTGAACTTTTCTCTTACCCTGTCATAGTCAACTACTTCACCAGGAGTTAGTTCAATATGACCTTCTTTTGCCCATTGTAGATACGGAACACGATCTTTCTTTTCCCTAACCGTTGCGTTGTCCTCTGGTACAAACGGGTAAGTCAAAACATCATAGGTACCATCTTCATAGTCTGGGAATACAAGCACGAGCGCGGTCAAGTCCCTGGTGCTTGATAGATCTAGTCCCGCATAACAACTGCGACCTAAAAGATAATCTAAGTCTGGTTCCTCAGAGTTCAGGTCAAAGCTTGTCATCTTTAGCCATCTTGATTCTTGTTGTGTCCATTGGCACAGCATCAATCTTTTGAATGTGTTCTCATAGGATGGCTGTTGCTTTGCCTTTTCGCATTCATCTTTCATATACTGAAGTGGAACTGTGACATCTAAATTCGGTTGCACTCTTCTCCATACCTTCTCACAAGTCCAATCTTCTTCGTCACCAAGCGTATACAAGACAGGCAAGAAAGCACTGTCATTTATCACATTGTCCCTAACCTTCTCTGCATGGGTGTGCATCTGGTAGCAGATACTGTTGCGGTCATATCCAGCAGTGGTCAAGCTTATAAATAAAGGTTGCTTATGAGGACCAGAGCCAGTGGTCATATTTCTATACAACTCACCATTCGGTTGTGTGTGCAGCTCATCGAAGATAACACATGAAGGCATCCTGCCGTGAGCAGAATTAGCATCGCTGCTCATCACTTGATACTTGTTTCTTTTGGCGGGATACATAATAGACTTTTGATAAACAGCAGTTGCTTTCCTAAGAGTCGCACTGCTGTTGATCATATCTTTTGCCATCTGGAAAACAATTCCAGCTTGCTCTCTATCAGATGCACAAGAATAAACCTCTAGTCCTTCTCCTTCATCAAAGAGCAAACTGTATAAAGCAATGCCCGCAGACAGTGAGCTTTTCCCTTGTTTCCTTGGGCATTCAATATAGACCCAGCGGTATCTTCTGCTTCCATCCTCTCGGCACCAACCAAAGATTGATCCAATTATTGCTTGCTGCCAAGGCTCCAAAATAAAAGGTTGCCCATTGAACTTCCCCTTATTGTGCTTGAGCATAGTGGGAAAGAAGTCGATTGCCTTGGCTGCTAATTCACAATCAAAGTAGTCACCAACAGATGCAGTTGCAATTGCATCGTAACCAGGCAACAACTCACTAAGCGAACTTGAGTTGATATCTAGGGTCTGTTGTTGATTCGTCTTGATCATTTTGTGTCGCTATTTCAATCCTAGTCCTAGATGCTGGCGTCAGTCCAAACTCTCTCAATAGTCGCAACAAGTCACTACCCGACTTCCTGGCTATCGACACATAAGGGTTCTGCTGTAGATACTTTAGAGAACCATCAGGATTCTTTATTGGTATCACTTCACCCATCTTGCTGACCTTCTCCTTAGCATTCTTCCATTCAGCAAACGCCTCACATAGCAGGGCGAGTGCCTTGCCATCACAAGTGGCAAGCACGCCTAGCTTCTCAAGTTCAGGTATGATGGCCTTCCATGCTTGCTTTGCCTTTGGGTCCAGCCATGCGGGACACCTTGGCTTGCCTGTCTGAGCGGTCACACACTTCTTTGATTCTGACACACCTCGCCAAGAGCCCCTATCTAGCTTGATAGGTGTAGGTGTTGGAGTAGGCCCTCTGCTACCCATCACAAACCTCCTTATTCAAGGCGTCAAAGATTTGATCTCTTACGCCCAAAGATAAACGTTGCATCATGAATGGTGGAACACTCATGCCGCAAACATAGCCGACATCTTGATTGAGAAAGGTGTAGTCTTGTGGAAATGTTTGAGCTCGTATTATTTCAACATCCGAGATTCTGCGAGGTATTGTTGGGTGTATTTGTTGCCGGCAGGATCCACTTGCAAGTGTTGGTATTGGTCTTTTTTTGTGTAATCTATTTGCGTTGAAGTAAGACTTTTTGTGATGCACTGATGATAATGAACGCCCTTGTTGACATTGATCCCAAAGCTCGAACTCCTTTGACGTTATTTGCAACAGGTCTTTATCTGCTTGATGGTCCTCAATTTCATTGAAAGGAATAGGTTTTTCACGAAAGTCAAATGACAGTTTTTGAATGCCGACCCGATTTGCGATAAAGAAAACACGCTCGCGTCTTTGTGGAACACCCATGAAAGCAGCATTCAAAAGAAACAGTTGGCAAGAATACCCTGCATCTTTGAACGCTTTGAATATCTGCTTCACATATCCTTTGGCTTTACCTTGGATCAAGCCCTTCACGTTTTCAGCAATAACAACTTTCGGCTTTAGTTTTTTTGCAATTTCAATAAAGTCAAAGAACAAATCATCAAGCACTTGATCGACCTGGCCCTCACGAAACTTTTTCTTGTCGCCCCAATTCTTTTCCCGATTACCAGACATTGAGAAGCTCGAGCATGGTGGTGATCCATCTAAGATATCTAATTCAAATAATTCTTTTGGCAATTCGTTGTCTGGTATATTGCAAAACTCTTTCACTCCCATGAAATAGGAATGCTTGGGCTTGAAGTTTGTTCTATACAACTCGACCATCTTTTGATCTATCTCAACACCACCAACAACATCGTAGCCGGCAAGCTTGTAGCCCATCGTTGAGCCACCACCACAATGAAAACAAGAAAAGACTTTCAAGCCATTTGAATCTATCTCTTCTAGCTCTGGTAGATTCCAATAACCGCATTTCAATTCATTCATCATATTCAAAACCACATTTTGGACATATGTGTTCAAACACACTAAAACTATTCTCCTTCAATTCTTTCACTCCTACACCAGGCAATGTAAAATTTATGAAGTCATCAATTTCTTTGGTTGTAAAGCCAGTGACAATTTCGTTTATTGAATCATCACACTGAAGAATTGAAAGTTGTTCAGCCAAGGCTTCTTGATCCCATACAGCTAGTTCAGATGTTCTATTGTCGGCTATGGCATAGGCCATTGATTCTGAACCCGACAAATCACTATAAACAACTGTGAGCTTTTCCCATCCAAGATCCCTGGCTGCCGTCAAAGTTCCGTTGCCGGCAATCACTTCATTTTTCGCATTCACCACAATTGGTTTTTGTTGGCCGAACTTAACTAACGAAGACTTTATCGCTTCAATGTTTCGACTGTTATGACTCCTAGCATTAGCAGGATCAACAGACAAGTCTTGAATTGGAATGTGTTGTGTTTCCATTATTGACCCCTACCCCCAAAAACCCGGGAAGATACACAAAGAGGTTCCCCCCTTCGGTCCCTTATTATCGGCCCAATAATGAGGGTCCCCCCTACCCCCTGACCCTTGTTTTTAGCCCAATAATGAGGGTTGAGCGTACCAAAGACCGATGAGCCTATGGTGTTCTTTCTTTGTCTTGTCATCACGACCGCTTTCAGTAAGTCTTTGATATGCTTCATCTTGTGTTGCTTTCATTGATATGACTTCACCATCTATTTCCTCTGCAATCTTTTGTGCAGAGTCTTTCATGCAAACTATAAAGTACACATCCGCATCAATGTGGTTGTCTTTCAAGTAGTCGCAGATACTGCTCCTAAGATAACTAATAACAGAAGCATCTTCACGCCTCCAGTCATGGTTGTTCCTGCCGAGGACAACAGAAGCTATTTCATCCCAATCAAATACCAGATCACCTGGATTTCTTCGCTCATTGACCCATGTGCTTTTGCCAGAGCATGGGGACCCACAAACAACATATTTCTTCCCTGTGGGCTTCCATCCCCTCTTGCATTCCTTGGCTGTCTTTTTACTGTGACAAGACCTACAAAGCCCCTGGAGGTTATCGTATTCATCCCTTCCGCCTTTGGCTTTAGGGATGATATGGTCCACATCTGTAGCTGGTTCATTACATCCCTCAGCAACACACATGGGGTTGGATGCAAGGATCATCTTCCTTAGCTT
>Ga0310342_100001326_pt1 | contig 15297 bp, 16 predicted proteins | sample S15DNA20500_MG_FD_206155 | JGI IMG/M metagenome (GOLD analysis project Ga0310342, IMG submission 206155) | Marine microbial communities from station ALOHA, North Pacific Subtropical Gyre - S1503-DNA-20-500_MG | ecosystem: Environmental > Aquatic > Marine > Oceanic | place: Pacific Ocean: North... | reverse complement strand
ACTCCTAATTCAAGCATATCTCCCATTTTACTGATACCTTGGTTAAACATAATATCGAATTCAGCAACTCTAAATGGCGATGCGACTTTATTTTTGACAACCCTCGCCCTCACTCTACTCCCAATTATTTCCGAGCCCTGTTTGATAGACTCAACTCTCCTAAGATCTATCCTGACAGAACTATAGAACTTCAAAGCTCTACCGCCTGGTGTTACCTCTGGACTCCCATACATAACACCGACCTTTTCTCGGATCTGATTAATAAAAACCACCGCTGTGTTCGAGTGATGTATGGTAGCGGTTAACTTCCTCAACGCCTGAGACATCAATCTAGCTTGTAGCCCTATGTGAGTATCACCTATATCCCCTTCCACCTCAGCTCTGGGAACTAAAGCTGCAACGCTATCAATTATTATCGTATCAATAGCGCCACTACGTACTAATTGCTCTGTTATATCTAAAGCCTGCTCTGCACTATCTGGTTGGGCAATAAGCAAACTTTCTAAATCAAGCCCACAATTACCAGCATATTGAGGATCCAAAGCATGTTCTACATCTATATAAGCAGCAGTCCCTGCTGCCTTTTGGGTTTCTGCCATAATATGTATAGCTAATGTAGATTTACCGGCTGATTCTGTACCATAAATTTCGGTTACCCGACCTTTTGGTATACCTCCTACCCCTAAAGCCATATCTAACGTTAAAGATCCGGTAGAAATAACTTCCGTGGAGATACGCTCAGCTATCTCTCCCAAACGCATAACAGCCCCTTTCCCATGATCTTTTTCTATCCTTCCGAGGGCCATTTCCAAAGCTACTTGTTTGTCTTTATTAAGGTCAGCAGTCATATAACCCTTCCTTGTTGCTAAGTCGCAAAATACTAACACGGGTTATGTGGAGTCTCAAGAAGCAATAGTCAGCTATTTTGACTATAATTAAAAAACAAAAGTAAGAGACTTACAGTCTCTCATTAAAACTCTCAATAGCCACCCTTGAATCCGATTGTAATTTGATCTCCACAGACTACTACAGGTGTTATTCTCTCCCCGTCAGTCAACCGCAATAGTTCTTCAATTTTGTCAGGTTGCTTCGACAAATCTATCTCAGTATACGAGGTTTTGTTACGGCGATAATCCATTTTAGCCGCTGCAGAATAAGCACAATCGGGATGAGTATAAACTATTATTTCAGGTTCAGTGCTTTGGGACACGATAAACCCTCCTTCCCAAAATATCACGATGTCATTTGATACAATATTGTAAGAGTCCCTTAAAAATTATTCAATGCAACTATGAGCTTAAAACAACCTAAGCATGATATTCTAAATACGAGCCATAATCCGGAATGTTATTTATGTCAGATCAATCCCAATTATTATCAAAACTGGCCTCGTATCTCAATGAGCATTCTATCGGCACTTCATTTTTACCATTGTCTAGACCAGAACCGAGTCTATCTGCAGCCGATAAAGAATTTTTAGTAGATCTTCTGATGCTGCAACCAACTCACTACGACATCGGGCTGGAAATGGCGCGGGCAAATGCATTCTTTGTGTTAGGAGACCACCAAAAATCGGAAGATATCTATCAAAAGATATTAAGTAAAAACCCATATCACATCAGTGCTCGATACAATCTAGGTATAACTCACATAAAATCAAATAAATTACATAAAGCGATAGCCGAATTAAATAAAGCAATTCAGCAAAACACTAGATTTGCAGAGGGTTATTATCAACGAGGAAATGCCTATGATGAAACAGGCAATAGTTTAAATGCTATCGATGACTATACCCAAGCTATTTCGATCAATCCTAATTTCGTACAAGCCCTCTACAACAGAGGTATAGTACACGCAAAAATAGACTTACACGACTTCGCAATAAGCGACTTCAACAAAGTAATAAGATTACGCCCTGCGATTTCAAACGCCTACCTCAATAGAGGTGCATCTCTAGATGAAATAGGAAATCATCAGGCAGCTCTAGATGATTACACCATGGCTATTGATTACAACGGCACAAATGTAAACGCTTTTTTTAATCGTGCTAAAACTTTATTCCTCTTAGGGGAATTTCACGATTCAATTTGCGACTATACATACGTAATCAATAGCCTCCCTTCCGATGTCGAAGCACTCAATAATAGAGGATTGGCCTTCGATTCAATCGGAGACTACAATCAGGCCATAAGCGATTACGAAGCGGCACTCAAATTGAACCCTACATACGCTGAAAGCCTAAACAATTTAGGAGCGGCCTACGAGGCACTTAACAATCTAGAATCTGCGCTATCCCACTATTACTCAGCCATTCAAAGTAATCCCAACTATTCCTCAGCTTGTTACAACCTAGCGAGACTTCATGCTAAATTAGATTGCTTATCGTTAAGTCTGGAATACCTCAATCGATCTATAACATTAGATCCAACGCTAGAAGAAGAAGCTCCAAGTGATGAGTACCTATCGCAAGTATTGCAGTGGGACATTATGAGGAGACTACAGTAGGAAACATACCAATATCCTGCTATCAACAATTAGACGTTGAAAGAGCTCTTCGCAGGTCATCTACCCTTATATAAAACACGGACCATGATTAATTTTCATCACCACCTTTCGCATCATTAATATCACCTTCTTGGATTTGAATCTCAACATCCATTATTTTGACGTTGTTAGTTCCGGCAATCTCAACATGTCGGCTATGGCGCAACACATTGTACGCTAAGACTAAGGCTCCTAGAATACTCAACACCGAAATTATTTCTCGATCAATCTGGTAATACTGGCTGAGAAATATCATTATTAAAAAAGAAACCGTCAAACCTAGGGCAGACCTAAAGGCAAATTTCCAGAACATTATTACCGCCAACAGGCCGATTATCCCTGATATAAAGGCTAGTATGGGAGACATTGCCAAGCTGACTCCGATCAAAGTAGCCATTCCATCTCCGCCTCTGAAGTTGGTGAATATTGATTTCCAGTGCCCCAATATAGAACCTGCTCCGGCCGCCAACATCCAAGAACCGTTTATGTCCATCAATCCTGCTATAAAAATCGCCAAGCTCCCTTTGGCGACATCTGCCAGAAAAACTAATAAAGCTAGACGACGACCCACATTCCAAAACAGGTTAGCAGTTCCAGCTCTGGTACTTCCTGTTTCAAAAATATCTACGCCTTTCAGCCGAGCTGCTAAATGGGCAAATGGGATGGATCCTAACAAATATCCAACCAATATAGATGCAACCAACGTTTCAAGATCCACCACATGTTCTAACATATAAACCACAAATTTAGGATTTTGTTTTAATTACTCAACTCTTTTTATCCTGTTCTCCATTCCATACCATCCGTATTAACTAAAAAATTTTGAATGGTCCGAGGGCTTGAGACAATTACACTAGGAGTAAATAAATTCGCAGGATTCCCCTGACGATCAACCACCGCTCCTCCAGCCTCCCGAGCCAATATCAAACCCGCAGCCATATCCCACGGTGATAGTGAATGATGGAAATATAAATCTAGTCGACCAGCAGACGCATATGCCATTCCAAGCCCAGCCGACCCCATCAGCCGCATACTCTGAAATCCCGGCCACAAAGACCTGATCATATCTAGTGCTGTCCCAGCTTTTTGATCCACGTAACCTAGATCAAAACCTAAGAGGCATTCGGAAATCTCTTCTTTATTAGTAACAGAGATTGGATCGCCGTTTAGAAAGGCCCCCATACCCTTCTGGGCTGTGAACAACTCCTCCGTGATTGGATCATAAGTAATGCCCAACTCAACATCGGAACCTTTAGCCAAAGCCACTAGAATACAAAAGTGAGGGATCCCTTCCGCGTAATTTCGTGTACCATCTATCGGATCGATTACCCATGTATACTCGGAGGTTGTTTGGATAGGTGCCGACTCTTCGGCTAATACACTGAAATCCGGATATTCGTATTTGAGTTTGCCAAGAACCAGGTTCTCAACTTCTACATCGACATCCGTGACTATATCAGATCTTCCTTTGAAGCTTATCTTCTTTTCAGTCAGAAACCGGTCACGTATAATATTTCCACCTTCTTTAGCCACTTTGATGGACACATCTAACGCGGTGTGCCCAGATGTGGATAAAGGGATAGAAGTGTGATCACCAGGCATTAAACTAACCCCATTCTTTGGTAAACTTCTCCAATGGTGTCTTTGGCAATTTTACGGGCTCTTTCGCAGCCTTCTCCTAATATATCTTTAACCAATCCAGGTCTTTTTTCAAATTCAACTCGTCTATCTCGTAGCGGTTCCAGGAAACTGTTAACATTCGTAGCCAATTGTTTTTTACAATCTACGCAACCTCGTTCAGCTTTAGTACACTCGCCGTAAACCGATTTAACCTCTTCGGCTGCACTAAACATTTTATGCAAGGAATACACGTTGCAAATTTCGGGTTTCCCCGGATCAGACCGCCGCAAACGCCCAGGATCTGTAAAAGCTGTTAACACACGCCGGCTTGTCTCATCTTCACTTGCGGCCAAGTCTAAGTGATTGTCAATTGATTTACTCATCTTTTGGTGACCATCCAATCCAACTATTAGTGGGACCTCCGTCAATTTAGCTTGTGGCTCTGGGAAAGTTTCCCCAAACCGTGTATTAAATCTACGCACTATTTCCCTAGCTAACTCCAAGTGTGGAAGCTGATCTTGACCGACAGGCACTGTATCAGCTTTATAAAGTATTATGTCTGCAGTTTGGAGCACTGGATACCCCACGAGACCATAATTAACGCTCTCCTCAGTCTCGTCTAATTGCCTAACTTTCTCTTTAAAAGTGGGGACCCTCAACAACCATCCTAAAGGTGTAATCATGCTTAAAATAGTATGTAAGGTCATTACTTCAGGAACTTGAGACTGAACAAAAATGGTTGATTTCTCTGGATCTACTCCTGCAGCCAGCCAATCGAGTACCATTTCAAATATATTAGGCTGGATATCGGAGATATCCTGAGGCGAATCAACAGTTGTCAGAGCATGAATATCAACAACTGTATAAATACAATCATATTCTTCCTGCATTGCTACCCAATTTTCTAATGCTCCAAAATAATTTCCTAAATGGAGCCGACCAGTTGGCCGCATCCCCGAAAGAATTACACCTTTTTTCTCTTTATTCTCCATAAAGCATACCAACCTGAATAATTCGTAAATTCTTTATATATAAAAATGCTTTGGCAATTGGCACAGCGAGAAGTCTAGCATGAGAGGACTTGCCCAGCAACCAAAGTGTTTAATCTTACCGCCTTCCGAAATCGCCTGTGAAAAGTTCGGTGCTATACTGTAATGCATGTCTTCACAAGAATCTCGCCCGTTAGTCGGAGTCGGAATAGTACTCGTACAAGAAGGAAAAGTCCTCCTAGCGAAACGTCAAGGATCTCACGGAGATAATACCTGGGCATCCGCAGGTGGTCACTTAGAATTCGGAGAGACACTCGAAGATTGCGCCCGTCGAGAAGTCCTTGAAGAATTTGGCATCTACGTGGATCGAATGACATTCCTATGCGTATCTAATATCATTGCCTATGACCGCCACTACCTAGATTTTGAATTTTTAGGTGATATCGGTAGTCAGGTCCCTAAAATTCAAGAAAAGGACTCTTTTACTAGTTTGCAATGGTTCCCACTCACCGATTTACCGAAACCGCTTTTCGAACCAATCAGAATCGCTATTGACAGCCTCATTACAGGCCAGAGTTACTTTCCTCAATAAGTCAAACTCATCAAAGTTTTAGATCTCTAGGCACACGAAAAACAGGCATAATAACCTTTAAAATAAAGTTTTATATAGATACGACTCTGGTATAATACTTTACAATAAATGAGAATAAGATCGATCTCTGATGTATTCATTGAGATTCATTTAAATTGTTAATTGGATAGCTGATGCAACAAACAAAGACAGCGTACACATCAAAAGATATACAAGTGCTAGAAGGGCTCGAAGCAGTACGAATCCGTCCTGGCATGTATATTGGAAGCACAGATCAGCGGGGACTTCACCATCTTATATTTGAAGTGCTCGATAATTCGGTCGACGAGGCTATGGCGGGCTTCTGTACTAAGGTACAGATCTCAATAGCCGAAGATGGCTTGATAATAGTCGAAGATGATGGCAGAGGCATACCAGTTGATATACATCCATCCACAGGCAAATCTGGGCTAGAAACGGTGATGACTACGTTACACGCTGGAGGTAAATTCGGCGGCGGCGCATATAAGGTCACTGGAGGATTACATGGGGTCGGGGGGTCAGTAGTAAATGCTCTTTCATCTGAACTAACTGCAGAGGTTCAACGAGATGGTTGGCTCCATCGCCAAGAATACTCTCGAGGAATCCCAAAGGGACCGGTGAAACGAGAAGTAAAAACTACCAAACACGGTACTACTATTTGTTTCAGACCTGATCAAGATATATTCCCGAGTATCGATTATGACTTCGACCTATTAATTAATCACTTTAAGGAAATCGCATACCTGAACAAGGGATTAGAAATAAACTTTAATAGTTTGTGGCATAGTGTACCTCGCAAAGGAGACATTGAAAGAACTTACTTCTTTGATGGTGGAATAGCCAACTTAGTACGAAGCGTAAATAAAAATCGTAAAGTGATGCAAATCGCTCCCTTTTATTACCAAAAGACCTTAGATGACACGGCTGTAGAAGTCGCTATCCAATATAATGACAGCTTCAACGAAATAGTCTACTCTTTTGCAAATTGTATCAACACTCAAGAAGGCGGATCCCACCTCACCGGTTTTCGATCAGCATTGACTCGTGTGATAAATGATTACACTCGAAAACAAGGATTCATTAAAGATGACCAACCCAATCTGACAGGGGAAGATGTCAGAGAGGGCTTGGCCGCAGTGATCAGTGTCAAATTAGAAAATCCGCAGTTCGAAGGGCAGACTAAAACCAAGCTAGGCAATGCTGAGGTTAGGAGTATCGTCGAGTCCGTAGTCAGCGAAGGATTCAGTCGTTACCTAGAGAGTCATCCCGCGGATAGTAAACAGGTAGTAGACAAATGCCTAACTTCCCAGCGAGCTCGCGAAGCGGCTAAAAAGGCTAGAGAACTCGTTATACGCAAAAACGCTTTAGACGGAACCTCCCTCCCCGGAAAGTTATCTGACTGTGCAGAAAGAGATCCCTCTAAATCAGAATTATATATCGTCGAAGGAGAATCGGCAGGCGGATCCGCCAAAATGGGTCGTGACCGTAGTTTTCAAGCTATCTTGCCCTTGAAAGGTAAGATCCTTAACGTGGAACGGGTACTCCAACAACCCGATAAAATATTAGGACACGATGAAATAAGATCCATAATAGCAGCCTTAGGTGCAGGGGAGGGGGACGAATTTGACTCCACCAAAGTCCGATACCATAAAATTATCATCATGACAGACGCTGATGTAGATGGATCCCACATACGGACTCTGATCCTCACTTTCTTCTATCGCAGAATGCAAGCTCTGATTGATGCGGGGTATTTATATATTGCTCAGCCGCCATTATACCGACTTCAATCTGGTAGAAACATACAATATGCGTATACAGAAGAAGCCAAAGAATCACAAATGGTAGCTAATAATGGTCGCCGAAACATCCAGATACAACGCTACAAAGGATTAGGTGAAATGAACCCTGATCAACTTTGGGAAACTACCATGAATCCTGAATCAAGACAAATGCTTCAGGTTCACATCGATGATGTCATGGAGGTCGACAGTGTATTTTCCACTCTCATGAGTGAAGCTGTAGCTCCTAGGAAAAGCTTCATTCAAGCACATGCTAGAAGCGTTACCAATCTAGATGTATAGTACTTTACGAGGGTTCCAGCGAATCATACTGTAAATTCAGCATATCAAACCTAAATGCGTTTAGAATTGCCCGTTCGATACAACTTGTTTATAATGAAGGGCATAAACAACTAGGCCAATTGGAGTTACTAGTGCCAGCAAAAAAAGCCGCTCGACAATCACAAAAACAATATAGCCGGAACCATAGCATAATCAGCTCAGTACGGACAGCCTTAAGTGGCGCCCGCAAAGCCATCGACGGTGGCGAAAAGACGATGGCTTTAGACGCAGTACAGTCCGCGATTAGCCACCTCGACATAGCCGTTAAAAAAAGGGTACTCCACAAAAACACAGCATCCCGAAGTAAATCGCGATTAACTATCCGCTTAAACAAGATGCAATAATCCCCACCGTAACATAACTCCATTGCGCCCTCTCCCGGCTCTCTTCTCATATGTGTCATCATGTCGTTGACATTCCACACATGTTTTGTTAGCTTGTATTTAGAACACATGTTCCGGAGGCGCGCCCATTGTATACAAAGGTAAAACTCCCTAGACGACGTCAACAAATCCTCGACTACTTGCATGAATCGCTCCAAGAGCATGGCCTTCCCCCTACCGTCCGCGACATACAAAACGCGTGCGACATCAGTTCCACATCAGTCGTAGACTATAATCTGAGATTGTTGGAACGGGATGGGTTCATCCGCCGTAGGCCAGATATATCGCGAGGTATAGAACTCTTAGACGAATCGGGACAAACCGTTTCTACCACACCTACAGTTCCAATAATTGGCAACATCGCAGCTGGGTTACCAATTCCCGTTTTCTCCGAGCTGCCCTCCGACCCAAACCTTGATACCGTCGAAATCTCCCCAGACCTGCACCGTAAATACGGTCGGCTCTTCGGCCTAAACGTCGTCGGTACCTCCATGGTAGATGCTTTAATCGATGATGGAGATATAGTAATTGTTCAGCCCACTTCCAGGGCTGATAACGGGGACACCGTAGTCGCTTGGTTGAAACTAGATGAAGAAGCTACGTTAAAGAAGTTTTTCCTCCAAGGCGACACCGTTCGGCTCCAACCAGCCAACAGCCAAATGCAGCCCATCTTCTGCCCTGCTGAGCACCTAGAAATCAAAGGAAGAGTCGTCACAGTGATTAGAAAGTTTTAAGCGTCTAACTACCAATACACTGGGATCAATCAGTACCAGTCACAATTATTTATTCCGATTATTTGCCAATGCCCCGTAAGTAGCCACCCCAAAGGGGACGCAATAGGTCAAAGGTATTTTCCAACAAAGGGCAATGTTCAACTCCCCAGTCAACATTGCATCACCTTGGTTAAGCAAAGTTAAGACGGTACCTACTAACAACGCCACGCGGACAGACCGTTTTATAATTGGCGGGTGAAATAAGCCACACCTGAAACATTTAAATATACCTTCGTTGGTCTCAGGATCCACAAATCGAAACGACAACCTGTGTGTCAAATCAAACTTGCAAGAAGAGCATAATTGAGCCGCGCGCTTCAAAGCAGTTAATACCTCCGTCATCCTAAGATCACCAACTGTCCAAGACGCCGTTATCTAGTGAACTCACTGAATGATCCGAATCTGCTGCTAAATCCATTGCAGCACTCCCTAAATAATTAGGCGCAAACCCCAATTATATTGGAGCTTACGCCTGCAAAAATCTTCGGGGTCGGGTTAAGCTTTGTTAGAAGTCAACCTGGATAGTTTCACAACCCTTTTCTCACAGTGAGGCCGCGTTCCGATTCCCTAAGCCTTCCCAATCCGAAAGACTTTAGTACTACAATCTGGACATACTCCCTGAGTTGCTGGGCGACCATTTTTTAAAGTGACCTGTTGTGGACTCTTTATCTCCCGTTTACTACGACATTTGAAGCAATACGCTTCCATCTTCTTCACCCCTCTGTTTAACTAAGTTTAATCTCTTGTTACCGACCCCGACGAACGTTCTGTATCACCATGCACCCACTGAGGAAACCCGACCGATACCCGAGCTATCTAACAGATATGAACCCTATCTGCAATATACAGCCCCTAAAACAGTTGTCAAGGTAAAATGGGACCAGTTTGACTCGCCCGACAATCATAAAACTAAACCCACACTAAAACCACTCTATTTCCCGCTATTTCAGATAGGTGCAGAGAGTCTTTCAGTTAGGAGCATAACAAGAAGTATTATTTTCGTTAAACACCTTTAACGGCTTCCAAAGACCCGTTAAAGGGTCGCATTGAACCAATGCTAAAAATCGTCCTGCGGTATCATACGCGCGAAACGATTCCAACCCCCTGATCTCCTGGAGCTCAAAATCTACGTCAACTGACATACCGTTAAGAAGTAGTGGCTTATTGGAATCACTAACTACGACAGATTTGAGTCCCTGTAGGACAAAATCTATAGGTTCCAAGCAGCCTATCCATCCATTTCCATCATCACAGGTCTTCGTTTCCAACTCGAGTAAAGTCACTGACTCTGATTTTTTAAACGACCCACACCGTAGCCTCTCCAGTTCGGTAACAAATCCACCACATCCCAATCTTTGCCCCAAATCATGGGCTAAAGAGCGTATATAAACACCTTTCCCACATTGGACCATTAAAGTCAGCATAGGCTCATCAAAGGTCAGGACACGAATATCATATATAGTAATTGATCTAGGTGTTCTGTCTATTTCTCTGCCTTCCCTAGCTAATTGATAAAGTCTCTTCCCGTTGACTTTAACCGCACTATACATGGGGGGAATTTGTTCCGACTTACCTATAAATGTACTAATACACTGTTCTATGTCCGATCTATATATTCCATCAGCAGATCCAGTTATTTGGATTTCCCCTTCGGCATCATAAGTTTCTGTAACGGCTCCTAGTTGTATCTGAACTTGATATTCTTTTGAACCTTCTAGTATGTTCTCCATTAGCCTCGTACCCTTCCCGACACAGATCGGGAGCAACCCTGTAGCTAAAGGATCCAATGTCCCAGCGTGTCCAATTTTCCTAGGCATACCAGCAAGCTTCTTTATGCGACGAACAGCCTCCATAGAAGTCATTCCGAGAGGTTTGTAGAAATTAATGAAACCGTTGACATTGGATTTTTGGAGATTGTATCCCATTTGTTTTGAAACTCAAGAACCGATCGTAGTCGATGAGACCGGACCTTCACCAATAGGGCCTTCATCAGATAAGGATGCAGATTCTAGTCTTGCTTGGTCCATCAAACGAAATATATGATCAGAGTTTTCAAGCGAATCGTCGATTGCAAAGGTAAGAAAAGGTATGTACTTCAATCGCAATCGTTCGCGCAGCTGTTTTCTTAAAAACGTCGCGGCAGACCTAATCCCCTCTAAAGCATTAACGTTATCTTCATGGTTACCTAAAACACTTAGATAAACTTTAGCATTACGTAGATCTGGGCTGGTTATCACCTGCGTGATAGTCAGCAAAGCATTTAATCTCGGATCTTTGATTTCTCGCATTAGCAGACTACTGATCTCCTCCCTTAGTAGCCCATTAATTCGATCGACCCTTCTTGACATCGTCAGCCTTGTAAAAAAAGTTCCGTTTGATCGGTTAATCGTGTTTATATGGGGTTACGTTCTTGCCGATGAGCTTCCAGGATATCTCCGGTTTCATAAGCATTAAATCCTTGCAACATTATTCCACATTCCACTCCCGTGTTTATCTCGTTAACCTCATCTCTAAAATGACGTAAACTAGCTATGGTGGATTCTGTCACAATTTCACCATTACGAAGTATCCTAATCGCTCCGCCTCTGGTTATACGGCCCTCCATAACCCTGCATCCAGCAATTTGTACATTTCTCTTAGATGGAAAAATCTCTCTAACTTCAGCTCTACCAATTATTATATCGCTGTAAGTCGGTTCTAAAATTCCATGCAAAGCTCGTTCTATATCTTCAATCAACTGATAGATGATTTGGTAGTGGCGTATCTCTACGCCCATCCGTTCAGACACTCTATCTATCCCAAGCTCTTCTCCAACATTAAAGCCCACTATTATGGCATCAGACGCACTGGCCAAAAGTATATCTGACTCTGTTATACCACCACTACCTGCATGTAATATTCTAACTTTTGCCTCACCTTCAGTTATATGCTCCAGAGATTGGCGTAACGCTTCCACACTGCCTTGAACATCAGCCTTAAGGACCAGGTTCAACTCTTTTACGTCACCTGCATCGATCTGGTTAACGACCTGATCCAAAGTAAGTGCTCTACCTTGATTTAGTTGCCGAGCCTTGGATTCTCTCCTCTTGGTGGCGAGAGATCTAGCTAATCTTTCATTATCTACCACCGAGAATGTATCACCCGCTTCTGGCAGGGACCCGAACCCCAACACTTCAACTGGGGTACCAGGTATTACAGCCTTAACTGAACCTCCCTGATCGTTTGTCAATGCTTTAACCCTTCCCCAAGCACCCCCAGCTACCACGAAGTCACTAATACTCAAAGTCCCGCCTTGGATCAATACCGTTGTAGTAGGACCTCGTTTCCTATCTAACCTCGCCTCGATTATGACGCCAGTAGCCGGTTTATCAGGGTTGGCTTTAAGTTCTGCTATTTCGGAGACCAGTAAAATATTATCCAAAAGATCTTGTAATCCTTCACCAGTCCGAGCAGATACCGGTACGGAAATCACGTCACCACCCCAATCCTCAACCAGAAGATTTTGTTCGCTAAGTTGCCTTTTTACCCTTTCTGGGTCGGCTCCTGGAAGATCCATTTTGTTTATAGCTACCACTATAGGGACATCCGCGGCTTTCGCATGATTTATCGCTTCTAACGTCTGTGGCATAATCCCGTCATCAGCAGCTACGACCAGAATTGCAATATCAGTTACCCTTGCTCCCCTAGAACGAATAGCAGTAAACGCTTCGTGGCCCGGAGTATCAAGAAAAGTTATCTTTTGACCCGATTTCTCTACTTGATAAGCCGCCATATGCTGGGTAATCCCGCCAATCTCTCTATCGGCAACGTTAGCCTCTCTTATCGCGTCCAGTAAGCTGGTTTTCCCATGATCAACGTGCCCTAAGATAGTTACGACTGGAGGTCTTGATACCAAGTTCGGTGAATCCGAATCAAGTGACACATCCGGCAGTAAAACGCCTGCGTTCTCATCAGTTTCGGTCACTCTTGAGCGTATACCGTAGGCAGCAGTAACTAAGGCTGCGACATTATGGTCTATGACCTGGTTCATGCCCACCATGATGCCATTCCTCATCAACTGTTTTATAACGTCTACAGGGCTTTCGTTTACTAGTTCAGCTAAATTCTTTACAGTGAGCGTCAGAGGTAGCACTAAGGATCGTGAGGGACTTTTACGGCTACCCTTCTCCATATTTGGACTATTTGCTTCACCAGCAACTCTTTGAGTTTCAGGTGTCATACCGCCTCTCCAGACTGCAAGTCTAAGTTTTCTATGTAATATTTGAGCAAACGTTCCTTGGCACCATCTGATACAACTGTGCGTAAGCCCTTCTCTAAACCATTCTTGTAAAACTCCGGGTCCCAACACTTAGAGGAGTGGCAAAGATAAATTCCTCTCCCGTTTTGGTTGGTGGTTGGGCCAACCTCCAAAACATCGTTGCTACTAGTCGACACCCGTATCAAATCGGCTTTGGGCATTTTAGCCCCACAAGCAACACAGGTCCTAATTGGCGTATGCGGGATTTTAACCAAATCTTTTCGCCTATTTTTGTGATCAGCACTCAGATTTATCGGCTGCCAGGACCCTTGTTGTTCCCTTTAGATGCATTCTTAGCCCCCCCTCTTCTCGCAGCCCGTCGGTTAGCTCTACTCGGTCCACGAAATTCACCAAGCAAATCCTCTGCAAACCGTATCTTCCCAGCATCCGGGGTTAACAACGCGACCGGAGAAGGAACATCTTCTAATTCCTCTTCCTCAGCCAAATCATGCTCAGATTCATCTTCCATTTCATCGAGGGTAAAAGCAGCAAGTTCATCTACACTAAGACCACTAGACACTGTCACTTCATCGTTTTGGGCTTCAACTAACTGTATATTCCCTTCTTCCTCTTCGTTTATCAGAGTCTCTAGCAATGCTTCCTCATCCAATGGGGAACCAGATTCATCCATTGATTGAGGAGGAACCGCATCCTCTTTTACTAAACTAAACTCTTCCACATCTCCAGCCTCACCCGGAGTGTTGACCTCGGCGACACTAGCTGCACTCAATTCATCACTATCTACCAGGTCCGCATCAGCATCACTCTCGGTTTCAGTTACTAGCGCTGCTTCAGCTAGTTTAGTAGCAACCAACGATTTTTGAATTTCCTCCCATTCAACCAATCCCTTTATATCTAATCTCCATCCGGACAATCTGGCGGCCAAACGTGCATTCTGTCCTTCTTTACCTATTGCTAAAGATAACTGTTTATCGGGAACCACCACCACAGCAGTCTGTTCGGAGGGTTCCAATTCGACATGAAGAACTTCAGAAGGGCTAATAGCCCTTGCTATGAACGTCTTCGGATCGGAGTCCCATGAAACTACATCTATTTTTTCACCCTGCAATTCATTCACTATACTTTGGATACGATTTCCTCGTATCCCTATGCACGAACCTACCGCATCTATGCCTTCTTGTTCTGAATGGACTGCAACTTTACTTCTCTGGCCGGCTTCCCTGGAAATCGATTTGATCTCCACTACCCCGTTATATACTTCGGGGACCTCGATTTCAAAGAGACGCTTCAACAGGTCTTTATGGCTGCGTGAAACCAGAATTTCCGGGCCCTTTGGAGTCGTTCTAACATCCAGCACATAAACTTTAACTCGTTGGCCTTTTTTATAACGCTCGGTTGGGACTTGTTCATCAGGCGGCATAACCGCATGAGCCCGCCCTAAATCTAAGGACATTGCTCGCCCAACCTCATTGTGCTCCACTACACCAGATATTATATCTTCTTTGTGCTGAGCAAATTCTTCATATAACAGATCTCGCTCGGCCTCCCTTAACCTCTGTAGCACTACCTGTTTCGCCGTCTGTGCGGCTATTCGGCTGGCATTATGTGGAAGTCGCTCTGGTAAGGCAACCTCATCTCCAATAGAAACAACCGATCTAATGGTTTTCGCTTCAACAAACCCGATTTCTCGATCCGGATCTTCCACTTCATCAACGACGGTTTTCAATGCGAAAACACTTACATCTCCGGTATTAGGATTAAGTTTCACAGAAATGTTTTGACCACTCACAGGATTATCTTTTTTAAATGCTGACGCTAGCGCCACTTCAATAGCTTGAAGTACCTGTTCTTTAGGCAAGTGTCGTTCAGCCGCCAATTGAGTCAAGGCTATTAAAAAGTCGCTCTTCATAGCGAGGCCCCCTGCTTAACCACCTATTTTTTACCTAACTAAAGGAACAAGAAAGCGGGTAATTCCCGCTTCTGTAAATGAAACC
>Ga0310342_100001325_pt1 | contig 15298 bp, 24 predicted proteins | sample S15DNA20500_MG_FD_206155 | JGI IMG/M metagenome (GOLD analysis project Ga0310342, IMG submission 206155) | Marine microbial communities from station ALOHA, North Pacific Subtropical Gyre - S1503-DNA-20-500_MG | ecosystem: Environmental > Aquatic > Marine > Oceanic | place: Pacific Ocean: North... | reverse complement strand
GCGGATTAGCTGCTCAAAGGACTACTCTCCTAGACCTAGGGGTGCGTATTCACAGAGAGATGCCGTATGTACCACAGCCTCAGGTAAGCCTTGGGCATACAGGCTATCGGTCTGGGCTGCAGAGGAAAACATGATCTCCTGCAGGGTAGTGTACGATCCTGGCAACCCATTGGATAGGTACATCAAGTAGCAATAGAGCTAGTTGTGGAGAACAAAGAAAATGGAGGGCCTTCGGGCCCTCTTTTTTTTAATGCTAACCACATCCACATCTAAACAAGGAGTCTGTCATGACTAAGACGTATACAATTGAGTTTGTTCGTTCTGATCTTCCCACCATCACTGTTAACCTCTCTCCTGTTGGTCTGCGTCTTCTCATCTCTCAGATGAGAGCGCCTGTTGCCTCCATCACTACTGTTAGGCAGTAGTAGTGGAATAGAGGGTGTGCCTAGGTTAGCGGCACCCCTCTTTTTTTTAATGGACAATAAACCCACACTTCAAAGGAGAAACAAAATGTATATACTCATACTACAACTCCTCTGTACTCTATTCTTCATTCTCATGGTCTATGGCATGAGAGAGAATCGAAGAAAGAATCAGAAGATCGCAGATCTGGAGAGTCAGATTGAACTGAAGGATCTTGTGATAAAGAAGGCATGTGCAGATTGGGAAAAGGAATCCGGTAAGGTTTCGTGGTACCGTGAGCAGATGAGAAAGACTTTGCCAAGGAATTGAGGCCTAAAGGGTACACCGTTGTGGTGTACCCCTTTTTTTATTTAATGGAAACCAACCCCTAAATGTAGGTTCGTAAGAAAGGAGTCCGTTATGGACGAACTTACAAAACAACACATTGAGTCTCTCGTGGAAAAGGTGGAAACATCAAAGAATACGATAGACGCAATTGATGAAAACCTGATTAAAGCAAATGACAATGTTGTCACGTTAGCTAGAGATGCCACGGAGCATCGTGTTCAGATTACAGACCTTATCAGAGAAGACATCCAAGGTCTTCGTGGTAAGTCTGGCTCTGGTGGTTCTACCATTGCTTGGGCAGCTGCTGCTGTTCTCATTGTTGCCTGCATCATGGGTGGCACCTATTATCTGACTCAACAGAAATACAGCTATGTCCAAGACATGGTTGTTGATGTTCAGAAAACTATCAAGCAGCGCATCTCTCAAGATGACATTGCGAGATCAGTTGGAGATCAGGTAACACAAGCTGTACAGGATTCTCTTGCAGCATGTGAGAAGGCAGCTGAAGAAGCTGCACCTGCTGAAGTTGGAACTACAAGAAGTTCTGCACTTCCAGGGGTACCAGTGATTATTACATATTGCCCAGGTGAAGGAGTTGCAAAGATTAAGCAACAACTTGTGTGGGGAATTGTAAATGTCAAGAAAGGCAACAAGGTGGTGCAGGAGAGGAGACAAGTTTGTACTCCCAACAAAGCCACTGGTTGTCTTGAATGCCTAGAGCTGGGCAGATATGTTCCTTGTGATTACTCCACTGGAGATGGTGGAGGTTGCGAGAAACCAGCTGGTAGAGCTGAATATCAAGAGTGGAAGACTACTTGTGACGATATCCTTGAGGATTTGAATGAGGGTGAAGACTCTCCTAGAATCTGTGAAGAGGGTAACCGTGGTTTTAAAGACTGGCAAAAACAAGTAGCCGTAGAAGACTAATTAACAAGAGCCTACATTTGGGGCGGTTTCTAAACAAGAGAATGAGGGCTTCGGCCCTCTTCTTTTTTTTAATGCAGAGTTCTGTACGGCACAAGAAAGGAGTATCCCTATGGATACCGTACAGAAGATACCAGTAATATGCATTGCTGTACTAGTAACAATAGTGGCAGGATTAGCAATAACAACAGTGTCTAGTTCTCAAGATAATGCCAAACTTAGAAAGGAGATAAGGCATCTTCAGAAGACACAGGCTGAGAAAGCTGAGGCTTATGCTTCAGATGATCCAGATCTACAGTTGGAGGCTGTTTTTGAAGTAAAGCAGAGGATGAACCTTGCAGAAGGTGCACCACCACCATCAGTAGTTTGGTGTTCAGGATTAGGTGTTGATTTCGTTGGTAATAAAACCAATGTGCGTAGGACAGAAGTTCCTGGAGAATACACACCAGATCAATATGATAGTTTTACCTTGTTCTATGAACACTGTGAGAATAGTGAGGATAAGCATTGTACTCTATGTCGAAAGACAACAGTATATGCCAATTCCAATACTCCTGGATTTGCACCTGACTTGAATCTAGAGAGAGAAATAATGATGACAGTCTGTCGTAATGACTGTGTACCAGTAAGAACTCCTATAGCAGGGGTTATTCGTAACTAACTACCTACAGAACTCTGCAAATTAAGAAAAGGGGCACACTCGCAAGAGTGGTGCCCCCTTTTTTTTATTTAATGGCAACTAGCCCCGGAAGGAGGTGATTACCATGTCCAAGAGTTTGGACAGTGCAGTTGTCTTGAGTGCTAAGATTCAACATCCATCTTATATGGGTGAGAGTCTAGTACTCGGTCAGTTTGAAGTAGATGGGGAGTTTGTAAAACTATTCAGCTATTTCAAGGATGAGCTATCTTTCTCAGCCGATGATTTCGTCGGCAAAACCAAAGTGCAATGTAGGGCATTGCTCTTCAATCAGATTGAATAGCTTCTATCCGTTCTTAACCTCTGACCTAATAATAATATAAAAACGGGGACCCAGAGTGGGTCCTCTTTTTTATTTAATGAACAACTAACACTCTTTTGAAAGGAGAGTAATATGCCTACCATTACAGAAATAATACTTATCTTGTTATGGCTGGAACGCATATATGCTTATAAAAAGCTAAAGCGACTAGGGGACGAAGACTGGGAGGCCCTGACAGCAAAATGGCGTCGTACATGTGATAAGCTTGAAGAAGCTGAGGAGACAATTAAAGTCATAGAATATAGTGCAGCTAAAAATGGTTGCATTGAGGAGGGCTGTCGTTATTACAGAAAGCCTAAACCTTCTTCATTAGACATAGACTAGAATATTCTTAGAGGGCCGTGATGGCCCTCTTTTTTTATTTAATGGACAATACTGTCCTTTAACATGAAAGGGGTGTCCCAATGGGAACACTACTTATATGCCTTGTGCTTGCACAGGCAGATCCACCAACACCAACGGTGGAAGAATTGACGGAAGCAAATGCTGCCTTAAAGCAGTCACTTGCTGAAGTTCAAGAAGGTTTAGCAAGGGAGGTTGCAGCTGGAGAAAATGCAATCAAGGAGAACAAAGCCCTGAGAGAACAGGTCCGTGTAACAACATGGAAAATTACAGGCCTTAAGAGAAAGGAGGTAACTGGAGATTGTAAGGAATGTAGCCACTATAAAGTCACTGGTATATTTGAGCACAGACAATTTGGTAATAAGAATTTCAAATGTACTATGCCCTTGTTCAGGGAGATAGCATCTTGTTTCATTCAGCATCAAAGTGATGGGATATTCGTAATAACTCCCAAGGGTGTGATAGGAGGCACCTATACAATAGACTCTAACAATAAGGGAACTATAGGGCCTCTGGTTAGGGATCTACACAAGCTTCTGCCTCAACTCCGTGGCAAGTAAAGATTTCCTAGGTGATGAGCAGATGGGGCTTTTTGATGAGAAAGCTCCATCTCCTCCATTTCAACCTACGGAATTTGGTGATGCCTCTGAACTCTTTAGTGCTTTTAATAAGCGAAAGGAGAAAATAGATTTGCACTTTGAATCAGCTGAGGGAGATGCAACCTCAATTGAAGCAAAGGAGTTCATGGTAACACTAGCTAATTTGTTTGTAATCTCTATTCCTACTGGAGGAGACAAATACCCAAATGTGACATATCCTGGAATAGATGAGTTTCTTGCTCTTTGGAGCAAAGCTGGTCGTCCTGGAAAATGGTGGGGAAGCGAAGAAGTCACCCTGTATGTGGCTAGATGCATCTTCATCATGTCTGATATTAATAAAACTCAACTAGAGAATATACATAATATAAGATCAACTTGGTTTAGCGGTGAACTATATAGCTTCATTCGGTGGCCAAACAACTTGAACAATCTAAGATTGTTTAGAAAGAGGTAACTCATGGGAATCACTCCCAATGATTTGCTGCTCTTCCTTGTCCTTGTCCTAACATGTGCCGTATTAGGTTTGCACTTGTGGGATAAGTTCAAAGAGAGAAGTGGCCCTTCTGCTCCAGATCCTACTCCTGAGGGAGAAGATACTGAAGCATCAACTGAAACCCCAACTCAGCCTGAAGAGAGAGGAGGAACTAGGCAACAAGACACAGTAACACCAAGACTACAGCAGCTAGGAGCTGACATTGCAGAACTCAGTGGAATTGTTAGTGTACAGGCAGTGGCTCTATTGAGTACTGTTACTGGAAAAGCTGAGAGCGTTAGTGCAGAAGTCGCGGCTCTTCAAGCACTGGTTAGAGAAAATAGGCCCTCAGGAGATTCAGGAGAAATGCAACAGCAGATTCTCCAGGGTGTGCGATTCATTGCACGTAATCTTGAGAAGAAGCAGGGTCAAAAAGAGGAGTTTAATGAATCCATCTTAGAGGTGGGTCCTGCAGAAACTGCTGAAGAATAAGCTGAAAAGCAAATAGAAATAAATACAGGGGCAATCCCTCTCCTTCGGGAGGGGGTGAGCCCCTTTTATTTTTTAATGGCAACTAGCTCAGGAAGGAGGTGAGTAACGTGGCCCTACAACTACAGAATCTAAACCCGGATCTTCGGGTAAGGAAATGTGTAGAAATCCTTCGACAGTATGTGAAGGACAATGATCCGGATAACAAGAATCTCAACCATGTGATTAATGTCATCGAGAGATGTCATCGTATGAGCATAGATGAGACGAATCGTCTTGAAGGTGATTTGAAGAGATGCAGACAAGGGAATGACCCCAAAGCGTTCAGAAGACGGTAACCTCTAACCCAATAATAATATAATAAAGGGCCCTTCGGGGCCCTTCTTTTTTTTAATGCCACTGTGGGTACACCCCACATGCATCGAACATAACGGTGTGGCCGGTTACCTCTGCGGAGCTAGCGGTCCGACTCCCTAGTCCCGCAGAACCGCTGTCCACCTGTGCTACATCCGGACCAAAAGGCTTGCCCAAATATAGGAGGCCTTTTTTTATTTATGGTGAGTATACGTTCCGTGTACTCTATTAACAACAAGGAGGACACTATGTCCAACAAAGAGTATGCTGCATTGATTGATGCAGTGGGTCCACAAACTCCTCAAGAGGAAGCTGCCCGTCAAAACGGCACTTTCATTGATGAGACTACAGCAATTGGGCTGCAAGCGAAAGCTGATGTTAAGCGAACGAATCGTGTTGACCAAGCAATTGTGCAGCAAGATCGTTTGAAGAAGCAACAGGAAGCTCTTCAGGCACACAATGATGCTCAAGCCACTAAAGTCCAGACGGAAGCAGAAAAGCTGAAGTTGAAGATTCAAGAGACTAAGGCTCATTTCAACCGTTAATAACTAAGCCGAGTCAAGGCAAATCAAGAGGGGCCCTCCGGGGTCCCCTCTTTTTTTTAATGGAAAGCACCTGAATGTTTTAGGTGTTATATTAACCTCCTTTCTATTGGAGAATGTCATGAGTGACATTAAGATTGTAGATGCTTTGATTAAAGCATCATTGGTGGCAAAAAACACTATTGAAGAAAACCAAAGCCGTAAGGCTACGGTAGTTGGCCTGATTGAAGAGGGTGAGGCATTGATGTCTTACCTCCCTGAAGTCACCAAGGGTCGGCGCACTAAACCACTGTTGATCTCACGATCAGCCCAGTGGTTCATGGTGGCCAAGATCAAGGCCGTTCTTCATTCTGCAATTGAGGATCGTTCAACGGTTCTCTCCATCATGGATCTTATCTACTTTGCGATGCAAGGTAAGACAGGTCCTTCAGTCCATGCCCTGACCAGTCAGGCGCAAAAGGAATTCGAAGACGTTGTCTTTGAATAAGCCTGCACTAAAATAACGACTTAGGTTGTTTTTATGGAGCCCTTCGGGGCTCCTTTTTTTTAATGGCAATTATGCCATGACAATTAAAAGCGGTTAAAAATCCGCAAGAAAGAAGACAGTAATGAAGAATAAGAATCCTAACACTATTAAGCGGTTTCGGTTTCTTGATTGGCTAATGAAGATTTTCGGTGCAGGTCCAGGGACTGTTCAGGCAGTAACAGAGCAGCAACGAAAGCGTCTGCCTGCCAAGAACAAGTAAACAGTAACCAGTAACCAAGAAGGGCCCTTGGAGGAGGGCCTTTCTTCTCCCTTCCATTAACACTATAAATAAAGGAAAATAAATGAATGGCTATGAATTCCTCTTTGTATTGACAGCCACAGCGGCTTTTGCACTGGGTGTGTCACTCTTCTGTCTGCTATGGCTTGTACGGCTTAGCAAGCAGATGAGTAAATATACTTGGTATGAAAAGGAGGTAACAACCCATTATGGGGAAGTTGTCCTGGCAAAAGTAGCCTCATGGTTTTACAAAGCACAAAAGGAGATGCAGACACAAAATAAAAAGCAAAATAAAGTATTTAAAGATGAGATCTTATCTGAATTTGTCACCTACCTTAATGAGGCAAGTGACAGGCTTCCAGAACTAGTTCGATGGAATATTGAACAAGTAGCTGGAAAAGAGAAAGTAAAAGATGACTAAAACAGAAGTAAAAATAGAGCCACTAGTAGTTTGCATTGTGGATAGAAATGATCCCGAAGACTGGAAACGTGGCCTAGATAATGAAGCCAGTGGCAAGGTACATCTAACCATTCTAGCAGAATCACCTGAGGATGCTAGAAAGTTAACCCAGATGTACAAAGGTTATTCTCATATCCGGGTACATGATGAGTAATTACCTTAAACCTTGGCATTTATGCCCTAAATGTAGGGGCAAATCATTGCGCGAGTACAACAGGAATATTACATCACACGAGGACTACAATAGATGTCGTTCTTGTTCTTATACCTGGTGTGGAATTTGTGCAGGGAAGATCATGTGGAATAGAACTTTAAAACATGATCCTAAATCAGGATTAGCTCCACTGCAAGGACAGTGTGTGCGAAATGAAATCCATAAGTTTTTCTGTAAAGACTAACATTTAGCTTGAAGGACCCCGTGAGAGGGGTCCTTCTTTTTTTTTAATGGCCTTAAATGGCATAGTGATTTTCGGCAATGCTAGCTTGCTAGTACTGTTCGTGACGGGGTGGTCACCTAGAAAACACTACAGGGCAGTAGTCGGGGGACAATAAGGCTGCCTTTCTAACCAAGTACCCCGTCCCGGGGTATCCCTGTCCGCTATCCCCGCAACCAGAACAGCGGCCATGGCTTTTTATAATAAGGGTCTTCGGATCCTCTTTTTTTATTTATGGAGACACCACATAACGTGGAGTATCCAGGCCATACAGGCCAACAACACTTAGGCTGTAATACAGCCAGAAAAAACAGGACATTGTTATGACTAAGATGATTAAAGCAGATAGCAAGCAAGCACAGTATTTCGCATCTTCCGAGGCATGGCATCAGTACTTCCTTCAGGGTCTGCTGATCGAAGCTCTTGGGGACAATAAAGATTGGGCAACTGTGATCGATAACCTCAACAAGCAGATCGAGAGTCTGCTGGAGGGTGTCGATCATGACGACAAGCAGGGTTTTGCGAACCAAATGGCTGAACGTTTCAGCAAGGGCAAGATCAGTGGCATGATGTTCGATTGCTTGTTCGAGTCTGTTGGGGAACAGGAATATCACTATGTAGGTGATGGACCAGAAGGACCCATGGATCTGTGGGTTAAGATTCCAGAAGGCTATCGTATGATGGCTTCGGTCAAGCGTAAACGTAAGGATGGTACGGTTGAAACGATTGAAGTCGATCTAACTGATCGTCCACATCTGACTGCAGAACAGAATGGAGGAAAGGCCATTCGATGTAGTTACTGGAATGACAAGTTCAAGTCATTGGCTCGTAAAACTGCATGGGGCAAAATGTTCAACATCAACACTGGGGATCTTGTCGGTGTAGAAGGTGTACGTCGTGTAATTCAGCGAATTGCGACAATGCAGCGAAACATTGAAAAGCAACCAATGCTCATGATGCGTACCGATGATCAATCTAAAGAATATAAGAAGTTGTGCAAACTGACTATTCAGAAGAAAGAGCGTCAAATTCAGAAGTTTCTGATTCAGTGCTTGCGAATCTCTATGGATCGGTACATTGCTATCGAACATTGGGAATTGTTCTTGGATGAAACTAAGTCTGAGAAAGAAAAGGCTAAGGGTCGTCGTTCTCTGGATGCTGATCGGTTCAGCGACAAAGATCGGCCTGTAGCTTGTAAGCCAGCACATGGTGACACTGGTGTGTATTGTGAAACTTATGTGAAATTTCACAACTGGTTCTTTGGGCCAAAGGGCAAAGGTGCTGAAAAGCGTAATACTCAGGAACTCCTGAATATCATGACTCATGTACATCAGAATGCTTTCAGTGTTCAGGTGCATGTGAAGTTCACATCGGTTGTCTTTAAGGAACTGAAGCTGGAGCTGGATCGTCTCTCAGACAAAGAGAATCCGCGAGAGTGGAATGATGTGTCCAAAGACCATCAGAGTGTAGCTATCATTGCCTCTCAGAAGGCAAAGGCAGATCTTGCAGCTCAAGATGATTTCTTCTCTCAGATGAAGCTCAAGAAGGGCAAGGATGTCCAACCACTGAACAAGAAGGCTGTTACTCTTAACTAATAGACAATAAGTCTGTACAAATAATAATATGAATAGAAAGGGGCCTTCGGGTCCCTTTCTTTTTTTTATGGCAACAGAGACATGTCGTTTCTGGAGCTATAACCTATGTTTGTCTTAGGAGGACAACATGACTTATTACAAGACAGCCAAGACTATCAAACTCAACACCCTCACCTTTAAGACGATTCGTACTCTTCAGTATGAGAAAAGCACCATGATCTGTAAGGAGGCCTCCGTCCCCTTCGTCACTGTGGATTCCGGCACTACGGTGGGGTACTCAGGGCTCGTTGGGTATGTCAACAGCAACAAGACAGAAACAGAACCACGGGAAGCCCCTCGTCTTGGCTTCAAGAAGGGACCTGAGCCCAAGTTCAAGAAGACGAAACTTGTACCTGTGCCGTTCTCAAAGACGGCATTGGCTTCCATCGAGGAGGCTCTGAGTATGGGGGGATTCAAAGATTGGGCTGATTTCAAGTCCTTGAAGGGGATCGGACCTGTGACTTCGAAGATCATGGAGGACCTAGGCTGGAATGAAACTATGTTCTTCTTCTATGAGGAGGATTCCGTAGGTAGTGGCATTACTCGCAAGAGTGGGTTCTACACACTGGCTGAAATCAAGAAGAAGCATCCCAGTGGAATTGGTTGGAAGCAAGTCAACAAGCCATTGATCTATGGATCTATGGAGCCTTTGGATCACCATCCAGGGCTTCGTAAGAACTATGGTGAGCCTCAAAAGCCAAAGAAGATTGAGATCTTTGATGAAGGTATGGATCTAATGCTGGAGTTTGGACATCACCTGCTTCTGGAGCAGAATCAAATCTGGACAGGTAGAGGCCGTGGAAGGTTCGGTCGTATGATGGGCTGGAAGAGTCGTAATCAAGAGGTTACCGAGCCAAGAAAGATCAGTCCCAGACGTGAAGACTGCAACGGGCCTGTCGAAGAATACTACTGGGAAGGTGCTTGTTCTATACTGGTGCCTAATGGTTTCTCATCAGAGATTATCAATAATCTGGTAGCAATGGGCAAGGCAATGAAATGTAGACTTGCTGATGTCTTGGAGCAGACACGGCCTAAGGATCAAGAACATACGTGTGAGACCATCGGTTGGAGATTGGCACCAAACCGAGAGCAAGAACAGAAAGTCAAGCTTAGAAAGCCTATGCCTGGTGAAGTTGATGTGGACAAGGATCACTACAACATTGTCACTAATGAAATGTTCAAAGAAGATCAAGATGCAAGACTGGAGGCAGAAAAGAAACACAAAGAAGAGAATGAAGCTAGAGTCAAAAGCAATAAGCCACCAAGGTTGTCTCCAAGCGAATGGTGGCGATATCTAGAAGATTGCTGCATTGAATACCACAGTGGTTCAGGCAGTGTCATTGATAAGATGAACAAGCAACAAGAAGAGCTTGGGAAGCAGATATTCAAATTCAATCAAGCACTATCGGAAGGTGGCGATCTGCCATTCGAGAGCAAGGTGTTTCATCAGATTCTGGAGAAGCAAACGAAGATTGGAGAGGAATTCCAGGAGCTAGCTGAAACAAATCCTGAAATTGTTCAAATGGTGAAGGACTACAATTACTGGATTAAGAGAGACCCAGCTAGAGAGGAGGACATGAAAGAAAAGCTTCAAATTCAGACCCTTGAGACTTATGTCACTGGTGATGCTCAGATGTCATACTCTATGCAAAAGAGCATGGCAAAATCAAGTGTCATGTACATGGAGGTATTGGACTATCGTGTTGATACCAGTTGGGAGTCAGCTCAACTAGAAGAGATGGCAGTTCATAGACGTGAAGAAATCGCACGTCTACGTAAGCTGGCAGAGTATGTCGGGGTAGATCGGTACCAAGGGCAGACTGATGCAATGGCTTACATTAATCAGATACTTCGTCATGGTGTACCAGAGAAGAAAGGTCTCATTGCTGCACATGAGGAAGTGACTGATTCGGAGTTCATCAAGAAAACCTTTACTGAGGTATGTATTGGTGTTCTTGCTAACTATGCAATTCCGTTCAATCACAAGAACTACACCCTCATTCTTCCGGATTACTATGCAAATGGGAAGACAGAAGAAATTTGGGAACATGTCCGTAAGGATGTGTGGTCTCCTCGTGTGGTGGTACGTCATCCAAAGAAGGAAGTTGTAATTGCTGCCATTCCCAAGGCAACGTCAAAAGAAGAGTTTGATACTCGTAAGGCAGAGATGCTCAAAAATCTGGGATAATAATTCTGAATAATAGATAATACTAATAAGAGAGAGAGGGGCCTTGCGCCCCTCTCTCTTTTTTAAATGACCAACCGCTACGCTAACTCAATGCTTCCATTATTTTTTTTATTTTTTACTTTTACCTTTTAACGATCCCCTAAGCGCTACGCTACGCATCTGTCCGGGAGATCACCTGTTAAGCATCTCCACACATATCCACAACAAAAGGTATTCCAGTAGTAGCATTAACTGGAGTAACAGTAGAAGGAAGGAATAAACAATGCTTGAAAAATTAGGCATGTGGCTTCTAGGAGCATTCTTCGTGTATGTCATGTGCATGAATTGGAGGTTTGTGGCATTTGCCATGTTTATACTTACCCCAACAGCTATAGTAGGTGGGATAGTTACCTACTACTGGAAGGAACACCAGAAGAGAAAGAATTGGAACCTTTAATCATTTTGATTTACTTTACCTGCCTATATATGGTGGTGCAATTTATCAAGGAGACATTATGTCAGAAGCAACAGAAGCAAAAGTCGGTGAAGCGGCAAAATCAACGGGACCTTCAAAAAAGGAACTGCTCTCTAACACAACCAACCACTTCGGACTCGCATTGGGATTCCTCCTTAGATTCGTGAGAGCTTGTTTCGGAATTCTTACTGTTAAGAATGGCAGTGCATTCGTCCAGGGAGTTAAGTCTGGATATAAGGGTGAGCAATCATCTAATAGCTAATATATATAACAATGAACTGCTGGACTCAACATCTGGCAGTTTGTCTGTAACACGCCCATTGGTGCAGAGGCCAGGTGCACATGAGAAAGCCGTGGAGTCAAGACGATAACTTTAAGCATGTCTCAGGAGGACATTGTGACTACCGAAAACAGTGAAAAAACAATTCAAGATAAAAAGCTTGAACAAGAGAAGGTTAAAGCTGATATCGAGAACTTTCTGAATATGGAATGTGGTAAGGTTCCACAACCAGATCCTGAAGTTAAAGCTCAGGAAGATGAGGCATACCGAAACTCTCATGAAGGAAAAGTGAGAGCTGCCCAAACAGCAGAGAAGCTGAAGAAAACAGCTATCAAACTTCAGAAATCACAATTCTGGCCTAAGCTGTTTAAGGCATTTGAAAAGATCTGTAGTGCCAGCCACGAACGAATGACGCTAGCTAATCCAATTGCATTCTGTGCAGGTCTATTGTTTGTAGGTCTCTTCTTGATGTGGATTGGAAACCCAACTGTCAACGTCATTGAGAATCAAGGGCTGTGCCTGTTACCAATGAGAGATGCCCCTGGTGCAAACTCTAGTCCAGAAGATATCCTGGAAGGACTCAAGAAGTGTGGTGTGGCATTCGATATCGATCTGAGCGAGCTTAGCGTTGCTTCTGCTAAGTAAGTGTCCTCCTTAGGTTTCCCGGTATGCTTGTATAGGTACCGGGAACTTAGGGGTATATAGTAATTCGACTTCAACTTAACTACTAACAGGAGGTAATTATCTCTAACCAATTTCCAAACTTAGACGCCAAGAAACAAAAACCCGGACCCATCTGGTATGCAAAAGAAATCTTTTCGCGTGTAACAGAGTGCATTCCATTTGGATTAATGATTCTAGGTGGACTCTGGATTACATGCATCCTATTCCATCAGCTCATTACTTTTGATATTGAGGCCCATGCCCTATCTGAAGTACATGATCAGTATGGAACCTCTGCAGCTATATACCATGATGACAACAATCCTATCCGAGCCGAGTTTGATTGGATCGAAAATATGTCTGGCTGTATTATTTCTATGACAGACTATATTACTGAAGATCAAATGCGCAATGGGTTTGAAAAATGCTTGGTAATGCATAAAAACCTTAACCCTCACCTCTAACGCATGAGAAAGGTTTTGTGAACTACAAAACTAATGAAGAAGCTGGTGTGACCTATGACCAGTGGAGCCGTCCTCGTAAGATATTGTTTTGGACTGGCGCTGCAGTTGCAGGCACACTGATGCTTCCACTGATTCCCATCCTTGCTATACAAGTATTGCTTGTAGGCAAGAAGATGACTAAAGAACTTAAACTTTAACGCATGTCCGTCCTATTCCCCCCCAGGGGGGGGTAGGGGGGTTGACTTTTTATTTCTTTTATTTAAAAGATATATCAAAGTCAGAGATCAGGAAGATCAATCCTTTAAGATTGTCCTCCCTATATATCTTCCTGGTCTCATTCCCCCCGAAGGGGGGCAAGGGGTCGAAAGATATCTTCAAGCTCATAGAGTTTGAGGAGAGATAAAGGAGAGAAGGTAAGGATCCCAACTAACGTTCTGTGTTCTGTAGAGAATAGAGAACAAAGGAAGGGTGTCTGGTATTTAGGTCATTTTTAACACTCGTAAGAGTAATAAAAGAATCCCCCAACAAAGATTCAAGCTTAAATATTATATAACTTATACCTTTTAAGTAACACTAAATGTAACGTGGCGTTCATCTAGTACTATATCATTGATAATTCTTTTAATGGATAGTATATGTGACTACTAGGTATTAAGTGTTCTTTCTTTCTCTTCTTTATTAGTTATTGCAAAGTCTAATGAATTTATGGAGTTAGACATGATAACAATATGCGCTGCGCTGGTAAGTTACAATGATATGTATCCTGTGTTTAACCATACAGAGGTACTGGGTATTCAGGTATCTATTGTATTGTATGTAGTGGGTATTGTGTGTATCTGCAGTAATAAGAGATAGCGGCGACCCCCTAAAAAAAACACAAAAACTAGGCTAAAAACCTTAAACATTCTAGGTAGAAGGTACCGAGCCAGTTAATTGTACAAAAACGAATAAAAAAACCTAAAACGCATGTGAAAGTAATCATGGATTGCGACTGTGAAACTGGATGCTATAAGTGTTCAAACTATCCGAAGGAGATGGATGAACATGTAAAGCAAACCAAATGTGAAGGATGCAAGTCCTTCATATGTCATTGTGGAATGGATGGAACTTTCTTCTATTCTTATAATCCACATACTAAGTTTGGAAATATGCTTTTCGATTCCCCCCCGAAGAGGGGATACAAAAGAGTTATCTATCTTGATATCCGTAATCGGCACACTAAGGGACCGATTCTAGATGATGAGGTATCAGTTAAGTATATCCCTCTTTCTATATGGGATAGGTTGCGAAAGAAAGTTCTTCAATGCAACTCCTACTTGAGTGATCGTTCCCATCGTATCGATTTTGTGTAAACAAGTGTTAACTTATATTCAAAAGGTATCAATAAGTATTGTTGGGTAACCAGACCAGCACCGTGGCAGCAACGGGAACAGAAGCTGAAAGGTCCCGCTAGAAGACGTGCATTCTAGCTCGTGTGCCAGCAGATCTCGCGTTAATGCTGAACTAATCACGCAAACGCGAGCCGTCCTGGGCTACAGCAGGCTGAGAATCTGTAGCACAATCGAAATTTAGGAGATGGCTTATTTAAGTCTTGGGCAATGCCAAAGACAAAAATTCGGCAAAGATATTGAACACGTCTTTGCCTGAATAATGTGAATAGGCCGTCTCCTAATTCATAAATCGACAAAGTCCAAGGTAGTTACCTTGGCAATTATTAAAACCTTAGTATCTAGGAGATACACGTAATGAGTGAAGATATTATCTGTGGAACAATTGGCACAACTGATTTCGCTAAGGGTCGTCATGATCCCGAGCTAGGATGCCACTCTTCCTTTAATGGAACATGGGAAGAATTACAAGCTCTGGTTACTGAGAATTTCGACAAGCATCGTCCAGTTCAACGTATGACTAGTGGAGGATTTGCACTCGAAGTTCCTGTCCCTGCTGAGAAATTCTCTGCAGGTGAAATTCATCTAAGTGAGATGAAAGACGGAGAGCAGGTATATGCCGAAATCAAAGGTCGGTTTGAAGGAGATCAGCTACGTAAATCCATCTGGATTGAACGTGAGGAACAACCTCAAGCCAAACAGGTTATTATTGCTCTCTATCAGAGCTGCGGTTTACCACCGGCAATGTGTAGCCTAAATCCTGATGACCCAGAAAACTGGGAAATCGTGAGTGTAAATGCTTCTACCTCGGAAGAACCAATGGAAATGGCATATGATGTCATGAGCCATAATGACTTTGGAAGTAAAGGGGGAAGCCCTCGTGTATATGACAGTTGGGAACATCATTTAGAGGTGTTGGCTAACTCATTTCGATACTCTCGAAATACCGTTGCTGTTCGCACTAAGTCTTAATAACTAATCCCTTTCCCCCGTTTTGGGTTAAAAACGGGGTATTTACTAATAGATATTTTCAATTGAAGGTATCTGCTAGTAACTAAATCGACATTAACCCCTAAAT
>Ga0310342_100001324_pt1 | contig 15302 bp, 6 predicted proteins | sample S15DNA20500_MG_FD_206155 | JGI IMG/M metagenome (GOLD analysis project Ga0310342, IMG submission 206155) | Marine microbial communities from station ALOHA, North Pacific Subtropical Gyre - S1503-DNA-20-500_MG | ecosystem: Environmental > Aquatic > Marine > Oceanic | place: Pacific Ocean: North... | reverse complement strand
TCCGTGCAACCCCGAGGCGCTTCGCGCACTCGCGGCACTGGCGGAGAGCGAGGCCCGCTGGACGCTCGCCGCCGACCTGCACGAGCGCCACTACGAGGCCGCCGCCGATGCCGCGACGCGCGCCGAGGCCGCCCGGGCGGCTGGGCGAATCCACGCGACGCAACTCGACGATCCGGGAGCGGCGCGGCCGTGGCTCGAGCGCGCCGCCGAGGCGGACCCCGACCGCGCCGATACGGAGCGCGCCGAAACCGAACACGCACACGGTGACGCCCCGGAACGGCACGCCACACCCACGCCTGCCCCACCGCTCCTGGAGAAAACCAGCGACGAGACCGCGCTCCTGACCGCGTACCGCAACGAGGCCTCGGTGACCGACGACCCCGCGCGCCTGGGCGGGCTCGTGCAGGAAATCGCTCGCATCCAGGCGGCGCGCGGGGAGGTGCGGGACGCCCTCGCCTGGGCCGAGCGCTGGCTCGCCGCGGCACCCGAAGAGGCCGAGGCGTTTCTTCTCGCGGCGCGGCTCCACGAAGCGCTGGCGCACGACGCCGAACTCGTCTCGGTGCTCGAGCGCCTGGACCCGCTGCTCCCGCGCGACGCGCAAGCCCCCAACCGGCGCCGCCTGGGCGAACTCCACGCGGCGCACGAGCGACGGGAGTCGGCCCTCGCCGCCTACCGTTGGGCGCTCGAGGCCGACCCGGCGGACGTTCACGCGCACGAGGCGGCAATCGCTCTGCTGGCCGACGCGGATTCGTCGGAGGCACTGGCCACCGCCTATCGAAACCTCGCGGAGTACTGCGAGGGGCCGCGTCGGACCGAGGTGCTCGACGCCCTCGCCCGGCTGCTCGAAGAGCGGCTCGGCGACCTGACGGGTGCGGCGGATGTGCTGGCGCACCTGGTTGAAGGCGTCGCACCGCCCGCGGACGCCGACGAGCGGCTCGAATCGCTGCTCGAACGCACGGCACGGCACGAGGAACTCGCAAAGCATCTCGAGCGTCGCGCAGAAACGGCCGGGGTGGACGCGCGGGAGTCGCTGCGCCGACGGCGCGCCGACGTGCTGCTCGACCACCTGGACCATTTCGATGCGGCCGTCGAGGCCTACCGCGAAATACTGAGGGCCGCGCCAGACGACGAAGCAGCGCGCGTGGGTCTCGAGCGCTCACTGCGCGCGGCCGGTGACCTGCCGGGGCTCGCCGACTTCCTCGAAGAACAGGCGCTCCGCCACCCGGAGCTCGCGGCGCGCGACCGGCTCCGCTTTGAGCGCGCAGCGATCCTCGCGGACTATCTCGACCGCGGCACCGAGGCAGCGGAAATCTTTCACCGACTCTCGCGCGAAGCGAATGCGCCGGAAGAACGCCAGCGCGCTGCGGAACGCCTCGAGTTCATCCTCGAGCAGATCGGCGACCTGGAGGGACTGCGGTCGCACTGGGAGGCTCAGCTCGAGATCGTAGACGCCCCGAAGCGCGCTGTGCTGTGCGAAAAACTCGGCGCGCTCTGCCTCCACCGCCTCGGGGACGCGGAGGGCGCCGCCCGGCACCTCGAGACCACCGCCAGCCTGGCGCCGGAACGGACGGAACTCTGGCACGCCCTGGCCCAGATCTACGAGGCAGCCCGCCGGCCCGCCGACCTGGCCCGCGTGCTAGAGGCCGCGCTGGCGACGGGCGTCTCCCGCGACGAGGCGCGGGCCCTGTCGAGGCGAATCGCCGCGCTCTGCACGAGCACGCTCGCCGAGCCCGAACGCGCACGGCGCCACTACGAGCGCCTGATCGAACTCGACCCAAACAACGACGAAGGCCACGAGTTCCTGATCGCACGCTGGGAGGAAGACGGCCGACTCGACGAGGTGGCGCGGCTACTCGAGCGGCGTCTCGATGCCCTCGGCGCGAAGCCCCAGGACGACGCCGGACACTGGACAGCGCAGCGCACTTCGCTGCGCCTGCGCATTGCGGGCCTTCGCGCGGGCGCACTGAACGACCCCGACGGCGCGATCGCCATCCTCGAGCCGGGCCTCGGCGAGATCGGTCCGCTCGCCGCAGTGGCCGATCCCCTGGCGGACCTCTATCGACGTTCGGGCTACATCGGGGACCTGGTCGCCCTGTGCAAAAACGCCGCGAACGCGTGCGGCCCGGGGACCGAGCGAGCCACGTGGCTCAAGCGACTCGGCGACGCCCTGCGTGGGCGCGGTAGCGAACGCCAGGCCACAGAAGCCTACCGGCGGGCACTGGACGAGCGCCCGGACGACGCCGGCACCGAGGCAGCGCTGCGCAACCTCTACCGGCGGCTCGGGGATGCCGAACGCCTGGCGGATCTGCTTACCGCGAAGCTCGCTCGGCTGAACGGACCCGACGAGATTCCGGTGCGCGTCGAGCTGTCGGCGCTCCAACGCGGTCCCCTGGACCTGCCGGACGCGGCCCTCGCGCAGTTGCGGCGCGTGGTACAGCTCGACCCCGGACACGCGGAAGCCCTCGCCCGGGGACTCGAACTCGCCGAGCAGCTGGATCGCGGCGAGGTGATCCGGGAGCTGCTCGACGTCGCGCTCGCGCGGCGGCAGCCGCCCGCGCTGCGCGCCGCGCTGCTCGCGAGGCGCGGACGGCAACTCGCGACGACGCCCGAAGGCGCGGCCGCAGCGATCGCGGACTTCCGGAACTGCCTGGAGCTCGACCCGAGCCGGGCGGAGATTCGCGAGGCGCTGCGCCTGCTGCTCGAATCCCAGAACGACTGGCCCGCCGCCCTCGAGTGCCGACTCGCAGAGGCCTCGCGGGCCGCGAGCACCCAACGCATCGCGCACCTCGAGCGAGGTGCCGAGCTGGCCTGGCACGAGCTTTCCCCCGAGGCGGCGCTGCCCTGGCTGGAACGGCTCCGGCGCGAAGCCCCGGAACGCGCCGACGTGCTGACGCGCATCGCCGCCGCACACGCCCACGCGGGACGGCCGCGCGCACGCTTGCACGCACTCGAGGCGCAGATCGAACTCACCGAAGACACTCGTTCCCAGCGCGACCTCTGGTGGGAGTGCGCGCGCCTGCTCGAACGGGAACTCGGATACCCGGCCCGCGCCGCCCAGAACCTCGAGCGGGCGCGCGCTCTGTGCCCCGACGATCCCGAGATCCTGCACGCACTCGACCGCCTGTACCGCGCCGGCGGCCGGCACCGCGAGCGCTGCGGCGTCCTCGAAGCCCTTGTCGAACTCTCGAGCGGCCGAGACCGGGTCCCGGTCCTGCGCGAGGCCGCCGCCCTGTACGCTGACGCGCTCGGCGAACCGCGCCGCGCTGCGGCACTGCTGCTCCATGCCGTGGCGGAGACTCCGCTCACGAATGCCCTCCGCCCCGAGCTGCTCCGGATGCTGGGAGAAGCCCTGCGCCGGACGGGTCCGCCCGACGCCTGGGCACGCTGCGCCGAGGCAGAGCTCGCTTCGCTCGCCGCGGGAAGCGAGGTCTTCGCTGAACGCCGCCTGGCCCTGCGCGCCGAACTCGCCGCCTGCTACCGCCGCGCTGGACGCCTGGACGCGGCACTCGCTCACCTGCACGTGCTGGTCGACGACCCGTCGCCCGGCTCCCATCCATCACACGAACACGAGACGGCGCTCCTCCACGCACTGCGCGCGAGCGGGAACAGCGTCGAACTCGAGCGGCGCCTCGCGGTGCAGCTCGAACGCACGGGGGGCGACGCCGCCTCCTGGCTCGAGCTGGCCCGGCTCCGTGACGAGCAGCTCTCGGCGACCGGCGCGGCCGCCGAAGCCTACCGCCTCGCGCACGCCTTCGACCCGCGTTCCGATGCTGTGCTGCGTGGACTGCGCGGTTGCGCCGAACGCCTCGGACTCTGGAAAGAAGTGGCCGACACGCTCAACGCCGAGCTCGACGCCGGTGGCCCCGCCGCGCCCGAGCAGCGCGCCGCGCTGCTCCGACGGCTCGGCGACGTCCACTGGCACCACCGGGGTTCCACGACGCAGGCGAGCCGTGCCTACGCGGCAGCGATCGAGACCTGGCCCGAAGAATTCGACGCCCTTCGTTCGCTCGAACGCCTGCTCGAGGCCATGGAAGATTGGCGCGGTGCGGCCGACCTCTACGAGAGCGAGGTCGAAGTGCTGGGCGACCGCGAGCCCGACCGGCGGGTGGCAGCGTGGCTGCGCGCCGGAGACATCGCCCGCGACCATACGAAAGAGACCGGACGCGCGCTTCGCGCCTACCGGGCCGCAGCGGACATCGCGCCGCTACCGGTGGAACGACGCCTCGAAACGGCGGAGCTGCACCACCGCGCCGGAGAGTTCGAGGCCTTCGCCGAAGTCTTCGCCGACTGGTGTGACGCACCGGAGTCGGGCGCGGGCGCGAGCGACCACTTGCGGCTGGCGGAAACATGGGAAGCCCTCGGACGCACCGACGCGGCGCGGGCGCGGATCGAACGCGCCCTGGCCCTGGAGACCGACAACGCCGGGGCATGGCTCGTGGCAGCGCGCCTCCACGAAGCCGCCGGCGACCCACACTCCGCCGCCGACGCGTGGCGGCGCGCCGCAGAGACGACACCCGGCCCCGAGGCCGCCGAGCCCTGGCGCCGCGCCGCAGCCCTGAGTCCCGGGAAACCGGCCCTCCCGCTGCTGCGCGCGGCGGCCGCAGCCGACCCCGAGTCGCGCGCCGTGCAGTCGGACCTCGCCCACGCCGCGCTCCGGGTCGAAGCGTGGGCCGAGGCCGAGAGCGCGGCCTCCCGCGCGCTCTCCGGCGGCGATCGCGCCCTCCTCGAACCCGATGCCCGCCGGGCCGTGGCGCTCGTGGGCGCCCGCGCCGCCCGCGCTCGCAGTCGCGACGCCCGAGCCACCGACTTCTTCGAGGAGGCCCTGGCCATCGACCCGGCCTGCGCCGAAGCGCTCGAAGGCGCCGGCGAGAGCTGCTTCGCTCTCGGTGAGTTCGAACGGGCGCACGACCTTCTCGAAAGACGCCTCGCGCACCCGGATGCGAGCGCCGGGCAACACCTGGCGCTGCAGGCGCGCTGCCTGGACGAGACCGGCCATCCCGCTGGGGCGCTCGAACGCTGCGAGGCGGCGCTCGCGCGCGATGCGGACCTCGACGATGCCCACCGCCTCTGCGTCGCGCTCCACGAGGCCGCCGAGCGGGTCGACGCCGGGGTGGCGGCGCTCGAACGCTGGGCCGAGCGGCAAACCGGCGCGGCCCGGAGCGCTCTCCTCCTGCGCGCAGCGGAGTGGGAAATCGCCGCAAACGATCGGGATTCTGCCGCGCAACGCCACCTGCGCGCCGCGACCGAAGCGGACCCGGAACGCGCGCGCGCCTGGCAGCTGCTGGCCGAGCTGTTCTGGCGGAGCAACCGCGGGGACGAAGCCGGTGCGGCCGCAGCGGCCGGACTGCGAGCCGGGAACGCCGATGGCGCCGATCGCGGCGCCCTGGAACTCGTGCGGGCCCGGGCACTGGAGCGAGCAGGCGATCGGACGGCGGCGGCGGCCTACGGAACGGCGGCCGAGGCCGACCCGGCCTGCTTCGAGGCAGCCAATTCCGGGGCCCGGCTCCTGCGCGCCGCCGGTGACTGGCGCGGGGCGGCCGACACCCTCGCAAGCTTCACGCGCCACTACGCTGGCGCGGACCCTACGCCTCTAGTCGACGCACTCGAGCAGTTGGCGCGCCTGGTGGCCGGGCCGCTCCAGAACGTGGCCTACGCCGTGGAGGCCTACCGGCGCGCGGTCGAGTTGGCCCCAGAGCGCGCCGGACTGCGGGTGAGCCTCGGCGAACTGTTGAGCCAGCGACCCGAGACCTGGTCGGAGGCTCTCGATCAGTACGCGGCGATCCTCGAGCGCGACCCCGTCCACGCGGGCGCGCTCCGTGCCACCCTGCGGCTCGCCTGCGCGCGAAACGACGCCGCGGGAATCGACCCCGGCCGGGCGCTGGTGGCGGCTATTGGCGGGACGAACCCTTCGGAACCCTCGGACCCAGGCGAGCGCGTCGGGTTCCCGCTCGCGCCCGACGCCATGCTCGACGAGACGCTCGGCGAGACGCTCCGCAGAGCGGTCCAGCAGGTGGCCGGCGAGATCGGCAGCGCGCTGCAAGCGCCTTCCGAGCTGTACGAGCCCGACGCGGACGCCGAACCGGTGGCCCGCTTCCGCGCCACAGCGCTGGCGGTCCAAGCCGATCTCACGGCGCCGGGTCTGCTGCCGCTGCCCACCCAGGCCGTGAGCGACGTGGTGCGCTGCATCGCGACGCTGGCCCTCTCGCCCGACTCGGTCCATGCCTCGGGTGCCATACTCAACGCCCTCGCCGCGGCGATCGGACGCCGCGCGAAGCGGCGCCTCCGGCGCACTCTCTCCCGGACGAGCCTCGCGTCGATCGAGGACTTCGACTTCGCGCGCTGGCGGCGAGAACTGCGCGCCCTGGCCGCGGCGCGAGCGGTCGACCGCTTGGGCGGCGACCTGCGCTCGGCCCTGGTGGCCCTCGTGTGCGATGCAAGCGACCGCAGTTCGGCGGAGATAGACACGACCGGCGACCTCGGCCCTCGCGTGGCGGCGTGCCCGGAAGCACGGGCCCTCGTGGCGCGCGCCGTGAGGGAGTGGATCGCGCGACTGCGCTCCGGGGAACCCCGCTCGCCCAGGGAACGCCGCTCGCGTGGGGCGCGCCGCTAACGCCCCTGCAGCACCGGTGCGGCGGAAGCGAGGGCCCGCTGCAGGCGGTTTCCGCCCCGGACGCGCCAGCTGGCCGGCGACTTGAGGATCGCGGTCACCAGCGCCAGGTGGAGGGCGTGGCCACCCCGCTCGACCCGAACGTGGGCCTGGAGCGGCATCCCGAGCAGCGCCAGGTCGCCGTAGAGATCCAGCACCTTGTGGCGCACGAACTCGTCGGGCCAGCGCACGCCGCCCGGATTGACGACGCACTCGTCGTCCAACAGCACCGTGTTCTGCAGCGATCCCCCCTTCGCGAGCCCGGCGCTCCAGAGCGCTTCCACCTCGCGCATGAAGCCGAAGGTCCGGGCGCCCGCGATCTCACGCTCAAACCGGGCCGGGTCACGGCCCACCACCTCGAGGCACTGCCGACCGATCACCGGGTGATCGAAATCGATGGCATAGGAGATGCGGAACTCGCCGGCCGGCTCCGCGCGAATCCAGCGCTCGCCGTCGCGCACCTCGACCGGCCGACGCAGACGCAGCACCCGGCGCGGCGCCGGCTGGGCGAAGAGCCCCGCCGACCGCACCAGGTAGACGAAGGAGGCCGCGCTCCCGTCCATGACGGGGAGCTCCGGTCCCTCGACGACGATGCGCACATTGTCGACACCGAGCCCGTGAAGCGCGGCAAGCAGGTGCTCCACCGTGCGCACCGTTTCTTCCCCGCGCCCGAGCGTGGTCGCGAGCCGCGACGAGGCGACCGCTCCGACGGACGCGGGAATCTCCACGCTGCGTCCGCCGTCGTTGCGCACGATCACGATGCCGGCGTCTGCGCGTGCGGGCAGCAACGTGAGTTGCACCGGCGCACCACTGTGAAGCCCGATGCCGGTGCACGAAACCTTCTCCGCGATAGTCTGCTGCGTCTGCAACCCACTCCCCCCAGCGGCGCGCGCGGAGGCGGCTGCGCGCCGACTATGGAGTAGCGAAGACGCCCGATCCCACAAGCCCCGCGGGGTGCGGCGCTCAGGTTTTCGCGGAGGCCGTCAACTCGTCCAAGATCTCGCGCGCGCTGCCGTAGCGGGCGCCCGGGTCCTTCTGTAGGCAGCGCAGGATGATCCGCTGCAGCGTGGGCGGCAAATCGGGGTTTATCTCCCTCGGATCCGGTGGCGGCGTGTGGACGTGGTGGTACGGGAGGTTGCCCTCCCGGAACGGCAGAGTCCCGGTCACCAGTTCGAAAATCGTGACTCCGAGCGAGTAGATGTCCGTCCGGTGGTCGACGTTCTTGCCCAGGGTCTGCTCGGGACTCATGTAGTACGGCGTTCCCGAGACGACCGTCGTGTGGTTGCGGACCTCCTCGATCACCTTCGCCAGGCCGAAATCCATGATCTTGGCCTTGCGGTCGCGGGTCCACATGGTGTTCGCCGTCTTGATGTCGCGGTGGACGATCTTCTTGTCGTGGGCGAACGCAAGCGCCTCGCACATCTGCGCGAGGACGTGAACAGTTCCGCTGCACGAGATCTTGCCCCGCGCCTTCACGATCTCCTTGAGCGTGTTGCCGTCCACGTACTCCATGGCGATGTAGTAGACGCCGTCCTGCTCGCCGGCATCGTAGACCGTCACGATGTTCGGATGGTTGAGCCGGGCCGCGCTCTTCGCCTCGCGCAGGAAGTTCTTGAGGGCCTTCGGGTTCTCATTCAGCGTGTTGGGCAGCACCTTGAAAGCCACGACGCGGTCGAGCACCGTGTCCTTCGCCTTGTAGACGATTCCCATCCCGCCGCGGCCGAGCTTGCCGACGATGCGGTAGCGGCCCTGCTGCTGGGAGCCGGACAGGGGCGTTCGTTTCGCCTCTTCGAGGGCCGTCCGGGCCTGGACTTTCTCCTGGCACTCCGCCACCCGCTTGTCGACGCCCGGGTAGTTGTAGTCGAAGGCCCGAATCTTCTCGAAGATCTCGAGCGCTTCGCGGTATTCCTCGCCGGCCTCGTGGGCCGCGGCCAGGCCGAAGAACGCCTGGACATTGTCGCGGTCGAGCCGGGCATCGCCCACGGCGTAGGTCAGCTTCTTGAGAGCCAGCGAGTGCTGGCCGCGATTGCGAAAGATCTCGCCGAGGATTGCGGACGCCCGCGGGAAATCCGCGTGGTCCGGGCCAAGTTGCTGGAGCGCGGTGATCGCCTCATCGTCCCGCCCGGCCTCGCGGTGCAACCCGCCCGCGCGCAGATACTCCCCCGCCTTGGCCAGACACACGGCCTCGCGTACCCCGTCGCCCAAGAGCGCCCAGCACTCCGCGGCCTCGGCGTGCGCGCCCCCCCGCTCGTAGTTCTCGGCAGCGCGCTCTCGCTGATCGGCGCTGCCGAACATCTCGGCCGCCTGGGCGTACTCGCCCTGCTTCTCGTAGCACTCCCCCGCCTCTTCGAACCGCTCGAGCATGCGGTAGAGATCGCCGGCCGCCATGTGCTCGCCGGCGCCCGCGAAGGCCTTCGCCGCCTCCTCGTCCTCGCCTCGGTCCCGGTGGTACTCGGCCAGCGCGAGCCGCGCGTCACCCTCCCGGCCCATGGCCTGCATCACCTTGGCGGCGCGCGGTGCGTCGTGGGCACGCAGAAAAAGATCTGCCGCCTCCCCCTCGCGACCGCAGCGCAACGCGATCTCTCCAGCTGCGGCCCAGCACTCGCCGCGTTCGAGCACCTTCTGCGCCTTCACGTCCTGGTTGCCGCGCAGGTAGAGGTCGCTCGCCATGCGGGCGAGCTTGCGCAACTCGGCCCGACGCTTCTCATCGCCGTGGCCCGCGCTCGTCCGGATCTCGACGATCACCTCCTCGAGGTTGCTCGCCGCCCGCAGCCAATCGCTGCAACGCACCCAGGCCTTGGCGGCATGGCGCGGAAAATCGGACTTCTCGTAGCACTCGCCGGCGCGGTGCCAGTCTTCGGCCTTCTCGAACATCTCGGCGGCGACGCTGTGGTTGCCACCCATGACGTAGGCATCGGCCGCCCGGACCCATTCCTCCTGCTGACTGAGAATCGCGCCGGCCGAGTCGTAGCTGCCCGCCTGCAGGTAGAGATCGGCGCACTCCATGAAGCGGTTCTGGTCGTGGCGGATCTCGGCGGCCCGGATCCACTCTTCGGCCTCGACGTAGTGGCCGGCCGCCTCGTCCATCAGGTGATTCTGGAAGCAGAGTTCGGCGGCCTCGAGGGAGCGGCCCGCCCGGGCCAGGGTGGCCGCCTGCCGCTTCGCCTTCTTCTGGGTCTTCTTCGCGATCGGGACGACGACCTCGAGCGGAGCCTCGTCACCGGTCTCCTCCTCGGGCGGTAGCGCCTTCGCGCGTCCCGCGACGAGGCCCGCCACGAGCAGGAATAAGCCCACGGGCGCGAGCCCATACTGGACCCCGGGGGTCGCCAGCAGGCGCTCGACACGCTCGGACAGATCCACCGGGCCGACGCGGATCGACCATTCGAGCACCCCGTCCAGCAACCGCTCTTGGAGCGATGCGACCAGCGCCTGCTCCGGGAACAGCGCCACCGCCAGGGCAAGCCCTCCTCCCAGGAGTGCCGCCGCGCCGAGGCCGATCAGGGCAAGCTTCAAAACCGCGCGCAAGGGTCCCCCTCCTGGGTTTCCCCTATCGGCCCGAGGGCTTGGGACCTGAAAGCCCTTTCGGGCGGCTCCGAGCGGCGCGCGCGCCCTGACCCGCCGCGCGGGGAGGCCCGGTCCTAGAGCAGCTTTTCCTGCTTCTGGCCGGTCGTGGTCGGCGTTCCCAGGTGGCCCCGGGAGCGATCAGTGACGACACGGCCGCGGGGGGTTCGGGCGAGAAAACCCTGGTGGATGAGGTAGGGCTCCACGAGGTCCTCGAGCGTCCCCTTGTCCTCGCCGACCGCGGCGGCCAGCGTCTCGAGCCCGGCCGGCCCCCCGTCGAAACGCTCGAGCAGGGTCTCGAGCAGCGCCCGGTCGAGCCGGTCGAGGCCCAACTCGTCGACCTCGAGACGCTCGAGCGCAAAGCGCGCCAGCGCGTGCGTCACGGGCCCGCCATCGCCCTCGACCTGCGCGAAGTCGCGCACGCGGCGCAGCAGGCGGTTCGCGACCCGCGGCGTGCCCCGCGAGCGCCCCGCGATCTCTCCGCGTGCGCCCGTCTCGAACTCCACGCCGAGAAGCCTCCCGGAGCGCACCAGGATGCGCTCCAGGTCCTCGGGCGGGTAGTACTCGAACCGCGCGACCCAGCCGAAGCGATCGCGCAGGGGTGAGGAGAGCAGCCCAGCGCGGGTCGTCGCGCCCACCAGCGTGAAGCGCGGCAGGTCGAGGCGCATCGAACGCGCGCCCGGGCCTTGACCCACCAGGATGTCGAGTTGGTAGTCCTCCATCGCCGGGTAGAGGATCTCCTCCACCGCCGCCGGAAGCCGGTGGATTTCGTCGATGAACAGAACGTCTCCCGCCTCGAGGTTCGAGAGCAGAGCGGCGAGATCGCCGGTGCGCTCGACCGCCGGGCCGCTGGTGACCCGCAGCGCCGCGCCCATCTCGTGTGCCACTACGTGCGCCAGCGAGGTCTTGCCGAGACCGGGCGGGCCGTGAAAGAGCAGGTGGTCGAGCGATTCGCCGCGCTCGCGAGCCGCGCGGATGAAGATCGAGAGGTTTTCGCGCAGGCGCTCCTGGCCCACCATCTCGTCGAGCGTGTGGGGCCGCAGCGACTCGTCGAGCCGGCGCTCGTCGGGAAGCGCCGCGCCATCCAGAACTTCACGGGAGTCGGGGAACTCGCTCATCGCAGCAGCCGGCGCAGCGAGGCCCGCACCAGGGTCTCGAGCGTCGCCTCGCGGCCCTGCTCCTCCAGGGCATCGGCAATGACGCGCTCGGCGTCCGCGCGGCCGTAACCGAGGTTGAGCAGCGCCGAGAGCGTCTGCTCCCGGGCCGAATCCTCGGGCTCGGACTGGCTGCGCTCGGCGGGCTTCACCTGCGCGGCAAGCGCGTCGACGCGGTCGCGCAACTCGAGCAGGATGCGCTGGGCCATCTTCGTACCGACGCCCGGCACGGCGCGCAGCGCCGCCACGTCGTCGCCGCGAATCGCGGCGAGGAGTTCGGGGGGCGAAAGACTCGAGAGCATCGTCTGGGCCAGCCGGGGACCGACCCGGTTGGCCTTGAGGAGCAGTTCGAAGGCGACGCGCTCGGCCGGCGAGTGGAATCCGAACAGCTGGATCGCACCCTCGTGCGCGTGGGTGTAGACGTACAGCGCCACGACCTTGCCCGGATCCGGTAGCTCGGCGAAGGTCGACAGCGGCACGTGCAGCTCGTAGCCCACGCCTCCCACGTCGACGACGACCCGCGTGGGCGAATGCTCCACGAGCACGCCTTCGAGGCGGGCGATCACGGCAGCACCCGGACGCGAACACGCGGAGTGGCGCGGCGCCGCCGGGCCGCCGGGGAGACCCCGACCGCCTCGAGCCGGCTCCCGTGCGCGCAGCGGATCGCAACTGCGAGCGCGTCGGCGGCGTCGCTCGCCCGCACGCGCTCGATGCCGAGGAGCCGACTCACCATGCGCTTGACCTGGTCCTTGGTCGCCCGGCCGCTTCCGGTGACGGCCTGTTTCACCTGGGAGGGGTTGAACTCGTGGACGACCAGGCCGGCCGCGCCGAGCGCCGCGAGCACGCTGCCGCGGGCCTGGCCCAGCACCAACGCGGAGCGCGGACTCCGGTCGACGAACACCTGCTCGATCGCCGCCACGTCGGGCGCGTGGCCCGCGATCACCTCGCCCACCGTGCGGTGGAGGTATTCGAGACGCTGGGCGACCCCGGCACCCCGCGGCGGCCGCAGCACACCGTGGGCCACGTGGATGAGCTTTCCGCCCTGGCTGACCACCATGCCGTAGCCCGTCGCGTTCGAGCCGGGATCGATGCCCAGGATGCGCACGGCAACTCCCGCGGAGGGTGGGGTGAGCAAATTGGGGGGTGGGCCTAGAATGCCTTCACCCGGCGATTCTCGCCATCTCTTCGCCCGAGATGTCGAAGTTCGCACTCACGCTATGGACGTCCCCGAGGTCCTCGAGCGCGTCGGCCAGCGCCAGCATCGTCTCGGCCGCCTCGCCCTCGAGAGCCACCGTGCTCGTCGGCTCCAGGGTGATGGCCGCGTGGGCCGGCACGAAGCCCCGCTCCTCCAACGCACGTTTCACGCCCTCGAAGTCGCCGGGGGCCGTCACGACCTCGACCTGGGACCCTTCCCCGACGACATCGTCGGCCCCGGCCTCGAGAGCCGCCTCGAGCAGCGCGTCGGCATCGACCTGCTCGAAGTTCAGCAGACCCTTCTTCTCGAAGAGGTAGCTGACGCATCCCGAGGCCCCGAGGTTGCCGCCGTGCTTGGTGAAGACGTGGCGCACCTCGCCGACCGTGCGGTTCTTGTTGTCGGTCAGCGTCTCCACCAGGACCGCGGCGCCCCCCGGGCCGTAGCCCTCGTAGACGACCGGCTCGTAGGCCTCCGCGTCCGTGGCGCCGGTACCCTTCTCGATGGCCCGGGCGATGTTGTCCTTCGGCATGTTGGCGAGGCGGGCCTTGTCGATCGCCAGCCGCAGGCGCGGATTGGCGGCGGACTCGCCCCCGCCCAGCCGCGCCGCCGTCGCGATCTCGCGGATCAGCTTGGTGAAGACCTTGCCGCGCTTGGCGTCCACAGCGCCCTTGGTGCGCCGGATGGTGGACCACTTGGAGTGGCCGGACATCGCAACCCCTTGGAGTTATTAAGGATATAGCACGGGTCCCCACGCGCTCCAAGGACTCCGCCGGGCCCGCACCTCGGCCGCCGAACGGGCTTAGGCCCCACGGGTTTTCGCCGATACGCCTGGGGAGGCGACGGGCATTGGCACCGGGCGAACCGAGGGACGAACCCCTCCAGGCGCTCCACCAGACGACCCGCCGCAAGCGGGGACCCCATGAGCGAGATCGCGATCGGAATCGACCTCGGGACGAGCAATTCATGTGTCGCAGTGCAGCGCGGCGGAAACATCGAGGTGCTCCCGAATGCCTACGGCGAACCCATCACCGCCAGCGTCGTGGGCCTGCGGGAAGACGGCTCGATCAGCGTGGGAAACGCTGCCCGGGCGAACATCATCCACGATCCCAAGCACACCATCTCGTCCTCCAAACGACTGATGGGTCGGTACTACTTCTCGGAGGAGGTGAAGAAGGCCCAGGCCATCTGCTCCTACGAGATCGCCGAGGGTCCGAACCACGGCGTGCGCATCAACGTGCGTGACGAGCTCTTCTCGCCCCCGGAGATCGGCGCCATGGTGCTGCGCGAAATCAAGAGCGTCGCAGAGGCGCGGCTCGGCAAGCCGGTCAGCCAGGCCGTGATCACCGTGCCGGCCAACTTCAACGACAACCAGCGGCAAGCGACCAAGGACGCCGGGCGCATCGCGGGTCTCGAGGTGCTCCGCATCCTCAACGAGCCCACCGCGGCCGCGCTGGCCTACGGCTTCGGCAAGGGCCTGTCGCAGCAGGTCGCGATCTACGACCTCGGCGGCGGCACTTTCGACATCTCGGTGCTCGAGATCGGGTCCGACGTCTTCGAAGTGCTCTCCACCTGCGGCGACACCTTCCTGGGCGGCGACGATTTCGACGACCGACTGATCGACCTGCTCGCGGACGAGTTCACGGAAAAGGAGGGGATCAACCTCCGCAACGACCCGTTCGCCCTGGAAAAGCTCAAGGCGGCGGCCGAAGCGGCCAAGAAGGAACTCTCCCTCGAGGAAGCGAGCGAAATCCGCATCCCGGACATCGTGACCGCACCGGACGGATCGTCCTCGCTCTCGCTGGAGCGCACGGTGACCGCCGGCGAGTTCGACGCGCTCGTCCACGATCTGATCCAGCGCACCTTCAAGGTCTGCGACGAAGCGCTCCAGCAGGCCGGCGTCATCGCGCGAGACCTCGACGGCGTCATCCTGGTCGGCGGACCCACGCGCCTGCCGGTCATCCAGAACGCCGTGCGCGAATACTTCCAGCAGGACCCGCAGACCGACGTCGACCCGGACCAGGTCGTCGCGATGGGCGCGGCGATCCACGCCGCCACGCTGGTGGACACGGAGAACAGGGCATTCCTGCTCGATGTGACCCCGCTCTCGCTCAAGATCGGCGTGGCCGGCGGGCTTGCGGAGACCATCATCGAGCGGAACACGCCCGTTCCGATCGAGCAGACGCGGACCTTCACCACGTTCCAGGACGACCAGGAATCCGTGGTGATCCGCGTGTGCCAGGGCGAATCCCGGGACTTGTCCGAAAACGAACTGCTGGGCCAGTTCGAGTTCTCGGGTTTCAAGAAGGCCCGGCGCGGTGAGGTCGACATCGATGTCACCTTCGAAATCAACGAGGACGGAATCGTCAACGTCACGGCGCGGGACCCCGAGACCGGGCAGGCCACATCCACCCAAATCACCCTCTCCTCGGGGCTCTCGGAAGGCGAGATGCGCGAGATCATCGAGGAAAACCGCACCGACCGCGTCGCGTCCACGACGCTCGAGGACGCGGAGGTGCTCGGGGCCGTCGACCTCGTGGCGAGACCCGTGAACTCGGTGCCCGAGGCGCGCGAGCGCCCCAGCACGCCCGAAGTCGTCGAACTCCAGACCGACGCGACCGATGCCGTCGCCCGCGCCGTCGAGACCGACGCGACCGAAACCGTCGCTATCGACGTCGAGACCGACGCGACCGATGCCGTCGCCCGCGCCGTCGAGACCGACGCGACCGAAACCGTCACCATCGACGTC
>Ga0310342_100001323_pt1 | contig 15306 bp, 18 predicted proteins | sample S15DNA20500_MG_FD_206155 | JGI IMG/M metagenome (GOLD analysis project Ga0310342, IMG submission 206155) | Marine microbial communities from station ALOHA, North Pacific Subtropical Gyre - S1503-DNA-20-500_MG | ecosystem: Environmental > Aquatic > Marine > Oceanic | place: Pacific Ocean: North... | reverse complement strand
GTTTGGGGATCATGCCCTACATCTCCGCGGCGATCATCATGCAGTTGCTCACGACGGTGATCCCGACCCTTCAGCAGTTGAAGAAGGAGGGGGCGGCGGGCTACCAGAAGATTCAGGAGTGGACGCGATACGCGACGGTGGGGCTCTGCCTCGTGCAGGCGATCTTCTGGATCAGCTATATGCAGCGGCAGGCTAATCCCCCGCTGGTCTACGCCGATTACCGCGGCGGCATGCTGGTTTGGTTGTGCGGGGTGGTCGGTCTCACCGCGGGTACCGTCTTCCTGATGTGGCTGGGCGAGCAGATCGACAAGTATGGGATCGGCAACGGCATCTCCCTGATCATTACGGCCGGGATCGTGGCCCGCATGCCGCAGGCGGTCGGCTCAATCGCCCAAGGATTCTCCGTCCGTGGTGAAGCCAGCTACGGCCCGATGCAGGTGATCTTCATCATCTTGGCTTTTGTGATCGTGGTGGCCGGGGCCATCGTGATCACCCAAGGCCAGCGCCGTATTCCGATTCAGCAAGCCAAGCATACGCGGGGTCGTCGCGTCTACGGTGGCCAGAAAAGCTATCTGCCCCTGCGGGTTAATCATGGCGGTGTAATGCCAATCATCTTTGCCAGCTCCTTGATGGTGATGCTGTCGATGGTGATCGGCGCATTCGGTAACCTTTTCAACAACAATGGTTTCTGGAGTTTTCTAAGCCGCCAATTCAGCTTTGAGAGAGGATATCTCTACATCGTTGGGTACATCGCCCTGATCTATATCTTCGCCTACTTCTGGACCACCGTTCAGTTTCAGCCCAAGGAGATGGCCACCCAGTTGCGAGACCATGGCAGTTTCATCCCCGGCCTGCGGCCCGGACCGCGTACGGCCGAATACCTTGAAACCGTCATGGAGCGGATTACCTACGTAGGGGCCAGTTTTCTGGCCATTATTGCAGTGATCCCTACCATTGTGAATCAGGCCCTTGGAATTCCCTTCCAGGTCGCCACGTTCCTCGGCGGCACGGCGTTGCTCATCGTCGTCAGCGTGATGCTCGACTTCGTGACCCGGATCGAGTCTACGTTGATGATGCGAAATTACAGTGGCTTCCTCGGTGGAGGAGGAGGTGGGGGCAAGCGGATGCGCAGCGGTCGGCCCGGAGGATGACGGACGGATTGGGGCTTCGGAGGCTCGGGGGTTGAACCGATTTGGCGCAGAGTGCCCACCAGCCTATACTTGTGGGGCTTTGTGAAGTGCGGCATCGGCGAGGGCGATGACGCTGCCATAGCCTCGGGAGTGTGTGTGATCACAGATGGCGATCCACCTGAAAACCCGGGACGAGGTTGGCAGAATGCGCATGGCCGGTCGTGTGGTGCACCGGGTCTTGGAACGATGCCGGGAGATGTGTGTCCCCGGAACGACGACGCGAGAGATCGATGACGAGGCCTATCGGATCTTCTCTGCGGACGGCGCAACCGGGTTGTTTAAGAACTACCCGACCTACAAGCCGGGCGAGGGTTTTCCCGCGAACCTGTGCATCAGTGTGAATGAAGAAGTGGTCCACGGCATTGCTAGCGACAGGGTCATCCAGAACGGAGATATCGTCGGAATTGATTGCGGCGTAGCCGTCGACGGCTGGTGCGGAGATTCGGCCACCACGGTGATGGTGGGTGATGTAGCACCGGAAACGGAGAGCCTCTGCGAGGTTACGCAGGAGGTGTTGCAATTGGCCATCGAGAACGTCAGGCCGGGCCGACGCTGGAGCCAGGTGGCACGGGTGATGCAGAGCCACGCGGAACAGAGTGGCATGAGTGTGGTGAGAGAGTTCGTTGGCCATGGCATCGGTAGGAACATGCATGAGCAACCCCAGGTTCCGAATTTTGTCAGCCGAAGCCTGTTGCGCAACGACATCGAATTGCGTGAAGGGCTGGTGCTGGCCATCGAACCGATGTGTAACCTCGGTTCCCCGGCGGTCCGCACGTTGGAGGACGGGTGGACGGTGCTGACGGTTGATCGCAAGCCTTCGGCCCACTACGAGCACACGGTGGCCGTCACGCAAGATGGGGCCGACGTTTTGACGGACGGTAATTGATATGACCAGCGAAAGCAGCATTCAGACGACAATGCAGAAAAATGCGAGGGTCCGTGGCTAAAGAAGAAAAAATCCAGATCGAGGGTGAGGTTATTGACGCCCTGCCCAATGCCATGTTCCGCGTGCGTCTGGAGAACAAGCATGAGATGGTGGCCCATATTTCGGGCAAAATGAGGATGCACTATATCCGCATCCTTCCGGGCGATCGCGTGACGGTTGAAATCAGTCCGTATGACCTGACAAAAGGGCGGATCACCTACCGCCATTGAGGGACGACATGAAGGTACGCAGTAGTGTGAAACGTATTTGTGAGAACTGCAAGGTCATCCGACGCAAGGGCGTGGTGCGTGTGATCTGCAAGAACCCGAAGCACAAGCAACGCCAGGGCTAGCCCCGGATCCAGGAGCACGGTTATGCCTCGTATCGCCGGTGTCGACGTACCCGACAACAAGCCGATTAATACGGCAATTCGCTACATCTTCGGAGTGGGTGCGTTTCACGCCAAATCGATCCTCAAGGAAGCGAACATCGACGGCCAGACGCGGGCCAACAAACTGACCGAAGATCAGCTTGCGCAGATCGCTTCGATCATCGACAACAACTACATCGTGGAAGGAGTGCTGCGTCGGCAAGTGGCGCAGAATATTTCACGGCTTCGCGACATCCGCTGCTACCGCGGCGACCGGCACCGACGCGGGTTGCCGGTGCGTGGCCAGAACACGCAGACCAACGCACGGACACGGAAGGGCCGCAAGAAGACGGTCGCCGGAAAGAAGGGTGTCAAGGGTATGAAGTAATCGGGCCCCGACGGGTTGGCCCATCGGAGATCGCCGCCGGCGGTCCCGTGCAACGACGGAGTTAATCATGGCAAAGAAACAGCGGAAAGTACGACGTAATATCACCCGTGCCATCGTTCACGTGAAAGCGTCCTTCAACAACACCCTGATCACCATCACGGATGTGAACGGCGAGACGCTCAGTTGGGCCTCTGCGGGAACGCTTGGATTCAAGGGTTCGCGAAAGAGCACCCCGTTCGCGGCCACGCGGGCCGCGGAAGAAGCGGCGAACCGCGCCAAGAAAGTGGGGGTCCAGGAGGTCGAGGTTCGTGTCCGCGGAGCTGGCAGCGGCCGTGAATCGGCGGTGACCGCCCTGCAGGCTGCGGGCCTGAAGGTGACTGCTATCGAAGATCACACTCCGATTCCGCATAACGGATGCCGCCCTTGCAAGAAGCGCCGGGTTTGACCAAGACCCGTCACGCTTTTCCCCCCGGGTTCACCTGCCTACCCGCGGCCGCCAGGGCCGTGCCGATGCATTAGCAACGACACCACACCACACCAACGTGGAGAGAAATCATGCGAATCAGATGGCGAGGCCTCGAACTGCCGCACCGCGTCGTTCCCGACCATGAACTGAACAGCCAGACCTACGGAAAATTCTCCGTCGAGCCGTTCGAACGCGGTTTCGGCACGACCGTGGGCAATAGCCTTCGGCGGATCCTGCTTTCCAGCCTTGAAGGGGCGGCGGTGACCGCCGTGAAGATCAAGGGTGCCCCGCACGAGTTCACGAGCCTCGAGGGCGTCACGCAAGACGTCACCGATATCATCCTGAATGTCAAGAACATGATTGTGTCGCTCGATTCCGATGAGCCGAAGACGATGCGGCTGCAGGCGGAGGGGCCCGGAGAGGTGACCTGCGAACTGATCGAGGCGGACACCTCGGTGACGATCCACAACAAGGATTTGGTACTGGCCACGCTGACCAAACCGGTCGATTTCGACATGGAGTTCATCGTGAAGAAGGGGCGTGGTTATGTCCCGGCCAGCGAGCAGTTCGACGCCACCGAAGACCAGGAAGTTGGCTTGATTCCGGTCGATGCCATCTATTCTCCCGTGACCCGCGTCCGGTACACGGTTGAGGATACCCGCGTCGGCCAGAAGACGAACTTCGACAAGCTTGCGATGGAGGTCTGGACGAATGGAACGGTCAGTCCGGAAATGGCGCTGGTTGAAGCCGCCAAGATCCTCCGCAAGCATCTGAATCCGTTTGTTCAGTACTTCGAATTAGGGGATGCGGTGGCCAGCGACGACGCCTCTGCGGCGGCCCGGGCGGACGAAGAAGTCTTACGGAAATTGGGCATGCCCCTCGCCGACCTTGAACTGTCGGTAAGGGCGAACAATTGTCTTGAATCAACGGAGATGGCGACGGTGGCCGACCTGGTGACACAGACCGACGTGGACCTGCTGAAGGTGCGTTCGTTCGGGAAGACGTCGCTGAGGGAGGTGAAGCGAAAACTCTCGGACATGGGGCTTTCGCTGGGGATGAGCCTGCCTGCGGAGATGCAGGTGGAGCAGTAATCGTGACATGCCAAGCAAGTACGCGGCATTCAGGTGGCCGTGTGCGGAACGGATAACCGACGATGGTGCAGGGACAGGGCCATGAGACACAGGATTTCGGGATACAAACTGGGGCGTAACACGGAGCACCGCCGAGCCATGTGGCGAAACATGGCGAACTCGCTTTTCACGCACGGGCAGATCACCACGACGGTGACGCGTGCCAAGAGCGTGCAGGGCTTTGTGGAAAAGCTGATTTCCGTGGCGAGAAAGGGTGATCTGGCCTCCCGACGGCGAGTCATTGCCGCATTGGAAGACCGCATTGCCGTACGCAGCGAGGACGATCCGGATGTCGACCGCAACCGGTACGGCGAGGTAGTCGGTGGACCTCGGGTCGTGAAGAAGCTTTTCGACGAGATCGCTCCACGGTTCGCCGATCGCACTGGTGGCTACACCCGGATCGTCAGACTGGGCCGGCACCGTATCGGTGACGGTGCCGATCTTTGCGTGCTGCAGTTGGTCGGAGACGAGTCGGGACCGCAGGTGTCAGGGCAATATTCTCGCCGCCGCAAGCAAGCCGATAATCGGATGGCGTTTGCGGCCCGCCTGCGGAAACAGGGCGGCGAATCTGTCTCTCCCGAAACTACCGTCGCCGAAGCGGAGCCTGACGCGGAGGGCGCGGGCGAGGTACCGGAAGTGGTGGCGGAGAACGATGACGCCTCGACCGAGACGCCGTCGAAGGAGGCCTGATGGCGGGAAGCAAGGCCTCGACCAGCCGCGTTTCTTCGCTTCACGCTGATATCCGATTTCTTGCGCTGCATGGCCCCGACGCCTTCGTCCGGGGCAGGCATTTCAATACGCTGTGCACTGCCTTGGAAAAGGTACACGGGCGGGTTGATAGATTCGATTTCGACGGCAGGCAATGTGCCTTGTCTGACGTACTCGATGAACTTCGAAGTTACGCGATGCTGCAAGACTACAAAGTGGTGGTCGTGAACGAAGCCGAACCCTTCGTGCGTGCCCACCGTGATGCCCTGCACCGCTATGCCGAGGCCCCGGTAGATCATGCCACACTCGTTCTGCAAGCGGCGCGGTGGTATCCCGGGAAACTGGATCACGCCATTGCCTCTTGCGGCGATGTGATCAAGTGTGAAGCGCCCAAGGCCGAAGAGGCCAAGCGGATGCTTGTCGAACGCTGCCAGGAAAAACACGGGCGAGCGTTGAGCCAGCATGCCGCAGGCCTTTTGGTGGATCGGCTTGGAACCGATTTGGCGAGCCTGGAGACCGAGTTGGACAAGGTGCTGCTCCTGGCCGGCGAGGAGGGCGAAATCGGTCGTGAACTGATCGAGTCCGTGACCGGGCGAAGTAGCAACGAACAGGCCTATGCGGTCCAGGACGCTGTGCTGGAAGCGTTGGACGCTGCCGGGAGGGGGCGGCGCAATGCATGCGGCGATGCTCTGGCCCGCATCCATGACCTGGTGGCACTGGCAGACCAAAGTGACGTGGCCCTCTGTTATTTCGTCGCGGATCTTACCCGGCGGCTGGAACACGGGGTGATGCTGCGATGTGCCGGCGAGAAATCGAAAGATATTGCCGGGGCCCTGCGCCTCTGGGGCCCATCCCGCCAGGCGACGCTGGACTTGGTGGGGCAGATGACCCCTGAACGGGCCGGCCGGTGGTTTGACCAGGCGGTAGCGGCCGACGCGGCCTTCAAGAGCGGCATGGGTACGGCACTACGCAACCTCGAACGCCTGTGTGTGACGTTGGTAGCCGACCGTGCGACGATGGGCCGGCGATGACCCCCGCCGTGGTGTGGGGTCGGTGAACCCCAAGCGGACACCATGGCCGCTGCCGGGGTATCCTGTGCAGGTCAAGGCGACGGCCAAGGACCGGCTACCGGGTCGCCAATTCATCGGCTGGCGCTGGATCCGATGCAAGGAGGCATCATGTCGCAGTTCCTCCCCTACCGTTTCCAATTTCGATCGCGCTGGATTCGGTGGACACGAACTGTCCACATGATGCTGTGGTGTACGGTGTTGGTCGCCTGTCACGGCCCACAGGGCGGAAGATCGGCAGTGGTGGTAGAGGGGGCCAGCGATCCGGTGAACGGTGTCGCGGGTGCTACCGCCGAGCAGGATCGGCGGAGAAAAATCGTCCCGAAAGTGGATTTCGTTGAAATCGGCCCCGTGGAAGCCGCACCCCGCCCTGCAGTCGACCCGTCCCGACCTACGACGAGCAGTAAACCGATCGTCGGTACCGACGCGTCAACTGAGCCGGTGGCGGTCCTGCGAGCTGCCGAGGTTCCGACGGTGGTCGTAACGTCACGCGGGGCCGAACCGTCGGTGGAAGGCGTTCCTGTCGCCCCGTCGAGCGCCACGGCGCTGATCGCTTCGCTGCGGGCGGATCCGGATAAGACCATGGCCCGTGCTCTGGACATTGCCACCCTAAGCGTTCTGGTGCCACGGGGTCGACTTGAAGATCCAGACCTGGCCGGTCTGGGCAGGTCGATGGCGGCGAACGTGCGTCGGTATCGGGCGGTGGTGGTGGCGCTGCGGAAGACGTTGGTGGAAGGGGGTGGGATCGACGCGGAATTGGCGGGGCGTGTTCTGGCCCCGTCGGGAGGGGAGGATGTCCCGATCGAGATCCGCGAGGTGATGCTGTGCAGGCGTGTGAAAGGGTATGGCGATTATGACCCGCTGGTGAGCCAGCGGTTTCTCGCTGGTACGAAGCCGTCTTTCGTTCTCTATACGGAACTGGACGAATTTACTATCAAGTCCGTGTCCGATGGTGTCAACGAGGTTCGCCTTGTCCAGGCCTTGCACCTGTTTACGGAAACCGGGACCACGGTCTGGAGCCATCCGGCGGTGACGATCGTCGATACCTCCCGCAATCGCCGTCGTGATTTCTTTACCACGCAGGTGGTGCAGATCCCGCCCACCCTGGGGGTGGGCAGATACCTGTTGAGCATCACTATCACCGACCACCACGACGGCTCGATGGATGAAAAGAAGGTCCCAATCGAGGTCGTGGCCACCGAGACATTGGCCCGGGAAAGCCAATGACCTTCCGCCGCCAAGTCATGTGGCAACATGGCGGGGGATTCGGCCGCCGCCGCGAGTCCTCCTTTCGTCGGATGGGTGCGGCCGTTAGGATGCTGCCATGCGAGTGTTGGCTGACGCTGCGGAAGTAGCGAAACTGATCGATGGGCTCGCGGAAGGCATTCGCGAGGAGATGCAGCGCGTCCACGGCAAGGCGTTGTGGGGCTTCGTGGGTATTCGCAGTCGCGGTGACATCCTGGCCCGGCGGCTTGCGGAGCTGGTGCGACCCGACCATGTCGGCACGCTCGACATGACCCTCTATCGCGACGATCTGACCGAATTGGGGCCACAGCCGGTGGTCCGCACTACGGAAATTGATTTCGACGTCGATGGTGCAAACATTGTGCTCATTGACGACGTGCTCATGAGCGGTCGGTCGGTCCGGGCCGCTTTACAACTGCTCATGGATCTCGGGCGTCCCAAGCGGGTGTGGTTGGCAGTTTTGGCGGATCGCGGGGGACGTGAGTTACCGATCGCGGCGGACCACGTCGGGTTCGTGCTCTCCCGCGACATGGCGGAGGGGTTGGAAGCGGGACAGTGGGTGGACGTACATCTGCAACCGGTCGACGATCGGGACGCAATTGTCGTGCGATCGGCCGGGGATCAACGGCCGCTTGAGGAATCTCGTGAGACCGGGCAAGGGGCAGCACGTGGCTAGTGGCGACGGCAACTATCGGTGGCCGCACCGGCACCTTCTCGGGCTTGAAGACCTGTCGGCACAGGATGTGCGTTTTCTTCTTCAAACCGCGGTCGGGCTTGAGGATGTTAGTACTCGCAGCATCAAGAAGGTTCCGGCGCTGAGGGGGCGGGTGGTCGTCAATCTGTTCATGGAGGATTCGACCCGCACTCGCAGCAGCTTTTCACTCGCAGCGAGTCGGCTTTCCGCCGACGTGCTGGATCTGTCCGGTTCAGGATCAAGCGTTTCAAAAGGGGAGACACTGCGGGACACGGCGAGAAACATCGAAGCCATGGGCGTCGATGTGATCGTGTGTCGGCACGCGCAGAGTGGCGCCGCGATGCATCTGGCCGACGTGGTGTCGTGCAGCGTTGTCAACGCCGGGGATGGACAGCACGAACATCCGACCCAGGCCTTGCTGGATCTCTACACCATCGCGCAGCACACGGGGCGGGATACGTTCGACCTTGGCGGCTTTACGGTGGCGATCGTCGGTGATATTCAACATAGCCGAGTGGCCAGATCCAACATCCACGGGCTTTTGAAACTGGGGGCGAAGGTCATTCTCGTAGCGCCGGCCACACTGCTGCCGCGGGGCTTCGCCGACCTGGGTTGTGAGTTGTGCCACGACCTGGACAGCGTCCTGCCGCGTGTGGATGTGGTCTACATGCTGCGGGTTCAGTTTGAGCGACTCACCAGCCAGGCCTTCCCTAGCGTTCGGGAATACGTGGCTGCCTACGGGTTGACAAAGCGGCGTCTGGCCCGGGCACGTCCCGAGACGTTGGTCATGCATCCGGGACCGGTAAATCGTGGCATCGAGATCGATGCCGGCGTTGCCGATGGCCGTCAAAGCATGATCCTGGCGCAGGTGACGAATGGCCTGGCGGTCCGGATGGCAACCCTCTTTCTCGTGTGTACCAGTTCCGCCTCGTCGCCATGAGCGAAACCACCATTGCCAGCGGATTGATGCTAATCGTCTCCGGACCCTCGGGCGCTGGTAAGACCACGATTGCCCGCCGGGCGGAGGAGGCGCTGGATGCCGTGTTCAGCGTATCAATGACGACGCGGCCGAAGACGGCCAAGGATCGGGAAGGGATCGATTACTACTTCGTCGATGAAGCGGCATTCCTCGCCCATTGCCACCGCGGGGAGATGCTCGAATGGGCCCGCGTCTTCGACCACTGTTACGGTACCCCACGACAACCCGTCGACGCGGCGCTGGCCGACGGTCGGGTCGTGAACTTGGAAATCGACGTCAAGGGCGCAATACAGGTCAAGCAGCAGCTTCCCGGGGCCCTGGCGTTGTACATTGAACCGCCGTGCGAAGAAACGCTTCTGTCGCGTCTTCGCGGACGGGGCCGGGATGATGAAGGGGTCATTCAGCGTCGGTTCCAGGAAGCAAGAACCGAAATGCAGAAAGCTCGCGACGGGGGGATCTACGAAACGTTTATCGTCAACGATGACCTCGATGCCGCCGTGGCCGAGGTCATTCGGCTGGTAGAAGCAAGACGCGCTACCCGACCGGCAAGACATGCGTAGCCATGACGTCCGATGGCTCGCCCGGTGTTACGGGCGTGGTCTTTCCGTCCCCGTTACGCTGGACGGTGGGATATAATGACGACGATGGCGGATGCACCCGACGACGACCTCGCCAATGGGCAGGTACCGCGGCGCATGCTCATCTTCATGCCCTCCTGGGTGGGCGATGTCGTGATGGCAACGCCAACCCTTCTCGCTTTGCGTGAGCATTTTGCCGATTCGCACCTGGCGGTCCTGGTGCGGGAGCCGCTCGTGCCCTTGGTGGAAGCCTGTCCCTGGATTGACCGGGTACTCGCCGTGCCACCGAAGGGGGGTGGCCCCGTGCGATCAAGCCTGGCGATGGAGCAGGGCGGTGGGCCGCGGGTGGTGCATTCGGGACGCAGGGGGCTCGTGCCCCTTGCCAGGTGGTTGCGCACCGGGGGGTTCGATCTCGCCGTCCTGCTGCCCAACAGTTTTCGCTCGGCCATGGTGGCCCGCGTGGCAGGGATCAAGCGCCGCGTGGGATATGACCGGGATAGTCGTGGCGTGCTCTTGACCGATCGGCTGGTGCCTCGCCGCTGCGACGGGCGTTTCATCCCGGTTTCTGCCGTGGGTTACTACCTGGCACTGGCGCGGTATTTGGGGGCAGGGTCGGAGGACACGAAGATGTCCTTGTTCGTCGACGGTCAGACCCGGGACAGGACCCGGGGTCGCCTTGCCACAATCGGGATCGATCGCCCGGAATCACTTGTGGTTCTCACGCCCGGGGCAAATTTCGGTGCAGCCAAGCTTTGGCCGGTGGAACGGTTCGCGGCGGTGGCCGACCACTGCCGGCGAGCCCTTGGACTGCCCGTGGCCGTGGCGGGTTCACCGAGAGAGCGTACGATCCTTGAAAATCTATGCGGACGGGCTGTCGAACCGGTGGTCAACCTTGCGGCACATGGTTTTGGTCTTCGCGAGGTGATGGCTACGATTCTCGATGCCCGCCTCGTGGTGACCAACGACACCGGGCCGAGACACATCGCCGCGGCCTTTGGCACGCCGGTGGTCAGCATCTTCGGGCCTACCGATCCGGCCTGGACTGACATCGGGTTCGAAAGGGAGCGCCAGGTGGCGGTCAAGGTTTTTTGCGGGCCATGCCAGCTAAAGCGGTGCCCTTTGGACCACCGCTGCATGACGCGTATCGATCCGACGATGGTGATTCACCAGATTCATGAACTTCTCAAAGAACCCCGGTGCGGCGAGAAACGCCCGGCGGCGATCGAAACAAGATGAGAATCGCGCTTGCCATTGAACGATTTGACCCCGAAGGCGGTGGTGCCGAGCGGTCCCTGGCGCAGATCGCCGAGGAACTGGGCCGGCGTGGCCACGAGATCACAGTGATCGCCGGGTCGATCTTCGAACGGCCACGAATGCCTTCGGCGAACTACGACAGCCTCTACGAGAGCAAACTGAACCTGGCCATCTCATCGCTTGCCCTGATGCGCTGGGTGCGACGTCGCATCGCTGAGGGAGGATTTGACACGAGTCTTTCCGTGACCACGGCGATTCCGGCGGCGGTGCTGCAACCGCGAGGGGGTACCGTTCGCGAGACCCTTGAACGTAACATCGCCCTGCGGCGAACGGGCCCGCGTCGATGGTTTAAACGACTTGTGGTCGCCGCGAGTCCGAAACAGCAGGCGCTGCTTCGACTGGAGCGGCGGACGCTGCGAGATCCTTTCGTACAACGGATCGTGGCCGTGAGCCGCTATGTCCAGGACCAATTGAGCCGGCACTACGGCATCGGATCGGATCGCGTCGACATCATTGCCAACGCCGCCCAGATGCCCGCTGTGTCGCCCGAGAACGCTTCAACCTGGCGCCGAGATGTACGGAAGGGACTGCGTATTGCCGAGGAGGCGGTGGTGTATCTCTTCGCTGCGCACAATCCGCGTTTGAAGGGTGCTGAGACCTTGCTGCGGGCCATGGCCCTCGGGGGACACGCCCACCCCGAGCAGGTGGTCATCTTTGCCGGTGCAATGCGGTACGCCGACCAACGCATGGCGGCACGCCTGGGAGTACGGGACCGCGTCCGGTTCGTTGGGCCTACCAACGAGATGGCCCGCCTCTTTGTGGCCAGCGATGTGACCGTCCTGCCCACCTTTTATGACCCGTCAAGCAAGGTCGTCATCGAGTCACTGATGATGGGAATCCCTGCCATCACCACCGCCTTCAACGGGGCCGCCGACCTGGTCGTGGGCCCCGAACATGCGTCTCGCGGTTGCGTCCTGGAGGATCCAGGATCGGAAGCAGCCCTGGCTGACGCCATGGCATCCTTGGCCGATGCCAAGGTTCGGGCGTCATGCGCTGCGGCGACGTCTGGAATCCGCGGCGACCTGACTATGAAGACCCATGTAGATCGTCTCGAGGAGATACTGGTACGGACGGCAGGGGGGTGAATGCAGGGCAGGAGGTTCTGGCAGACCGTCATCACCGGCGATGGCCTCGCCGTCGGGAGCCTTGCGGAAACCGCTCCGGCCCATCTCCGCCCAGAGGGCATTGCAGGGCTTTTTGCCGCTTGCGTGACGGTCTGCTTGTCCGGTATGATGTGGGGCTGCCCGCCGGTTGGTGGGTAGTGGAGCGAACGATTTATGCCGACGATCAATCAGCTCGTACGACAACCGCGGCGGTCCCCGAAGGCCAAGAGCAAGGTGAAGGATCTGGCCAGTTGCCCGCAGCGACGGGGCGTCTGCCTTCAGGTCAAGACAGTGACTCCGAAGAAACCGAACTCCGCCCTCCGGAAGGTGGCGCGTGTCCGGCTTTCCAACGGCCGGGAGATCTCCGCCTACATTGGCGGTGAAGGGCACAACCTCCAGGAGCACAGTATCGTTTTGGTACGCGGTGGCCGCGTACGCGACTTGCCCGGCGTGCGATATCACGTCGTGCGCGGGGCACTGGACTGCCTGGGCGTCGACGATCGAAAGAAGGCACGAAGCAAGTACGGCGCCAAGCGATCGAAGTAAGTAACGGTGCAACCCGGGATCCAAGGCCCGGCTGGGAACTGACATGGCTGGACGAACCACACACGCTAGCGAGCAACTGAAGCCAGATCCGCGGTACGGCAGCAAGGTGCTTTCCCGCTTCATCAACTGCGTGATGCGCGATGGCAAGAAGGCCGTGGCCCAGCGAGTGGTCTATGCTGCCTTGGATGAAATCGAAAAACGAACCAATGGAAGCCCCACGGCAATCGAGGTCTTCGACAAGGCGATCGACACGGTCAAGCCCGGCGTCGAGGTTCGTTCCAAGCGTGTGGGTGGCGCGAATTATCAGGTACCGATGTCCGTGAATCGAAAGCGTCAGCAGTCGCTGGCCTTCCGCTGGATTATCCAGGCTGCTCGCGGTGAAAAGGGCAAGCCGATGCACCTCCGCCTAGCGAGGGAACTCTACGACGCATCGCATGGCGAAGGCAAGGCTGTGACCACACGCGAAAATACCCACCGCATGGCCGATGCCAACAAGGCCTTTGCTCACTTTGCGTGGTGATCGTGGCGATCTCAGCGTGGTGTTTTCTGTCCTGAGAATCTGGACATGACCAACCGATGGTGATGTCAAGCCCCGTGCCTGGGGTGAGTTGAACCAAAGAAAACGAACAAGGCGTCCTACTCGACACCGATGGCATCGAGTGGCGTGGAGGGCGGTTCTCTACGACATGCCCACGCCGTGGCCGGGACCGGATCGCTTTGACTTGCCACCCTCAACCGGCTATAATCAGCGACCGACCGGAACGTCAGGGTGACGTTTTTTCCGGAGCGACAACCAAATATACGCGACTTATCCAGAGTGGCTGAGGGACGGGCCCGAAGACGCCACCGCAACCGATCTCCGGGCAGGCATGGCCTGCTGGACCTAGGTGCGAACTCCCACCCCGCGACCCGGTTCGATGCGCCGAGACCTCGGCCCACGGCCTGAGCCGCAGGGAAAGATGAGAAGCGGTGCAAATGCGCGCCAGGCTCTGCCCCTTCTCGTTGACTTGCGGGAAGGGTTTTTTCGTTCGGGGCCGACGGGTGGCCACGGCGGGGCACTTGCTGAGACAAGAGTGTGACATGAGCTTTGTGAAATCACTTAAGTGCAAGGAATGCGGCACCGAGTACCCGATCGAGCCACGCACGGTCTGTGATGTGGATTTCGCGCCGGTGGAGGTGTGCTTCGATTACGAAGCGATGCGGGGGAAGGTGACGAGAGAGTCGATCGAGGCGGGGCCGGACTCGCTGTGGCGTTACCGCGATCTGTTGCCCATCGAGTCGACCCCACGGGTCGGGCTTCGCTCAGGGATGACGCCGTTCATCCGGGCCGAGCGTCTTGGCGCCGAGCTGGGCGTACGAGAACTTTACATCAAGGATGACAGCGCGAATTACCCGACCTTCAGCTACAAGGACCGCGTGGTCTCCGTGGCGTTGACCAAGGCGATCGAGTTCGACTTCGACACGGTCGGGTGTGCTTCGACGGGCAATCTGGCGCACAGCGTATCGGCACATGCTGCGGCAGCCGGGTTGCGGGCGTTCGTGATGATTCCGCACGATCTGGAGGAGGGCAAGGTCATCGGCTCTCTCGTCTTCGGGCCCCGCATGGTGCGGATCAAAGGCACCTACGACGACGTGAATCGACTCTGTTCACAGATTGCTGACAAATACAACTGGGCGATCGTGAACGTTAACCTTCGCCCCTTCTATACCGAGGGTGCCAAGACCCACGGTTTCGAGATTGCCGAGCAGAACGGCTGGAAGCTTCCCGATCACACGGTGGTACCCGTGGCCGGGGGAACGATCCTGCCGAAAGTCTTCAAGGCGTACCAGGAGCTGATCGAACTGGGACTCGTCGACGACGTGGGCGCCAGGATCCACGCCGCGCAGGCGGCGGGGTGCAATCCGGTGGTCACCGCGATCGAAGAGGGGCAAGATCTGTTTCGGCCGCAGAAACCCGCGACGATCGCCAAGAGCATCGCGATCGGGAATCCGGCCGACGGGTTCTACGTGATCGATGCGGTGAAGACATCGGGCGGCTGGGCCGCTTCGGCGAATGACGATGAAATCATCGATGCAGTGAAACTGCTGGCCACCACGGAGGGCATCTTCACCGAGCCGGCTGGGGGTACCACGCTTGCCGCTACGATCAAGCTGATCGAGTCGGGACGTATTCCGCGAGACGAGTCGATCTGCGTCTGTATCACCGGCAACGGCCTGAAGACGGTGGAAGTGATGGCAGCCAACGGATCCTTCGCTCCCTTCCCCGCAATTGAAGCTAAGATCAAGGCGTTCGATGCGCTGGTGGAGCAGATCGACGAGTGCGTGCCGTCGACCCCCGCAAAGGCGGCCGGTTGAACCTCATCACGGCCACCGGCCAGACACAGGACAGTGACCCATGGCAGATACGGTGACGGTCATGATTCCCACGGCGTTGCGGCAACACGTCGCTGGCCAGGACATGCTTGAGGTTGCCGGCGCGTCGGTGGCAGATGTGCTGGCCTCGCTGACGCAGCAGTATCCCGCCCTGGGCGAGAGACTGTTCAAGGGTGACAACGAGCTGAATCGGTTCGTGAATGTCTACGTGAATGACGAAGACATTCGAT
>Ga0310342_100001318_pt1 | contig 15321 bp, 12 predicted proteins | sample S15DNA20500_MG_FD_206155 | JGI IMG/M metagenome (GOLD analysis project Ga0310342, IMG submission 206155) | Marine microbial communities from station ALOHA, North Pacific Subtropical Gyre - S1503-DNA-20-500_MG | ecosystem: Environmental > Aquatic > Marine > Oceanic | place: Pacific Ocean: North... | reverse complement strand
ATAAGCATCGACCGCTCCGCAGCCGTTGGCTGGGGCTTGCCTTCCGGAGGCATCTCCCTCGTTTCCAGCTGCTCGATCATCCCCTGCCATGGCTTCAGGTCCGTGCTTACCTGGTCCAGCGAGGTGAAGCGTTCCAGATCCAGCTCTCCCTTTTTCTCCTTCGTGGAGTGGCAGCCCAGGCAGAGCCTGGCCATCAGGGGATGGATCGACTTATCGTAGTCCCTCGCCAGTTTTTGCCTTGCCGGGGATTGCGTGGAGTCCTCCTCGCCCTGGACGGGAGAAAGCTGCAGCCAGGACAGGGCCAGCATCATCACCAGCCATTTTCCAGGTTGCATGATCATTTCTTCAAGACCTCCTGCAGAGTCCAGTTTCGCCCAGCATAACCGACGTCTATTCCAGAAGCTTGATTTTAACTCATTCCCAGGCCGACATGGTCATCCTGCTTGCTGGACGAAGAAAACACATGGACAAGGATGCCCAGTTCGGCAGACCTTCCTGTTGCAAGGAAAATTGGCCCGTCACACGGGATCGCATTGACAGGACAGGCGACTTTCCCAACCATTGAAAGACAAATCCCACCAGGGAATGACCACCTGGCTGGATCGTCTTCTGTCTTTCCCATCCATTACCCAGGTTAGCTATCCATGTTTTCTCCGAAGTGTCGAATCCTGTCCTGCTTTATCATCACACTCCTGCTCTCAGGCTGTAACGCCCCACAACAGGAAACCGAAGAGGGGAACGCCGATGGGGAGACACCGACAAGCAGCGTGAAGGGGGGGCCGCCAGGAAAGCCACCCTCCTGGGCCGGGGAGGACAAGGTTCCCGGGAGCGACCCGGACCAGTTACTGACGACGGCCGTGGAGTACGCCCAGCAGGGATATGCGGCTCCAGGCCGGGATGCCGCGGCATCGAGTTTCCTGCAGGCCGCAGCACATGCCAAGAAACTGGAACTCGTGGATCCCCAGCTGGTTTCCAGCCAAAAGGATTTCTTTTCCAACATGTATTACAAGGGCGCCTGTGCACTGGCGATCCAGGGAAACCCGGAACTGGCGATGGCCGCCCTGGAGAATGCTGTCGAGATGGGATTCAGTGATTTCGATTACATGATGACCGATGATGACCTGGCAGCGGTACGGGAATTGTCGTCGTTTGGAGATGAGCTGGAAAACTGGAAAGCCCTGGAGTAAACATGGCCGTCCAACTGAATCGACGCCAGGCCCTGCAATCACTTGCCGCCACATCGGTGTTGGCAACGGTACCCGCCGCCGGGGCGGTGGCCCGCAAAAAACTGCCGGTGGCCGGTGTGATTACAGAGTACCGGACAAACTCCCACGCTGACGTGATCTGTGGCAAAATCCTGGAAGGCTTCCAGCAGGATGGAGGACCAGGGCCAGACCTGGAACTGGTCTCTCTCTACACCGACCAGGTCCCCGAAAATGATATGAGCCGGGAGATGGCACGCAAGCATGGTTTCCGAATCGCCAGCACGATCGAGGAGTCCATCACGCTGGGGACCGGCACAATCCAGGTTGCCGGTGTACTCAGTATCGGGGAGCACGGAAAATATCCCTCCACGCCGGATACCCACCAGCAGATGTATCCCCGCAAACGTTTTTTTGACGAGATCATCGCCACCTTCAAGAAATGCGGCAGCGTCGTTCCCGTCTTTAATGACAAGCACCTTTGCTACAACTGGAAAGATGCCAAGGCGATGTATGACACGGCGAGGAAGATGAAGATCCCCTTCATGGCAGGATCCTCGCTTCCAGTTGCCTGGCGAGAACCACAAGAGATCCTGCCAATCGGGAGCGTGATCGAAGAGGCACTCGTGATGGGATATGGCGGCCTGGAATCCTATGGCTTTCACATGCTCGAAACGCTGCAGTGCATGGTGGAACGTCGAGAGGGAGGGGAAACCGGTATCCGAAGTGTCCAGGCCCTGCAGGGTGAGAGCGCCTGGCAGGCGCAGCACCAAGGACGCTGGTCTGGGAAACTCTTCAAGGCAGCGGCAGAGGCCAATGGACAGGTGGTCACGGAGGAGAAGTTACGTGCCTCCATGATGAACCAGAATGCGGCTGTCTACCTGCTGGAGACCCGGGACAGCGTGAAGATGTCCGCGGTCATGGCTGTCAACCTGGGGGCCCAGTTCTGCCTGGCACTCAAGCTCAAGGAGAGAGATGAGCCGTTCGTGAGCTGGTTTCAGCTGGAGGACAAGAAACCGTATGGCCATTTTGCTTACCTGGTCAAGGCAATCGAGGAAATGGTCCATACCGGCCATCCGAGCTACCCGGTAGAACGGACCCTGCTGACCACCGGTATCCTGGACAGGGCCATGCATAGCCTGGCATCCGACGGGACAGCCTACCGGACCCCTGAACTGGCGATCCGGTACAGGCCGGTCGAATGGCCCTATGCCAACCAGGCAGGTGATAATCCCTATCCCTGCCAGTAATGGACCTGGTTCTGCGACCAGCGCATGAAAAAACGGCCGCCCCACCAAGGCAGGGCGGCCGCTTATTTCAATCAATCCTGCTTACTTGTCTTTACGAGCAAAGACGTACAGGATAACGCCAAGGGCCAACATGCCCACGACGCCTTGCTCACCAAGCTCACTGATGATGCCGGTGATTCGCGACACAACATCAGCTGTGCCACCAAGGAACGGGACTTCAGCGCCAAACAGGATTGCGGCTACGATGCTCAGGGCAACGAGAAGAACCGCGATCTCGGTCAAAGCGCGAATCCACTTTTTAGTCGATTCAAGTGACTTTAACATATCCATGATTCAGGTCTCTCCAAATTGGGAAATTACCGTGGAACAAACAACTGTATATGTTTGCCGAGCCACATCCCTATGACTCGTATTAATTACTCCAAGATAGAATCGACCATTGCTTGTCAAAAACTCCAATTCTCTCTACAGGAGATGGGATTTTTCCTGCCTCAAGTTGTTTAAATGCCCCAGATTCACAAAAAACTTTCGTTTCAAGAGGCAATTGGAGCCGTTTTGCGAAAAATCGTTCTGCGACATGGAATGCAAAACAACCTGCTCGGCGGGTCAAACAGGGATCTGGATGCAACTTTGGGGCGACTTTTCGCGGAAATCACCCGGTTCGCGGGCCGCTCGGTAGAAAATCTATCGAACCTGGAAAACCAGCAGGTAAGGAATGGCAGATCGCCCGCCAGCATCCTTGAAATTCACAAAATCCTTTGCATTGATCCACAATGCATAGGTTTGGCTCGCCTGTAGCTGAACCGGGAGCACGAATGTCCTGCCATCGGCCTCAAAACGAGGTTTCCCGTTGATCTTCGGAAACGACTTATCGTTCACCTTTACCACCGACCAGCTACTGGTCACCATCTTCTTGCTGAAATGGACACGGATCTCCCTGGTTGTCACATCCACTGCAGACGTTCCCGCTTCCGGCGTGGTCTTCACGACGACGGGGGGCACGTTGTCAATGGTGGGAGATTGAGCCTGGCCCTGGACGGCACAACAGAAAAGTACAATAAGCGGAACGAGTCGTTGTCGTTTCATGGATTCTAATTCCGATCGCAATCGTGAAATTCGGTGTTCGGCCCCGGGCGGAGGATGGTGTCGCCTGGCGATTACCAGTCAGACAATTCACCCAATCCCAGTTCCTCGAGAAACTCTCTCTCGGCCCTGGATGCTTCATACTGGCGACCCTTGCGATCAAACCAGCTGCGAGTAAAGAAAAACAAACCGTAAATATCGTTGTCAAGAACCTGGAGCACCGTGATATCCGGTGCCACGGCGGAAGCACGTTCCTGGAAAAGTTCGACTTCCTGGTTGATCGTGTAACCAACAACACCCGCATTGAGGACTTCCAGTCCCGGCTGCTGCTCTGCGAGCTGGGCAGCGTAGGTATGGGCATTGGGCAGATGGACTCCAAACGTGCAGGAGTCACCCAGCAGCAGGATCCGCTGGCGCTTCCGGGGAATCTCCACATCATGGTTCCCCCGAAACCCCTGCGCGTTGGTGGTGACCAGGAAAGGCAAATCGGAGAGCAGATCCCACTGCCTGCTTGCTCCCGGCTCAAGATCCGCACAAACAGCCGGCTGCCCGTTGTAGGTCTGCTGACAACGTTTCTCCTGAAGCGGACCGAGCACCCGTGCTAATTGGTCCGCAACGATCCGATTTCCCAGGCGTGAGAAGTGGTCATCCTCTGGAAGGAGTGTGACATCCTGCCAGGGGTGTTCCCGGATGGCGGCTGTCAGGTCGACCAGGAGCACGCCCTGTTCTCCGCTGATCCGTTCAAAGAAAGCACGGCTGGAAGCTTCCGAGCAGTGGTCCGGACTTTGAGGATCGGTGGACGGGAGATAGAGCACAACCAGCGTACTGCCAATATCCTGGCACGATTTTACCAGCCGGCCAAACTCCAGCTCGTACTGCTGCTCAAACTGTTCTCGCAACGCCGCACCCTGTTCTCCGAAAAGGGCCCGCCAGGTTGGCTGCCGGGTATCCTTGAATCGTTCGATCACATCCGCCGCAGCCTGCCGGTTCGACCGCCCCTTGAGTGTCTCCAGCGTGGTCTGCAGTGCCAGCGTCGAGGTCGCCTTGACCTGGAAGTAGATACAACGCAGCACCACCTCCACAATCACCCCGGCAAGAACCACGGCCAGCAGTGAGTAAAGCAGCTTCTTGCGGGTGGAAAGAGCCATGGCTAATCGTCAATCTCACGTTCCCATTTTACGGTGATCATCCTGCCTTGCAGGTTCACCGGCAGAAGATGTCAGCATATCAACGAGCCGGCAAGGTGACAAACAGCGGATTTGGCAGCCTCTCTGGTTGCCGGAGTACCCCGGCTCTCGTACATATAAAGACTCCTGGTTTTCCCTGTCCTGCTTCTTCAACTGATTCATGAAAGCTGTACCCGGCGTGAACTTCAGCACCACTCCCCTGAGCGTCAATGGCCGTGAGTACCGGCCGCCGGCCGCCCCGCTGGTGGCGATATGCATCGATGGCTGCGAGGACGACTACCTGGTGACATCGATTTCCGAGGGCTGCATGCCAACGGTCGAGGCGATGTCGAAAAATGGCTACCGTGGCATGGCACGCGGTGCCCTTCCCTCGTTCACCAATGTCAATAATGCGGCGATTGCCACGGGAGCCCCTCCATCGGTAACCGGCATCTCGGGAAATTTCTTCCTGGATCCGGAGAGTGACGAGGAAGTCATGATGAACTCGGCCGATTACCTACGGGCCGAGACCATTTTTTCGGCTGCTGCCAGGGCAGGCCGCAAGGTGGCCGTGGTGACGGCCAAGGAGAAACTCCGGGATATCCTTTCCAAGGACCTTCAGGGGATCGCTTTCTCGGCAGAACGAGCATCCGAGGCCCGGCTTGAGACGCACGGGATCGACGACGTGGAGGCCCTTGTCGGCCAACCAACACCCGAGATCTACAGTGCCGAGGCAAGCCTGTTTGTACTACGTGCCGGCGTGGCCCTGCTGGAAAACCAGATGGCAGATTTCCTTTACCTTTCGCTGACGGACTACATGCAACACAAGTTCGCACCGGACGAGTCCGAATCGCTGGACTTCCATCGTGCCCTGGACGTTGAACTGGCCCGGCTCATTGCGACCGGGGCGGTCGTGGCTGCCACAGCCGATCATGGCATGAATGCCAAGAACCTGCCGGATGGCTCGCCCAACGTGATCTACCTGGAGACCATGCTCACGGCCCAGTTTGGCCCAGGGATAAAAGTCATCTGCCCGATCACTGATCCTTACGTGGCCCATCATGGGGCACTCGGCTCGCTGGTCATGGTTCATCTTCCCGACGAGATGAACCGAACGGCCATTGCTGACTGGATCCTCGAGCTTCCAGGAGTCAGCGAGGTTCACGACCGGGAGACGGCGGCAGAACAGCTGGAGCTTCCCGCGGACCGGATCGGGGACCTGGCAGTGCTTTCCGATCGCCACGTGGTCCTGGGCCGGACCCCGGCAGATCATGACCTACAATTACTCGCCGGGGGCCTGCGCAGCCACGGGGGCCGCTACGAGGAGATGGTCCCGCTACTCTTCTCCCATCCACTCAACGAGCAATACCTGGCCAGGGCCGGGGACGACCCGAGAAATTTTGACATCTTTGAATTTGCCTGTAATGGGGTAGTGCTATGACTGAAGCACGTTCGCTGCACCTGACAAGTTATATCGCCGGGGAGCCGGTGGAGAGCGAGGACCTGCTGGAGGTTTTCAATCCCTACAACGGGCAACCGGTCGGCACGGTCACCATGGGAAGCCCGGCAGACGCGGAACGGGCCATGGCCGCTGCGGTGGACCAAGCAGAAAGGCAGACCCGTTACCAGCGCAGCCAGGTGCTGCTTGACACCAGGGAGGCACTACTCAAAGAACGGGAGGCCATTGCCCAGTTGATCATGAGCGAATCAGGACTTTGCCTGCGCGAAACGCGTTACGAGGTCGGTCGTGCGTCGGATGTCCTGCAGTTTGCTGCCATGGAAGCACTCCGTGATGACGGGCAGATCTTCTCCTGTGACGTCTCCCCCCAGGGCAAGCAGCGGAAGATTTTTACCACCCGGGAACCGGTTCGGCTGGCACTGGCGATTACCCCCTTTAACCACCCGCTGAACCAGGTGGTCCACAAGCTGGCACCTGCCGTGGCCGCCGGCGTGCCGGTGATTCTCAAGCCCCCCAAGCGGACCCCGCTCACCGCCATACGCCTGGTGGAAATGCTCTACCAGGCCGGGCTGCCGGCGGACATGCTGAGCGTGCTGGTGGGTGATAATGCCACGGTCATCGAGCCGATGATCATGGATCCACGCGTGGAACTGGTGAGCTTCACCGGCAGTACCGGCGTCGGCAAGAAGATTGCCACCCTGGCCGGTTACAAGAAGACCTGCCTGGAGCTGGGTGGCAACGCCCCGCTGATCATCCTCGAGGATGCCGATATGGACCTGGCCGTGAAGCTGGCGGCCGAGGGATGTTACCGGAATTCCGGCCAGCGTTGTACTGCCGTGAAACGGCTGCTGGTTCACGACGACATCCTGGAAGAGTTCACCTCCCGGCTGGTGGCGATCTCCGCCGAGTACCTCTGTGGAGATCCGGCTGACGAGGCAACCCGGGTCGGCACGGTAATTGACGAGGTGGCAGCCATCGAACTGGAAACGGTGGTTCAGCAGGCGGTCGAGGCCGGTGCCAGGATCCTCTATGGTGGTCAACGCAACGGCGCCCAGATGGAGCCGACGGTGATTGCCGACGTACCGCGGGACTGCCAGATGGTCGTTGAGGAGTCCTTCGGGCCCCTGGCCCCGATCCTGGCAGTACGGGACCTGGATGATGCCATCGAAGTTGCCAATGCAACCGCCTTTGGACTCTCCTCGGGAATTGTTACCCGCGATATCGACCGGGCGATCGAGGCGGTCAAGCGGATTCGGTCGGGAACGGTGAATATCAACGAGGTCCCGGGCTACCGGATTGAGGCCTCTCCCTTTGGTGGAATCAAGGACTCGGGGCTGGGCATCAAGGAGGGGGTCATCGAGGCGATGAAGTTTCTCACCAACGTGAAAACTTTCTCGCTTCCCTGGTAAACCGACCCGGGCACCTCGACTAGGTGAGTCCCGCGATCGGATCGCCATGGTAGATATGGCTTGGCCGATTCAGCTTGTCATACCAGGCGGCGGTGGGAGGAATACCCAGGGCCTGGTAAATCGTGGCCGCCATGTGCTCCGGCTTTTGTGGCCGATCCGCCGGATAAGCTCCCTGCTTGTCAGAGCTGCCAATCACGTTTCCGCCCCGCACACCGCCACCAGCAAAGAAGACAGTCTGCACGGCGCCCCAGTGGTCACGTCCTGGCAGCTTGTAATGTTCAGGCAACAGGGTGATCTTGGGAGTGCGGCCAAACTCCCCGGCCATCACGATCAGCGTCTCATCCAGCTGGCCACTCTCGGCCAGGTCGTCCAGCAGTGCCGAGACCGCCTTGTCAGTCGGTGGAAAGAGGTTGTCTTTCAGGTGCGGGAAGGCGTTACCATGCGTGTCCCAGGTTTCATCGTTCCCGAGGTTCACCTGGACCAGGTTCACACCGACATCGACCAGCCGGCGAGCCATCAACAGGGACCAGCCAAAAGCATTCTTGCCGTAACGCTGCTGGATCTTTTCATCGGCATTGGTCACGTCCAGGGCATGGTGGACCTTGGTGTCGGTCAGCAGCGAGATCACACCCTGCCTGTACCGGTCAAATTGCTCGGTCCGGGCAAACCGGTCCAGTTCCTCTCGCTGGCTGGAAAGCTTGCTGAGCAAACCCACCCGGGAATCAAACCGGCCACGGGAGAAACCATGGGGGAGGGACAGGTTCGGTGCCTGGAAAAGACGCTCGTCCTTGTTCCCTCGATCCTGGTGGTCGAAATGGAATTCCGGAAAGGCCCCGTAGGACGTGGTGTGATAGGGGGATGCCTCGATGAACCAGGGATTTTTCTCTTCTCCCATCTTGCCAGCGAACTGGCCCGGGATCACGCGACCGGAATAATGGACGAGTTTCTCTGGAAGAATCACGGCCGGGGGCAGGTTGTTCCCTGGCTCTGTCGCGACGTTCGCGATCGAGGCAATCGATGGCCAGTCGGTCCCCTGGGGCTGGCTTCCACTGAATCCCGGTGGCATATCGGACCTGCCGGTCAACATGATGTGATGGCCCTGGGAATGCTCGTTCGAGGAGTGAGTCAGGGAACGGCAGATCGACCACATCTGGCTGCGTTCGGCAAGCTGTGGGAGGTGCTCGCAGATCTGCAGACCCGGCGTGCGCGTCTGGATGGGCTTGAACTCACCACGCACATCATCAGGCGCATCGGGCTTCATGTCGAAGCTATCGTGCTGGGCCAGGCCGCCAGAAAGGAAAATATAGATCACCCGCTTGGCCGTCGCCGCCGGACGCTGCACTCCGTCAGGAAGTGGGGCGGCCCTCAGGGCCTCCAGGTGGTTCATCCCCAGGCCCAGCAATCCCACGGCACCCGCCTGCAGGGCAGTCCGCCGTGATATTCGTGGATGATGATGGCCCGGATGCTGCATCTCAATTCCCTGCCCTGAAAGGGACTCGCTGGTACTCATCGATGCTCGTTATCCCTAGTTTATGTCAGCTCTCCACCGGCCGCAATTCAAGTTTCCCCTGTTCATCCCATCGACTGCCCGATACAGGCGGATTGAACATGAATCACCGGGAAAAAGTCAATCTCAGCGATCCACCAGGTGTTTCATTAACTCGCGAAGCTGGGGAATATCAAAATCCCGAAGCAAACCAAAACAGTAGACCTCGGGCATTTGATTGAAGGAATGGCCTGGTTCAAGAAACTTCTTTAATGAATCAGGCAGGTCCGTGGTCACCACGTCGTCGATCATGTTGGCACCATCCAGGGCCGCGGCACAGGTCGCCGCCAGGCTGGTACGCGGCCCAACCGAGTGAACCACGAGCGTGCTGAATCCATGCTCCTGGGCAAGTGCCTCGATCGCCGCCCGCAACTGGGCGACCTGGATCCCCAGCGGTCTCTCGCCAACCGTACCAATCAGCATGGCATTGGCCCCGATCGAGTCCGGCGGTGCCGACTGGCCGACGAGCAGCGGATCCATACAGATCACCCGGTGCCCACTATCGAGTAACTCCTTGACCTTTTTCGACTGGGATGCAAAGCCGGCATCGGCAAGAATCAGTGCCGTTGCGGAAGGATCCTTCTGTTCCAGCACCAGCGCGGCGGCAGAGAGTCCCAGCTCGTCAAAGGAGACCACGTAGCGGTAAAAGCCCATCCTCGGTGCCACGTCGGATGGCACAAGACGGGCACGAGCCGATGGAAGGCGGAGAACCTCTCGCAACTGTCCACGTCGAAGCCGGGGCGTTGTCCTGGCAGGGAGCCGGGGCAGGTGCCGGGCCGCGTCGGCAGCCAGGGAATGGAAACTGGCATTGTCCGGGGGAAGTGGTACCAGCAACTGCTCTGCAGAAAGAACCTCGTCGCCTGATTCGATCTCGGTGAGCGTGGGATCCTGCTTGCCAAGAAAATGTGTGCTCAGGAAACGGTAAAGCTGCTGCCGATTGTCCAGGTCGTAATTATGGGTTCCCGGGTCGGTGTTCTCATGGTAGGCAATTCGGTCTCCCACGCCCGCCTGCGTGAAGAACGGGATGACCGGATCCACGATATTCGGCTTCACGTCACCGGACACAAAACAGCAGTTGTCCTTCTGGTTGTAGATCAAGAGGGTTGGGCGTGGGGCCATCATGGCGGTCAAGTGGGTGTAATCGGCAATCGAGACCAGGTCACAGGGGATCTGCTCCAGGTCACCGATACTGCTGCGATGTTCCAGGCGGTGAAGGATCCCACTATGGCCGGCCACCGGTACCGCCAGCTTGACCCGGGTATCGAGTGAGCTCAGAACAATTGTCTGCCAGCCACCCCCGGAAAGCCCCGTCACGGCCAGTCGCTCCGGATCGGCGTGTGGATGGTCCAGCAGGACGTCGATACCCCGCGACATCGCCAGGTAAAAGACGCTCAGCCCACTCCGCCCACAGAGATCGAGCAGGCCGAGGTGGTTGTGGGAGTAGCCATCGCTACGCAACTGGCCCATACCGATCCATTCCAGGTTGAGCGCGATCATGCCCTGCTTGGCCTGGTTGATGCAGCGGATCTGCTTGTAGCTGGTGACCTTGCCCGTCGCCGCATGCCCGTTGACGTTGAGTATCACGGGCACCTTCCCCTCCAGCTTGTCCGGCTCGTAAAGGAGTGCCGGGATCCAGAGGCCAGGAAGCGCCTCGATACGCAGCTTGCGGATGGAGTAGCCATGACCTGTCTCAATCCGGTCAAGCCACTCGACCGCGGGTGCAGGACGGTGCCAGCTGGCCGGCACACCACGAAACACGGCCTGCTGGAGGACCTCCCGGCGGAGCCTGTTCGACTCGCGTTTCCAGGCGGCCGCATCCGCTGCCAGTTGAAGCGGTGGCACCCGCTGGCTGACAAACTCCCGCAGCTCCCGGGCCACCTGCGTTTTGTCAATGACTCGCTCTCCCAGGGACACGGCAAGGTCATCCTGCGCCCCGGTGTCCTGTCCCGGCAGGCCGGCAATAAGCATCCCAAGGAGAAAACATGTCAGTGGTCGTTTCATGGGAAGAAACCTCGCTGCTGGGAACTACCAGTTTGTAAATGACCCGTCTTCCCTCTCCAGGCGTGGAGAGTTGCCCTGCATGGGTGGGAAAGCAGCCGCGGCCGATTCATCGATCGTGATGCCCAGGCCAGGTCCGTCCGGGGGCAGCAGGTAGCCGGCTTCAAATGGCACCTGCTCCGGGAACAGGTCCGATAGCACCGTGCCCGGCACGCGGGCGCATTCCTGGACAGCGAAGTTACTTGTCGCCAGGTCCAGGTGCAGGCAGGCCGCCGTGGAGACCGGGCCAAGCGGATTGTGGGGAGCAATCGGGATGTAGTGTGTTTCACACCAGCCGGCCACCTTGAGGGCCTCGGTGATGCCACCCACGATGCATAGGTCAAGCCTGCAGAAATCAATCCACTCGTTCTCGATCACCTGGCGGAACTCCCACTTGGTCGAGTACTGCTCGCCCATCGCAATCGGCACACCGGTCTGGGACCGCAGGCGGGCCAGTACCCCGGGGTTCTCAGAGCGAACCGGGTCCTCGACAAAGAAGAGGTTCAGCGGCTCCACCTGGCGGCAGAATGTCATCGCGTCATGGGGATCCAGGCGGGTGTGGACATCGATGATCAACTCGATCTCCTCCCCTACCGCATCGCGGACCGCCGTGACATGCTCGATCCCATCGCGGACAGCCTGTCGTGGCTCCAGCACATTGCCCCGCTCGGGAAAGTTGAAGCGAATGAACTTCCAGCCCTCGGCCACGAGCTTCCGGGCATGGTCGGCAAGCTCGGCAGCCGTCTCCCCGACGGCATGGGGATAGCAGACCACCCGGTCCCTGACCTTGCCTCCCAGGAGCTGGTAAAGGGGCACGTCCAGGGCCCGGGCCTTGATATCCCAGAGTGCGATATCTATGGCACTGATGGCGGCCGTACCAATCCGGTTGGCCGGAAAGAACCCGCATCGCAGCATCACCTGCCAGAGGTGTTCGGTCCGCATCGGATCCTCGCCGATCAAGACGGGCCTCAGAGCCTCGATGAAACCGGCCACGGCGTCTTCCCGCCAGGTGATGCCAGCCTCCCCCACGCCAATGATCCCATCATCGGTCTCCACGACGACGAACAGGAAGTTGCGTTTCTCGGCAACAACGTGGGTACGGATGTCCTGGATCTTCACGGGATGCGGATTCCTCTCAGAGAGGGACGTATTCTATCACCTGCAGAATCGGTCATGTTATAGTGACCGCGGTCACACGATTCAACGACCCCCCACTTTTCCCACCGAGAGCCATCGTCGATGAAAACAGTAGCGCCCCCTAGTGAACGGCCTACCAATCGCCGCTGGGTGATGTTCTCGCTGGCCTGTGGGACCTCCTGGTTTCTCTACCTGCACCGCTACACCTGGAACATTGTCCGGGTCGCACTCCGGGATGACTACGAATTTTCCAATACCACGCTGGGGACTCTTGAAGCCTGTTTCAACTTCACCTACACCGCTGGCCAGATTCCCAGCGGTATTCTCGGCGACCTGTTTGGTTCGTTCCTGTTTCTGGGCATCATCATCCTGGCCTGGTCACTGATATTGCCGCTGTTTGGGCTAACCGGAAATGTCTATGGCCTGGGAGCGTTGAGGATGTTCTTTGGTGCCAGCCAGGCGGGTTGTTATCCCAACCTGGCAAAGGTCACCAGGAACTGGATCCCGCTCTCTTCACGGACCACCTGCCAGGGATTTATTGCCAGTTTCTTCGGCCGTTTTGGTGGTGCCATGTCATCGATCATCATGGCCACCCTGCTGATGGGAACCTGTGGACTTTCCTGGCGCTGGGCACTGGTCGTGATGTCAGCAGCGGGAGTTCTCTTTGCCATCGCCTTCTTCCTGTTTTTCCGTAATTCCCCCGAAGAAGATCCCAAGGTGAATCAAGCAGAACTGGACCTGATCCGTGAGGGGGAAGAGGACGAGGAAGAGGAAAGCGGGACAGTGCTGCATTTTGGCCAGGCAATCCGGAACCGGAGTATGGCCGTTTTCATCTTCCAGCAATTCATGAACGCCGGGGCCGACTTTATTTATGTCGCCTTGATGGGAAGCTACTTTATTGATCGCGGTTTCGGTTTTGCCGCCGTTGGAATTCTCGCCAGCCTACCACTGTTCGGTGGAGCCATCGGGGGACTGGTCGGAGGCGTGCTCAACGACGTCCTGATCGCCAGGACCGGTAACCGCCGGTGGTCCCGTACCGCCGTCGGGTTTACCGGGAAGTTTATTGCTGCCGGAATGATGCTGGTTGCCATCAGCCAGTCCAACGGCTACATGGCCGCCGGCTGCTTTTTCATGGTCAAGTTCTTCACGGACTGGAGCCAGCCGACCGTCTGGGGAACCTGTACCGATATGGGTGGTCGCTACTCGGCATCGGTCTTTAGCATCATTAACACGGCAGGGGGTATTGGTGGTATTACGATGGTCCTGTTTGCCGGTCCGTTCCTGGATTATTTCACCGAATGGCAGATTGTCGGCTGGTTTGTCAAACGCGTGACCGACTACAACCCGCTGTTCATGATTGTTGCCGGGATGTATGTGCTCAGTGCCCTCAGCTGGTTCTTTATCGACTGTACGAACCGGCTCGACGGTGCACGATCCAGCGAGGAAGAAAACACGGACAACCTGGAGGATTAACGGCGGTGGCCGCTTGTCGGTGAAGGTCACCAGGACGCCTGATCAGACAGATCAGTCTGCCGGCACCTGGACCGGGCCCTGCTGGGCCTGCTGTTGCAGCGTGCGCCACTCGCCGGATCCATCATCCTCCACCATCACCATGTCCACGCCCTTGACGAAGGCAGGAAGTTCACCGGCCCGCCAGGTATCCCACATCTGCTGCGCATGGGTGAAGTAGGTCTTTGCCCCGGAGGGCCATTTCACGCAGATCAACAGTCCGGGGTGCGGGTACGGTTTCTCCATCGGCTCGATGCGGTGCTTCTCGATCACATCCCAGTCAATTGTCACGCCAATTCCTGGCCGATCCGAAATCTCCACCATCCCGTTGGAGACCACCCAGGGCTCGGTGACATACTGTGCCTGGTACATGTGGTTACAGTGAATCGCAGGCCAGCGGGCATGGGAGAGTGCCGCCTGCACGTGCAGGCAGTAGTTCGCCGCCAGGTTCGATCCCACCCACTGCATCCAGAACGGCTTGTTGAATTCCTCGCAAATGCGGCCCTTCTCGTGGGCATTGGCAGCTCCCCCGTCCATCACAAATCCATCGCAGATGTCCTGCGTGAGCTGGGTCCGGAATGCCGGACGGTCCGTATGATGGGCAATCGGCACGGCCAGGTGGGCTCGCAGGTGCTTGTTCCCCTCCACGTCTTCCTGCTGGATGGGACTTTCCCAGATGGCGACCTTCTCGTACTTCTCCAGCCGCTTGCAGAGTGACTTGGCGACGGTCGTATCGGCACCAAAATCGTTGAAGTCCATATCGACCAGGAAGTAATCGGGAATCGCCTCGCTGAGCCGGCGGACCTGGTCCTCCAGGTCGAACCAGGGGCGGGCCTTGGTCTTGAAGGTGGTATAACCGTTGGCCTCTGCCTCTTCGCATTCCAGGATCCAGTCCTCGACCGGCATGTCGATGGCCCACCAGCCCACGTGTGCATGGCTCCGCCGCTTGGTCCCCATCAGGGCCCAGGCCGGAGTCTCGAGCAACTTTCCCACGGCATCGAAAATCGCCATCTGCAGGCCGGCGCCAAGCGTGTCATCCCACATGATCGTCACCGGGTCGACCCCCTCGGCCCTCGCCACCGCCTCGTCGGTCACCTCTCCCCAGGTGTAATAGGGCATTGTCTCCCCGACACCGACATGCCCTGTATCGAGCTCCACGCGGCAGACCTCAAAAAGCCGCCAGTGGGCAATTTCACGGACCATGTTTCGCCAGGGGACTTCCTTGAGTGGAAGCTCAACCCAGGTACGTTCAATCGAGGTAATCGTGGCCATGCTGGTGTGCCCGGAAGAGAACAGTTCTAATGGTGCGGAAACGAAGCCGGTCCGTTTCATTCGCCTGCATCGTACAAGCTCATCCCGCGTGTTGGTAGTTGATGGCCACGACGATCCAGAAAATCCGCTGCATCCTTACCGCGCCGGCCGGAATCCGGCTGGTCGTCGTCAAGCTGGAAACCAGCGAGCCGGGACTTTATGGACTCGGCTGTGCCACCTTCACCCAGCGGCCGCTGGCCGTGGTGGAAGCG
>Ga0310342_100001317_pt1 | contig 15326 bp, 10 predicted proteins | sample S15DNA20500_MG_FD_206155 | JGI IMG/M metagenome (GOLD analysis project Ga0310342, IMG submission 206155) | Marine microbial communities from station ALOHA, North Pacific Subtropical Gyre - S1503-DNA-20-500_MG | ecosystem: Environmental > Aquatic > Marine > Oceanic | place: Pacific Ocean: North... | reverse complement strand
GCAACCGTCTGCCCGCGAAACACGCAGCCCTTGATCACGCTGGGCCACATGCCCGTTTCTTTCCACCGAACGCCGACCTGTCCACCGACAATCTCGACATTCTCGGTGAGACTGTCACTGGGCAGTGAGTAGATGCCCAGTGAACTTCCGTTCATCGTGATCCTGCAGTTGCGGATGTGGCAGTTCTGGGCGCCGGTATGACTGATGCCCACGGCACCGTTGTTGCCACGCTGAATCTGCAGATCAATGCCGTCCAGTTGGGAACAGAATGTGTTCATCCACGCCGGCTTCAGAGCAGGTGTCCGCCGCTCGTAGAACTTGACCATGTAGCCCGGATTGCCGACGTCGCCGTAACCCTTCGTATTGGCTTTGAGCAGCAGTTTCGGACGCGCCCCCCCGCGTTCACCAATCAACTGAACGGAATTCCAGACGCGCAATTCCCGGCTGAGGACATACGTCCCTGGTGGCAGGTAGACCGATCTGCCGGCATCGATGGCGGCCTGGATCGCCGCCGTGTCATCGGTCTCGCCGTCACCGGTTGCGCCGTAGTCCTTGACGTTGACCGCCAGGGCCACATTCGCCACGAGCAGGATCAGCAGAACCCCCGGGACGAATCGATAACGCAGCACGGGCAACCGTCGAGTTCGTGGTGCAAAGGGCATTGGCATCCTCGTCCACATCACGTATCCGAACGTGGAATGGTTGCAGCATACCCGTGCAGTGCCACCGGATCTTCACCGGAATGAGACTCCGACCGAAACGGCTGTGAATGCCGATCCTGAGACGATCGGTTGATTGACACCCGAAACAACTCGTCGTCTGGCCCTCGGAACTCCCGTGATCCAGCGCCGCCACGAGTCGATCAGCTCAGGCTGGACAAGCCCGCCCGATGTTCCGGCCGGGTGTTGGTGATCTTGGTCCTCGCAAGGTCGAGCGTCTGCACTCCGGTCATCCGGTCAGGAAGACCGATCGCTCCGAAAACCCCGATCGCGACCGAAAACATCCAGGCCGGAAATCCGGCTTCACGAACGTGATTGCTCGTGAGGTTTTTCGGCGTTAGTCTCGAAGAAGTCCTGCAAACGTGCCTGCGGCTTTTCCCTCGAGAGTCTCAAAGGAGCGTCTTCATGTTCTCCATCGAACGACTGGCATTCACTGTCGCGTTCCTGTTGACGCTGGCATCTCCGGCCCGCAGCGAGATGCTCTTTTACGCCTCGTTCGACAAATCACAGCACGCCGACTTTGCCGTCGGTAACAGAAAGGCCAGCGGGAGACAGCGAGGAAAACTCCTGGAACTGACCACCGAGATCCGGGGCGACTGGGGCCGGGCACTCAATGCGGCCCACTCCGACCGCTCCCGCAGTGTTCGTTTTGACACACCGGGCAACGTCGACCTGCGACGCGGGACGATCGAGTTCTTTGCGAAAGTGAATCCGTTCACACCGAAGACGGCCCATCACACGTATTTCCGGTTCGTCGGAGCCGGCCAGTTCAGCCTCGCGTTGGGCCGACGCCCCAACGGACAGGGACTGGTCCTCGGCTTCAATATCAACGGACGCACCGGCTGGGACTACTATTCCGAGAGGTTCATCGCTTCCGGCCATTGGCAGCATTTTGCCGTGACCTGGGACCTGACCAAGGGTGCCGAACGTGGCACGTTCTCAGTCTTCGTCGATGGCGTCCGCCGGTTGCACACCGACAAGGTGAACCCTTATCGCTGGGGCCTCGAGAGTCTCTTCGTCGGTGGACGCAACTCATCGAACGGACTCCTGGACGACTTCGCGATTTTCAATGACATCCGTCGCACCAAGGACTTCACACCGCCGACCAAGCCGTTGAAATCACTGGCGCTCGCGGCTGCCGCCGACAACGCTCGGACCCCGGCTGCCCAGCCAATCAAGCCACCATCACTGGGCCATGCCTTCCTGAACAACGCGGGGTTCGAACAATGGTCCGACGGCCGGCCAGTCGGCTGGACACTCGAGCGAGGCGAGGTTCGCCCCGAATTGACGATGACGATGCAGGGGCGTCGTTCTTTGGCCCTGCTGGTCGATCGGAAGGAAACCCATCCCTGGCCCTTAAGCCGGATCTCCTCCGCCCCCTTCGTCCTCAAGCCCAACACCGAGTACCGGCTGAGCGTCTGGGCCTCGATGCCCGATACTGTCGGTGACATGCGATTCGAGATAGCTGGGGCCGACGACGGCGGCGTGGCCTCCTACCGCTCAGGCTGGTGCAAGTCCCACCCGTGGCTGCAACTGACCGAGACATTCCGCACCCGGGACAGTCGCCAGTTCACGATGAGTATCTCGGCCCAGTCGATTTTCGGCTCGCCAGTGTGGATCGATGACATCACGATCGAACCGGTGGGCACCAGCGGCCCGATCGCCACCGGCCCGGATTCCCCGGGTCAACTGCCCCTGTTCACCCGGTCGGTGATGGAGTCGCTGGAACTCCAGCGACGTCCGCCATCAGGCTTGGAGTTGATCGATTCCCTGAGAATTCGATTGGCCCGTGGAGAATTTGAGCCCGGACTGGTCGGGCTGCACACCCCGGACACGATCGAAAAGGCCAACCTGCGACTCGCCTCCGAGTTGGTCGGCCCCGACGACGCCGTGATTCCCGTTGGCGATGTCACCGTTCGCCGCCTCGATGGGGGACTGCTGCCGCTGGCGCGTCCCAGGACCATCCCGGCCGGAGAAGTTGCGGGTTGGTGGGTCACCCCTCGAACACGACCCGACACTCGTCCCGGACTCTACCGCGGCACCCTGGAAGTCACTTCGGCGGGCAACGTTCTTCGCAAGCTGCCGCTGGAAGTCGAGGTGATGGATGTCGTGTTGCCCGAGCCCGACATCGCCTTCCTGATGTATCACCATGAGCACTACTTCCCCGACAACATGCTGACACCCGAACTGCAACAGGCCTACTACCGCGATATGCGGGAACACGGCATGAACACCGTGACCGTCTACAACAACGGCGACGTCGACGGCTCGAGCAACATCAATTTGACCAGGAACTACAACTACAAGTCCGACAACCCGCGATTCCAGTACGGGCTCGAGACCCAGATGAAATGGATTCTCGAAAGCGGCCTGTGTGCAACGGGCCAACCCGTTCTGTGGCTCCCCGCAGCCCATGGCTACGGCTGGGGCGGACTGCCCGAGCCGGCATTGAAGGCCACCCTCACAAACTGGAAGAGCCGCAAGTGGCCGAAGCCGTTGTTGTATGTCAACGACGAGCCGGGGGGAGAAGGACCACGATTTGACGCCGCGGTCAAGCGGTTGAAACAAATCCGGTCATGGAACCTCCCGGTCCGAACCACCACGGCCGGGCTCGACCCCAAGAAAATCGGCCAGTACTACAACGTCTGGATCGCCGGCGACGCTGGCGTCAACATCGACACCCTGAACCAGTCCAAGGAACTGAATGCGGAACTCTGGACCTACAACTGCACCTGCCCCCACTTGAACATGCCTTTCAGCCGTGCGTTCTTCGGCTTCTGGGCGTTTCGAACCAAGGTGCGAGGCGTGGCACAGTGGGCCTATTACGACAACCCGCACTGGACGGCCAATCGCCAGGGCGAGGTCGGCGGCAACCCCAAGACCCGACTTTCGCGAATCTGTCCCTCGCCGGACGGACCCATCCCGACGATTTCCTGGGAGGCCACCCGTGAGGGAATCGATGATTACCGGTACGCCCAGTTTCTCCGGAAACTGACAACCCGTGGTGAAACTCGGTTGAAGTTGCTCAAAACCGAGGCCGAGACGCTGTTGAGCAAAAAGGACCGTGAGACCATCGAAGCCCGCGAACGCCAGAAGCTCGCACAAATCGACCCCAAGAAGCCACCCGTCACATGGAAGCCGGCGAATCCCGAGCAGGCGAGGGGTGAGCAGAGCTTTCTGAAATCCCGTCAACTCGCTCGTGCTCTCCAACGCGCCCGCCACGCCATGGAGTTCGTCATCGGCGCCATTCCGTACGATGCGATGAGTTCTCGGATCTTCCTCTCGTACCACGCGCCGCGATGGACACGATTCTGTCCCCCCCTGGGTCCGGGTGGCCTTGGTGAAAACCCCCGCACCGCGACTGAGGTCCGACGACGAATCCTCACCAGCTACATCCTGGCCCTGCAACTGACACTGAAAGACGTGAAAGAAAAACAGTCCGCAGAACGTTGATCTCTGCCGGTCTCAACCACCCGCACTTAGAACGAACGTGGTTGTGGTCCCGGAGAACACTTCCTGCCAGCCACGTCCAGGACAAAACTCACAACTCGTCGGGCCGTTCGGCCACGAGGAAACACTCTCGACAATGTCCGGAAAGCGTTCCAACACAAGACCCGAAGACGTCGATCGCCGAGCCGTCCTTTCGCTCGGATGCCTGGGCTTGGCGTCGTTGGGCCTGCCGGGTGTGCTGCGTGCTGTCGCTCCTCAACTGAAGTCGCCACGTGCGAAGTCCGTGCTGCTGCTCTACATGGATGGTGGCCCCAGCCACCTGGACATGTTCGACATGAAGCCGGCTGCTCCTGCAGAGATCCGTGGCCCGGTGTCATCCATCGAGTCATCCGTTCCCGGCACATCGGTCGGCGAGTACCTGCCAAAGGTCGCCCGGCAGATGCACCACCTGGCACAGATCCGGTCGGTACGACACGAGGACCTGCCTCACGACCAGGCTGTCTATCGAGTGCTGACCGGGTATCGGCACGACATCCAGGCCGGGGGACTGAAGGTTCAGGACACCGACCTGCCGCACATGAGTTGCGCGTTCAACCGGGCGGGTGATTCGGCAGTCGCCATGCCCAAGACAATCCAGATCCCCGGCCCGATGCGTATCGACGCGAGAATTCTTCCGGGCCAGAATGCGGGCGTCCTGGGAGCAAGATGGAATCCGTTCCCGATTCACGTCACGCCGGCCGGCGACGTCGTTCCTCCCAATCTGGCCCGCGTCGAATCGGTCACCGAGAACCGTCTCGAACAACGTCGGGAATTGTTCGACAGGCTCCAGGCCAGCCGGCACCTGGACAACGTGATCGCCACGACCGAATTCGCGGCGTTGCAGGAGCAGGCGATCCGGATCCTGCAAAAGCCGTCCATTCATGAGGCCTTCAACCTGGATCGCGAGCCCGCGGCATTGCGAGATGCGTACGGACGGGATCGACATGGCCAATCCACGTTGCTCGCCCGGCGGCTGATCGAAGCGGGAGCCCGATTTGTCACCGTCTACTGGGGCAAGGAGATCCAGGATTGGGCTGGGCCGTTCAAGCCGATGCTCGTCAACAATCCGTGGGACACACACCGCAACCATTTCCCGTTGATCAAAGACAGCCTGATCCCTCGGGCCGACCGGACGTTGGCTGCCCTGCTGGCCGACATGTCCGATCGAGGTCTGCTCGAGGATACACTGGTCATCTGGATGGGAGAATTCGGCCGCAGCCCTCGAATCAGCAAGATCTTCGCCACACCCGGCCGTGAGCACTGGCCCCACGCGTTCACGATCCTGATGGCCGGCGCCGGCACCCATGGCGGACTCGTTCACGGTGCCACCGACCGCTACGCGGAATACGTCACCGACGACCCGGTGTCTCCAGAAGATGTCACTGCGACGATCTTCGACGCGCTGGGCGTCGACCCGCAACAATCAGTGAAATCGCGAAACAAACCACACCAGCTTTCCACCGGACGGCCACTGCTGGAACTGTTTTCGTAGGCGGATGACACATGATGGAACCTGCCGAGTGCCCCGACGAAGCCATCGGCCCGGTGATGCGTGTCGTGGCGAGCGGATTGATCCTCGATGCGAGTGACGCGGCGTCCACCGAGGCGATCGCTTATGTCACCAGCCTCGTGCCGCTTGACTCCGGCACGTTTCTGGCCGGTTGCCAGTCCGGGCCGGGGAAACACACTCCAACCAACACGATCCGTTTGGCCCGGTCACCCTGTGGCACCGAGACATGGAACCGGTTGCCGCACGAGTTCGAAACCTCGTGGCAGGGGATTCCCGGTTCGCTGATGGCGGCGGAAATGGTCGAGGCCGAACCGGGGCGATTGCTGCTGTTCACCACTTGGGTCGATCGCAGCATCCCGGATCGACCGTTGTTCAACCCCGAGACTGAGGGCATCCTGTCGACCCGGATCCTGAGTTGTTCGTCAACCGATGAGGGGGACACCTGGACGGCCTGGTCGGAGTTGCCGACACCCGGACTTTCCGGGTGTGCAGTCACCGGCCCGATCCTCCGCTGGTCCGACGGAACCATCGCCTGCGCCTTCGAGAGCTTCAAGGAATTCGATGACCCGACACCGGTCGAACCGGCGGCGTGGTTGATGATCTCGCGTAACGGCGGTCGATCCTTCGAGAACCCCTGGCAGGTCGCCCGGCATCCCGAACAGGAAAAGTACTACTGGGACCAGCGACTCTGCCCCACCTCGACTCCCGGTGAGTTCATCGGGATGTTCTGGACTCACAATCGCCGCGAACAACGCGACACCAATGTCCACATGCTGCGAGCTTCGATCGACGACGGAGCGATGGCCGCTGGAGAACCGTTCGAAACGAGTATCCCCGGGCAGATTTCCGCCTGCGCCATCGCCGAGGATGGGCGGATCCTCTCGTGTGTTGTCGACCGGGGACAGCCCGGCACGATCACCCTCTGGCAATCATCAGACGGCGGCCGGACCTGGCCCGAAGACAAACGACTGATCGTCCATGTTCACGATGAGCAGGCGGCGATCAGCCAGGGTCGTGAAGAGATCGACTACGCCGAGTTCTGGGAAGACATGGGCAAGTGGAGTTTCGGACACCCGGCCATTCGGCCGCGGGACGACCAGTGGCTGATCGCCTGGTATGCCGGCACGCCCGATCGGATGAGTCTTCACTGGGCCCGCGTGGTCGAGGACGTCTGACACGACCCCGGTCCGTACCTGCCGGGATCGCTTAGCTGATCTGGCACTCCGGCAACGCACGCTTCAGTTCGGCAATTCCCTCACCGGTGACCCTGGTTCCACCGAGCCAGAGTGTCTTGAGCCGGGCCAGTCCTTTCAGGTGCAGCAACCCGGCATCGGTGATGAGAGTGCTGTGGAGAGAGAGCGTCTCCAGGTTGGACAGGCCCACCAGGTGTGCCAATCCTGCGTTGGTGATCTTGGTGCCGCCAAGGTCGAGCGTCTTCAGTCCGGTCAGCCCGCTGAGACTCTCAAGTTCCGAATCAGTGATCTTATAATTGACGAACGAGACACGGGTCACTTCACGCAGTTCATTCCGGACGATTTTTCCGCCAAGCTTCTCAAGGTGGAGTGAAGGATCGCCCACCGGCGGAGAGGTGGCCTCCTTGATCCGTGACCGAGCATAAACTCCGTCTCGGTCGGGAAGCCCCACCGCTCCCAGAACCCCGATCGGACCAAAAAGAAATCCGTACCACCCCCATTTCACCGTGTCGTGACCTTTGACCGCTGCCAATTCAACGGCGATCAGACAACAGATAAAGGCGTTTACAAAGATGACGACGACGTAGACAACCAACACATCAATTCCTCCTGTATCCCGCCCGTTCTTGCTCCAACCGCTTCGAGAGGGTATCGATTGCAGACATTTTTTTGCAGGCCGCCAGGTGTGTCACACCAACTCGTCAGAACGACAAGACCGTTTTCATCTGCCGGCATTTTTCGCTGTGAGCACTTGAGCAGCCGGCTCGAACACCGACCCCCGCTCGACAATCGTCCAAGCCAGGCAACTGCACAGGGCAAAGCCGATGGCGTTGGCCGTGCCGTGCCAGGCTCGCATCCAGTCGATGATCACTTCGAGGTTGTCGGTTTTCCCGGACGGATCCTCCAACGGCACCGGCAGCAGTTGCCAGGATTCCGGGAGCAGGTCCAGCCAGGCTCTCGCCCCGTAGAGTGCCGCCAGGACCATCGCGCCGCTAAGTGAGACCGCAGAAACCGTCCAGAGCACCTTCGAGGCCAGGGGCACACCGCCGGTTCGCACCAGCCTGAGCAGCAACACCGACGTGCCGATGGCGGCAGCAGCGGTCATCCAGGCCGAAAGAGTCTCGACAGCGGGGGGGCCTCCCAGTTGGGTGCTGGTGATTCCCACCGCGACCAGCGGGACCCCGATTGTCACTCCGGCGGCGACCAGGCTCGAGAATCCGCCCGGCAACCGTCGGCCCGACAAACCGGTGATCACCGGCAGGACCAGCCCCGCGTAGTGGAAGTGGATGGCCGTCAGCAGGACGATCACCGGCTTGAAGCCCAGGGGCTGCTCTCCCAGTACGTGCAACAACGCCCAGCCACCGCCGATCGGCAGGAAGATCAATCCGGCATCGACAGCCAGTTCGGGCCAGGGCGTCCCCCCACGGCGCCACGCCCGCAAGAGTCCAACCAATCCCAGCAGCCCCGTCACCAGCAGCCAGGGCAGGGTGCACGCGGCGGCGGCCACGCTGCCCTGGGCAAGAACTTCGACCGCAACAACCAGCGCCACCGCCGCAGGCAACTGCAACCAGTTGGCCAGCCCGAGCAGACGACGCATCACGGAGGTGTCGTCTCGCCGTTCGGCCAGGTCGACGACCAACGGCACCAGGATCAACGGCGAAAACAACAGCAACTGCCGAGCCCAGCCAACGTCAAAGGGACTCGAAGGACGCCAGCAGACCAGGCCGATCCAGATCAACCCGCCGACTGCCGAACGGACCGTCGCCTTTCGTTGCGGCAATTCGACCATCGTCAGGATTCCGTTTGAGGCATTACAGCCTCGAGGCTGCGCTGCACCGTCCGTTTCATCGACGCCTGGGATCCCCTGGCAAACCGCTTCTGCATCATCCGCGCCACGGGATAGCCGATCTTCGCCAGCAGGTGACTGGGCCTCGAGAAGGCCGAGAGGTCGTACCAGGTCACCCCGTCGGAATCCTGTTCGACCAGGAACCGCTCTTCTCCCCGCTCGATGTGATCCGGCAGCGTTCCGTAGGCGAACCCGAATCGACGCGGGGGACCGTCTTCGTCGATCAGATAGACGACACGACAGGCATTGAGCCACCAGCAGCCCAGGATGCCGAACAGGATCGCCACCGTCTGGCCCTCGCCGGGGGGATCGGGTTCAGGAACGACACTGGCCCAACCCACGTCGAACATGGCCCAGCATCGAATCGCATTGCGGGCCGCCTCGAACGCCGCGTCACCCTCTCCCAACCGGATGCGGTAGTGATCCGATACGAATCCGGAAGGAGCCGCCCGTGTCCGGGTCTCGCCGATCCCCGGATACGACCAGTCCTGCCCGGATTGCCCCTGGATGAAACCGGCAACGGTTTCGGAGGTCGGCCGCTTCCATAACATCATCGTGTCACCGTGCCCCTCGACGGACCGTCTCGTGCCAGTGGGAACCGGTTCATTCCGGAGTCGGCATCAGTCGCGACAGGAAGTCGCGGTTGAACTCCCGCAACGCTTCCACGGCTTCATCCAGAGGGCGTTCAACCGGCCGTTCGACCAGCCGGTAATTCCCGTGGTCGTCGCGACCACGCGCCAGGACGGCCAACGGCAGGTCCTCACCCAACTGGCGGACATCGGGCCTGACGTACCTCACCGTGAAACCGACCCGCCATCCGTCGGTCGTGTTCGGTTCCGATCCGTGAACCAGGTTGACGTGGTGCAACGACATCTCACCCGGTTGAAGAACGAGGTCGACCACCTCGGCCTCATCCACTTCCACCTGGATCTCCTGTCCGCGCGACAACAGGTTGTCAGCCGCGAACGTATCGCGATGTGGCTGGATGGCAAGTTGCTGGGTACCGGGAACCACCCGCATGCAACCGTTTGCCGTGTCGCTGACGGTCAGGGCAATCCAGGCGGTCGCCACCTGGGTCGAGTCCAGGCCCCAGTAGGTTCCATCCTGATGCCAGGTAACCCGGGACGGGTCGCCTGGTGGCTTGGCGAACAGCGTCGTGGCCCAGGCAATGATGTCGGGTCCGAGAACGCCCTCGACCGCGTCCAGCACGCGAGAATCAGTGACCAGGTCGAACGCCCACGGCAGAAACAGGTGCACCTGCGACGAATCTACGGCACGGGCCTCTGGACCCTGGCACTCAAGAAAGGCCAGCGCGTGGTCACAAGCCGCTGACGCTTCCGATGCCGCCACCGCCGGCAACGGAAACAGCACGCCGTCGTCCTGGTATGCCCGCTGTTGCTGCGGATCGAGGCTGACACCCATCACCGATTCTCCGTTGTTCCCAACTTCGCTGATCGTGCCGAGACGAACCGTGTCGCCGACATCACCAACGACGGCAGTTCAGTCGTTCGGCCCTTGATGAAACAGGTGCCCGATCGGCTCGTCAAGCGTGATCATCCGCACAGGCAAACCGGTGACCCGTTCACCTGTCCGACGATTCGAGAGCGATCTTGATGTAGATCGGGTTCGGACCAATCGTCACCTCGAGATTTCCAGGATCGGCCGAGACCGGCACACTGTTGCCCATCCAGTCGAACAACTCGACCTGCTTGCCCCGCACGGCAACACTCACCCGCTTTGTCTTCTCGCTCCACAGGGCCTTGATCACGTCATCCGGTCCCCGGTAGGTGTACCCCCACGCGGTGGGCCCCAATCCCGGAATGGGTCCGGTGCTCTCGTGACCATCGACCAGGAATGTCATGGCGGCGTAGGCCGGCACAACCGACTTCGGACCCGCCTTTTCGGGAAAGTAGCTGCTCCCGCCGAGACTGTAGTAGAAGCCGTATCCCGGCAGATAGGTGCTGAAGGGCATGTGGAAACGAAAACCCTCCCCCAGCAGGATCAGGCTGGACCGAACGTGAGCTCGGGCCTGGAGCAGTTCCTGGGATCGATCTCCGTCGTCGTTGAAGCCCAGTTCGGTCGCGAACAGGGGCAGGTTCCGGCCGGTGTGCTTTCGGACAACTGCCTTGATCGCCCGCAGTCCTTCGATCAGCCCGTTCTGTTCGGGCGTCTTGCCCAGGTCGCCGGGGTTGTTGGCGAGCCTGGACGCGTAGGGATGAACCGCAAAGCCGTCCAGGTATTTCCCGAGCCCCTTGCGGAGAACACGTTCGTCCCAACCCACGCTCAGGATGGTACTGCTGCTGGCGGGCCCGATCACCAGGGCCTTGGGATCTGCTGCGTGCAACGCCTTGTGAGCGATTTCGTAGGTGCGGATCAGTCGTTCGTCGCCGTTGTCAGTTCCCTGGGGCTCCCAGGTGATCTGGTAGATGTTCTCCTTCCGATCGGGATACTGCTCGGTGTAAGCCTTGGCCACTTCGGTGCAATAATTCCGCCAGTGTTTTTCGGCGGCGGGTTTCAACAGGGCATGGACGCCGTGAGTGGTCCCCGGAATGATGGCCCATTTCGGCGGTGCATAGAACAGCGTGGGAAGCGAGTAGACCTTCCAGGGCTTCCGTTCGCCGTCAACGAAATAGGCGGAATTGTGAATGAAGAGATTCCGGGGAAAGGCCTGGCCCTTGGACCGGGCGGCCGCCCGGTCCTCGGCAAACTGTCCCGGATGATCGGGCTCCATCTGGCCCCAGGCATATCCATACTGTCTCACCGCGATTGTCGACGGCTCGTACATCCAGCGAAGTCCCAGGTAAGGCATCACGTTCGCCTGCCGACTGAACAGGCCGTTCATGCCGAAACGGGTTGCCTTTTCACCGTACACCTTCCGCTTGGTTGGATCCGGCACGACGGCGTAGGTCATGTAACCCTTGCGCTGGCTGACCCCCTCCTTCGGCAGCGTCACGCCGTTGGAGAGTTTGACGAACACCCGCCAGAAGCCCATCTTGCGACAGGGAGCCGCGATCTCCTTTGTCCATTGCCCTTTCGCATCGGCCTTGACCCCCAACGACTGCCTCTTCACCGTCCGGTCCGCTTCATCAACGATGTGCAACTCGAGTTTCAGGTCATCCTGCCCCGGCTTCATACCGGTGGCTTTGAACGCGAGTGTCACCGGCTGGCCCAGCGCAAAGGTGCTGATACTCGAAGACGGGGTGTTCGCCGACAAGATGATCGGGCGTGCCCCCGGATCAGCTTCCGCCGTCTTTGCCCGGACCGCAACGATGTCGTCACCAGCAAGCGGCCATGACGAACTCGACACCGCACAGGCTGCGATGCCCAACAGAAAGCAGCAACGAGCGGCAACACGGTGCATGGCGGAGTCCTGCGAACGACGTTCGAGAGAAAGGTGCGACGGTCGCAGCGTATCAGCGCATGAATGGAACCGCAAAATCCAGGCCGGTTGCTGCAGCCGACGGTCCGCCGAAGTTCTTCAGCCTCACACGGAGGCTAGGTTCGGCGAATCGGTCAGCCCTTGTGCCGGGTTTTCTTGACACGGACTTCTTCACCCGCAAGCACCGCCTCGAGCGCGTCGGCGGCATAGGCATGTCGCTTGTCACCGAATTGTCCGCAGTAACGGAGGACGCCTTGGCTGTCGATGACGATCGTCGTCGTCGTACGACCGGTTCCGAAGATGTCCGCAGCCGTTCCGCTCGCATTCAGAGCGATCGGCACCGTGAGTCCGTGTTTCGCGGCAAACTCCGCCACAGCCTCTGCGGTCTCACCGGCACTGGCGTCCAGTGCGATGACACCGACCTGGCCATGATACTGCTTGGCCAATTTGTCCAGGTCCTTCTCAACGTGCCGACAACTGTGACAGAACGAACACCAGAACGTCAGCACCAGCGTGCCGTTTTCTGTCAGCGCCGAGTTCTTCTGCAGTTCGCTCAGCTTGAACGTCTTGCCATCAATGGTGACCTCGAACTCGGGGACCTTGTCACCGACTGCGATGCTGCCTGAATCACCGCCGGCCTCTTCGGCATGTCCGTGTGCACCGTCGTGTTGACCGTGGGAACCATGATCGGATTCGGTACTCTCGAGCGATTCCGATGAACTCGAAGTCGGAACACTGTCCACCACTCGCGATTCCTGCGTCTCCGGCAGCTCCGGTGGCGTCTCGCTGCACGCCGTGAATGACAGCAAACCAAGTCCGGCAGCGGCGGCAACGATCGATCGCATGAGTGAGACTCCCGGGTTCGGCGGCATGAGTGTCGGGGGCCCGGTGCCCTGCGACCAGTACGGATACCCGCCACCCATTCAGTGTACCGTTGATTGGCTGCCACGTCCCCGACTCGATCGCCGCCGTTGCAGCTGGGTGATGGGAGCCGGGGCATGGCAACGGGAGCACGAACCGCTCGGTGTCACGCCCTGTTCCGGATCTGCTGCTCGTCCCGGTCACGTTTCGCCACGACAGCGCAGACACGATTTCGTCATTTCGCTCGACTCTTGCTGCTGGACACCGGCGATGCCGGCGGCGGCGGGAACACCCGTGACAGCCAGCTGCGCGGACGTGGTTGTTTGACGGTTGTCCCGGAGTTAGTCTCAGCGGCATCCGGTCCATCAGTTGGCCGCCGGCGCGGCCATCATCGTGCAGGAAGACCGTTGCCGATGGATCCCGATCGGTCCACTCGCGAGGCAGTGTCTTGGCCGGCATGCCGTGCAGGACCGGGACCATTCACTTGCGAGGTGTGACCAATGAGGAAGACAGCCTCAACCGTTTTCGTCGTAGCCGCCTGTGTCGGCTTTTTCACGGCAACAACTGCGGGGAAAGAGCCCGAGGGTGGACCGCTGACCGAGCCGCTGAATCCGGATCAGTTGCCGGTCGCCTGGCGAAACCTGGCCAACGAGCGAGTCATGTTCCCGTTGGACATGAAGGACATGCCGGTCAAGATCGGCCGCGAGCGTCAGCTGTTTCTCGACAACTACCTGATCGCCCATGCGGCCAACCTCAGGCGACAGGTCCAGCGGCCCATCCGCCACAAGGGAAATCCCGTCGTCACCCCGTTCCTGCCAAAAACGGAAGACCTCGAGTATCGAGCCGTTGCCGCCCACGTCCTGCAGTTCAAGACAGCACCACGTTTCCGGATGTGGTACCAGTCCTATCCCGAATGGCACCCGTGGGGAGAGAACCAGAAGATCCGGTTCGCCAGCAGCTACGCCGTCTCCGACGACGGCATCCACTGGAGCAAACCGGACCTCGACCTGCACAAGATCGAGGGCTCGGGATTGCGGAACATCGTCATCCCCTATGGCCTGATGCACGGCGTGTTCCACGAACCGCACGAAGCGGACCCACAGAAGCGGTTCAAGGCGCTGGTCTGTGTCGAGGCCCGCCGAGTCCGCGACGGCAACCTGACCAGGGAATACACGATTCCCGAAGGTTACTACCTCCACTGGTCTCCCGACGGGATTCACTGGAAGGGAGACCTGACGCGGTCGATCATCCCCAGCCTGCTGAGCAGCTACGACCTTCCCCAGAACGGGGTCGGCGACACCAGCCGGTTCTGGTGGGACCCACTTCGCCGAAAATACGTCGGTGACGTCAAGTTCGTGTTGCTGGGCAAGAACCGTTGCCGGGGCATCATGGAGAGTGACGACCTGGTTCACTGGTCTCCGGCCACCCCCACGTTCTATGCCCGGATCGCCGAGAACCAGATCTACGGACACCGTGGCTTCGTCTACCAGGGCCTGTATCTCGGCATGCGCTGGGTCTATACAACCGGCCGCAGCAAGCATCACTCGTCGAACGTCGAGTTGGACTGCAGCCGCGACGGCCGCATCTGGACCCGCGTCGGTGCCGGCCAACCCTTCATGGACTTCAACCCCAAGCGAGACACGTGGGACGCCGGCAAGATGAGACCGATTGCCATGCTGGAAGTCGGGAACGAGATCTGGATCTACTACAACGGCAAGCCCACGGATGTCGAAACCGCCAATCCCGCATTCCCCGATTCCCAGAGGGTCGGGAACTCCGTCGGACTGGCCAGGCTTCCCCGTGACCGTTTCGCGTCGATCAACGGTGGTGACGAGGTCGGCAAGCTGACCACCCGCCCGATCGATTTTCGGGGCAGCCGGCTGCACATCAACGCCGCCGTCGAAAAAGAGGGAGAACTGCGAGTGGAACTCCTGACTCACGACGGAAAGCCGATCGCCGGCCACCGAGCAACCGACTGCCTGCCGATCACCGGAGATGGCATCGACCTGCCGATCGAGTGGAAAACGAGGAAGAAGCTGGTTGGCCTGGATCACGCTCGAATCCGACTTCGATTCTCCTTGAAGAACGCCCGGCTGTTTTCGTTTTGGATTGATTGACAGCGAAGCAGAAAATGCGGCGTCCGGAAAGACCCCGGTCAATCCGGCCGGGGCAGGGCACCGGTCTCCCGGGACTGCGTCGGGGTTCCGTGTTGTTGTTTTCGCTGATCAATCGTCGCTGAACGTTTCAGTGATGTTGCCGCGACCGCCGTCGCATACACTTGGCGGAAAGCACGTCCCGAGTGAACGACCACACCGAACAGGACCGCAGT
>Ga0310342_100001316_pt1 | contig 15329 bp, 9 predicted proteins | sample S15DNA20500_MG_FD_206155 | JGI IMG/M metagenome (GOLD analysis project Ga0310342, IMG submission 206155) | Marine microbial communities from station ALOHA, North Pacific Subtropical Gyre - S1503-DNA-20-500_MG | ecosystem: Environmental > Aquatic > Marine > Oceanic | place: Pacific Ocean: North... | reverse complement strand
CCAAAGGGAAAGCTCGGCGGCAGCACCAGGATGTCGTAGCGGCCCCATCGATAAGGCCCGAAGAGCTCTTCGCAGGCCCGCATCATCTTCTCGGTGTCGGCGAATTCCCAGGCCGCGCTCTCGAGTACGACGGGCTCCGCGTAGACGCCGGTGCGCTCGCCAAGGGATCTGAAGCCGAGCTCGCCGGCCGCCAGCGCCATCAGGTAGGAAGGAACCGCCTGGGGCATCTCGAAGCGGTAACGTTTCCTGCCGCCGGGAAGCTCCTCCGGCTCGGCGGCCCGGCCGGCGCTCATCACCGCGGTGAGGGGTGCCGGGACCTCGACGGCAGCGGTATAGGTAAACCTCACCGCCGGGGTGTCCTGGCAGGGAATCCAGGTCCGTGCCAGGATCGCCTGCGACTGGGTAAAGAGAAACGGGTGCCTCTTGCCGGCTGTCTGCCGGGGAGCCAGCCACTGCACGGCATCCGCCTCTCCGGTGGTCTCGTACTCCAGGAGCACCTCCTCGGTTCCAGGCTCGATCCCGATGACCAGGGGCTGTCCCAGGAGGGGCCTCTCCTCCCCAAGCGTGAAGTGCCCTTCGCTCATGCGTCCCCCCTCCAGGAGCTGAACCCTGCGAATCGTCAATCCCCGGGTGTCGAGGCGAAGCTCGCGGGAGCAGGAGGGATTCTGAATCTTCCAGGAGGCCTCTCCCTTGATCGTCCTGCTGTCAAAATCGACATCCAGGAACAGGGTGAGATGGGTAACGAAGGCCTCACCCGGCCTCGAGAAGGAGTGCGGGTCACGAACCAATACGCTCCCGGCGCCTCCCCGCGACCGGCAGGCGCAACCTCCCGCGACGGCAAGAAGCCACAGGGCGAGCAGGAGCCCCGCGGAGCGCCGGAGGCGAGACTCCGGATAAAACAGCTGGCCCCGGTTGGATCGTGTTTTTTTCACTTTCAGACCGTCCTGCGGCATTTCGTTCAGTGACAGAACAACACTATACTGAAAGCGCGCGGGAAGACCAATGCGGACCCGGAAAGCGAATCATGCCAGAGCTCTACCTCGGAATCGATATCGGCGGCACGACCTGCGCTGTCTGCGCGGCGGATGAACGAGGCCGACTGCTGGAGGCTGCCTCGTTCCCTACCGGCAAGGAAGAATCCGGCTGGAAAGACACCATCGGGATGCTACTCGAGAGAGCCCGGGGACAGACCGGAAAAAACGCCGACTCGACACTGAAGGCTATCGGCATCTCCTGCGGCTCACCGATGGACCGGGAGGCGGGCCTGATCCAGGAACCCGCGAACCTGCCGGGCTGGCGCGATGTCCCTATCGTCAGCATCTTCCAGGAAGCATTCCCCCAGGCGGCGGTCTACCTCGAAAACGATGCCAATGCCGGCGCCCTGGCTGAATATTATTTTGGCGCGGGCCGCGCCGACCGACCGGAGAATATGCTCTTCCTGACCTTCGGAACCGGTCTTGGTGCGGGCCTGGTCCTCAACGGCCAGCTCTATAGGGGCTCCTCGAACTACGCCGGGGAGATTGGCCACATCCGCCTGGAGCGTGATGGCCCGGTGGGCTGCGGCAAGCCCGGCAGCTTCGAAGGTTTCTGTTCGGGCGGCGGAATTGAGCAGCTCGCCGCGGCCGGGCTGGAGTCCTGGCAGGGCGAGACCTCCCTGGAGGCGGACAACATCACCGCGGAGCAGGTCGGCCTCGGCGCCCGCGCCGGAGACGAGCTCTGCAAAAAAATCCTGGCCGGCTCCGGCAGCTACCTCGGGCGGGGACTGGCAATCGTGATCGACATCCTCAATCCCGAACTGGTCGTCATCGGATCCATCTTCGCTCGCTGCGAAGACTTCCTCAGGCCGGCGATGGAGGCCGCGCTCGAAGAGGAGGCTCGCGCGGAGGCCCTCTCCCGCTGCCGGATCGTCCCGGCCTCGCTTGGCGAGGAGATCGGGCTCTACTCAGCGCTCAGCGTCGCCTGGCGCGGCGAAGATGCCCTGGGAGACGCCGCCGGGAACGAGCGTTCGTAGGGACGGCGGCCGCGCCGGGCGCCTACTCCGAGGCTCCCTGCTTTTCAGCAACGCGGCGAAGCGGAGCCGGGCTCGAAACTCCGGCCTCGGTGCCGACTTCGGCATCAACCGTTCCCGGCGATCCGGAAGGCTTCTCCTCCGCCAGCTCCAGCTTGCCCAGGAGGTCGAGTTGGAGCGTGATCTTCCTGCCCACCCTCATCTTCCGGTAGAACTCGTCCTGCGCGGCGGCCCTGCCCTTATTGACCAGGATCAACCTCACGGCTGAACGAACCTCCGAGAGCGGCCGCAGTTGCGACGGCCTGAGTTCCGCCAACCTGCCGATATAGAAGGCCTTCTCCGTCTTGATCACGGGGGTCAGGTCGCCCGGCTTTTCGAGTTGGAGAATTCCGGAGCGCAGAGCGGGATCGAGACCACCGCCGCCTGGTTCCCTGACGATCCAGCCGATGTCGCCGCCCGCCTCCTTGGTCTTCGAATCATCGGAATACCTCCGGGCAAGCTCACCGAAACCGGAAACCCCGGGAGGAAGCTCCCGGGCTTCCTCGAGAGCCGCGCGCGCACGATCGAGCAGGGCTGTCCTGCCGGATCCATCAGTCCCGGACGGAACCCTGACGGAGATAACCGCCGCCCTCGCGAGCTCACGCGTACGATAGGTGTCGATGTTCTGAGAGTAATGTCGGTCCACGTCCTCGTCGCTGACCTTCACCGCATCCAGGATCGGCGTCAGGTTCCTCTCGAGATACTCATTGACCAGGCGGCGGCGCATTTCCCGTACGATCTGCGGATCCTTGTCATAGCCCTCCTCGAGAGCCTGCGCGAAGATCACCTCCTCATCAACCAGGTGGCGAAGAAGCCTCTGGCGCCTGCCGGCACCGGTGTAGATCCTCGGGTGTTTCCGCGCCCGTCTCCCCAGGGCGTCTTTGAATTCATCCACCGTGACCACCTCGTCATCGACCCGCGCCAGCACCCCGGAGGCCGCCCCCCCCCCGGAGCCCGGACGATCACAGGAGCTGCCCTGCAGAAGCAACAGCAGGAGCCCTGAGGTCGCCGCTGTGAGGATCGCTCTTCGAGGGAAAGTCATTTCTGGGATCTTAATCATCAACCCGGATCTCTTTCGAGAAAATCTATGGCCCATGGAGCGAGGCTCCCTGTTCTTCCCGGGGGAATCCACCGGGAAAGACCTCTCCTAAGAGGTTCTTCGCCTTTCGGGAGCCGGCTTCTTGACCCTGATCTTTTTTTTCGGACCTTGGGCGCCCCAGTGCTCCCGTGGAGAGCCCTGGCGGGCTTTTTCCCGCTGGAAATCCTGATGCCGAGATTTTATCCTCATCCCATACTCAGGGGCTCAACCGACCCTTCTCAGAAAAGAAAACCCGCATGGCTGCCGACAGTACAACCCCATCGACCAACGAATTCACCGTCAACGGCAGGACCTACCGCCCACCAGCGCGGCCGTTGGCTGTCATCTGCATCGATGGATGCGCTGATGAATACCTTGATTCCTCGCTGGCACACGGACGCATGCCGAGGCTGGCCCGGCTGCTCGAATCGGGAGCGTTCCGCGCGATGGCCCGCGGAGCTCTTCCCTCCTTCACCAACGTAAACAACTCATCGATCACCACCGGCGTGTCGCCCTCGGTACACGGTATCAGCGGGAATTTCTTTCTCGATCCGCAAACCGGGGAAGAGGTCATGATGAATTCGTCATCCTACCTGCGCTGCGGAACCATCCTCGCGGCCGCGGCGAACGCCGGCAGGAAGGTCGCCATGGTCACGGCGAAGGAAAAGCTCCGGGACATCCTCTCCCATGAGCTCGATGGCATCGCCTTCTCGGCTGAAAAAGCCGACCAGGCCCGGGAAGACACGCATGGGATCTCGAACGTGGAAGAGCTGGTGGGTGAGGGCGTTCCGGAGATCTACAGCGCGGCGGCCAGCCTCTTTGTTCTCAAGGCCGGCGCGGCGCTCCTCGAACAGGGAAGGGCTGACTTCCTCTATCTTTCCCTGACCGATTATATGCAGCATAAGTTCACGCCCGAAGATCCCGAGAGCCTCGACTTCCACGAGGCCATCGATCACGAGCTCGGACGGCTGCTCGATCTCGGCGCGGTGGTCGGAGCGACCGCCGATCACGGGATGAACGCCAAGCAGACCCCCGCAGGCGAGCCCAACGTCATCTATCTCGAGAGCCTGCTCGCTGAAGAGCTCGGGGAGGGAGTCAAGGTCATCCTCCCCATCACCGATCCCTACGTACTTCACCACGGAGCCCTGGGCTCACTGGCCTACGTACATCTTTCCGGCGCCATCAACACCCGGCAGGTCATCGCCCGGCTGCTCGAGCTCGATGGCATCACCGAGGTACATGATCGTGAGACCGCGGCACGCAAGCTCGAGCTTCCCCCTGACAGGATCGGCGACATCGTGGTATTGTCCGGGCGCGATGTCGTCATTGGCAGAACCCCGGACTATCATGACCTCGATGCTGTCCGGGATGGACTGCGCTCCCACGGAGGCCGCTACGAGGAGATGGTGCCCTTCCTCCTGTCGGAAAAGATCAATGCCGAGTATTCAGGCAGGACCGGGGACCTGAGAAACTTCGATATCTTTGAATTCACCGCCAACGGGAGCCAGACATGAACGATTATCCCTGCTACATTGCCGGGCAGGCGGTCACGAGCGATAAGAAGCTGACCGTCTACAATCCCTACACCGGCGAGACGGCCGGCACCGTCGCCAGCCTGGGCAAGGCCGAAACGAACCGAGCCATCGAGGCGGCGCTCGAGGGCGGCGAGACCCTGAGCCGCTACCAGCGCTATGAAATCCTCGACTCAGCCAGGCGCATGCTGATGGAAAGAGCCGAGGAGTTCTCCTCGCTCATCACCGAGGAGGCCGGGCTCTGCCTCAAGGAGACTACCTACGAGGTCGGGCGCGGCCACGATGTCCTGCAGTTCTCGGCCATGGAGGCGCTGAAAGATGACGGCGAGATCTTTTCCTGTGACGTTTCTCCACATGGAAAATCCCGCAAGATCTTCACCCTGCGTGAACCTCACAAGCTCGTGGCTGCCATAACGCCCTTCAACCACCCCCTCAACCAGGTCCTCCACAAGATCGCCCCCGCGATCGCCGCCGGGGCGCCGACGATCCTGAAACCCTCGAGCAAGACGCCGCTGGTCGCCGTCAAGATCACCGAGCTGCTCTACGAGGCCGGCCTGCCGGGCTGGATGCTGAGCGTCCTCCTGGGACCGAGCTCGGAGGTGGCCGACACACTGGTCACCGACCCGCGCGTCGAGGTGGTCAGCTTCACAGGCGGAGAAGAGGTGGGGAAGCTGATCGCCGAGCGCGCCGGCTATAAGAAGCTGGTGCTCGAGCTCGGAGGCAATTCGCCCCTGATCATCATGGAGGATGCCGATCTGGAGCTCGCGATCAACCTCGCGACCGAGGGCTGCTTCCGCAATTCCGGTCAGCGCTGCACCGCCGTAAAACGGCTCCTGGTACACGAAGATATCCTGGATGAATTCACTGGGCGCTTTGTCGAGGAGGCCGCTACGTACAATTACGGAGATCCGGCAGATCCCGACACCCGCGTCGGAACGGTCATCGACGAGGAGGCGGCAATCTACCTGGAAAACGTGGTCAAAGACGCCGTCGCCCTCGGAGCCCGGGTGCTCCTGGGCGGAACACGGGAGGGAGCCCTGATGACCCCTACAGTCATCGCCGATGTGCCGCGCGATGCCGACATCGTCGTCAAGGAATCCTTTGGTCCCCTCGCCCCCATCATGAAAGTGAGCGATATCGACGACGCCATCGAGCTCGCCAATGCGACAGCCTACGGCCTCTCTTCGGGAATCGTGACGCGCGATATGGACCGGGCCATCCGGGCGGTCAAGGGCATCCAGACCGGGACCGTCAACATCAACCAGGTGCCCGGCTACCGGATCGAGTGTTCACCCTTCGGCGGAGTCAAGGATTCGGGGCTAGGGGTCAAGGAGGGCGTCATCGAGGCCATGAAGGGAATGACCTACGTGAAGACCTTCTCGCTGCCCTGGTAGGAAGGACCGATATGACCAGCCCAGGCAAGAACGCCGGGAAAAAAGACAAGCTCCTGTTCACCCCGGGGCCGCTGACGACCAGCGCCTCGGTAAAGGAGGCCATGCTGAGAGACCTCGGCTCGAGGGACACGGCGTTTATCGCGGCGATCCGAGCGATCAGGAACAGCCTCCTCGGCCTCGCCGGGCTCTCCAGAGAAAAGGGATACGAATGCGTGCTCATGCAGGGAAGCGGGACCTTCGGGGTGGAGTCCGTCATCGGCTCAGCGGTGCCGCCTGGCGGCAAGCTCCTGGTGGTCATCAACGGAGCCTACGGTGAGCGCATCCTGAAGATCGCCGGCGTGCTCGGTATCGAGTGTGAGGCCCTGCGCTGCAACGAGAACAGGAAGACCGACCCGGGCGAGGTCGCCGGCCGTCTCGAGGCCGATGAGAGCATCACCACCGTTGCTGTCGTCCACTGTGAAACGACCACTGGAATCATCAACCCCGTCGAGGAGACCGGCTCCATCGTCAGGGGGGCCGGCAAGACCTACATCGTCGATGCGATGAGCAGCTTCGGCGCCATGGAGCTGGACCTCGAGGCCGCCGAGATCGACTTCCTCGTTTCCTCGGCGAATAAATGCATCGAGGGAGTGCCGGGCTTTTCCTTCGTCATCTGCCGCGCCGGGGCACTTGATCATTGCGAGGGACAGGCCAGGAGCCTGAGCCTGGATCTCTTCGCTCAATGGCAAGGCCTCGAAACAAACGGCCAGTTCCGCTTCACCCCGCCGACCCACACGATCCTCGCCTTTGAGCGGGCCCTCGAGGAGCTTGCCGAGGAGGGAGGTGTCGCCGGACGCGCGGCGCGCTACAGCAGGAACTATGACACCCTGGTCGCGGGAATGAGAGAGATGGGCTTCGTAGAATACCTCGCGCGCGAGGACCAGGGCTATATCATCACCTCCTTCCGCTATCCAACCCACCCGGCCTTCGATTTCACTGAGTTCTACACCCGCCTGGGCGAAAAGGACCTGGTGATCTACCCCGGCAAGGTCAGCGATGCCGACTGCTTCCGCATCGGCAACATCGGGCGGATCCAGGACAGCGATGTGCGAAATCTTCTCAAAGCCATCGCGAGCGTCCTGGAGGAACAGGGAGTGGAAAACGCCGGCTGAGCCGCGACCTCCCGTTGCCGCATGGGAAAAAAAAAGCCCTGATGGCCGGCCTCTTGAGAGGCCATCCGCAGGCGATGATGCGGACCATCAGGGCTCCGGTGGTGCCTGGATCCTCCCTGACTCTCATGAGTCCGGGGGGTACCGGCAAGCACCCTCGGGATCTTCATTCAAATCAGGAGGTCACCACCTCGCTTATCACCTTGGAATGATACATATATTGACCACCTCCTTTCTCGACCTGTTCCAGCGGGCCCAGGACCCGCCTCCCGGCGACAGCGGTCGATGACCGTCGGCCGGAACCCGGCGAGACGCCCCGGGCTCTAAACCCGAACTCGACGCCTTTGGTCTGCGTTGGACCTGATACCGGTGCATACCATCATCCTAGAGGCATGCGGCTCGGTGTCAAGCAGCGCCCGGATGAACCACCCGCCGAAAAACCTGTGAAAATAACGGTGTTCCCGGCGCGGGGCCATGAAGCCCGCATTCGGAACATGGGCAGGATTTCCGGAGCTTGAACGATGAAAGACCCGACCACCACCCCGTCTGCGACAAACCTTTTTCCCGTAAGCATTAACAAACACTGAACACCGGGCATTAAGGGTATTTTTTACCTCGTGGTAACTTCCCTTGTGATAACATGAAGCAGTTACCATCTTGATGCTGCGGGGTCTGCGCATCATGGAAATAATCAATCGCGAGGAGTCTCATGGCTAACGAACACGAAGATTCTCTCCCTGACGATCCGCCCGAAGAGATCAACTTAGACAATGACGACCTGGACGACCTCCTCGGCGGGAAAGAAAAAAACGAACATTCAGACGCGGCTGCGGACGATGATCTGCTGAGCGACGAAGACCTGCTCGAGGCGGACTCGAGTGATGAGGACTCCGGCGAAGAAGACGGTGCCGAGATCTCCGAAGAAGAGCTTGACTCTCTGCTGGCCGATGCCGACTCCCCCGCGGAGGAGCTTTCAGCAGACGAACTCGATGCGCTCCTGGCCGATGACGACGGTGGAGATGCCACAGATGTCCTGGGTGAAGATGACCTGCCCCCGGAGCCCCCCCCCGAAATTCCTGACAGCCTGCCGGAAGACATCGGCTCTGATCTGGAAGATGGCGCTGAAAAGTCCGACAGCGACACGGACGTAGATACCGAGGCCCTCCTCGATGAATCCGAAGAAGAGGATAAAGGCGCCTCCAAAAAACCGAGCTTCAAGAGCCGGGGCAAGGGCAAGAAGAAGGGCTTCGCCGCCAAGGACAAGGAAGGCGGAGCGAAAACGAAGAAGCCGGTAGGCGCGGTCTCCAAGAGCAAGGGCGTCAAGGGCAAGAAGCTCGACTTCATCTGCAGCGAATGCTATTCCGTACTGGCACTCTCGGCGACCTATTCAGAAGAGATCGTCACCTGTCCCGAGTGTTTCCATGTCGGCAAAAAACCCGATGACAGCTTCCTGCGCACCGTCGGTACCGCCAAGGCGGGCGAACGCAAGAAGGCCATGGTTCTCACTCTGCTCTCCTGCCTGTTGATCATCAGCTTCAGCGGCATCGTATTCCTCAATTCCGCCTATGGAGACGCCGCCGCGAGGACCGAGGCCGACCAGGCCGCCGCCCCCACGGTGGAAAAGGTCGAAGGCGCTGAAGAAGAAGCCGAAGAGGTGAGCTTCGCGCCCTCCACGGCGCACGAGAATACCGTAGACAACTGGTACATGGGCTTCCTGATCAGCGGGGGTATCTTCCTCCTCCTGCTCATCTGGCAGGCCTGCGTCTACGAAGGCAATCGCTGGGAAGCGTACTTCTGAGGCACTAATCGGAAGCTTCTTTCCAGGCATCTCCCGCCGGCTCTTGCTTGACCGGGAGTCGTTGAGGTCTATTGTCATACTCGAGGTTCGTTTACCACATAGGGATCCCTTGAGTAACAGGCCGATATGAAAATACGGGCCGCCGTTATCAAAAAAGCCGGCCAGCCCTTTGAGATCGAGACTCTCGACCTCGCCGCCCCGGGTGAAGGAGAGGTGCTCGTCAGGATCGGCGCGGCAGGCATCTGCCACAGCGACTGGCATATTCGCGAGGGGACGACAGAGCACCCCCTGCCGGTCGTGGCCGGACACGAGGGCGCCGGGATCGTCGAGGCCGTCGGTGCGGGGGTCGGCTCGCTCAGGCAGGGCGACCAGGTCGCCCTGAGCTGGGCGCCGAGCTGCGGAAGCTGTTTCTACTGCGGCAAGGGGCGTCCCGCTCTCTGCGAGACCTGGCAAGGACCACTCTGGGCGGGAACCATGCTGGATGGATCGACCCGCCTGTCCCTCGCTGGAGAGCCCGTCTACCACTACTGCGGCCTTGCCTGCTTCGCCGAGCACGCCGTGGTGTCCGCGGCCAGCTGCGTCCCCCTCGACCACGAGGTTCCCCTCGAGGTCGCCGCCATGATCGGCTGTGCGGTAACGACCGGGCTCGGCGCCGTGATGAATACCGCCCGGGTGGTAGGCGGCTCCTCTGTCGCCGTCTACGGGATGGGCGGAGTCGGCCTGAGCATACTGGCGGGAGCCCGGCTTGCCGGGGCGGAGCCCCTCATCGCGGTCGACCGTTACGACACGAAGCTCGACATGGCCCGGAGCTTCGGAGCCACCCACGTCTTCAAGGCCGATGAATCGACGCTGAACGGAATCCTCGAGGCGACCGCCCGACGCGGCGCCGATTACGTCTTCGAGGCGGTCGGATCACCGGAGGTCCAGGAGGCCTGCCTCCACGCCGTTCGCCCGGGCGGCAAGCTCGTGCTCGTAGGCCTCTCGCCTATGGGGAGCGAGACGGACTTTCCCGGCTCCATCATCACGAGACAGGAAAAGACCGTGCTCGGCTCCTACTACGGCTCCTGCGATCCCCACCGCGACTTCCCTCTCTACGCGAAGCTGTATCTTGAAGGGACCCTCAAGCTCGACAGCCTGGTGTCGAAGACCTACGCCCTCGAAGATATCAATATCGCCTATTCAGACATGCTCGAGGGAACGGTCGCCCGCGGGGCGATAGTGTTCTGAACCCCGCGTACGGCAACCGGCGAGTCTCCCCCACCGTTGCAAAAACCCTGAAAAAAGCCCCAAGGAAGGGGGGCGCAAGGATAGCTCCCGTCCATCCCCCGGAACTTAACCCAACTGGATCTCACTAATAAGTTGACTGCCTTCGGTTGCATGAATTAGCATCCTCTTGTTGCGCAGAAGCCCCTCATTCGGCTTGTTCCTTACTGAATAGACACCCGGAGATCCGAGATGAAGAAGACGGCAACCAACAGGTTTTCAGCCCTGAAGCCCTCCCGGAGAGATTTCCTCCAAGTTGGAGCCCTTGGCGGACTGGGCCTGACTCTCGACAATTATTTCCGTATCAAGTCGGCGCATGCCGACCAGAAGTTTTACGAGAGCACGGAAGGCCCGGCCAAGAGCGTCATCAATATTTTCATGCCGGGCGGCATGGCCCACCAGGACACCTTCGACCCAAAGCCCTACGCGCCCCTGGCCTACCGGGGCGAGCTCGGCAGTATCGGCACCAAGCTTCCGGGCATCCGCTATGGAGAGGTCATGAAGCAGACGGCCCAGGTGGCCGACAAGATCACCGTCGTGCGTTCCATGAGCCACGGCGAGGCCGCCCACGAACGCGGCACCCACAATATGTTCACGGGCTACCGCCCCAGCCCGGCGCTCGTCTTCCCGAGCATGGGGAGCATCGTCTCTCACGAGTTCGGGCCGCGTAAGAGCCTGCCGCCCTACGTCTGCATACCCGGCCAGCCCAATACCTTCGCGGGCTCCGGCTTCCTGAGTTCATCCTACGCCCCCTTCAGCCTCGGCAGCGATCCCGCCAGCGGCGGCTTCAAGGTTCGCGATCTCAATCTTCCGGGGGGAATCAAGTCGGAGCGGTTCAACCGCCGGCGCTCGATCCTCGAGGCGGTCAACGCCCACTTCAAGGAGACAGAGAAATCCGATGGCCTCGAGGCCATGGACACCTTCTACCAGAGGGCCTACGGCCTCATCAGCTCGAAGGAGGCCAAGGAGGCCTTCAACATCAACGCCGAGCCCGCCAAGCTGCGTGATGAATACGGACGCAACGCCGCCGGGCAGAGGCTGCTGCTGGCAAGGAGGCTGGTCGAGGCCGGAGTGCGCTTCGTCACCCTGACCTACGGCGGCTGGGACATGCACAACAACATCCGCAACGCGATGAGAGGCCAGATGCCGCCTTTCGACCAGGCCTTTGCCCGGTTGATCAGGGACCTCGAAACCCGCGGGCTCCTCGATTCTACATTGGTAATCGTGACCTCCGAATTCGGGCGCACTCCCAAGATCAACGGGAACGCGGGAAGGGATCACTGGCCGAAGGTGTTCAGCATCGTCCTGGCCGGTGGAGGAATCAAGAAGGGGTCCATCTACGGAAAATCCGATGCGACAGCGACCGAGCCCGAGGAAGATGCCCTCTCGGTAGAAGACTGGGCGACAACGGTCTATCGCCAGCTTGGTATCGTCGCGGACAAAGAGCTCATGGCCCCCGGTGACCGCCCGATCGAGATCGTCAATGGCGGCAAGGTTTGTAAGGCTCTCCTCGCCTGAAGGCGTTTCGACAGGTCCCGACAGGGGGGCTTTTTTGATCACCGCGGCGCTTTACCGGACCTTAAGGATAGTTGAACCGGATCCTCAACAGGAGATAACCACGAAGATGTCCCACCGCAACGGCTTCCAGCCAGCAACAGCCCGGCGCGTAAGCTCGATGGCGCTCCTTGCCTTCTGCCTGCTGCCGGGGCCCGGAGCCCTGCTGCGGGCAGCCTCCCCTTCACTGAGCTCGATCTTCCCCAGGGGCGGCCAGCGCGGAGGCGAGCTGGACATCGATTTCAACGGCGCGCGACTCGCCGATGCCAAGGAGATCCTCTTTTACTCCCCGGGCTTCAGCCTCGTCGAATTCAAGGAACTCAAAGACAACAAGGTCCGTGCCAGGGTCAAGATCGCCGCTGACTGCAAGCTGGGCGTTCACTCCATGCGCGTGCGCACAGCCACCGGCATCTCCGACATGAAGACCTTCTTCGTCGGGGCGCTCGTCGCGGTCTCCGAGAAGGAGCCTAACAGCGACTTCGCCTCCCCCCAGAAAATCGCGCTCAATTCGACCGTGAGCGGAATAGTGCAGAACGAGGATGTCGACTACTACGTATTCGAGGTGAAGAAAGGGCAGCGAATCTCCGCTGAGATCGAGGCCATGCGCCTGGGCCACACCGTCTTCGACCCCTACATCGCGATCATGAACCAGGCTCGTTTTGAAATCGCCGCGGCGGACGATTCAGCGCTTCTGCGCCAGGATGCCACCTGTCAGGTCATCGCCCCTGAAGATGGTAACTACTACGTGCAGGTTCGGGAGAGCTCCTACGGGGGAAACGGCAACTGCCACTACCGGCTGCACGTGGGTACCTTCCCGCGGCCTCTTGCCGTGCTTCCCGCGGGTGCCAGGGCGGGGCAGGGAGTCGAGGTCTCCTACATCGGCGACGCCGGCGGACCCCGAAAACAGAAGCTGATGGTTCCGAAAGAGCCCCGGAACGACTACGGGCTCTACCTCGAAGATGACGGGGGCATCGCCCCATCAAAGAACATCTTTCGCATCAGCGAGTACGACAATGTCCTGGAGATCGAACCCAACAACAACCATGCCCAAAGCAGCAAGGGAGTGGCGCCCGGGGCCTTCAACGGCATCATCTCGGAGCCCGGGGACATCGACTGCTTTCGTTTCGAGGCGAAGAAGGGACAGGTCTTCGAGGTGGAACTCTACGGGCGGAGGATTCGCTCTCCGCTGGATTCGGTGATGAACATCTCGCATTTTTCCGGGGGAGGACTCGCCGGAAACGATGATTCGCGCGGCCCGGACAGCTACTTCCGGTTCACCGCCCCGGAGACCAAGGAATACGTCATAACGGTGCGTGACCATCTGAAAAAAGGCGGGCCGGACTACGTCTACCGGATCGAGTTGACGCCGGTAAAGCCGGGCCTGAGCCTCACGATTCCCCGGGTGGCGCGCTACTCCCAGGAGCGCCAGTCCATCTCGGTGCCCAGGGGCAACCGCTACACCGCCCTGGTCTCGGTAAGCAGGCGAAACTTCGGGGGAGAGCTGGTGTTCAGCTGCGCGGACCTCCCAGCGGGACTCAGCATCTCCGGCGAAAACATGCCGGCCAATATGACTACGATCCCCGTGCTCTTCGAAGCCGCCGCCGATGCTCCCGTGGCTGGAAAGATCTCCGATGTTCGCGCCAGGCATATCGAAGAAGCGAAAAACATCAGCGGTGGTTTCAGTATCGGAGTCGACCTGCTGGTGGGCAGCCCGGGGCAATCGATCTACCTGAACCATACGGTCGAGCGCCTGGCGGTGGCGGTAACCGATGAGGCCCCCTTCAAGCTGCAGCTCGTGGAGCCCGGGGTGCCGATTGTCCGCAACGGCTCGATGGTCCTCAAGGTGGTCGCCGAGCGCAAGGAAGGCTTCAAGGCTCCGATCAACCTCGAGATGGTCTTCAACCCGCCGGGGGTTTCCTCCCAGCGCGGGGTCACCATTCCCGAAGGCAAGCTCGAAGCCTATATCAACCTCAACGCCAACGGGGGTGCGCAGGTCCGTTCCTGGAAGATCGCGGTCAATGGCAAGGCGACGGTCGGCAACGGACCGATCTGGGCCAGCACCCAGCTCGCCACCCTGCGCGTGGCGGAACCCTACATCGACCTTGCCGCCGAGAAATCCTCCGTCGAGCAGGGCAAGGAGACCGAGATCTACTGCAAGGTCAACCACCGGACGAAGTTCGAGGGCAAGGCCCGGCTGAGCCTCTTCGGGCTGCCGCACAACGTCAAGGCCCAGGGGATGGAAATCGACGCCACCAGCAAGGAGGTGACCTTCAAGGTGACGGTGGCGAAAGACAGTCCCGCCGGGAAGCACCGCAACATCGCCTGCAGGGTGGAGATCATCGAAAACGGCGAGACGATCGTGCATTCCAGCGGCGGCACCGAGCTGCGCATCGACAAGCCCCTGCCCCCCCCGAAGCCGAAAAAGAAACCTCCACCGAAGGTGGTCAAGAAAGTCGAAAAACCTAAACCCCCGCCGCCGCCCAAGGCGCCCCCGAAGAAACGCCTCACGCGGCTGGAAAAGCTTCGCCTTCAATTCAAAAAGAACAAGGAAGAGGGCTCCTGAAAAGGCCCCGGATGACATCGTGATGAAACCCGACCGTATTCGAATCTTCGCTGTTCTCGCGGTACTCACCGGCTGTCTCTGCGTGCCGGGCGCCGCCCCCGCCGCGGACCTGGTGAAGATCACCGCCTATCCCGGCAATATCCAGCTCAACACAAAACGTGATCGCCAGTCCGTTATCGTCCAGGCGCTCTATTCCAACGGCCTGAGCGCGGACGTCACCTCGACGGCAAAGCTCACCCTTGCCGATCCGGCTCTCGCCAGGCTCGAAAAAAACACCCTCTGGCCCACCGGGGATGGAGCAACCCGGCTGAACATCGAATTTGAAGGCCAATCCGTCTCACTCCCCGTCGAGGTCAAGGATGCCGGCACGGAAAGGCCGATCAGCTTCAAGCTCGACGTCATGCCCGTGTTCATGAAGGCCGGCTGCAATACCGGAAGCTGCCATGGAGCGGCTCGGGGAAAAGATGGCTTCAGGCTTTCCCTCTTCGGCTTCGACCCCGACGGCGACTACCACCGGTTGACACGCGAACTCAACGGCCGCCGGATCAACCTGGCGCTGGTACACGACAGCCTGATCCTTGAAAAAAGCGGCGGGCGGGTCAGCCATACCGGGGGCAAACGCTTTGAAAAGGACTCGGAGCTCTACGGAACGCTGGTGCGCTGGCTCGAGGCCAGGGTTCCCCGTGATCCCGCCAACATTCCCCGCCCGACAGGAATCGAATTCTATCCCCCCAACGCGGTTCTCAACGGGAAAGGCGTGACCCAGCAGCTGGTCGTGCGGGCGCGGTATTCCGATGGGACCGACCGGGACGTGACCAGCCTCGCCTACTTCCTCTCGAACAACGAGACCTCGGCGAAGGTCTCCCAGGAGGGCCTGGTTACCGCCGACGCCAGGGGAGAGGCCTTCATCATGGCCCGCTTCGGGACCTTCACGGTCGGCAGTCACTTCATC
>Ga0310342_100001315_pt1 | contig 15329 bp, 9 predicted proteins | sample S15DNA20500_MG_FD_206155 | JGI IMG/M metagenome (GOLD analysis project Ga0310342, IMG submission 206155) | Marine microbial communities from station ALOHA, North Pacific Subtropical Gyre - S1503-DNA-20-500_MG | ecosystem: Environmental > Aquatic > Marine > Oceanic | place: Pacific Ocean: North... | reverse complement strand
GCATTCCCGTTGGTGGGGATGGCCAGTTTGTCGAGACCCAGTTCCTTCGCCATGGAAACAGCGAGGGCCAACCCGCGTGCCTTGAAGGATCCGGTCGGCAAGCGCCCTTCGTCCTTCACCACCACCGGCCCGCCACCCAGTAGCGCCTGCACCCGGGACGCCGGTTGCAGGGGCGTGGTCACTTCCCCCAGCGTCACGATGTTCCGCGCCCGCCTGACAGGCAGAAACTCGCGGTAGCGCCAGAAGTCCGCGGGTCGCCTCCGCAAGTCCTCCCTGCTTAGCGAGTTTGCCAGGCCTTCCAGGTCGTAGCGGACCAGGAGAGGGCGCCCCTCCCGCGACAAGCCCTGCAGCACATCTGCTTCATAACGCTCGCCAGTCATCGAGCACTCGAGATGAGTCACGAAGGTCGGTCTTTCCGCAGTAGTATTGTCCATCCCGGCCATTCTCTTCCGCTCCTGTGCCCGGCAAAGCCGAAAGCTCCGCTTCTCGACTTTTCCTTGACCCCGGCCTCCTTCGCGGCACGTTCTCTTGGCCCTGAAACCATGTTCACCCCCCGTTCGACATCCCGGCTCTCCTGGAGCCTGCTGGCGATCGTCCTGACCCTTTCACTCGGCGGGCCAGTGAACGCCCAGCTTATTCAAATCCGGGGCAACGACCGGGTCATAAGCAATGGAGACACCACCCCCAGCGGTGGCGATCACACCAACTTTGGCCAGGTTCTGGCCGGTTCCGGACCCGTTGACCGCGAGTTCATCATCCGCAACCTCAGCAGCGCACCGCTGCAGATCCGCTTCTTCCAGCGCACCGGGCAACACCCCGGCAATTTCACGGTGATCGATCCTCCCGACCTGACCATTCCCGGGAACGGGGATTCCTCCATGACAATCCGTTTCCTGCCATCCGCCGCAGGCGGACTGCGCACTGCCACCATTCGCATTGTAAGCACCTCCTTCGTGGACGGCGACTTCCGGTTCGACGTCGCGGGCGAACTGGTTCTTCCCTCTCCCAACATCGTGATCTCCGGCAACGGAGTCGAGATTCCGGACGGATTTTTCTCTCCCATCGTGGACAACAACACGGATTTCGAAACCCTCGGCCTCGATGACAACCCCCTCACCCGCACCTTCACCATAAGCAACACCGGAGAGCAGGACCTCCGCATCAGCAGCGTCGATGTGGTCGGCATCAACAGTGACCAGTTCTCCATCAGCAGGAACCCCGATACTTTTATCGGGCCGGACAGCGAGAGCACCTTCGACGTTACCTTCGATCCGACCCGGGAAGGAGCGCACCGGGTCACCGTGCATATCAACAGCAACGACCCCACCCCGACCGAAAGGATCTACAGCTTCTCCTTGCGTGGCACGGGACAATCCCTCAGTCCCCGAATCGTTCTCAGCGGAAACGGGATCGATATCACTCCCGGCGACGAGACGCCCGGCCCGGAGGACCACACCCGGTTCCCCGACACCGATCTGCTGTCCGCCTCGACCCGCACCTTCACCGTGCGCAACTCAGGCAACGGCCCGCTCCTGATTGACACCGTTGAACTCCTTGGCCCCCATGCGGCCCGGTTCACCGTGGCGCAGACCCCCGCCACCCCGCTTGAACCGGAAGGGGTCTCCAGCCTTCAGGTCACTTTTCGACCCACGGTGCAGGGACCCTGGATCGCCACTCTGCGCATCACAAGCAACGACCCCGCTCAACCCGTCTACGAAGTCGATCTGGAAGGCATCGGGGGACGCTTCAAACTCCTTGGGATCGAGCAAGACGATGACGACGCTCTCATCAGTTTCAGCACCAACTCCTCCGCGGGAACATACATCTACCGCATCTTCCACTCCACCGACATGGAGGAATGGGAACCTGTCGGTTCGATTTTATCCAATGGCAGGGAGACCCTGCAATTCCGCCACCGCAACAGCACCGGAAGCGCCAAGGCGTTCTGGTATGTGGAAGAATTGCGCTTCGAGTAGTCATCACCCTCCCGGTCCGATCAAGTCGACCACACCCTCCAGGAAACGGATGTGGCACTGCACGCGCCGGTAAAGGGAGTATTCCGAGGGGGTCTCGAAGGTCAGGGCGGTACGAGCACCGTTGAGAAACAGGTAGATCGACTCCGGCATTCCTCCGATCTCCCGCACGATCTTCATCAGACCGCGGGTGCGCCGCATCACTCCGTTCTTCGGGATCCTTCCCTCTACTCCTCCCTGGTGGCGGGGGATGACCCCCTCCACCCGTTCGAGCAGATCCTCCCCCAGACTCTCTCCTTGGCGGGCCAATTCATAGACATACATCCCGTTGGCATCGAAGTCCTCATGGAGATTCACCGCGACTGCGAAATCCCGCCCCGAGATGAAGTCGAGCATGGCCCCGATGACCGGGATCCCGGGACGATCGAAAGAGCGGTTCAAGTCCCTCCCCTCGGCGTCTTCCCGCCTGTTGTTGCTCAATCCCCACGGGTTGAGGCAGGGGAAGATGGCCACCGGTAGCTCACGCAGCGATTGCACGTTGTTTTCCGCCCATTGCAGAAGCCCCTGCACCGCTGCTGGCTCATCACCGTGAATTCCCGCACTCAGATAAAGTCCCTTGCCCGGGACGGGGTGACGGTTGCTCAGCCCGAGGAGCGGATTGTTCCCTCCCCCCGCCAGGCTGACTACCTGAAGATCCGCTTTCCGGGCAATCAGGCGCCAGCGCCTCAGGAGGTGGATCACCTCATGACTGCGGTGGGCGGCCAGGTAGGCGCGTTCATCGGAATCCACATCCCTCGCTTCGCACAGGGCGGCAACGACGTCGATCCCTATGGCAGGAAAAAGCGTCTCGCCGTGTGGCATAGGGCCAATTATAAAGCTGGTACTCCTCTCCCGATCATGGTCATCACCCGCCCCGCCTTTCTCTTCTCCCTGTCTACAACCTTCCTCTTCCTCTCGGGCAGCCAGCCGCTTCAGGCCCAGAAAAAACAGATCCAGGAGGAGAAGAAACCGTGGTGGGATGCCCCCCAACCGCGCTTCTCCAGGTCGGAACTCGGCGGCGTTTTCACCGGGACGATCGACATGCGGGGGGACGCAAAGGTCGGGAATCGCACCATCTGCAAGGCGATCGCAGTCCGGCTAGGTGAGGGCGGCAAGGCAGGCACGGTCCTCTTTGACACCGAGATGATGCGCATGGCCTGCGCCGTTCCCGACAACCCGGTCATGTTCAATACCTACCGTGACGGACTGGGCGGAGCCGGTCACTGGGTTGGTTCGCCCTATCTCTTCACCACCGAAAGTGGACCGGCCTGGGCCGATGAGGGCGGGAACTTCCAGGATGTGCGCAAGGGCAAGAAGGCCGGTCCGTTGCCCCGGGCCTGGGCTCAATATCGCGGACTCTACCGACATGGCGAACGGGTGGTCTTTTCCTACCGCATCAATGGGACGGGCATCCTCGACATGCCCTGGATCGAGGAAATCGATGGAATCAGGCTCTTCACCCGGACCCTGGAAGTGGAGCCCTCCAAGGCCATGCTCGTCCTGCGACTCTGCCAGAACCGGAGCGACCCGGGATCCCTCACCACCGTGCTCCCCTGTCGCGAGACCAGCTCCGCGGTGGAAGTGGCCGAAAAGGACGGCCACTGGCACCTCGGAATCAAGCCCCGTAAGGAGACCATCCGTCTCAAGCTGGTGATTGGATCTATCCCTCTCGACCAGTCCAAGAAGGTCGCAGCCACCGTCAAGAAAGTGGCTCCGGCTGAGGATCTCTCGCGTTCCACCGGGGGTGGGCCACCCCGGCATCCCAAGGCCCTGGTGACCCGGGGATCGGTCGGCCAGGAGAAGGGCCCCTACGTTCTCGATACCATCACTCCGCCTTTCGACAACCCGGACAAGATTCTCTTTCGATTCGGCGGACACGACTTTTTCTCCAACGGTGACATCGCGGCCTGCACCATCGACGGGGATGTATGGCGCGTATCGGGCATTGATGACAAGCTCCTCAAGGTCGAATGGCGCCGCTACGCCACCGGCCTCTTCCAGCCGCTCGGACTCAAGGTGGTCGAGGACAAGGTCTACGTTCTCGGACGCGACCAGATCACCCGCCTCCATGATCTCAACAAGGACGGTGAGGCAGACTTTTACGAGTGTTTCAACAACGGGTGCCGCATCGGGAAGCACGTGCACGAGTATGCTACCGGCCTCGAGACCGATCCCGCGGGAAACTTCTATTACGTAAAGGGGCATGGTGCAAACAACGAGCACGCCGGAACCCTGCTCAAGGTCTCCCGGGACGGTTCACGGATAGAAGTGATGGCCACCGGTTTTCGCTGGCCCAACGGTTCCGGCGCGGGACCAAACGGTGAACTCACGGTGGCCGATCAGCAGGGCACATGGGTCCCCTCCTCGCGCGTGGACCTTATCAGGAAAGGCGGCTTCTACGGCTTCATGAACGCTCATCACCGGGCCGAGAAACCCACCACCTACGACGGCCCTCTCTGCTGGATCCCCCACAAGGTCGACAATTCCTGTGGCGGACAGGCCTGGAACACCTCCAGGAAATGGGGCCCCTTCCAGGGCCATATGGTCCATTGCTCCTATGGCAGGTGCACCCTCTTCCTTGTCCTGCAGGAAAACATCGGAGGTGTAGACCAGGCCGGTGTCTATCAGTTTCCCTTCAAGTTCCAGTCGGGGGGAATGCGGGCCCGTTTCAGTCCCCACGACGGGCAACTCTACGTGAGCGGCCTGAAAGGCTGGCAGACCAGCGGGGCCAAGGACGGATGCCTCCAGCGCGTGCGCTACACCGGGGCCGGGGTGGCCATGCCCAAAAGCCTTCACATCCACGAGAACGGCATTCGCGTCGGCTTTACGCAGAAAATCGACAAGGAACTGGCCGAAGACCTCGACAGCTGGCAGATCGAGCAGTGGAACTACCAGTGGACGGGAAAGTACGGGTCAAAGGAGTACAAGGTCTCCAACCCCTCCGAGGTCGGGCATGACAAGGTGAAAGTCACCTCCGCCAGACTTCTCTCAAGCGGCACCGAGGTCTTTCTCCAGATCCCCAACCTGGCCCCCGTCATGCAGATGAAGATCCACTTCGATCTGGAAACCGCCGCCGGTGACGAAATGATCGGGGAGCTCCACAATACGATCCACACCTTGGGATCGGCTTTCTAGGGAAGACCCGGCTCCCGCTCTACAAGATCCCCGCAAAAGCCTCCGCCACCCTCTTGATATCCGCTGGGGACACATCCAGATGAGTCACCAGTCGCATCGGATTCCCGGGGTAGACCAGGATGCCCCGCTCCTTTAATCGCCCGGGCAGCTCGTCCCGTTTCTCCTCCGGCAACCTGACATACACCATGTTGGTCTGCACCTGATCCGGATCGGCCTGGCAGCCCTCGATCTCCGCCAGTCCCTCGGCCAGTCGCCGCGCATGGGTGTGATCGTCCGCCAGGCGGGCGACGTGGTTATTGAGAACATAGATCCCGGCCGCGGCGAGCAGTCCCGATTGTCGCATGCCTCCGCCCACCACCTTGCGCCAGCGCCGGGCCTCGGTGATGAAATCCGCCGGCCCCGTAAGCACGGAGCCCACCGGGGCGCCCAGCCCCTTGGAGAGACAGATCGAAACGCTGTCGAAGGGCGCCGCCAGCTCGGCGGCCGGGCGGCCTGACTTGACCGCTGCGTTGAAGAGCCGCGCCCCGTCCAGATGCAGACGCAGGCCGTGCCTGTCCACCAATGCGCGCGCGTCCTCCGCATGTCCTGCAGGCAGAACCCGCCCGTTGGTGGTGTTCTCCAGGCAGAGCAGCTGCGTGCGGGCGAAGTGATAGTCGTCCGGCTTGATGAGACGCTCCACTTTCTCGAGATCGAGCCTACCATCTTCCTCCAGATCGAGCGGCTGCGGTTGGATCCCGCCCAGGGCGGCACCACCGCCTCCCTCGTAAATGTAGGTGTGGGCTTGCTGTCCCACGATGTACTCGTCTCCCCGGCCACAATGAGTGAGCAAGGCGCAGAGATTGCTCTGTGTTCCGCTGGAGACGAAGAGCCCCGCTTCCTTGCCCAGCATCCCGGCGGCCAGTTCCTCCAATCGATCCACGGTGGGATCGTCCCGGAAGACATCGTCTCCCACCTCGGCCTCCGCCATCACGCGTCGCATCTCCGGTCCCGGCCGGGTCACCGTGTCGCTCCGCAGGTCGATCACGCTCATAGTGCCGAGTGCTTAGAGAGAAGGGGACGAAAGCACAAGCTTCACACCGCAGACCCGCGTTCCGGGGATTGCCCCCGGCGCCGTTCCTGCCTAAAGAAAGCCCTGCCTGTCGAGATGTCCCGCTTCCTGCCATTACTACTTACCCTTCTGCTGAGCTCATCGACGTTCTCGCAGAAGATCCAGTTCAATCGCGACATCCGGCCCATCCTCTCCAACAAATGCTTCCTCTGCCACGGACCGGACGAGAAGAAGCGCAAGGCGGACCTGCGGCTTGACCTTCGCGAGGGAGCGGTCGCGGACCTGGGCGGTTACGCCGCCATCGTTCCCGGAAAACCCGGGGAAAGCGAACTACTCGCGCGGGTTGCTCACGACGATCCAGACGAGATCATGCCACCGCTCAAGGCCAAGCGGGGACAACTCAGTAGAAGCGAGATTTCTCTCGTCCGCCGCTGGATCGAACAAGGTGCCACCTACCAGGGTCACTGGGCCTTCGAGCCGGTCGCAAATGTGACGGTGCCGGATTCGTGGCAGGGCAACCCCATCGACTACTTTATCGAGAAGCGGCTGAAGAAGGAGGGAGTCACGCCCAGTGCGCCCGCCGACTCCGGAACGCCCCTGCGCCGCCTGTCCCTCGACCTGACCGGCTTGTTGCCGAACCTGGAAGAACAGCAGGCCTTTTCGGATGCGAGTTTCGAGGCGACCGTTGACCGCCTGCTGGCCTCCCCTCACTTCGGCGAACGCTGGGGCCGCCACTGGCTCGACCAGGCGCGCTACGCGGATTCTCACGGTTACGCCATCGATGGCGATCGCCAGATGTGGCCCTTCCGCGACTGGGTGATCAAGGCCCTCAACGACGACCTGCCCTTCAACCAGTTCACCGTCGAGCAGCTCGCGGGCGACCTTCTGCCCAACCGCACCAAGGCGCAGCACGTCGCCTCCGCCTTCCACCGCAACACCCTCATCAACCAGGAAGGCGGCTCCGATCGCGAGCAGTTCCGCGTCGAGTCCGTCATTGACCGGGTCAACACCACGGGGGCGGTCTGGCTGGGCCTCACCGTCGGTTGCGCGCAGTGTCATACCCACAAGTTCGACCCCATCACGCAGCGCGAGTACTACCAGCTCTTCACCTTCTTCAACAACACCGAGGACGCCAACAGCACCAGCGCCACCGTTGAGGTGGAGGAGTACGAGATCCTGGACAATGCACCTGAGCCACCATCCGCCAAAGAATTCCGTTCCGCGAAGGCCAAGTGGAACCCGGTGCGCTACCAGAATCCTGTCACGAGCTCCGGGAAGCCGCTGCACGTGCAGAAGAGCAACTCGCTCCTGGTCGACAAGGCGGCGGGTATGAACGACTCCTACCATTTGCGAGCGGTGACCTACCTCGACCGCGTGGCCGCCCTGCGCCTCCGCGTGTTGCCGGACAAATCTCTCCCCCGAAACGGACCGGGCACTGCCGCCAACGGCAACTTCGTTCTCACCAAGTTTCGCATCCAGGCACAGGGAAAACCGATCGCGGTAAGTCGCGCCTTCGCCGATCACGAACAGCCAGGCTATCCCATCGCAGGCACTTTGGACCAAGATGGGAAGACCGGTTGGGCCATCAACGTGGGCGGGGGACAGAAGGCCACCATGAACGCGCCGCACGAGGCTGTCTTTGTCTTCATGGAACCGCTCGAGACGAAGGGCGAGCCCCTCGAAATCACGATGGAGCACACCCTCAACGAGAACTACCTGGTGGGCCGCTTCGCGATCGAACTCTCATCCGCAGTTCCGCCCGCACCAGCTGCCAAGCCGGCGGTAATTCCCAAGCCGCGCAAAGGGAAAGTGATGGTCATGAAGGAACTTCCCAAGCACCGGCCGACCTTCCTCCTCACCCGCGGCGACTTTACCCGTCCCAACAAGGAGGCGGGCGAAATCACACCGGGTGTCCTCTCGCAGGTGAAACCCGCCCTTGCGCAATCCGCGGGACGCCCCACCCGCCTCGAGCTGGCCCGCTGGCTGATCCACCCCGAGAATCCGCTTACCCCACGCGTGACCGTCAATCGCATCTGGATGCGCTACTTTGGACGCGGCCTCGTGGAAACGGAGGAGGATTTCGGAACTCAGGGGAGTCCCCCCAGTCACCCCGGACTGCTCGACTACCTGAGCCGCCGCTTTGTGGAGGAGGGCTGGTCGATGAAGAAGCTCCACCGCCTCATCGTTACCAGCAAAACCTACCAGCGCTCCTCGCATGCCCGGCCCGATCTGGTGGAAATCGACCCGCACAACTATCTCTTGGCCCGCCAGAACCGGATCCGGCTCGATGCCGAGGTTGTGCGCGACGCCGCCCTCTGCGCCAGCGGCCTGCTCACCCCGAAAATCGGCGGACCCGGCGTCTACCCGCCGCAACCCCCAGGCATCTACGCCTTCACTCAGAACAGGAAGAATTGGAAGACGAGCACGGGGGCAGACCGCTACCGGCGCGGCATGTACATCTTCTTCTACCGCAGCGCTCCCTATCCGCTCCTGCAAACCTTCGACGCTCCCGACTTCCAGACCACCTGCACGCGGCGGGTGCGCTCCAATACACCCCTCCAGGCTCTCACGATGGCCAATGATCCCGCCTTCCTGGAACTCGCCCAGGGATTCGCCGAGCGGTTGCTGCGCGAATTGCCCTCCGCCGACATCGCGGCCCGCATCGAGCGCGCCTATCAGCTCGCTCTCTGCCGCGCACCCAGCGAGACGGAACGGAAGCTCCTCGTCGACTATTTCGAAGCGCAGGCCGCCGACTTCGCCGGCGATGCCACCGCCGCGAGCAAATTGGCCACCGATGCCATGAAGGCGGGACCAGAACCTTACACCCGGGGCGCAGCCCTCGTGTGCGTGGCCCGCGCCATCCTCAACACCGACAACTTCATCACGCGCGAATGAACGACCACCATCAAGAGCACGTGCAACATTGGCTGGCCGAGCGCACGCGCCGTCACTTCTTCCGCAACTGCGGAGTGGGGCTGGGGACCATCGCCTTCAATTCCCTCCTCGGGCAGTTGCAGGCCCGTCACCTCCCGGCCATTGATCCCGCCCGCCCCATGGACGCCCGCGTTCCGCCCCTCCCGGCCCGGGCCAAAAACGTCATCTTCCTGCACATGGCCGGTGCGCCCAGCCAGCTCGAACTCTTCGAGGATAAACCAAAGCTGCGCGAGCTCCACGGCAAGACGCCCCCCAAGAGCCTGATGGAGGGAAAACGCTTCGCCTTCCTCAAGGGCAACGAAACGCTCCTCGGCAACTCGCGCCCCTTCGCACGCTACGGGCAGTGTGGGATGTCCCTGAGCGATCAGATTCCGCACCACCGCAAGATCGTGGACGAGGTGGTCTGGCTCCGCGGAATGACCACCGATGTCTTTAATCACGGCCCGGCCAAGCTCTTCATGAATACCGGATTCCAGGCCCCGGGACGTCCCAGCATGGGCGCCTGGATCACCTACGGCCTGGGCAACGAGAACGACAGTCTCCCCGGCTTTGTGGTTCTGCAGAGCGGACCGCGGGGACCGCGCGCGGGCAATTCGCTCTGGGCCAGCGGATTCCTCCCCACCTCCTTCCAGGGTGTCCCCTTCCGCGGCAAGGGCGACCCCATCCTCCACCTGCGCAGCCCGGAAGGGATGACCCGCGAGCGCGAGCGCAAGTTCTACGACGCGGTGGGGGCCCTCAATCGCGCCCGCCTGGAGGAAACCGGCGACCCCGAAATCCTCACCCGCCTCAACGCCTACGAGATGGCCTACCGCATGCAGAGCAGCGCACCCGAGCTCATGGATCTGAGCAAGGAGTCGCCGCACACTCTCGACCTCTACGGCGTGAAACCGGGCCAGACATCCTATGCCGCCAATTGCCTCCTCGCCCGCCGCCTGGTGGAACGCGGGGTGCGCTTCGTGCAGCTCTATCACACGAATTGGGATAGCCACGGCGGCCCAGGCGAGACCCTCACGGATGACTTTGAGAAAGTCTGCAAGTCAGCCGACCAGGCCAGCGCCGCCCTCGTCCTCGATCTCAAGGAACGCGGCATGCTCGACGACACCCTCGTCATCTGGGGCGGTGAATTCGGCCGCACCCCCATGGGCGAAAATCGCAAGACCATCGGACGCGATCACCACATCGACGCCTTCACCATGTGGATGGCCGGAGCCGGACTGAAGAAGGGCTACATCCACGGCCAGACCGACGAACTCGGCTTCGGCGTGGTGAACGGCAAAGTCCACGTCCACGACCTCCACGCCACTCTCTTGCATCTGCTAGGCTTCGATCACGAACAGCTCACCTACCGCTTCCAGGGAAGAGACTTCCGGCTCACCGACGTGCACGGCCGCGTGGTGAAGGAGATTCTGGCGTAGATCTCTCGGACGGGAGGATTGTCACGCCCCAGGTCCCCGCCCGCGGCCCTTGCGAAGGCCCGGCAATCGGGCTTGATTCCAATAGCTCCCCTTCCTCTCAAATGACTCCACCGCCTGATGACTCCTTTGGCTTGTTCGTCAGGGAACCCTCCGGTAAACGCCCCGAATATCCCATCAAGTTTGCCCTCTTCGGTGCATTTGGGGACTGGGGACTTGTCCCTTTCCCGCATCAACAAGCAGGTCCACATTATCCCGCACCGTGAACAGGACGATCTACCGTTTTTCTCCATCGACATTGCCCGCGAGGATTTTCCGGAACCGAAGATCGAGGAGGTGTATCCGGAGTCCCTCACTGATGGTGATGTTTCAAGAGGAGAGCTCCGGGGGCATTCCAAGATCCTCTTTAATGCAGTGAGCTTTCTTCGAAGAAAAAAGACGGTTGGAAAGGGGGCACTTCCTCCTCCGCTGGAATTCCTCACCCCACGACAATCCGCCCAGGTGATCAGGAACATGGTGGAGATCAAGGAGTGCCTGCGGAAAAGCTACGCGAGGGAACACAAGGGAAGAGACCCATTTGTCACTGCCCTGGTTTATCCGGCCGGAATCCGGTTTCTGGATGAAGAGAAGCAGCGCCCGATCCTCTCTCCCTTCTTTCCCGATGAAGAAGGGTCCGCAGCGCAGGCACGCTCCTGAAATCAAGGATCCCCTTGCTTCGACTGCCAAGGCGCCTGAAGATCCGCCTCATGCGACTTACCTGCCTGGCTCTCACGCTGGCACTTGCCGCTCCGCTCCCTGCCAATCCAGTCCTCATTCGCGAGACCGGTCCGCTCACGCCAGAGGAGGAACTCGAGGGGTTCAGCGTTCCGGACGACTTTGAGGTGCAACTCTTCGCGGCGGAACCCCTGATCAACAAACCGATCAACCTGGCCTGGGATGGAAAGGGGCGGCTCTGGGTGTCGTCGACGGTGGAGTATCCCTACGCTGCAGGGAAAGACAGATGGATCGATGAGAGAGGATCGAAGGTCCGGGACAGCCACGACGCCATCAAAATCCTGGAAGATGTCGATGGCGACGGGAAGGCCGATAAGGTAATCGAATTCGCAGATGACCTGAACATTCCTACTGGCGTGCTGCCCTGGCACAGGCCGGAACACAAGGACGGCTGTATCGCCTGGAGCATCCCGAATATCTGGTACTTCGCCGATACCACCGGAGACGGCAAAGCCGACCTCCGCGAGATCCTTTTCGGGCCAATGGGTTACGAACGGGACACCCACGGGATGTGTTCCAGTTTCCGGTTCGGGCCCGACGGCTGGGTTTACGCCACTCATGGATTCAACAACACCTCCACGATCACCGCAGGTGACGGCTCCAGCGTAGAGATGCATTCGGGAAATGTCTTCCGCTTCAAACCGGATGGTTCACACATCGAGATCTGGAGCCATGGCCAGGTGAACCCCTTCGGTCTCTGCTTCGACAAAAGGGGCAATCTCTACAGCGCGGACTGCCACAGTTCTCCGATCTACCAGCTCATTCGCGGAGCCTGCTACCCCAGCTTCGGAAAGCCGCACGACGGGATGGGCTTCGGGCCCACCATGATCCAGCACGCCCACGGCTCCACCGGGATCTGCGGGATCGTCTTCGTCGATCGCAACCAATGGGGTCGGAAATGGAACTATCGCATGTTCATAGGCAATCCGGTCAACTCGGTGATCAACCACGATGGGATCAAATATGCCGGCACCACCCCCATTGCAGTGGAGCAACCCGATTTCATGACCAGCAAGGACCCCTGGTTCCGGCCGGTGGATCTCTGCCTCGGCGGAGATGGGGCGCTCTACGTAGCCGACTTCTACAACAAGATCATCGGCCATTACGAAGTCCCCCTCGATCATCCCGGGCGTGACCGGGAGCGCGGGCGCATCTGGCGCGTGATCCACAAGGGAGGAGCCTTCGGCCCCGGTCCCATGACTCTCCCCACACCCAGTGCCAACCCGGTTGACGACCTCCAGTCCAGGGCCCCCTACACCCGGCGGGCTGCCGCGGCCCACCTCCAGCAGAACCCCCGGGCCGGAGCCCTGGAACCACTCCTTGAACTTTACTACCGCGAGCGTCCCGACGACACCCACCTGCGGCACGTGCTCCGGCTTGCAATCCGCGCGCAACTTGGGGTGCCCGCTGCCCTCCAGAGCGAGACGGTGTCCCGGCTCCTGCCCACCGACATCGCCCTCGCAAGTCACAATCAGCCCACTGCCGCGTTTCTCCTCCAGCGCCTGCAACGTGGCCCACGGTTACGACACACCCTCGAGATTCTCAAGCACCTCGCCCGTCATGGGGATTCCGGAGTGGTGGAGGGCGCAATCGCATGGGTGAAAGCGCAGCATGGTCGACCGGTCCCCGTGCGCGCACGCCAATCAAGTGCCCTGCTACAGGGCCTGCAGGAACGCGGCGAGCTGAAACCCCGTGCCTCCCTGGTCAACCTGGGACAGGAAATCGCCCGCTCTCTCCTCGACGGGGAACGAGAGATCCATTGGACGGTAAGCCCTCATCCCACCGATCCCGGGGGGGCTTCACCATGGATCATCCAGCAACGCAGGTGCAGCGACGGAAAAACCGTGGATGTCATCTCCAGCCTCCCCACTGGAACCCCCGGGGCAGAAACCTTCACCGGGATTCTGCGCACCGTGCCCTTTGAAGCCCCGGTCAGACTGAGTTTCTGGCTGTGCGGTCACCGCGGGCATCCGAATCAACCTGCTCACGAGAAAAACATCGTGCGACTGGTAGAAACGGGAACAGGCAGGGAATTGCACCGCAGCTACCCTCCGCGCAGCGATAACGCTACCCGGATCGAGTGGGATCTCTCCGACGCAAAGGGTCGCCAGGTGCAGTTGGAGGTGGTGGACGGCGACAACGACGCAGCCTTCGCCTGGCTGGCCGTGACACGCCTCGAACCGGAGGTGGCCAAGGTGGAATCATTTGGACCTGCCGGGATTCACAGTGAACTCCTGCAGGAACTCGCCAGCCTGCTACTGGTCAGCGCCCCCGTCGACCTGCGCGATCGCCTGCGACCCTTCCTTCCTCCTGCTCCGGCACCTGCTCCCGCTCCCGTTTCCAGGGAGGAGCGCACCCGGCTCGACCAGCTCATCGCACAACGCACGACCTCCTTCGCAGGAGTCAGTCCCGACCTGATCCGGGGGGAGGCGCTCTTCAGGACCCACTGTGCCTCCTGCCATCAGGTGGCTGGCGAGGGCGCTCTCCTCGGTCCCCAACTGGACGGTATTGGTGCCCGGGGTCCCGCCCGGCTGTGCGAGGATATCCTGGACCCCAACCGCAACGTGGATGCCCACTTTTATCTGACCACCCTGACGCTCAGGGACGGCACCGGCACGGCCGGTTTTATCCGCGGGCAGTCAGGCGCTGTTCTCCTCCTCGTGGATCCCGCGGGCAAGGAACACCGGCTGCAGAAGGACGCGATTGAGAGCAGGGAAACCATACCCCGCTCCCTCATGCCGCCTACCTTCGAGCACCTGCTCAAGGAGGCCGAATTCAATGATCTCCTGGGCTGGCTTCTCTCTCAGAAGAAGCAGTAACTCAGCACGACCCGGTCCCATCCCGTCGCTCTGCACGCTCTCCTGGTCGACCCCCGCTACCACTTGGCTCCCCTGGGCTTGGCCCCCCTGGCCAGTGTCTTGACCGAGTAGAGTGAGGTGCGGGCCGTGATGAAGAGGGTGTCGTAGTTGTCCCCCCCGAAGCAGACATTGGCGGGATGCTCGGGAGTTTCAATCACCCCGATCTTCCTGCCATCCTTGTCGAAGACATGGATTCCGCCCCGCGAAGTGGTGTAGATGTTCCCCTTGGTGTCGATACACATTCCGTCACAGCGAATGTCGATCTCGAAGAGGGGAGCACCGAGCATGCCCTCCTCGACAACGTCGAAGGCCCGGATCTTGCCGACCTTGCCGGTGTCCGCGATGTAGGCGCGCTTCTCATCGGGCGAAAAGGCGATGCCGTTCGGCATGTCATGGTCCTTGTAGAGGACATCGATGCCTGTTTTGCCAATGCGCCACACCCACTTCCCGCCAATCTCGCCGGGCTTGCCTCTCAATCCGTAACTGGGATCGGTAAACCAGATCTGGCCATTGGAGAGGATGGCGAGATCGTTGGGAGAATTCAGCTTCTTCCCCCCGAAGTTGTCCGCAAGAACAGTGACTTTGCCCTCCGGATTGGCGCGAATCACGTTCCGGCCCGCGTGCTGGCAGGTGAGGAGGTTGCCCTCCAGATCGAGGATGTTGCCATTGGACTGCTGCACCTTGCGGTATTCCTTGAGTCCACCCCCCCTCGTCCACTGCATGAGCACGCTGTTGGGAATGTCGCTGAAGACCACCATCTTTCTGGAGGGAATCCAGACCGGTCCTTCGGTGAATTTCATCCCACCGCCGAGCTTCTCCACCCTGACATCAGGCGGGACGATCTTCGTCAGATCAGCCCAGGACTGAATGGCAAGGGTGAGAGAAAGAGCGAAAACAAGCGGAAGGGTGTGTTTCATGAAACCATCTTGCAGGGCCCTCGACGGATGGCAATGCCCTTATGGGACCGCCCGCGCCCTTCCGACGGACCCTCGTTCTCTCCTGGCCGGGATACGAATTGGCACCGGATCTTCGGGAATGAAGCCTGGAAATTTCCACCCGCTTTTCCGGATGGCGGATCTCTCCTCTCTGCGCTAAGAGGCACCCATGTTCTCGTCCCTGCGTTATCTCTTTCCGCTGATGGTGCTCGCCCTCATTG
>Ga0310342_100001313_pt1 | contig 15339 bp, 8 predicted proteins | sample S15DNA20500_MG_FD_206155 | JGI IMG/M metagenome (GOLD analysis project Ga0310342, IMG submission 206155) | Marine microbial communities from station ALOHA, North Pacific Subtropical Gyre - S1503-DNA-20-500_MG | ecosystem: Environmental > Aquatic > Marine > Oceanic | place: Pacific Ocean: North... | reverse complement strand
GCATGTCATTTTCCGTCGCGGCGACGCTGGTCGCCAAGTCACCCGACCAGTCGACCGGCTTCGTAGCAAAACTGTGGGTGCTGCGGCGAATCGGTGAGATCATCGACGAACTCGATCTGAACGGAACCAACCAGGAACTGGTCGACGAGCTCGTGCGGCTCTCGATCGCTCACGGCGTGATGACTCCCTACACATCGTTCCTGGCCGACGAGGACGTCAACCTCGGCGCGCAAAACAACCTCGAACGAGCCCGGGAGAGCGTGAGCGTGGGGTTGGCCAAGACCAACGGAGCAGCCGGTTTTTCCCAACGACGCATCAAGGGAAAACTCCAGCAGGCCACCACCCTCCCCTCCGGGCAATTCTCCGGATTCCCGAACAGCAACGCCGACCGCGCGGCCGGTGGTGGCTTCCAGGCCGGTGGGCTTGGTGGTGGCAGCCCGATGGGCGGCCCGATAGGAGGCACGGGAAAGGCACGCCAGACGGTTCGCAATATCGGCCAGAAGTCGTTCTTCCGTAAGAAGAACCTGTGGCGGGATGCGACGGTCACCACCGAGCAGGAAAAACGGGCGATCCGGATCGTGCAGTACAGCAGGCAGTACTTCGACCTGGCCAACACCCACGGTGGCACCCTGGCCAAGTACCTCGTCTTCAAGGAACCGGTGCTGATCAATGTCGGCAAACAGACCTACCTCATCGAGCCTCCCAAGACCCCCTAGCGGATGCCCGGCCCGACATCCGGATCCATCGGTTGGAGCAGAGGGCTCACAGGTCCTTGCGGGTCCGTCCGAGTTCCTCCTTGAGCCGGGTTGCCTTCAATCGCTCGGCCGCGGTCTTCTCGTCTGACTCGAATTCCCAGTACCGTGCCGCCACGTCGTCCGGAGCACCGGGATCCTTCACGATCGTCAGGGTCTCCACAAACGTCTCCCCGTCGACGTCAAGCACCAGCCGGTAGGTCCCCGGACCAACCGCACGGCTGCCTCCCGCATTGCCGCGCCGCTTGACCGTTCGCACCAGGTTCCAGCCGACACGGTGGAACCCCGGCTCGGTCTTTCCCGCCACGACGTGCAATGACTGACCCCGAACATCGACGATCTTCAGCGAGACCTTCTTCGCCTTCTTTCCCAGCACGTAGTCAATTCGGGCGGCGATTGCCGAGTTGATTCCACGGAACTGGTTGTTGTCACTTCCCCGGGTCGGATGCCGCTGCCAGCGGACAACCCGGCGGGGAGCGTACAGTGTCGTCGTGTTCGCCAGGTGTGACGAACGGACCTGTCGCAGGGTCGTCACATCACAGACCCACAGGCTGCGACCGTGAGTGGCCGCCACGATCTCTCCGTTTTCCGGGTGCACCGCGATCTCGTGCACCGCCACCGTGGGGAAATCACCTCCGAACCGGTTCCAGTGGCGACCCCGGTCAATCGAAAACCAGGCACCGACTTCGGTTCCCAGGAACAACAGGTTCGGATTGCTGATGTCCTCGCGGAGACAACGGGTCGATCCCCACGTCAGGTTCGACTTCAGCGACCGCCAGGTCTTGCCGAAATCCTCTGACACGTACGCGAGCGGGTCATCATCATCGGATCGATGTCCATCGAAGGCCACGTAAACCCGCCCATCGACAAACCGGGACGCTTCGATCGTCGCCACCCACCGTGGTCCCTTCAGTCCGACGTTCTTGGTGATCTCAGTCCACTCGCGTCCGCCATCACGCGTCACCCACAATGCCCCGTCATCGGTCCCGGCATAAAGGACCTGGGAATTGCGAGGAGACTCGGACAGCGCGGTGGCCGAACCCTGCTTGGTCCGAGTGATCTCGGGAGAAATCACCCGCAGGCCCGCTCCACGCTTCAACGACTGAAAAACGTAGTTGCCTGCGGCGTAGAATATCTTCGAGTTGGCGTGCGAGAGAATGAACGGCGTGTTCCAGTTGAACCGATACGGCGGCTTTCCCTGCTGGCGTGCCGGGCGAATCGAAGCGAGTTCGCCGGTCCGCATGTTCCGACGTCGCATGTTGCCGTTCTGGCTTGTGAAGTACACCAGGTCCGGATCATCGGGATCGACCCGGCACATGAATCCGTCGCCGCCGCCGACCCTGAGCCAGTCCGAATTGATTGGACCGGTGCCGTGCCGGCCCAGGCTGGGGCCGAACCAGGTGCCGTTGTCCTGCAGCCCCCCGGTGACGAAGTACGGTTTCCGGGGCGAGATCGCGACGTGATAGAACTGGCCAATCGCCGTCTGGTTCAGATGGTTCCAGGTCTTGCCACGATCCCACGTGACGTAGGTCCCGCCATCCGAGCCAATCACCATGTGCCGACCGTCACGGGGATCGATCCACAATGCGTGGCCGTCGGCATGGACACCTCGACCAAAATCACCACTGAATGTCACGCCGCCGTCAGATGAATGATATTGGCCGACCCCGAGCACACAGAGGTGGTTCTGGTCACTGGGATCCACCCTGATGACACTGAAGTACATCGGACGCGAGTGCAGGCTGTTGATCCGCTTCCAGTTGCGACCGCCGTCGGTCGACTTATAGACACCACCGTACTCAAAGCCGTTCTCACCCTGCTGGTCCTGGGAGTTGGGCCGCTGGCCTCCGAGTGAGAAGGTATAGGGACGCGTGTTGGAAAGTCCCGGGCGAGTCCCCAGCGTCACGGTCAGCTTCACCGGCTTCCCCTTGCGAATGAGCTCGACGGCCAGCTTCTCACCCGGCTTCTTCGCACGGATCGCGGCGATCAACGCGGCGTAGTTGGCAATCGGCTTCCCGGCTGCCTTGGTGATCACATCGCCGGCCTTCAACCCCGCCTTCTCCGAGGGTCCCGCGGCGGTGATCCGGTCCAACCTCGCTCCCCCCTCGGCGTCGACTCCCTGGATGCCCATGAACACCCGGCTCAGGGGCTGACGCGATCGACCACCGGTTCCCGGTCGGGCGGTCAGCTTCACTTCGACATCTCCTGGCTTTCGGCCCCTGGACCGCCTGGCCGGTTTCACCTTCAGGATGACCGACTCACCCGGTTTCTTCTTCCGCAGCACCTCGAGCAAACCGTTGAAGCCGACGATTTCGGCTCCGTCGGCAGCCGACACCTCGTCACCAACCTGCAGCCCCGCCTTCTCCGCGGGGCTGTCCGGGTAGACCTGTGTCAGCGTCAGCTTCCCGTCATCGGTTTCTGCCACCACTCCCAGGAACGCTGCCATCGGGTCGGGTCCCTTGCCGATGTTCTCGCAGTCCACCAGGGCAAAGACCACGTCGGGGTCCGCCTGGTACCAGTCGAGCCCGATGCGGCCAAGCTTCGACGTGGGAAGACCGGCGGTGATCTTCTTCCACTTCCGACCCCCGTTGGTCGTGCGGTACAGCCCGCTGCCCTGTCCCCACTTGACGATCGGATCGTAACGGCCGTAGCCCTCAGCGATCTTCACCTCGTTGCCCGGCCAACTGTCGAACCCGTCCCGCCGCCGCTGCCAGGCCGCGGCGATCAGCGTGTCGGGATCAGCCGGATGCATCACCATGTCGATGATGCCGGTGTCGGCGTCGACAAACAGCACCTTGTGCCAGGTCACGCCCCCATCGGTTGTCTTGAACACGCCACGTTGTTCGTTCGCGCCGTACAGCCGACCCAGTGCCCCGACATAGACGGTGTCGGCATCGGTCGGATGCACAACGATTCGGCCCACCTGGAATGACTGCCGCAATCCCATGTGCTTCCAGCTCTTGCCGCCATCGGTCGACTTGTAGACGCCGTCACCGTAGGAGACCGAGTTTCGCGGGTTGCTCTCGCCGGTACCCACCCAGACGGTCTTGGGATCCGAGGGAGCCACGGCCACGGCACCGATCGATACCGAGGACTCGCGGTCAAATTGATGCTCGAATGTCGTCCCGTTGTTGACGGTTCGCAGCAGTCCTCCCGAGGCGGTGGCCGACCAGAACATCGACGGGTCGGCCGGGTTGACCGCCAGATCGACAATCCGACCGCCCATGTTGGCCGGGCCGAGCGGACGCCACTCCAGGTGCCTGGACCACGCCTCGGGGAATTCGGCGGGCGGGTCTCCGGCCTTTTCCTGGGCAACCGCACCCGGCGACACCACAAGCCATCCGGCCAGCACCAGCCACAACACCGTCTGCCCGGAATTCGTGATCCACGTTCGTACCAGCGTCATCTCAAGAACCTCGTACCTGGTCTGTTTGCCAATCAGGATTGCTCGATCATCTTCGTCAGGAACGGGCCACCCGGTCAACGCAGCAGGTGCCGTTGACCTGTCGTGCAGTCGGCCCGCAATCGTCATTGGCCGATCAACCGTTCTAACCTGCACAGGAGTCAGCATTCCCGCCAAAGACCCGGCTTGCCCATTCTCACCCCTATGGAATTGGACCGAGGCCGCCCGGCGTTTCTACGATGAAACAGGGGTGGTCGTCCCACTGGAACCGTAGACCACCTCACATGTGGTCCCGCGTCCGGAAATCGGGACCTGGTGGCCAGGGACCGGCCCGGTTGTTCCTCAACACGACCCATATGCGCCGCACGTCCATCCTCCAGGCCATAGGCCCCCTGTTGATCGTCGCCGCGGGTGTCATCGCATTCGCCTGGCTGAGGACCCTGCGCGCTCCCCCCGAGACGAACCCGCCGATCACCAGGCCGCCACCGGTCCGCACCCTCGAGCTGGGCCCGCCTCGTCGGCAATTCGATATCCGTGTCAGCGGCCAGGTCGTTCCAGGCCGCGAGGTGACTCTCTCGGCCGAGATCACCGGCCGTGTCGTGACACGGCCGGCCAACATTCGACCCGGCCGACATGTCACCCGGGGGACGTTGTTGCTGGAACTCGACCCCGAGGACTACGAACTGCAACTCAGGACCGTCGACATTCAGGTCCGTGACATCGATCTTCAACTCGAGCGTCTCACCACCGAAACAGCCGGGATCGACGCCCTGGTCACTCTCGCACAAGAGGACCTGAAGCTGGCAACCAGCGAACTCGAGAGAATCGAGTCCCTGCTCGAAAAGAAGACCGCCACCCCGGCCGAACGCGACCAGGCCAAGCGAGCCGAACTCATCGCTCGCAACGATCTGAGAACACTTGAAAATCAGCGTGACCTGCTTCCGGTCCGTCGTCGGCAATTGCTCTCGCGACATGAAGCTGCGATCACCCGGCAGCAACAGGCCCGCAGGAATCTCCAGCGAACCCGGATCACGTCACCTTTCGACGGGCTGCTGACATTGGTCCAGGCCGAGGCGGGCGACTTCGTCCAACCGGGCGATGTCGTGCTGAAGATCGAAGAGACGGCTGCAGTCGAGATCGAGTGCCACTTGCGGACCGATGATCTCTACTGGCTAAGAGATTCACTGACGACGCCCGACTCGCCCGACGACGACCGTCTCCGGTTCGAAGTGCCCGAGACCACGGCCACGGTGACCTACCGTGAAGCCGACCGGACCCACCGATGGACCGGACGACTGATTCGTTTTGGTGGACAGGGAGTCGATCCGCAAACCCGAACGGTCCCCTGCCGAGTCGTTGTCAACCGGAGACAGGAGGCCCCTGCAAACGACGCGACGACGGTGTTGATGCGAGGAATGTACGTGACCGTCACGTTGCCGGCAGTACCGAAGACCAGCCTGATTGCAATTCCCGCCGAAGCGGTGCAGCCCAACAACCAGGTCTGGTCTGTGACCGACAACCTGCTGGCAATCCACCGGATCGACGTCGTCCGGGTGCTGCCAGACTCCATGCTCGTCCGAGCCGACGGTGGGACGCTCAAGCCCGGTGACCGCGTGGTCGTATCACCCCTGACGATCGCCTACGACGACATGCCAGTCCGTGAGCGGGCGGCGGGTGAACCCCAGACCGGGAGCCGGTCACCATGAGGTCGCTGGTCACCTGGGCGATTCGCAACACGCCCTCGATGAACACGCTGATGGTCGCCGCGTTGGCCGTCGGGATCATCTCGATGTCGATGCTCCATCGCGAGCGATTCCCCGAGCACCGGTCCGACGAGGTCGAGGTGCGAGTGGTCTACCCGGGTGCCAGTCCGACCGAGACCGAGGAAGGAATCTGTCTGAAGGTCGAAGAGGCAATCAGGTCTGTCGTCGGAATCGACAAGCTGACCTCGCAGGCCACCGAGGGGCGTGGCATCGTGATCGCCGAACTCGTGTCCGACATCGACGACCCGCAACGCGTCGTCAACGAGATCCGTGCGGCGGTCGATGGGATCCCCAGTTTTCCCGAGGATGCCGAGCGGCCCGACGTCCGCCTGAAGATCCGCTACCAGTCGGTGATCTCCGTCGGCGTCCTCGCCCCGCCGGAACTCGATCCCGCCAGTGACCCCGTCGTCGAGCGACAGTTCCGCGACCTCGCCGAAACAATCCACGACGAGTTGTTGCAGTTGCCCGAGGTCTCCCACGTCCAGCTCTGGCAGGCCAAGCCCTACCAGATCGATGTTGAGGTCTCCGAAGAGACTCTCCGCGAATACAACCTGACCCACCAGGAAGTCGCCGAGGCCCTCCGGGCGAGCAACCTCGAATTGCCCGCTGGAGAAATCAAGGCGTCACGGAACGAGATCCTGATCCGGACGGCCAATAAGCAGGTGACCGGCGAGCAAATCGCCAGAATTCCCGTGCGGACCAATCCCGCCGGTACGGTGGTGACCGTCGGCGAGATCGCCACCGTCCGGGACGGGTTCGTCGACATCGACACCGTCGCCACGCTCGACAATCGACCGGTGATGTCGATCAAGATCCGCATGACCGCCGACGAGGACATGCTGACCATCCGCGACCAGGTCGTCGACTACGTCGCCAACCGTCCGATGCCACCCGGCTACCACCTGAAAACCTGGGACGATTACAGCAAGCAGGCCCGCGACCGTCTCGAACTGCTCTCCCGCAACGGCATCTACGGGCTGCTGCTGGTCTTCGCCGTGCTGGCACTGTTCCTTGACCCGCGTCTGGCCTTCTGGGTCGCTCTGGGCATTCCCGTCTCGGTCTTTGGCACCTGCGCGGTGATGCTGGCCGCCGGAGCCACGCTGAACATCTACTCGATGTTCGCCTTCGTGATGGCCCTGGGAATTGTCGTTGACGACGCGATCGTGATCGCCGAAAACGTCTATGCGCACCGTCTCCGCGGACGAACTCCTCTCGACGCGGCGATCGACGGCACGATCGAAGTGGCTCCGGCAGTCATCAGCAGCGTGCTGACCAGTGTGATCGCTTTCGTTCCGTTGGCCTACGTCACCGGCGAGATGGGCAAGTGGATCGCGGTGATGCCGCTGGGACTGGTGGCGATGCTGCTGATTTCCCTGGCCCAGGGCCTGTTTGTCCTCCCCTGCCACCTGGCCCGCTCGAAACTGCCCGGGACGGCCGAAGCTGTACCGGGCTTTCAACAGGGTGTGCAACGGGTGATCGGCCGGTTCATCGACCGCGTCTACGAACCGACACTTCGACTGGCTCTCGCCCGGCCTGCCATGATGTTCGCCGGATCGATCGCCGCACTGCTCGTCACCGCCGGACTCTACCTGGGTGGACTCACACCCTTCGTCTTCAACCAGCAACTCGACTGGGGATTCGTCTACACCTACATCGAGTACCCCAAGGGAACACCAACCGCGACGATCGATGCGGCCACGCGGAGACTGGAAGACTCGTTTCGCGAGATCGAGCATGAGGAACTCGAGTCCGACAACTCGCAACGCGGCTCACTGGTGCGGACACGTTTTCGCAGTGTCGGCTACACCAACCAGTTGGACAACATGCGCGGCGAGATCTATGTCGAGTTCGACCAGGGACGGATCTTCGCCGAGAACTCGAGCCGCGAGGTGATCGGCAAGTGGAGAGATCGGGCGGGCGAATTCCCCGGCGCCGAACGAGTCGTTTTCTGGGGAATCAACAATGCTCCTGGCGGCCAGGCCATCGAACTGGCCCTGTTGGGCAGCGACATCGATGAACTCGAATCGGTCGCCGAGCAGATCAAGACGACACTGGCCACCTACGACGGCGTCTACGACATCCGCGACAGCCGTGGACCGGGCAAGTGGGAGCTGCAGTTGAAACTGAAGCCGGCAGCCGAGTCGCTGGGAATCGGTCTCGACGAGTTGGCCCGATCGGTCCGCGGAGCGTTCTACGGCGTCGAGGCGATGAGACTACAGCGGGGACGACACGAAGTGAAACTGATGGTCCGCTACCCCAAACACCAGCGGCGGAGCCTGCACCAACTCGAGGAACTGCACATCCGCACGGCCGACGGCAGCGAGGTGCCGTTGAAGGAACTCGCCGAGGTGACCGTCGAGCGGGGTTATGCCGATATCCTGCGAATCGACCAAAACCGCGCTGTCACGATCACAGCTGATGTCGACGAGGACCAGGCAAATGCCCTGGAAGTGATCGCCGACCTGCAGGGCGAGTTTCTGACCGAACTGCTCGAAACGCATCCGCGGGTCACCGCCCGTTGGGAGGGTCAGCAGGAACAGACTCGCGAGTCGTTCGACAGCCTGCTGGTCGGTCTCCTGCTGGCCCTCGGCGGAATGTTCGCACTGCTGACTCTCGAGTTTCGTTCCTACATGCAGCCGCTGATCATCCTGGCGGTGATCCCCTTCGGTTTCGTCGGAGCCATCGGTGGCCACCTGCTCTTCGACCAACCCCTGACAATCTTCAGCCTCTTCGGAATCGTCACGCTCTCGGGCATCGTCGCCAACGACTCGATCGTGCTGATCGACTTCATCAACCGCCGGCTCGCCAGTGGCGATTCACTGGATGAGGCCCTGTTGACGGCCGGCCGCCGCCGTTTCCGCCCGGTCGTCTTGACCTCCATCACCACCGTCGCCGCACTGCTGCCACTGCTGATGGAACGCAACACCCAGGCCCAGGTCCTGATCCCGATGGCAATCAGCATCTCCTGCGGACTGATCGTCGCAACCGCCTGGATCCTGTACCTCGTCCCGTCGTTGTACCTGGTTTACGCGAGGCTGACCGGGCAGGGCCATGGCGAACCTGCCTCCGAGTAGCCGTCTTCCGCCACGCGTTCAGTCGACCATGGGACCGGATCGGATGGCCCCGGTTAGCGCCGCAGCTTCTGCAGCCGTTTTCCCTGGATCTCGACGACGTAAAGGCTTCCCTGCTTGTCGACGGCCAGCATGTGAGGCAACTGGTACTGACCGGGACCGGTCCCCTGGCTGCCCCAGCGTGAGGTGACCTTGCCCGAGGTCGGGTCGACCTGAAGCACCTGGTTGGCTCGGCCATCAGCGACGAAAATCGCCCCCTTGGAATCTTCGACCAGGCCAAACGGAGCGAACCCGGGCCACGTGGCCAACCACTTGCCGTTGGCATCAAACACCTGCACACGGTCATTCTCGCGGTCGCCTACCACGACCCGGCCCTTGCGATCGACCAGGATCGCGTGCGGCGTGTCGAATTCTCCCTGACCCTTGCCAGGCTTGCCCCACTGGGACAGGTACTTGCCCTTCGAGTCGAACTTCATCACGCGACTGTTGCCGTAGCCATCCGAGATGTAGATCTCGCCCCCGGGACCGAAACCGATGTCGGTCGGCTTGTCGAACTGCCCTGTCCCGGTGCCTGGCTTGTCGGGCTCACCCAGCGTGAGCAAGAGCTTTCCCCTACGACTGAACTTGTAGACCACGTGATGGCCGATGTCGGTCACCCAGACGTTGTCGTCTCGATCAACCCGAAGGCCATGCGCACTCCCGACCAGATCGTCACCCCACGATCGAACGAGTTTTCCACTCTTGGCGAAACAGAGAATCGGCCTGGGCCCGCGATGAAACAGGTAGACCCGCCCCTTGCTGTCGACGTCGACGCCCGAAGCGGCCCCCAGCGGGATGCCCTTGGGGATTTCCAGGAACCCGGCAACCGGCGTCAACCGGGGCCCGGCCGCTGGAGCGACTGAAACGGCCACGGCCGTCACGAGCAACAGGACAAGTCCGAACAACTGCGTGGAACGTTTCATCACGGAAGATCCTCTGTCGGGTGCGAGCGAACAGCCCCATCGTTACCCATCGACAATCCGGGAGGCAACCGAACGGGCAGGTGCCGCGGCAGGAACGCCGGGCTCAGGTCTTGCACGTCAAACCCCCGTCGACGACCAGTTCAGCCCCGGTGATGTAGCGTGCCTCGTCGGAAACGAGGAACAGCGCCGCGTGAGCCACGTCCCAGGCGTCGCCCATCGTCTTCATCGGGACCTGCGCGTGACGCATCTCGAGCATCTTCTCGACATCACCACCGGCATAGGCACCCTTGAGCGGTTCGACGATCATCGGTGTGTTCATCAGGCCCGGCAGAATCGAGTTGGCCCGGATGCCCTTCTCGGCGTACTCGAGCGCAACCGACTGCGTCAGTTGCAGCACTCCACCCTTCGTGGCGCTGTAGGACACGTAGGGAATCCCCAGGTAACGGATCGCGGTGATCGACGAGATGTTGACAATCGCTCCGCTGCCCTGGGCCTCCATCACCGGCAACACGTACTTGCATGTCAGAAACATGCTGGTCAGGTTGACCGAGACCACCCGTTCCCAGCTCTCCAGGCTCGCCTCGACCGGTCCGCCGACTTCGAGGATGCCGACGTTGTTGTGCAGGATGTCGATGCGGCCCCAGGCCTCGACGCACGCCCGGACCACCCCGGCCACCTGCTCGGCGTCCGTCACGTCCACCTGTTCGACCAGGCACTCACCCCCCTCGTCACGGATGATCCCGGCGGTCTCCTCGACCGCCTCCCGGTTGATGTCAATCAAGCAGACCCGTGCCCCCTCGCGAGCAAACAGCACCGAGGTCGCCTTTCCATTGCCCCAGCCCGGTCCCGACGACCCCGCACCGGTCACCAACGCCACCTTTCCCGCCAGTCGTTCACCCATCGCGATCCTGCCTCCGACTTGCCCCGTGATGCGGCCCCAGAATACCGTGGATGCTCATCCTTTGCCGGTCCGCCCCGAACAGACTTGGAAAGACGCCGATGAACGTCGGCCAGTTCCTGACCAAAGCCGCTCGCAACTTCCCGCACAACACGGCAATCGTGCGGGGAGAGCAGAGCTGGACCTATGACGAGTTCAACCGGCGTACCAGCCAGTTGTGTCACGCCCTGACGGCGCAGGGCCTGGAACCCGGTGACAACGTGGCGCTGTTGATGACCAACTGCGGCGAGATGCTCGAGGCGATGTTCGCCTGCTTCCGATCGGGATACGGCGCCGTGCCGATCAACTTCCGGCTGCACCCCAACGAGTTCGCCTACATCATCGATCACAGCCAATCTCGGGTCGTGATCACCTCGCCTGAGTTCAACGAACCGTTGCAGTCGGTCATCGACCTGGTTCCGCGAGTCGAATCCGTCATCACGACCGACGGTGCAAGCGGCGAAGTGCTCGACTACGAATCGCTGTTGGCCGACCAGCCTCACGAGTGTTCCGACGTGGATGTCGATCCCGATGACGTGGCATGGTTGTTCTACACGTCGGGCACAACCGGTCGGCCCAAGGGAGCAATGCTGACCCACCGCAACCTCGTGGCGATGTCGATGGGTTTCTTTACCGACATGTACCCTGACGGTGGCCCCAACCCGGTGACCCTGCATGCCGCCCCGCTGTCTCACGGCAGTGGCCTCTACGCCCTGCCGAATGTCGCCCGGGCCGCCACGCACGTGATCCCCTCGAACACCAGTTTCGATCCGGTGGACATCTTCGAGTGCATCCAGCGACACCGCGTCACCAATATCTTCGTCGCCCCCACCATGCTCAGACGGCTGATCGACCATCCTGAGATCGACCGCTTCGACCTGGGATCACTGGTCTCGGTCATCTACGGTGGGGCCCCGATGCTGGTCGAGGACCTGCTGCGTGCACTCGAACGTCTTGGCCCCTGCCTGGTCCAGCTCTATGGACAGGGTGAGAGCCCGATGACGATCACCTACCTGCCACACCATGACCACGTGCTCGACGGCACACCGCTGGAACACCAGCGTCTCGGCTCAGCCGGCATCGCCCGGACCGATGTCGAGATCGAGATCGTCGACGCCGAGGACCGCCGAGTGGAAGTCGGCCAGACCGGTGAAATCGTCACCCGGTCGGACCTGGTGATGAAGGGGTATTGGCGAGATCCCGAAGCGACGGCCAGAACTCTTCGTGGCGGCTGGCTGCACACCGGCGACGTCGGTTTCCTCGACGAGGCCGGTTACCTCTTCCTGATGGACCGCTCGCACGACATGATTATCAGCGGAGGAGAGAACATCTATCCGCGGGAGATCGAGGAGGTACTGGTGAGACATCCGGCTGTTCGCGAGGTGGCGGTGATCGGGATTCCCGACGAGGAGTGGGGCGAGTCGGTCAAGGCGGTCGTCTCGACCGTCGAGGGCGGCGAGGTGACCGGGCAGGAACTGATCGACTTCTGTCGCGACCACATCGCCAGCTATAAGAAACCTCGCAGCGTCGATTTCGTCGACGAGTTGCCTCGCAACAACTACGGCAAGATCGTCAAGCGTGAGCTGCGTGAGGCCTACTGGCAGGGACGGGAGCGGCGGGTCTAGCCCGACCGAGAACCGCATGGCACGACGACGACAACTCGCTCGAGACGTCTCGGTCGTCGGGGCCGGGATGTCCGGCTTCGGCATGTTCGCTGAGAAGGACTCGAAGGACCTCTTTCTCGAGGCTTTCGCCGACCTGCGTAGATCGGTCGACAGCGAACTCGATCCGACCGACATCGAGGCACTCTACTTCGGCAATTTCACCAACGACTTCTTCGTCCACCAGTCGCACTGGGGTGCCGTTCTCTCGGATGCGCTCGGCCTGGTCCCCAAACCGGCCACGCGGGTCGAGGGCGCATGCGCCTCGAGCGGACTGGCATTTCGCGAGGCCTGCTTTGCCATCGCCAGCGGGTTCTACGACGTCGTGCTCGTCGGTGGTGTCGAGGATATGTCGAAACGATCGACCGCCGAGGTGGCCGAAGGACTCGCGTTGGCGGCGATTCCCTACGAACTGGACGCGGGATTCAACTTCCCCGGGGTCTTTGGCGCGATTGCCTCGGCCTACTTCCAGAAACATGGTGCCACCCGCGAACACCTGATCAACGTCACGATCAAGAGTCACACAAACGCGGCACTCAACCCCCGGGCCCAGTTGGGGAAGTCGGTGCAACAGATGATGGAATCCAAGGCCCGACGCGCCGCCGAACGAGGACACGATCCGCCCGGCTGGACCAACGAACGAGAGTTCCTCCGTGACGAACAGGCCAACCCGGTCGTGGCGTCGCCGCTGCACCTGTTCGACTGCTGCCCGATCAGTGACGGAGCCGCCTGCCTGCTGCTGGTGGCCGGCGAGATTGCAGGACGGTTTACCGACGATCCACTGCAGGTGGCCGGGATCGGACAGGGCAGCGGCCGGGGGCTGCAGGCGGCTGAGGAGTTAACCAGCTTCGAGGCCACCCGGGCGGCGGCACACGAGGCCTACCAGATGGCAGGACTGGAACCGGCCGACATCCAGTTCGCCGAGGTGCACGACTGCTTCTCGATCGCCGAACTGATGCACATCGAGGACCTGGGATTCTTCGGACCCGGTGAAGGACACCTCGCCACCGCCGACGGGATGACCCGGCTTGATGGAAGCATGCCGATCAACACCTCCGGAGGGCTCAAGTGCAAGGGGCACCCCGTCGGAGCCACCGGTGCGGGACAACTGGTCGAGGTCTGGCAACAGCTCAGGCAACAGGCTGGAGACCGGCAGGTGCCTGGCGATGACCTGAGAATCGGGCTGGCACACAACCTGGGTGGCACCGGGGGTACCAGTTCGGTGACGATCCTGAGGCGAGGAGACTGACGTGACCGAGACTCGTGCCTTCACCGACCGATCCTACGCGACGTTCCTCTCCGAAGAGCAACTGATGGGCTCACGTTGCGACGGTTGCGATACGCTGTTCATCCCGCCCCGTGCCCTGTGCCCGGCCTGCCACGGTGACAACCTGAGTTGGGAACAGGCCGGCGGAGGGGGACGGCTGGTGGCGATGACTCGAATGGCAATGGTCTCGCCCGGCCTGGCCGACGAGGGTTACGGCGGCGATCGCCCGTATTGCACCGGCGTCATCGAACTCGACGAAGGCCCCCGCGTGGTCGCACGGCTCGCCGGACGGGAAACCGATGAACACGGACACTTTGAAGTCGGCCAGGCGATGCAGGTCGGCTTTGAACATCTCGACCGCAAGACACCCCGCCTGGTCTTTCGACCCGCCTGATCCACATCGCCGCTACGGTTGGGGCCGGGGCGGGAATAGTGAATAGTAAACCTCCCGGCAACGACCTCGGCCGACAACACACCACGGGGATCGACCAATGATCCGACAAATGAGACTGCTCGACCTCCTCACGCTACTCGTGCCAGCGGCGACCGTTCTGGTGAGTGCCGCGGAAATCGCAGCCGAGCAACCGTCGCCCCTGGTGCGGTTCAGTGCAATGGCCGATTTTCCCTACTCGCCTGCCGAAGACCGCTTGCTCGTACGACAGATCATCTCGCTGCCGACCGCCAACGACTTTGTCATCCACCTGGGTGACATCAAGTCGGGAGAGGCCCCCTGTGACGAGGCTGCCTACATCAAGATCCACCGGATGCTCTCGCGATCCAAGGCACCGGTCTTCATCGTCCCGGGCGACAACGAGTGGAATGACTGCGCCGACCCGGCCAAGGCCTGGAAATTATGGAAGAAACACTTCACCGGCTTCGATCAGCGGTGGAAGCACCGTTTCCCGGTCTTTCGACAGATCGGCCGCAAAGAGAACTTCTCGTTCGTCCATCGGACAGTGTTGTTTGTCGGCCTGAACATCGTCGGTGGCCGGCTGCACGATCCTGAAGAGTGGAAGAAGCGACACGCCAAGAACCTTGACTGGACGCGCCGGAACCTCGAACTCTTCGGACCGAACATCAGCTGCCTGGTCCTCTTCGCCCACGCCGAACCGAACAAGAATCACAGGGACTTCTTCGGGCCCTTCGACAAGGCCGCCGCCAAGTTCGGCAAGCCGGTCCTGGTCCTGCACGGCGACGGACATCGCTGGATTCACGACCGACCGTTCGAAGCACAGAACATCCTGCGGGTACAGGTCGACCAGGGAAGCATCGCTCCACCGCTGCTGGTCACAATCACCGACGACCCCAAGACTCCATTCGTCTTCGATCGCCGCATGTCCGAAGACAAGGCGGCCGCCGCACTGGCCCGGATCGGTGCCAAGCTCAAGCGAGACGACGCGGGACGGATCACCGAGGTGGATCTCGGTGAACAAAAGACCACCGACGCCGACCTGGTGCACCTGGTCGGATTGCGGGCCGTCGAGGAACTGAGCCTGCACCAGACCAGGATCACCGGTGCCGGC
>Ga0310342_100001312_pt1 | contig 15339 bp, 14 predicted proteins | sample S15DNA20500_MG_FD_206155 | JGI IMG/M metagenome (GOLD analysis project Ga0310342, IMG submission 206155) | Marine microbial communities from station ALOHA, North Pacific Subtropical Gyre - S1503-DNA-20-500_MG | ecosystem: Environmental > Aquatic > Marine > Oceanic | place: Pacific Ocean: North... | reverse complement strand
CCAATCCCATCGCTCCCGTGCTTTTCTATCAACCGGAGGTCACTCGCCAGGCCGACGTTGGCCGTGAGCCTCAGGCGCCGGCCGTCCCGGGTCTCTGCGGGGCGGTCCCGCAGCGCGTCGAGGTGCTGGATCGACACCGCGTAGCGCTGCTGTGCTCGCTCGTACTCCCCGACGAGGTGCTCGTCGGGCGAGAAGTGCACGGAGCCCTCGGTGCCGTCGACGATCGCGAGCTCGCCCGGGCGACAGGCTTCGAGCACGCCTGGGATTCCGATCACCGCCGGGATCTCCAGGGTTCGGGCGAAGATGGCGCCGTGGGAGGTCGCGCCGCCGTGTTCGGAGACGATCGCCGCCACGTTCTCCAGGTCGAGGCGCGCGAAGAACCCCGGCAGGATGTTGTCGACCACCACGATGGTGCCGGCCGAGAGCGGCGCCGTGTCCTGGCGGACGCCCAGCAGACGCGCCATGACGCGGCGGCCCACGTCCTCCACGTCCCAGGCGCGCTCACGAAAGTACGGGTCGGCGATGCGGTCGAACTGCTTGCGGTAGACCGCGAGAACGTCGCGCAGGGCTGCCCGCCCGTCGCCGGTCTCGCGCACGGCCTTCTGCAACTTGGACAGAAAGCCCTTGTCCTCGAGGATCTGGATGTGGATGTGGAAGACGGCGGCCAGGTCGGGACCGAACTCCTCGCCCATCTCCTTGCGCGTGTCGTCCAGGTCGCGGCGCGCGTCGCGGAGCGCCTGCATGAGGTCGCTCTCCTCCTCGTCGACACTCGGCCTGGGGGAGTAGTCGATCCGCTCCAGGTCCAGGTGCCCGAGCTTCGCCACCGGTCCGATGGCAATGCCGCGCGCCGTCCCGATACCGCGCAGCTCCACGCTCACGCTCTCTCGCTCGGGCTTCCGGCCGCGCACCGGAACGCCGGAGCGTGCAAGGGTCACGTCATCGACCGCGCGTTGTTCCTCGCTGACCGCGACCGAGTCGATCATCTGGGCGTTGAGCACCACCGGGGTAAGGAGGTGTGCGCAGGTGACCAGGGTGTCCACATCCTCGCGATCGAACGAGCGCTCGTCGATGGTCTGAACGGCGAGCACCCCGAGAGCGACCCCGCGTACCAGGAGGGGCGCCGCCATCAGCGACTCGAACTGCTCCTCGCCGGTCTCGGGGAAGTACTTGTAGCGGGGGTGAGTGCTCGCGTGGTCGATCACGACGGCGCTCTTGCGCTCCGCAGCCAGGCCGACGAGGCCCTCGTCCAGGTTCAGCTCGACGTGGCCGACGGAGTCCGGTTTCAGGCCGACGGTCGCTCGCAACACGAGGCGAGACAGGTCCGGTCGACACAGGTAGAGGGAGCAGACGTCGGCGTCGAGCCGCGTTGCGACCAGACCGACGACGTTGTCTAGCGTCTCGCCCAGGTCGTGCGAGTTCGAGACGAGCGCGGCAACGTCAGCCAGGAGTGTGACACGGTCCGGAATGGGGCGCCTCCGTCAGCGCCCCATGGTACCGAAGAGCGGTGAACCTAGAACTTACGCGAGAACTCGGTCTGGATATCGGGGTACCGGGCCGGAAACACCTGATCCTTGTCCTCGAAGCGCAGGCCCAGCGCGAGCAGGATCTTCCGCTTCGTGTCCATCCGGCAGTTCATGCCCTTCTCGACGCTGTGGATGGTTCGGAGAGCGACCTTGGCCCTCTTGGCAAGCTGCGCCTGGGTCATGAGACGGTTCTCTCTCAATTGCCGGACCCGGTTGCTCTCGTTGAGAAGCCGCGCGCCCCCGTTCCCTTGCGGACCCGTGGAGCCGTTCCCTTGCGGACCCGTGGAACCGTTCCCTTCCATGCCCGTGAAGCCGTTCCCTTCCATGCGTCGCACTCCCAAATCCGGGGACCCGCGGGGCCGTCGTGCGGCCGGGGCTTCCCCGTCACGTTGTAGACACGATGTGCTTCGGTTCAACCCTGGGATTTCTTTAGAGAATCCCTCGCTGCGCCGGGGTAGACCCAACTCGCCGGATACGACATCCTTCGTCGGCGCTCGGGGATACGGGCCCCGTGCTCACATGAGCTGCCAGCCCCCGAAGGTCCGAACTCACGAAATCCGCGCCAAATGCCATCCACGGGCCACGGCAGCGGATCCCTCGGGGCACCAGCTGCGGAAAATCCGGCCGATACAATCGGGGGAAATGAGGGCGCAGCTCCTCGGCCAGGGCGAGCGCAACCGGGGCGGAACCGTTGCAACGATGGCGGATCGGTATCGGGCTGGCGGTCTTCGCCGCAGCAGCCGTCGTAGGCTTTGCCGTGGCGCGTCCGCTGGCCCCGGCGAGCCTGCACCGCGAGATCGAAGCCCGCCTCGCCGACCTGCTCGGTAGCCCGGTCCACATCGCAGACCTGCGGCTCTCGTTGCGCTGGGGTCTTTTGCTCGAGGGCGGGGACATCACGGCATGGCCGTCGGCGGGCGGACCCGCCTTGCACGTGGCTCGCGCAACCGCCGAACTCCGGCCCTTCGCTCACCTGACCGGACAGGGTCGCATCCGAAGGCTGAGCCTCGAAGAACCGGTGCTGCGCGTGACCCAACACCCCGATGGGTCCATCACGCCCGCGCCGGTGGCGGCGTTGTTCGCAGACAGCGACGGCGAGGCGACCAACGCGGAGGAGCCCCCCGCGGATCCGCCGCGAGCCCTCGCCGCCGTGGAGCCGTTCGCACGCAGCTTGCTCACGCGTCTGGTGGTGGCCGACTCCTTCGAGATCGTGGGCGGCCGGATCGAGCTGATCGACCTCGCCGCCGCGTCGCACCGAACCCTTGCCGTGGCTCCCGTGCAGGCGCAGCTCACCCGCTCGCTATTCGGCGAGACGAATCTCGCCCTGCGGGGACGACTCCACGACGCCGGGGGAGATCGGGGCACCTTCGAATGGGAGAGCAGCAAGGGCCCAGAGGCGCCGCTCCGGATCGCCCTTGCGACCACGGGACTCGAACTCGCTGCGGTCCTGCCCTGGGTGCGGCAGCTCCGGCCTCACGCCCACCTGGGCGGACGGCTCAGCGGAACGCTCGCGTTCGAGTCGTCCGAACCCGGTCATGGCCACCTCGAGGTCGACCTGGTCGCTCACGAACTCGAGAGCAAGCCCCCGTCGCGCCGCCGCGGCCCGCTCGAAGCCGATCGGGTGGCGCTGACCGGCGTGCTCGCGATCGACCCGGACGAGGTGCGCGTGGAGGGAGCGCGCTTCTCCTCGGACGACCTGTCGCTCGAGCTGGATGCAACGCTCGAGCGGCCGCTCGGACTCGACTCCCACGCCGAGCTGGCGCTCGCGGTGCGGGACGTCACCGTGGCCGACCTCCGCCACGTGATCGGCTGGCTCCCAGCGGTCCGCCGCGAAGAGGCGGAAGCGCTACTCGCCTCGGTGAGGACGGGCAGGCTTCGCCTGCTCCGCACCGGAGGCACGGCCACGCTGCGCGGCTGGCAGAGCTTCCTCGTCGGCCGCAGCCGCACACCGCCACGCGACTTCGTCATCGACGCGGATCTCGCGGACACGACGGTACACGTGGAAAACGAAGACTACCTCGAGTCGCTGACGGGCCGACTGTGGTGGACGGGAAACCGGGTCGAATTCCGCGACTTCAGCGCGCGCCTCGACGGCCGCCCGCTCCCGCGCCTCGACCTCACGGTGAACGGAGTGTCCCACCTGTTCGCGTCGGATCGCGCAGCGCGCGAAATGTCGGCGGGTGCTCCGCCTCTAGAGGGTCTCCGCACGCTCTGGCTCGCCACCCGCGGCGAATCGCCCGAAACCGGATCGCGCGCGAGCTTCCTCGTCGACATCGACCACCTGCACCACCCCATGTTCTACTGGCCCATTCAAGACGCGACGGCGCACCTGGAAAGCCTGCCGGAAGGCGTGCGCATCTCGATCGAACGTGGCCTCTGGGCCGATGTTCCGGTATCCGGCGAAGTCTACTGGGAGTTCGAGCCGGTCGAGCGCATTCGCGCGCGATTCACGGCCGTGGCGGCGGCGGATGCTCCGAAGCCAGCGGAAACGAACGGCACCTGGGCGCAGGGCCGGTTCCGCATGGGGCCCTTCACGTCCGAGCGCTGGGACCACGAAAGCATGGAAGGCGAATTCGCTGCGCGCGGCAGCACGCTGGAACTCGATGACGTCGAGATCGCGCTGGCTCCTCGCGGCCATGCGAGCGCCAGCGGTCACATCGACGTCGGTCAGCCCGACGTCGTTCCCGTCGGTCTGCGTTTCCAGGTCGAGGACGGCGACCTCTCGGCGCTGGCCACGAGCATGGGCCTGTCCGGCCACCTCACGACAGGAACCGTCACCGCAGACGGCTCGCTGGCGACGAAGCTTCGCGCGGAGCCGTCCTTCGCCGCGGATCTGACGGGACACATCGTGCTCGACGCGCGCGACGGAACCATCGGCCGGGCCGTCCCCGCGGCGCTGGAGATCCCACTGGCCGGAAACTCCGAGAACGAACTCGCCGAGCGGGACGAGATCCGGTACGACGCACTGCAGACCGAGCTGGACTTCGAGGCGGGAATGCTCCGCACCGAAGGGCTCAACCTCGAGGGCCCCGACCTCCGCGCCTTTGCGTCCGGCCGAGTCGACATCGCCCGCGAACCCCACGCGCTCGAGGCGGAGATCGTGGTCTTCCTGTTCCGGCCCATCGACTCGTTGCTCGGCATGATCCCCATCGTGAACGCCCTGCTGCTCGGGCCGAACGACAACCTGGTGGCAGCTCACTACAGGGTCGTGGGACCGTGGGACGACCCCAAGTCAACCCTGCTGCCCATCCGCTCCTTCACCAGCGGGCCGGGCACGGTCGTCTTCGAAACACTGCCCTCCCTGGTGCGCCGCGGAATCGAGTCGCTCGGCATGCTCTTCGAGAACCGGAAGCCCGAGCCGCGGGCGGGGCCGGCCGCCCTTCGGGAACCCTGAGAACGGGCCCGCTCCGCGGTAGAGTAGGCCGATGCCGCGTTCCCGATCCGCCCCGAGCCGACCCGGCCGCGCCCGGGACAAGATCCTCTCCCGACGCGCTGCGGCCACGGCCACCGCCGGCGCGCGGCGCCGCGGCGAGCGTGTGGTCTTCACCAACGGTTGCTTCGACCTCCTGCACCTGGGCCACGTGCGCTCGCTCGAGGAGGCCCGCGGCCTGGGCGACCGGCTGGTCGTCGGTCTCAACTCCGACGCCAGCGCGAGGCGGCTCAAAGGAACGCGGCGACCCCTGGTCCCGGCGCGCCAGCGCGCCGAGATCCTCGCGGGCCTCGCGTGCGTCGACTGGGTGGTGGTGTTCGGCAGCGACACCCCGCTCGCGCTGATTCGCGCGCTGCGCCCGGCGGTGCTGGCAAAGGGCGGCGACTGGGCGCTCGAAGAAATCGTCGGTCGCGCGGACGTCGAGGGCTGGGGCGGGCGTGTCGTACGCCTCCGGGAGGTGCCGGGCATTCGCACCACCCGCCTGCTCGAGAAAGCGCGCAGCCGCCGCGGCTGAAGGACACCGCTCGCCGCGCGGAGCGGTGGCGCCCTCAGGTTTCGGCGAGGAGTTGCTCGACGCGCACCAGATCCTCGGGCGTATTCACGTTCGTGAGCGACCGACCCGCCGGGTCGACACGCGCCACGTCGTCGGGCTCGAGCCATGCCGTCGACACGGCGTCGAGCACTCCGCGCAGGGCGAGGGCGTCTCCCGCGAGCCGCGCGCGCGCCACCGGGAGCACGGCCTCGCGCACGTAGACGGCGCACAGCGGGTGTGCCCGCCCGGCCGTGCGCGGCACCACGGCGTCGGCTTCGGGCCAGGCGACGAGCGCCAGTGCCAGGTCGGGGGTCAGGAGCGGCATGTCTGTGGCGACGACGAGGACGCGGGGAAGCGTCGCCGCCGAGAGCGCGGCCACCAGGCCGCGCAGAGGGCAGACCGGTCCCGGGACGTCCGGCACGCGCCGCCCCGGGGCATCGTCCGGAGCCTCGCCGCCCACGAGCAGTACCTCTTCGAACAACGCGTCGAGAACCCGCGCCACGCGCGTCGCGCCCGGGACGCCGGCTACGGCCAGGCGCGCCTTGTCGCGCCCCATGCGGGTCGAGGCGCCGCCCAACAACACCGCGCCGGAAACGTTTCCGATGCGGCCGCCTCGGCTTTCCGGGTGACCGTCGTCCATCGGCTGCTCAGAAGCCGGGCGCTTGCGCGGCGAGCACGCCCGGATCGACCACCTGCACGCGCACCGTCGCGCCCGCCTCCAGCCGCGACGCCTCGGCGGGAAAGATCAGGATGCCCTGGGCGAGAATCATCGAGCGGAGCACCCCCGAGCTCTGGTTCCCTGTGCTGTGCGCGACGAACTCGTCGCCCTGGCGTTCGAGCCGCACCCGGACGAAGTGCAGCCGTCCGGGATTCTTTTCCAGGTCCTCGCCCAGGCGTGCGCTCACCAGCGGACGGAAGAGCGACGTGAAGCCCGTCATCTTGCGCAGCGCGGGTCGCACGAACTGCTCGAAGGTCATCATGGCCGACACCGGGTTGCCGGGAAGGCCGAAGACGAGGGGGCCGCCCTCCCCCGTTTCGCCGAAGCGGCCGAAGGCGAGCGGGTAGCCCGGCTTCATCTCGACACCCCAGAAGAGCAGGCGACAGCCGAGCTTCTCGAGGGCGCCGCGCACGTAGTCCCGGTCGCCGACGGAGACTCCGGCCGAGCTGACGAGTACGTCGGCGCGCAGGCCCGCCCGCAGGTGGGCCTCGACGTCCTGGGGCGTGTCCCGGGCGATTCCCAGGTAGACGGGCTCGGCCCCGAGCTCGCGACACTGGGCAGCGATCGAGTAGGAATTCGAAGAAACGATGCCACCGGCGGAGACGTCGCCGTCGGGCTCGACCAGTTCGTCGCCCCCGGAGAGCACGGCCACGCGGGGACGCTGCCGCACGGCGACGACGACGCGCCCGAGCGAAGCCAGGAAGCCCAGGTGGGCCGAGCCGAGCACCGCGCCGGCTTCGAGCACACGGTCCCCCGGTTCGACGTCCTCTCCCGCGGCGCGCACGTGCTCGCGCAGCGCCGGCGCGACCCGCACCCGCACCCGGTCGCCTTCCCGATCGACGTCCTCCTGGCGCACCACGCTGTCCGCGCCCGGCGGCAGCGGCGCGCCGGTCAGGATCCGGGCGGCCTCGCCCGCAGCGAGCTGCGCCTCCGGCGTGGCGCCGGCAGCCACCTCGAACGCCACCCGCAGTTCGACGGGACCCTCCGCACAGGCGCCGGCCACCTCGGCGGCGCGCACGGCGTACCCGTCCATGGCCGAGTTGTCGGCCGGAGGGATCCGGCGCCCCGCCACGACGGGCTCCGCCAGGACCCGCCCCAGGGCATCGCGGGCCGCGACGGTCTCGGCCGCTAGCACCGGAGTCTCGGCCAGGACGATCCCCAGGGCTTCGGCGGGCGTGATCCCCTCTCGCATCCGGCGAGCTTACCCACGCGAAAGGGCCGGTGGTAGCGCCGGAAATCCGGCTCGACGCCCACTGGGTCGGGTCGCTACGCTGCCCAATGATTAGGCACTCGAGAGCGCCATGAGCAGAGACCTCACCGGAATCCTAGACGCCGTGCTGGCGGGAATCCTCGTGTTCGACGCCGAGGGGCAGCTCGAGATCTGCAACGCGGCGGCCTGCCGCATGCTCGAGATCTCGGCGGACAGCGCCGAGGGACGCCCGGTCGAATCCCTGCTCGGGCCCGACCACGCCCTGGCGAGCCTGGCCCAGGGATCTCTCACGGGCGGGCATTCGGCAACGGCCAACGAGTGCGCGGTCGAGCGGCGCTTCGACAACGACCTCACCGTCGACGTCTCGGCGTCGCCGCTCTTCAATGCGACGGGCGGTATCGACGGGGCCGTGGTGTTCCTGCGCGACGGAACGCTCCAGCGCGACCTCCAGCGCCGGGTGCTCGAACGCGAACACCTCGCCGCTTTCGAGAGCATCGCGGCCGGGGTGGCCCACGAGGTGAAGAACCCGCTGGGCGGCATCCGCGGTGCGGCGGAAATCCTGGGCGCACGGGCCGCGGACGCCAAGACTTCCGACGCCGCCGAGCTGATCGTGCGCGAGGTCGATCGCATCGCTGCGCTCCTCGACGACCTCATGGTGTTCACCCAGGGCGAAGACGTGCAGATCGCTCCGGTGAACATCCACCGGCTACTCGAAAGCGTGCTCTCCCTGGTGGAGCACGACCCATCGAGTGGAGCAGTACAACTGGAGCGCGAGTTCGACCCGTCGATCCCCGAGGTGCTGATCGACGCCGACCGCATGACGCAGGTCTTTCTCAACCTCGCACGCAACGCGGTCCAGGCCATGGACGGCTCGGGCACGCTCACGATCCGAACCCGCATGCGGCTCGACCGGCGTCTCACGAGTCGTTCGGGGCAGCAGTATCCGACGCTCCGGATCGAGTTCCGCGACACCGGCCCCGGGATTCCCGAGGAGCTGCTCGACAAGCTCGCCACGCCGTTTTTCACCACCCGGGTGGGCGGCACCGGGCTCGGGCTCGCCGCGGCTCGTCACTGGGTGGTGCGCCACGAAGGCGTGCTCCAGATCGAAAGTCCGCCCGGCAGCGGCGCGCGGGTGAGAGTGGAACTCCCGTTGAGGACCCTGTTGTGACCGAGGTGCGCGCGCGCGTACTGGTCGCGGACGACGAACCCTCGATCCGCTTCGTTCTCCGCGAGAGCCTCGAGGAGGAGGGCTGCGAAGTCGTCGACGTCGCCGACGGCGACAGCGCCCTGGCAGAACTCAGCGCCCGTCGCTTCCACGTCGCCTTCCTCGACATCCGCATGCCGGGTCTGACCGGCCTCGAGCTGCTCGATCGGCTGACGACGCTGGGCACGGGTGTAGCCGTGGTGATCATGACGGCGCAAAACACCTTCGAGAACGCCGTCGAGGCCATGAAGCGCGGCGCGCTCGACTACCTGGTCAAGCCGTTCGGCATCGCCGAGGTGAAGGCGCTCGTCACCAAGGCGCTGCGCACCCGCGCTCTCGAGGAGGAGGTCCACGCGCTGCGCCGCGAGATGTCGCGCCAGGTGGCCTCGGGCGAACGCCTGGTGGGGCAGAGCCCGGCACTCCTGGAGATCTTCAAGACAGTGGGACGCGTCGCCCGGCGGGACGTGACCGTGCTCATCACCGGCGAATCGGGAACAGGCAAGGAACTGGTTGCCCGCGCCATCCACGCGGCGAGTCCCCGGGCGGAGCGTCCCCTGGTGGCCGTGAACACCGCAGCGATTCCGCGCGAACTGCTCGAAAGCGAACTCTTCGGCCACGAGCGGGGCGCGTTCACCGGCGCGGTGGAATCGCGCGAGGGGCGCTTCCGCGAAGCCGCCGGCGGCACGCTCTTTCTCGACGAGATCGGGGACATGCCCGAAGATCTCCAAGCCAAGCTCCTACGCGTGCTCCAGGACGGCGAGGTCACGCCCGTCGGCGGGGGGCGGCCCCAGAAGATCGACGTGCGTGTCGTCGCCGCCACCCACCGCGACCTGGACGCAGCGGTCGCCGAGGGACGCTTCCGCGAGGATCTTCTCTACCGGCTGCGCGTGGTCCCGATGCACATCCCGCCGCTGCGGGAGCGCCGCGAAGACATTCCGGTTCTCGCGTATCACTTCGTCGAACGCTATGCGGCGGACCTCACCGCCGGTCCGTGCTTCCTCTCCGATACCGCCGTCGACACTCTCGAGACCCACGACTGGCCGGGCAACGTCCGAGAGCTCGAGAACTGCATCAAGCGAGCGCTGGTGCTGGCAACTGGCGACGTCCTCACGTCGGACGACTTCGCCTTCCTCAGCGAGACGGGGACGCGCAGCGCGGGGCCGAGCCTGGACGGCCTGGTGCGCAGCGAAGTCACGGCGGCGCTCGAGCAGGACGACCCCGGGGTCTACCGGTCGATTCTCGAGCGCGTCGAACGCCCGCTGCTCGAAACCGTGCTGCGACGCACCGATGGCAACCAGATCCGCGCGGCGGCACTGCTTGGGATCAACCGCAATACGCTGCGCAAGAAGATCGTCGAACTCGGGATCGAGCTTCCGGAGCGCGATTGAGTCCGGTTCCGGAAAGGCTCACCGGTCTCCACGTGCTCGCCGACGACGAGCCGCACTGGCAGCGAAATCCGGTCGAGCAGGCGCGGGCCGCCTGCCGTGCCGGCGCCGACGTGATCCAGCTTCGCGCGAAGCACGCGACCGACTCGACGGTCCTCGAATGGTCGCGGGCGATCCGCTCGGAAACCCGGGAGACCGGCGCACTCTTCTTCGTGAACGACCGCTTCGACCTGGCACTGGCCGCCGGGGCGGACGGCGTGCACCTGGGCCAGGAGGACGTCCCCCCCGAAAGGATTCCCGACGCCGTGCGACGGCAGCTGCTCGTCGGACGCTCCACGCACACCGAAGCCCAGGCGCTGACGGCGGGCGCCGAAAACGTGGACTACGTGGCGTTCGGCCCGGTCTTCGACACGGCGAGCAAGGACTCTGCGTGGAGCGCGCGCGGCGTAGAAGCACTCACCTCCGTGGTGCGCCGGGTCGCGCCGCGGCCCGTCGTCGCAATCGGCGGAATCGGCGCTGCCAACGCGGGGCTCGTTTCCGGCGCGGGTGCGGCCGCCGCGGTGATCTCCGCGGTCGCGGGCGCGGCCGACATGGGCGCCGCGACGCGCGACCTGCTGCACGCGCTCGGCCGCGGCCGGGTGCTCCCGTGAACGACGCCGGACTGCGCGTCCTCTCCGCACTCGGATTCGTGGTCATGATCGGCGTGGCGTGGGTGTTTTCGAGCGACCGTGGGCGCTTCCCCTGGCGCGTCGTCCTTTCCGGCGCGGCGCTGCAGCTCGCGCTCGGCGTGCTGCTCCTGAAGACCCCCGTCGGGGGTGCGTTCTTCGAAATGATGAGCGCGGTGGTCGGGGCCTTCCTCTCGTACACGGAGGAAGGCACGCGCTTCGTCTTCGGCGGACTGGTCGACACCGGGTTCTCGATCTTCGTGAACGTGCTCCCGATCATCATCTTCAGCGGCTGCTTCTTCTCCGTGCTCTACCACCTGGGCGTCCTCCAGCGCATCGTCGACGTGCTCTCGGCGGTGCTCACCCGGACCATGCGCATCTCTGGCGCCGAGAGCCTCTGTGCCGCGGCCAATCTTTTCGTGGGAATGACCGAGGCGGCGCTCGTGGTGAAGCCCTACCTGCCGCGCATGACTCGCTCCGAGCTCTTCGCGCTGATGACGCTCGGCATGGCTACCGTGGCCGGTTCGGTGCTGCTCGCGTACGTCGGCATGCTGGGAGGCGGCGACTACGCGGGGCACCTCGCCACCGCCAGCCTGCTCTCCGCACCGGCGGGGCTGCTGATCGCGAAGGTCATGGTGCCCGAGCTCGGAACTCCGGAGACAGCCGAGCGCGGGCGCACCGACGTGGAGCGCACCGCGGTCAACGTGATCGACGCCGCGGCGGCCGGCGCGCTGGCCGGGTTGCGTCTGGCCAGCTACGTGGGCGCGCTGCTCATCGCCTTCGTCGCGATGATCGCCCTGTTGAACGGCCTGCTCGGCGCCCTTGGCGGGCTCGTTGGTCTGCAGCTGACGCTCCAGGGTCTGCTCGGTTTCGTGCTCGCACCGGTCGCCGCGGTGATGGGCGTCCCGTGGCAGGACGCCCGAGAGGTCGGCGCGCTACTCGGCGTGAAGACCGTCCTCAACGAGTTCCTCGCCTACCAACAGCTCTCCGAGCTGATCTCGACGGGCGCGATCTCCGAGCGCGCGGCCGTAATCGCATCCTACGCCCTGTGCGGGTTCGCCAACTTCGGCTCGCTTGCGATCCTGCTGGGCGGCATCGGCGGGCTCGCCCCCGAACGGCGGCCCGAGGTGGCGCAGCTCGGCCTGCGCTGCATCCTGGCCGGCTCGCTCGCCACGTTCATGACGGGCTGCGTGGCGGGACTGCTGCTCTAGAGGACTCCCCGCCCTGCGAGCTCCGCGCGAAGCGCCGCGACGGACTCGAAACGAAGCCCCTGGAACCCGACAGCCCGCGCCGCAGCGACGTTGCGTTCCATGTCGTCGACGAAGAGCGTGGTCGATGCGTCCAGGGCGTGGGTCTCGAGCAGGTGCCGGAAGACGGCCGCGTCCGGCTTCGCCAGGCCCACCTCGCCGGACAACACGATGCCCTCGAAGCAATCCCAGAAATCGAAGCGCGCCCGGGCCCGCGGCCAGGTCTCTGCCGACCAGTTCGAGAGCGCGTAGACCGGGACGCCCGCGGCCGCGAGATCGCGCAGCAACGCCGGCGCACCGTCGACGGGCCCGGTGAGCATCTCGTCCCAGCGCTCCCAGAAGGCGGCGATCATGTCCCGGTGTTCGGGATGCCGGGCCTGGAGCTCTGCGATCGCCGTGGAAAAGGGGCGCCCCGCGTCCTGCGCCTCGTTCCACTCGCCGGTGCAGACGTTGGCTAGAAAGTGCTCCATGGCCGCCTCTTCGCCGGCGAAGAGCTTGCGGTAGAGGTGACGCGGGTCCCAGTCGACGACCACCCCACCGAGATCGAGTACGAGCGTCCGGACGGGGGGCGTGCTCAATGCAGGGGCCCGGCGCAACGGCGCAGGGCCTCGATCCGGTCTCGCAGCATCGCGGATGCTTCGGCGTCGGGGGTGAGTTCGAGCGCTCGTTCGAGGTCTGCCGCGGCGGCCGTAAAGCACGCGAGCCGCTCGTAGACGAGACCGCGGTCGCGGAGTTCCTCGGCCGCCTCGGGCGCGAGCAGCAGGATGCGGTCGCAGCAGGCGAGCGCCCGCACCCAGTCTGCGCTGCGGGCGTAGACCTGCTTGAGGTTGCTGAGCAGGCGCGCCAGGATCTCCTTGGGCGTCACGGCCCGCAGGTGGACTTCCGGCACGAGCGCGGCCTCCGGGCCGAGCACCGTGCGCAGTCGCTCGGCGCAGTCTTCGGCGCTGAGCACCCGGCCGAAGAAGGCGTCGATGACGATCTCCGGGGCCCCCTCGAGTTGGGTCAGAAAGTGCCCCGGGAAACCGATGCCCCGCACCGGGAGGCCGAGGCGCCCGGCCACCTCCATGTAGACGATCGAGAGCGTGATGGGCAGACCCAGACGCCGGTCGAGCACTTCGTTGAGGAAGCTGTTGCGCGGGTCCTGGTAGTGCTCCCGGTTCCCGGTGAAACCGCGCCCGGTGAAGAGGTAGTCGTTCAGTTCGACGATCTGCTCTTCCGGTGAAACCCGGGCCTCGACGAACGGAACCGCGTCGGCGGCCAGCGCGTCGAGCCGCTCGAGGTACGCCGCGACGTCGAGGTCTTCGTACTCCTCGGCGGCCACCCAGAGCGCGGCCTCGGCCAGGTCGATCCGCGCGTCGGGCAGCTGCGCCAGGGCGGCGAAGCGATCCCGGGGGTCCGTCACCGAGCCGGTCCGTCGCCGTCCTTCGACTGCGCTGCCCGCCGCACGAGCGCGCGGCGCCGCGCGTGCAGGCGCGCGCCGTACACCGCGAGCGTACCGAGAACGAGGACGTAGGCCGCAACCACATAACCCATGGCAACCCTTTCGCACCGCTGGAACCCGCCTTCGACCCGCACGGTCGGGGCAAAGCACCTTCCCCGGTAACCCTACCCCCGCACAGCGGTCGACGCACCCGCCGGGCCGCCGGCTGCGAAGCGCGGCGACACGGGCGAAACGCGGCCCGCACGGGCCGCCGGCGACCGGCGGCGGCCGCCCTGCGTGCGTCCGGAGAGCCCACCCACCGGCACGCACCTTGCTGAAGCCAGCGTGCAGATCATCCCATCACTGGAGTCGATCATGTCTTTTCACCGGCCGGTAGGTCGCACGCGTTTCCGCCTTCGCGCCCTCGTCACGCTGTTCGCTTTCGCCGCGGGCTGCGATGTCGGGAGCGGGGGCAACTCCCCTCTTCCCCGAGCCCGGCCTGCCGTGGACGGTGCCGGCCCCGTGGAAATAGCGATTGCCGGTATCGTGGCGAGTGTGGGTATCCCGCTGATTAACTTTGGTTTGGATCGAATAGGCAAGGGCATAGACGCTCTAACGGATGACGGCGGCGATCTAGGCACTGGAGCGCAACTTGGGGACCTTAATGTCGGCGAATGGGTCTCTGGAGACCTGATTGATTTTGGCAGTTGCCCGGTTTGCGGTCCCGGAGACTGGCCTGTTGACTACGGGGCGGCCACCGGGGCGGGGGGCCCCGGCGGCTTGGGCAGCAGCTTCGCGAGCGGCTTCGGCGGCGGTTTCTAGCCCGCAGTGTCTTGCTAGGTTATTCAGGTCACCATGGAGAACCCATGGCAACGAAAACTCATGCACCCCTGGACTCGGGGCTGCTGAACGCACTAGGTATTACGCTCTTCAAACAACTTCCGGATCACCGCTGGGCTTGTTTCTTCCTGTTCGGCGGAAAAAAGGGGCGCATCCTCCCGTCCGAGGAAACCGGTCGGTTCATCGTACGCGTGGCTTTCACTGGCTCGCTCGTTGGATGTATCGCGTCCGGTATTGCGCTGATCGGTGTGGCGCGGCTTGAGATCGTCAACCCTGCGACCGACTTGTTGGTGAGATGCACGGCCGCGTTAGCTCCCCTCGTCGGCTCAGTGGTGCCGACGGGACTCTGGTTGCGCCGACGATACGGGAATCTTCCCACGACCCAAGAGAGGCTGACCAGGAGTGAGTTTCGTTTCCAAATACGCGGTTTCTTCTGGCTTGGACTCGCGCTAGCAACCGTGGTGTTGTTCTCCTCCGGATACATTTACGGCGTGGGTAGGGCCGAAGAGGCACTGTTCGACTTTCCATACGCGAAGCTTTTATTTGCCACCATTCCGGCAACAGCGACGACCTTGGCTGCCATATGTATCTTGTCTCTGGAATTGATTCTCCGCGCCGCGCATCGCGGAGGTTCGACCCAAACCGAGACGACGTGACAGTGGATTCGGTGGAGCGGGCTACAGCGGCGGTTTCTAGCCCGTGGGATCGTGCGATACGTTATTCAGTCCACAGCGGAGAACCACATGGCAACAAGAACCCGGGCACCCCTCGACCAGGGATTTCTCAACGGACTAGGTGGTACGTTCTTCAAACAACTCACGGATGGACGCTGGGCGTGCTTCTTCCTGTTCGGCGGGAAATTCTCACGCTTGGGCCGGAAGAAGGGGCGCATCCTTCCATCGGAGGCGACCGGCCGGCTCTTCCGCCGGGTAGCGAGTGCCAGCATCCTTCTGGGAGGCGTCGCGATGTATGTTGGCTTGGTGCAAGCCGGCCGTTGGGTCGCTGCCAACGATCCCACGATGCACTTTTCGCCGGTCAACTTCTCGTTGATTTTGGCAGCCGGGTTGGCGGCCGGGGCCGTTCCCGTTTCGGCCGCGGCGCTGTGGCTCCGCCGGCGCTCCCGCCATTTCCCAATCGCCGATGAAACCCTTTCGCCGGGCGAGCACCG
>Ga0310342_100001310_pt1 | contig 15356 bp, 14 predicted proteins | sample S15DNA20500_MG_FD_206155 | JGI IMG/M metagenome (GOLD analysis project Ga0310342, IMG submission 206155) | Marine microbial communities from station ALOHA, North Pacific Subtropical Gyre - S1503-DNA-20-500_MG | ecosystem: Environmental > Aquatic > Marine > Oceanic | place: Pacific Ocean: North... | reverse complement strand
CGGATCGGAATGCGTAGCGGCGACTGGAAACTGGTCGGCCGCTCTGACCAGTACCAGCTCTTTGATCTTTCCGGGGATCCTGGTGAGCAGAAAGACCTGGCCGGTATGTTCCCGGAGAAGCTGGCGGAGCTAAAAGCGGAATTCGCGACCTGGCGAAAGACACTTCCCAGGACACTGCGCCAGCAGAAATCGGGTTCACCCCGAACTGCGCCTGCCCCGCGGTCTTCCCAGGGCAGCACCAAGCGGCCGAATGTCCTGCTGGTGATCTGTGATGACCTGAACCGTCACGTGTCGACCTCCGGGTACAAGCATATCCAGACACCAGCCCTGGACCGGCTGGCGGCCACCGGGATGACCTTTGGCAGGGCATATTGCCAGTACCCGGTCTGCGGTCCCTCGCGGGCCTCCTTCCTGACCGGCGTCTATCCCGAGTCGACCGGGATCTTGGACAACAAGTCAGATATCCGCGTCGTAAGGCCCGAGCTCAAGTCGCTGCCCCAGCTCTTCAAGGAAGATGGCTACTGGACCGGTGGGGTGGGCAAGGTCTTTCACGGGAACCTGGACCATGGCGAGGCAGCCTGGAACGAGTACCACAGTTTTCAGAACGAGTGGAACCCGGTTCTCAAGCCGATCCAGGATGCTTTTGAGAAGAAAAATGGTTCCATTGACCTGCCCGAGAACCAGAAGCCATGGCGGGCCGTTTACAAGGAGTTTCGCAAGACTGCAGGGGGGCAGTCGCCGCCCGGCTTTGGTCCCACCACGATGACCGACGCCCAGCACAGGGATGGCAAGAACGTCCGGCAGGTGGCCCGCTGGATTGACGACGAGGCACACGGTGACAGGCCGTTTTTTATTACCTGTGGAATCCACAAGCCACATGTCCCTTTCTGGGCGCCACAGAAATACTTCGACCAGTACCCGCGGGAGAAACTGGTGGTCAATGCCGTGCCGGCAGATGACTGGGCGGACATTCCGCCGCTGGCACTGAACCACCGTTACAAGGCCTTTGGTTTTGAAGCGGCCGTGGAGAACCTGGATCATCGCCGCGAGTACATGCAGGCCTACCATGCCTGTATTTCCTTTGTGGATGCCCAGATCGGCCTGCTCTGGGAGGCGCTGGACCGGAACAGGCTCTGGGATGACACCGTGGTGGTCTTCATGTCGGACCACGGTTACCACCTGGGCGAGCATTTCCAGTGGGGCAAGGTGACACTGTTTGAGGAATGTGCCCGGGTCCCGTTCATGGTGCATGCGCCGGGCCTGACCACGGCCGGCTCCAGGTCCGAGAGCCTGGTGGAACTGGTGGACCTGCTGCCGACGCTCTGTGAGCTTTCCGGCATTTCCATTCCCAGCGCGGTGCAGGGGAGGTCCGTTGTCGGTGTGCTGGAAGATCCGAAAACCTCGATCAAGAAAGTCGCCTACACGGTGGTCACGCGCGGGGAAAAGCTGGGCCTGGCAATCCGCGGGGAACGCTGGCGGTATGGTGTCTGGGCCGAGTCGGGCAGTGAGCTCTATGACCTTCGGCGTGATCCCGGCGAGATCCGGAACCTGGTCGACATGGACCGGGAGCAGCAGGTCGAGCGGATGAAACGTCTGCTGGAAACAACCCGCGGCCTGGCCGTCCCGAAGTGACCGCCGGTCAGTCCTCGTCCCTGCCGAGACTGTACACCAGGTGCTCGATCTCCTTGTAGCAGGTGGTCTTTTCCACCGTCATGCCCACTTTCTCTGCCACGCCCCGGGAGGGGATGTTGATGGGCCGGATGAGCGAGATCAGGCGTCGCTTTCCGAGTTGGTCCAGCGCGTAGTCGCGCGTCGCGATAGCGGCCTCTGTGGCAATTCCCTGCCGCCAGAAGGGCTGGTGGATCATGTAGCCGATCTCGAACTCCTCCACGCCATCGACATTTGGGGAGAGCAGGCCGACCTGCCCGCGCGGCTGGTGGGTCTCGCGGTCAGCGACCAGGAAGAAGCTGTGTCCACAGCGCTGGTAGCCATCCAGGACCCCCTGCACCCAGCGCCGAGCCTGCTCGTGGTCGTAGCAGTGAGGGTAGAACCGCATCACCTCCGGGTCGGCGAGCATGCTGGCGATAAAGTCCAGGTCCTCCATGATCATCCGGCGGAGGATCAGCCGCGGTGTCTCGCAGACAACCTGCTTGCCAGGCATGGTACTTTTCCTGGCCAGAAACTGGCCTAGCTGGACTTTCGTGTGAAGACCCAGTCGTCCTCGCCGGAGAGGGCCATGTTGAAACGGTAGCCCTCGAGGTTAAACGTCTTGATTTCCTCCACATCCTCCAGCTGGTTCTGGATGATAAAGGAGGTCATCAGCCCGCGAGCTTTCTTGGCAAAGAAGGTGACCTGCTTGAAGGTGCCGTTCTTCTGCTCCTTGAAGGTGGGCGTTACGATCCGGCCCTGGAGCATCCCGGGCTGGATCGATTTGAAATACTCCACCGATGCCAGGTTGACCAGTACCGGATCCTTGCTCTTGGCCAGGTCCCTGTTCATCACCTCGGTAATTCTTGTACCCCAGAACTCGTAGAGGTCCTTTCCCCGGGTGTTTTTCAGCTTGGTTCCCATTTCCAGCCGGTAGGGCTGGATCAGGTCCAGCGGCCGCAGGATACCGTACAGGCCCGAGAGGATTCTCAGCGACTTCTGGGCGGTGGTGAAGTCGGCCGCCGAGTAACTGTTGGCATCCAGCCCTTCATAGGCCAGGCCGTGGAAGGTGAGCACTGCCTGTTTTGCGTTGGTGGTTGTGAAGGGGGTGCTCCAGCTGGAAAACCGCTCGTGGTTGAGTGCGGCCAGCTTGTCACTCATGCCCATCAGCGTGGCCAGGCGTTTGGGAGAATAGCTGCGCAGGGATTCAACCAGTTCGCTTGAGTCGTCCAGGAAAATGGGCGTGGTGTGCTTGCGGGTTAACGTCTGCTTGTCAAAGTCAAGCGTCTTGGCCGGGGAGAGGGTGATCAGCATGGCGTTTTTTCTTTGGTAAGGAAGCGAATTGTGATTCTAGCTTGGCTGGGGGGGATAGACTTCATTCAGGCTCGCTGGCGGAGCAGAGACGCCGGCAGGTGGCGGCGGTGGATAGCTATCCTCCAGGCCCAGTATTACGAGTTGGCCCTGGTCCTTCGAGAGCGAGTAAAAGGCAAAAATCCAGAGCCCGTAGCCGGCCAGGGACAAGAGCAACGGGCCGTAATTTAGGATCCGGTAAAGGAGAGAATCAAATATTTCAAAATCAGCCTGTACCAGAATCGCAGCTTGTGCGATCCGGCCCAGCCTGACGAGGAGAAAGAGGATACAGCCAATCATCGCCAGCGTCGCCCCTTTCCGGCCGGATGCTCTTTGCAGCAGCAGGATCAGGAAGGTGATCACGATAATTATTCCTGGAGTGAAATGTAAAATATGATTCAGAACAGGGTTCTCGAAAGGTGTCATGACTGGTCTCCTTCTGCATGCAGATTGAGACCTTGATACTGAAATGCCGATGCGGAGTTGCCGGGCATGCCCGTTGGGATGGGGTTACTGGTGCGCGGCGTGAGCATCGAGAGGATACCCAGCAGGATCATGATGATCGCGGCCGGGAAGAGCAGGAAGTTCATGACCAGTAGTATCCAGCTGTCGTAACCAGAGAAATTCCAGAGAAAGAAATCCAGCAGACCGGTTAATAAGTACAGTCCCCAGCCGATGGTTGTCAGCGTGGCGGCTCTCCCGTGCCGGGACAAGGCCATGAGTCCAAAGATCAGGCCACAGGCACCCATAGCAAGGAAGGGGGCCCGATGAATGAGAAAATCTAGCACGTCCATAGGTCGACTTTAGTCCTTCTCGCTGAGCAGGTAGACCTGCAGGTGGGAGTTGACTGCCATATCCGTGACGGCCAGGATCAGGTTGGCAATGACCTTGAGGATGAAGTAAGTCCAGATAGAGCTAATCAAGCTGACCAGGCCACTAAAGAAGAGCCAGGCCTCTTCTGTATTGATTGCCGCAACAGTACAAACCACCATGGCCAGGATGCCCAGTCCCAGCGTGATCACTGCCAGCACGTTCAGGACCGTCTGGTAGAAAACAAGTGGCGTGTAACGGTCTCCTGCTTTCTGCCGCAGCTGGTTTAGCTTGCTCGCCCCGATAGTACTCATAGTTTCCCCATCTTCGTGCCACTATCCAATGCCTTGTCTCCAGCCACCGGTGATTGATTGTAATCACCATAACGGTGGGATCACAATCTACCGGCACCGATTCAAAGGCCATTGGCTGATCCAGCGACGCCTTTCCTAGCCGACCTTGTAGCCGCTGGCCCGCAGGATCGACTCGTGCACGGCCAGTTCATGCGAGAGTGGGTAATCGGTCTCCTTCTCCTCGCGAAGGATGGCCGCCATGTCCCTAAAAGCGCTGATGAAAATGCCCGGCCCCTTGGGGACGGTCACGTCCTGGTAGCCGGTCTTGTAGTCCCCCCGGGGTTTCTCCAGGGCCAGGCGAAAGCTCTGTCCACCCAGTGGTCGGAGGTCAAAGGTGCCGAATTCCCCACAGACGGTAAACTGTCGCCGGTTAAAGCCCTCGTACTCGACCAGCGTGCTGCGGACCGAGGCGATCGCCTCCGGGTAATCAAAAACCGCCAGCTGGTTGTCCAGCAGCGGATCCTGGTCGGGATGAGTCTTACGGCCATAGGGGGTGGTGCCGGCCGGGGGGCCGAGCACGCGTACCATGGCGTCAATCACGTGGCAGCCGATCTCGAACATCGACCCGCCGGCAAAGCGGGAAAGGCGTTTTCGTGAATCGGCTCCCACCTTCTTGCTCATCACCGCGTGAACTTCAAAGATATCCCCCAGCCACCCCTCGGCGACCGCCTTGTAGCAGAACTGGAAGGCGGTCTGGTAACGATAGATATATCCCATCTGCAGGTGCAGCTTGCGGCTGGCAACCTCGTCGAGCAGTTGCTTGAAGTCCTTGAGGTTCTCCCCGGCCGGCTTGTCCAGGTGAATGTTCATCCCTGCCTGGACGCAGCGGCCGGCGGTGGGGAGCAGGTCCTGGACCTCGGTTTCCACGACCACCGCCTGGAGGCCGGGGGTGTTGAGCAATTGTTCCTCGCTGATCAGCTTGACCCCCTGGTACTCGTCACCGAGTGCCTTGCGGCGCTGGGGGTCATTTTCCACGATCCCGACCAGCTCGTAGTCGTCGGTCACCTGCTTGAGCTGGGAAAAGACGCCCGAGGCATGCGCATGCCCGGTACCGATCTGCCCGATCTTGATCTTCTCCTTCTGGGCGGCATGGCCTGGCCTGGTGGCCAGGGAGAGGGAACTGGTTGCGGCGGCAGCGGCGGCCAGGAAATGGCGACGGTCCAGGGATTTCATCATTGGTGATCTCACCAGGAGAGTTGTGTACTGTACGATTTGTATAACATACTGGAGTTTTCACACGGATTGAATGATCCGACCTGTTTTACCCCGGCGAGACTTCTCCCATGAATGACGACACACTCCGCTTCCTGGATGAACTGGAAGCTGACCTGCCACCGGCCGGTTCGAACGAATCGCTGGTTGCCCCCGGTGAACGGCCCTGTCCGATCTGTGGTGACACGATGGAGGTCACGACAGATTTTGGTATCAACATGGATTATTGCGATGACCATGGGATCTGGCTGGACGCCGGCGAGATGCCACGCATGATCAGCAAGCTCCGGGCTGGCAACCTGGTTGACCGTCGCCGGGCGGTTCGCCGCGCACGGCGGGACGGGAAAATGGCCGGAGCTCTTTTTGGCACCTGGTCACTGATGTTCGAATGACCTGGCAGCTCACGTAAAGCATTTTACCCTGGAATTGGCAGTACCTCTTTCAAAAGGAAAGACAATGAAACTCGGACGACAGATGTCCCGATGGGGGCTGCTGGTGATACTGGTGCTTTCTGTTCCTGATCCACCGGTTACAGGACAGGAACGTTGGCTTCCAGAAGCTGGATATGGATTGATGTTCCATTACGAGGTTTTCAAGAATCACTCTCCCGAATCCTATAACCAGGCGATTGATTCGTTCAATGTTGTCCAGTTTGCTGATGCCGTGAAAAGCACCGGGGCTGGCTACATTATCTTTGCTGTCGGTCAGCACTGGGGAAAATACTGTGCACCCAACAGCGCCTACGAGAAGCTGCTGGGGGTGGAAAACGGTACCTGGACATCCAGGCGCGATCTGATCATGGAGATCGGCAAGGCACTGGCGGCGCGGGACATCAAGCTGATTATCTACATGACGGCCCGGGCACCGATGCGCCACTACAAGATCATCGCGGCGATGGAGGATGCACTGCCAACCATTGACGGCAAGCCGGCCGGCCCCAACGTCAACCCGCTTTCACATCCACGCAAGGTGAAGGGGTTCGTGCGGAGCGAAAACCAGCCGCCGCCTCCAACATTCCTTAAAAACTGGGGGGATGTCTGTGGAGAATGGTCGATGCGTTATGGAGAGCTTGTCTCGGGCTGGTGGTTTGACGGCTACAAGATGGAAATGAAGGACGCCTACGAGGGCCTGAAAAAGGAAAAATACAATATCGATACCTGGGTTGCGGCGGTGCGGTCGGGGAATCCATCCGCGGAACTGGCCTTTAACGCCGGTGCCCATCCCATCCTCTCTCTCTGTACTAACGGGAAATTATGTCCACACCAGACGTTTACGTCGGGCGAGAACCATGACTTTCGGCAGAAAACCAAGAAGGGATTTGGCAAAGCCCTGACGCCAATCAATTTTCCCGCTCCGGAGGGGGTTGTCTGGCATTTGCTCCTACCCGTCAGCAAAGGTTGGGGCAGTGGGGATCAATCCCGCTTTGATTTGAAGACGCTCACGGATCGAATTGGCCAGATTAACGGAGAAGGCGGCGTCGTTACGCTGGATGTACCGATCGCTGCCAACGGGACCATTCCCCCGGAAGTGCTGCGCATACTCCAACAACTGGGCAAGGAAATCAGCAAATGACATCCATGCCGAAAAGAATCTTGTTTGCAGTCCTCGCGTTTTGCAGTTGCCTGCCTGTTTTTGGAGAGCAGAAAAACAGTAACACCAGCGTTGCGGTCGAGGGCCTGCTCATTCCCCGGGATGACGATGGAATGTACGTCCGCAATCCGGATGGCCAGTTCGAGATTGAGTGGACGGAAAAGACCGAGGTTGCCCTGGAGGTGAGCACGCGACTTTTCAAGGGCCTTGAGCAGGACGTGCTGCATTACCAGGTCCATTCATCGCCGCAGGTGATCGATTTCCCCGTTCCCAAGGGGCCGGTCACGGGGATCATCACGCTCCGCGGGAGCAAGCGTGTTGACGACGCGCTAAAGGTGGCCCGGGAGGAAAACTGGATCCCGGAATTCGGACTGGTGCTGCGGTTCGGCGAAAAGCCCGCCGAGCAGCTTCCGACCCGTGACGATCCGCGTTTTGTCGGCCTCTGGGATCCCACCAGCAGACCACGCACGTTGAGTATCCAGGGCATAAAATACGAGGTCTCGCTCAAGAAGGGAGGCCAGACCAGCGCCTTGCTCTTTAACATGCTCAGCCCCAGCGACTGCAAACCCTTTGTGAACCGTGCCCGGGTGATCGGGCACCAGGCTGGCGAGAGGATCATTGCCGACCAGATTCACCTGCACCCCATCGGGGACCAGACTGCCGGCGACGACCCACGCCTGCCACGTTACCTGTTCATCGGTGACTCGATTTCCGGCAATTACAATAACGGCCTCCGCTCGGCACTGGAGGGAACGTTGAATATTCATCATCCGCCGACCAACTGCGGACCCTCCGGGAAGGGGAAGAGTAGCATTGTCCACTGGCTTGGCGCCTACCAGGAGAAGGGTCGTGGCTGGGACGTGATCTCCTTTAACTTTGGGCACTGGGATGCCGGCAGCGACAAGGCCAGCTACCAGGCCAACCTGGAAGCAGTGATCAGGGAGTTGGAGGAAACGAAAGCCAGGCTCGTCTGGGTTACCACCTGTCCTGTTCCTCGTGGTTTTCCATCGGCAGGCGACTTGACCAGCGATGGCAAGGCGCCTCGTCGGACCGCGGGCGTCATGGAAAAATACCTCAACCCCTGGGCTGCCGAGGTGATCGCCCGGCACCCGGCGATCACGGTCTGCGACCAGTGGCAGTACGTCAAGGACAACGAGTCGGATCTCTACAAGGACTGGTGGGCCGGCAAGAACGTCCACTTTGGTGGCACGCAGGCGGAGGCCCTGGGCCGCTTGTTGGCCGGCCATGTGAAGAAAGTGATGGCCGAGAGGAAATAGGCTGCCGCGTCAGTGCCGCGGCTTAGGCAAAGGCAATCGGCTTGCCATGATAGATATGGTAGGGCCGCTCCAGATCGTCCTTCCAGGCCGCCGTCTCCGGTATGCCGAGGGCACTGTAGATGGTCGCCGCCATGTTCTCCGGGCGCTGAGGATCGGATGCCGGATAGCCCCCCTCCTTGTCCGAGGAGCCGACCACGCATCCGCCGGGGACACCACCGCCGGCCATGAATACGGACTGCACCGCGCCCCAGTGGTCCCGGCCTGGCAGCTTGGTATTGATCTTGGGGGTGCGGCCCATCTCGCCGCACATCACGATCAGCGTCTCCTCAAGCAGGCCCCGTTCTGCCAGGTCATCGAGCAGTGCGGAGAGTCCCTGGTCGGTGGGTGGCAGCAGGCAGTCCTTTAATAGTGGGAAGTTGTTATCGTGCGTATCCCAGCTCTCGTTGTTCCCCAGGTTGACCTGTACCAGGTTGATCCCGGCCTCCACCAGTTGCCGGGCCATCAGCAGCGACCAGCCAAAAGCATTCTTGCCGTAACGCTCCTGGGTCTTGTCGTCGACGCTGTGGACATCAAAGGCACTCTGCACCTTCGGTTCGGTCAGCAGCGAGATGGCCGCCTGCCGGTTATTGTCAAAGGACTCGATGGCGGCAGCCTGGTCGAGGCTGACCCGCTGTCGTTCGAGCAGCTGTCGAAGTGCAGAGCGGGATGCCAGCCTGTTCCGGCTGAGTCCCTCGGGCAGGCTCAGGTTCGGAGCCTGGAACTTCAGGTCCTCGTTCTTTTCCCGTCCCCTTACAAAGTGAAACTCGAAATCGGGATAGGCACCGTAGGAATTTGCATTGAAGGGGGATGCCTCGATAAACCAGGGGTCACGACGGTGTCCCATCTGGCCGCCGAACTGGCCCGGGATGATCCGCCCGGTACGGTGGATCAACCGTTCCGGTAGGGCCACGGCGGGTGGCAGGTTGTTGTTACGGGGCGGGAGGGCATCCCCCACGATCGAGGCGATCGACGGCCAGTCTGTCTCCTGGGGCTTGTTAGCGTTGAAAGCGGGGGGCAGGGGGGTCCGGCCGGCGAGCAGGCACATGTGTCCCGCGGAATGCCCGTTATAGGGGGTGCCGAGTGAACGGATCACGCTCCACTTGTCACTTCGCTCTGCCAGCCCTGGCAGGTGCTCGCAGATCTGCAGGCCTGGTGTGCGGGTGGCAACCGGGTTGAACTCACCGCGGATGTCTGCCGGGGCATCCGGCTTGGGGTCGAAGCTGTCGTGCTGGGTCAGGCCGCCGGAGAGGAACACGAAGATCACCGAGCGGGCGGTGCCACTGGCGATCCGCCCAACTGAATCGGCCCCCTGCAGGGCGGAAAGGTGGTTCATTCCCATACCCAGGATCCCGGCAGAACCTGCCTGGATCATCGTCCGTCGCGTGAATTTCTGGTGACGAGGAATCACGGTTTATTCCCGGGTTGTTATTGGCGTCGTGCTACTTAACCTACTTGTCTGTATCGGCAATCTCAACAGCAATTCATTGGTGGCTGCTTGGAATCCACGCATGGGGCTATTTTCTTGCCCTACTGGTGGGTGGTGTGGCTACTGTCCGGGGAACGGCCCGGATTAACTCTTGTTCTAGCTTCGCCGCCTCCCCCGCCGCAAGTTGCTCGCGAAGAATACGAGCTTATCGACAGGGGAGACGAGGAGGTTGGAGCAGGTTCCTCTTCCAGGAAAGAGAGCTCGAGTCTCATCGTGCTGGGCTATATTGCCGGCTTTTTATCCCTTTTTGTCGTGCCGGCATTGTTGGGATTGGTTGGCGTAGTCTGCGGCATGATCAACTTTTCCCAGGAAGAGCATGTTCACGGCGCAGCACAGATCGCCATTGCGATTGTCTGCACGATCCTGGGCCTGGTGGTCATTGCGTAGCATCCCTGCCCGTGCCTGCGAGGTTCACTCGCTAGAATGAAATGATTCCTCGGTAGTAGAGGTAGCCAACGACAGCCGCAGCGGCTCCCGCGGCCAGCCAGAGCAGGCTGGAAACCCTGGATGTCGCTTCCTCCTCCTCTTCGACTTCCTCGGCTACTTCGGCTACTTCGACCTGCGGGGTCGCTTCCGGTTCGACGGATTCTTCTTCGGCGGGTGATTCAGCAACAGCCACCTCGTCGGTGGTGGATTCCTCTTCCGCACCGTCTCCCTTTTCCTGATCGAAGATCTGGCGTGCCGCCTCGGCGGAAATGCCATACTCGTGTCGCAGGTTCTCCAGCAGGATCTGCTCGTCAATCGATATCATGCCGTCCTGGAGGGCAAGCCGGATCGTTCGTCGCAGGTTCTCCTCGGGACTCAGGTCCTCACCACCGAAGATATCTTCGGAGCTCACAACATGGACACCGGCATCGTCCTGCTCCTCCAGATCCGCCTCTTGCGGCGGTTCCTTGAGGGAAACACTTGGATCGATATAGAATTTCTCCCCGCACTTGCAGGTTCCGCTTCGACCGATCCAGGCGAGCTTGACTTCCAGTTGAAGACCGCAGGCTGGGCATTGTGTCAGTAGTTTTTCGTCCATTTTTACTTCCTTCAGGTTCCCGTGATGGAGGGATGATGGTATGGAAAGTGACGCGAGCTACTCACTCTTTCAGGTAGTTTAACGGGCTACATTCTTTCGGGCCAACGACAAAGGCTCTGATTCAGGGGCTCCCCCTTTTCCTTGTCAGGTTTCTACCCCTTTTTGTTTTACGGACTCGAACCGGATGAGTTTGTCACCGAGCTGTATTTCCATGCCAGGTTCGAGGGGAACCATTTCCCGCGGCGCGATCGGCAAACCATTGACCTGCACCGCCCCATGGTTTTGCAGATTCTCGAGCCAGAAGGTATTACTCAGGTAGACGATCCGTGCGTGCCGTGGCTTGAGCGTGTGGTCGTAGATCGTCACGGCGCTCTCGGTTCGAGAACTTCCGACATAAACGTGACGGTAGACAAGCACGTATTCTTCTTCGCTGAGGTTGGACGTCCGTCGCAGGCGGGCGGCATTGATCTCACAGTTCCGTGCCAGTTTTCCAGCCCGGTCAAAACGCTGTCCGGAATCGTCGGCGAACAGATCATCCTTGCGCAGCAGGTCCCGCTGGGCGTGTGGATTCCGTTCGGGCCCGAAAAGCTGCAGTTCGAATTCGAAACGGTTTGCCAGGAAATCGGTGCCGAAGCAGAGCGGGAGTTCATCGTCGACATCGTCGGTTGTCAGTGGGTGAGTTTCTTCCACGACATGGAGACCGAGCGCAATTCCCTTTGTCGATTTATCATGAATCAATAGTCCCTGGCCATTGATTTCCAAGACCATGTGGTTTCGGGAGATGTCCCGTGAGAGGTCATCATTGGTTTCATTCCGTGGCAGGAAACGGACCACCACATCGTTCTGGGTGTTCCGGCCAAAGAGCGTGACCCGCTTGGCGACGAGGATGATCTGCCGATCTTCCTCGTCGTCGACAAGCATCGCCTTTTCCAGATGCGGCCGTTTTTTGAATTGTGGAGAAACATGAAGGCTTCTCGACTCGATGTTCCGGTTGACCTTGAGCTCATACTTGAACGTGACCGCTTTCTCGGGAGCAGGAGCGGATTCCTTATGCGATGGCGATTTCTCGGTCGAGGTGATCACCGCTCCACCTCCCGCCTTGAGCTTGACCTTGCTGTACTGGGTCAGGTCAAAGCCCTCCAGGTCGATCACGGACTGTCCATCTCCATCGATTTCCAGGACCGGTTCCTGGCCCGGGACGTTACTCTTGATGTTGAGACGAATATCACAATGGTAAAAGCGAGGAATCACTGCACTGGGGGAGTCCGGGAACCAGAGGTCAAGGCGGATAGTATAGAGTCCGGGCCGGCAGTCTTCTTCATTGGTTGTCAGTGTGAAGGGAAGGAAGAACTCGAAGAGCCCTTCCTCCTTGGACTGCGGGAAGATATCCGCTGGATCATGGTCCAGGTAGCGGTCAATATCTGCGGAGATCCGCGGTGTGGCATCGAAACCGGGACAGAGGATCTGGAAACAGGGATTGGCTCGATCTCCCATCCGTGGGTGGTTGCCCCAGTCGACAAGCAGTTCAGGGCCGATCAGAACCAGGGCGATCAGCCGGATGTCATCCTCGGAAATCCCACCGTCCTGGTCTTCGCCGAGATCCTTGCATGCATTTTGCACCAGGGATTGCACCGCGGGGAACTCTTCCGTTCCATCCAGGTGGGGCTTGATAGCCGCGATGATATTCTCTCGGATGGTCGGGTCGATGATAATCTCTCGAGTGATCGACATGGAGATGTCCCGGTTTCATGCATTCCAGGGACGCGGATTGGTTATGAGTAACTGTCAGGCTACCGGGGGTGGTGGAGGGGGAGGTTCTGGTGGCGGGGGGGAACTGGCGAACAGCTCGGAAAGTTCCGAAACATGTGAAGCCGGTTGCCAGCCGTCGAAACCACTTTTCCAGACCGTTGTCACCGATGTCAGGAGCCCCTCGTTGACCTGGGTTTGTAACTCCGTGAAGGAGTACGGCCCATGCTTTTTCCCATCCACCGACACATGCCAGTCCTTGGCAGCAGCGGTAGGAGGTGGAGGGGCGGCTGCGGCCGTCGCGGTGGGGGCGTCCTTTCCGACCACGGCATTCAGGACGGTTTGCTGGGTTGTCATGGCATCCTTGAGGGCTGCCGTGATCGCGTCCTGCTTTTCCTTCTCCTGCGCCAGGAATCGCTCGTTCATTGCCTGCCGTTCATCCGTCAGGGCATCGTTGTTCTTTACCCCAGCCAGGATTTCAGCATTTTCTGTACCTGCCGTGGCCAGGAGTTCCTCGGTACTCATGCCTTTCATGGCATTGATACGTTCGATGTTACGCTGGGACGCTTTGTCTTCCCGGAGCGTTTCTACTTCCGCCAACAGGCGTAGTTCACGTTCCTTGTTGTCAAGCTTCATTTGCTTGATGCGAGCCAACTTGTCCAGTTGCGACTCCGTCCCCAGCCGGTCTAACTCAATTTCCTGCTCTTTGGCGTACCGTTCACGATTCAATTCGGATTCGGCCCGCCTCGTCTTGAGATCATCTTCGAACACATCAATCTTGTTGTTCCGTTCTGCCGTGGCGAGGGCCATTTCTCCCTGCAGATCGGCCACCCGTTTCTCGTTGAGCAAACTCTCCCACTGGAGATCCTGGTCTTGGCCAAGCTTTTCCTTGAGGAGCGCATACTCCCTGGTTTGGGCATCGGTCTGTTCCGAGTGCTTGTCACTCGCTATCTGTCGTTCCTGTTCGGCCTTGGAGGCCCAGTCCCGGTTCCATTTCGTATCGATCTTATTTGCCAGTTCGATATCGTGGTCGAGCCCCTGCATATTCTTCGCATGGTCAATCGCCCGCCCCAGTTCATCGACTTCCTGTTCCCGGTTCATGGTTAAAAGCGTCAACAGGTGATCCCGGGCTTCCTCACGGTTTTCCTTCCGCTGCTCATATTCTGCCAGCAGCACGTCTTTTTCTTCCTGCCGTATCAGCTTGTCCTTGTCGACCTCCTCCATCAGCTTGGCCAGGTCCTCCTTGGTGTTGACCGCATTCATCTTGTCCGACAGCATCGTCTCGCGGAGGTTGTTCCGGACCTCGATACGCCGGGCCATGGCCTCGACCTTCTTTTCTGCCTGGCCGGTACTCTGGTCGTAATATTCCGTGTCCACGTTCTTGGCGAGGATTCTCAGCTCGTTTTGCCGCTCGTGCTGCTTGATCTTCCGCAGCTCGTTTTCCGAGTAGACCTCGTCGAGGCGCCCCTGCTGCTGCACCCCTTCTCTCTTCAACCAGACCTCGGCCTCTTTCTGCTGGTGCTCGTTGTATTTTTCGTGGTAGATGGTGACCAGCTGGACGTTGATGAAGTTGATTCCATATCGCAACAGGCGGAGCTTGAGTTGCTCGCTGATTCCATCGGTAATTGTCTGGCTGGCAGCGGCACCGGACAGTTCCTCGATCGAATGGCTCCGCACGGCTTCCCAGACTGCCTGGGAGAGAAGAGGCTCGACAAAGCCTTTCATGGTCTCCATGGAGATTGCCGGATAGGCGCCCATCATGTTGTTGAAGAAATCCTCGACGTCGTCGATCTTCACCGTCATCCGGGTTGTCACGTCGACCAGCAGGTTTTCGGCCGTGCGAACCTGTGGAACGACGATTTCCAGGATCTGGTCTTCCAGGCGGGTCAGGACGATGGTGGCCTGCTTCCGCTTCCAGCCCTTCAACTTCTCGATGAAGGACTGCATCGTGTGTTCGCCGGGAGGTATTTCACCCTGGTACTGGCCATCATCGATCACCAGGGCCCGGGTACCAGCTTCCACAACAACGCTGTCCTTGAAAAAACCAGGTGCATCGGGGAGATCGATACGAACGGCGAAATCCTCGGGCTTTACCTGCCAGCGATGATGTTTGATTTCGGCCATGACTTCTACTCCGGGGAAAAGATCTTTACCAGGGAATCCACCGTTAAAGTGCGAAAATCGGCGTCTCTTATTTAGCCTATCTGTTCATTACTGGTGGTACAAGCAGTTCTTTAATACTGGCTATTCGTCGGTAGTCGGCGAATATTAAGTATTTCATTTTGATCAAGGTGGGATGACATGGGAACGTGAACGCCAGGGGTTGGGCCTAGGAAAAGTCCTTAAGGAATTCTCGCATGTCATCCTCGCCCTCGTGTTCTTGCTCCGTTGCATCTGGAGTCGATGAAACCTGCTCGGACTCTGCGGGTGCCAGATCCTCCATGGAGGCGGTCTCTGCCACTTTCATGTCTGCGAAATCACTCAGATCCACGGAATCCTCTTCATCCTCCTGGTTCGGTTCGGCTTCTTCTACCACTTCCATGTCTGCGAAATGGCTCAGGTCCACGGCATCCTCTTCATCCACCTGGTTCGGTTCGGCTTCTTCTGCCACTTTCATGTCTGCGAAATGGCTCAGGTCCACGGCATCCTCTTCATCCACCTGGTTCGGTTCGGCTTCTTCTGCCACTTCCATGTCCGCGAAATCACTCAGGTCCACGGAATCCTCTTCATCCTCCTGGTTCTGCCCGGCTTCTTCTGTCACTTCCATGTCCGCGAAATCATCCAGGTCCACGGAATCCTCTTCGCTCTCCTGGCTCGGTTCG
>Ga0310342_100001306_pt1 | contig 15366 bp, 11 predicted proteins | sample S15DNA20500_MG_FD_206155 | JGI IMG/M metagenome (GOLD analysis project Ga0310342, IMG submission 206155) | Marine microbial communities from station ALOHA, North Pacific Subtropical Gyre - S1503-DNA-20-500_MG | ecosystem: Environmental > Aquatic > Marine > Oceanic | place: Pacific Ocean: North... | reverse complement strand
GGTCCCGAGAAAATCCTATCTTCTCAGGCCGTTCCACGAAGGCTTTTTGGGGGTGCCGCACTTTTATACCGCCCTTTCTACCGCCGCACTTTTCGACCGGCGTTTACAGGCCTTGGGAAGGGGAAAGAAGATGGGGATCCCCTGAAGGAGGACTGCGGCTACCTTGAGAAGTTCGCCGCAGTCCACGAACTTTGGCATAGACTTCTAAATGACATAAGGTTAGATTTGTGTGGAGACTGAAACCCCATGACCCGAACCCGCACACTACACGAATCCGTCACCTCCGACCTGCGCGAGAAGCTTGGGCCTCCACGAGAGCGGGAAGTCATAGAGACCACGCAACGCACCTACATCGCGCCGTTCCTCTACGACAATGTGGAGGTAGGCGATTTCCTGGAGATCGATCCGGACAAGGGGATCGAATTGAAGGCGCTGGACGGGTATATCTCCGTGGAGGAGGAGTTGCCGATCGTCTCGGTGACCGTCACCGGCAGCGGGTGTGTGCCCAAGGGATTCAACATTTGCGAGTGGTGGGACGAGGACGAAGACATCACGAAGATGAAGGAAGGGATCGTCAAGCGGCAGCGCATCGACGAACTGAACGGGATCCATCCCAGCATCGGCCACCAGATGATGATGTACGCGTTTCCCGGCCTGACCTTCCGCACCATCACCGGCGGCTCTTGCAACAACGCATCTGAGGCCATGCGCATGCACACGTTTGACTATTACGGAGACTATTTCTTCGGGCTCTGGGAGAATACGCCCACCTTCCGCGTCGGCCCGCCCTATCCGAACAAGATTTCCATCCGCGCCGGCGCTCTCTGTCCGGAGGATCGGGGAGAGAGAATGCGGTATCCGGGTGATTATGCGATTCGCGTGATCGAAGTTTCTGTGAAATCGAATAACGGATGACGGAATGCCCCATGAAAACAACTCTCGTCAACATCACCCTTGAATGGCTCAACGTTCCGGCGGCGGGCCGGTTTGAATTTTCACATGCTGAGGTCGTCGGTGGAACCTTGATCATCGGGTGGGGCGACCTATCGCTCGAGACCTATGAGCTAAAGATGTCGAGCGCAGGCGGACTCTGCCGCATGTGCTTCGCCCTCCGGGCGGAAGGAGGCGAGGACGACATTCAGGCCGAAGCCCGGTTCACAGATACAGATCGCCCCTTCGAGTTTTCCGTCGCGGAGGTTCTCCGCCAGGACCGGGAGGAACTCCGGCTCGAGGAACCGGGCGTAAAGGTTGTCGCGGAAATCGATTATTTCGCCATGTTGTAAACCCAGCAGAAAGGAACATGGAAATGGCACTACCCCTCTTCGAAAAATTCACCGACGAACAGCGCAAGCAGTTCGGACCGCAGCAGACGCGCGAGGAGTTCAGTACCCGGCGGCACGCCTACCACTCGCCCTTCATGTACGACAATCTTGATATCGGGAACTTCTACGAGATCGATCCCACCAAGGGTGTCGAGCTGAAATCGATGGATGGATTCATCACGATTGAGGAGGACGCACCGATCTCCGGAGTCACCGTGGTGGGTAGCGGTTGCGTTCCGCACGGCTTCAACATCGTCGAGTGGTGGGACGAAGGAGAAACCATCGATAACATGAAGAACCAGCTCGTCAAACGGCAGCGGATCGACAACCTCAACGGGACTCATCCGAGCATTTATTCCCAGTTGATGATGCGGACGTTTCCCGGCCTGACGTTCAAGCACGTGACCAACGGGGACATCGAGAATGCGGCAGATGCCCTCAAGAAACTGAGTGATGGTTACTACGGCGGGTACTACATGGGCTTCTACGAAAACACAGCCACCTTCCGAATCGGCCCTCCCTACCCGAAAAAAGTCACCGTCCGCGCCGGCACAAAACTCATGGAAGACGCAGGCACCAGCATCGAGCGATATCCGGGAGATTATGCGGTGCGGTTGGTGGAGACGACGGTTATTGCCTAGAGTTGGGTTGTCGGGCCGATTTTGTCGAATGACAGAAATGTAAAGTTTCCTCGCTCCAACGCCAACGACCAACCGATGACCACCTGGCTTCGCGACCCCGACAACCCCATCATCCGCCCGGAGTCGGGCAGCTGGAAAAACGACCGCTGCACGAGTTCGACGGCTACGTTCAAGGACGGGACCTGTTACTTCTACCATGACGGGGGACTCGGCTCGTGGTGGAACGGCGTGCCGGGATTCAACTGGGTCGGCCTCCTCACTTGTCCCGAGGATCGGTTCGACGGAAAGACGTTCACCTCTTTTAAATGCAACCCAATCCTGACCCACGGGCGCTTCTGCGACATCGACCGACTTGGGATGATTTCGCCCCGGGTGGTCCTCGTCGACGGGCGATTCTTTCTCTATTACTGCACGGTGACCTATGACCGGTTTGTTCCCGGCACCCAGCCGCGCTGGATCAAGAACATCGGCCTAGCGATCTCCGATGACGGGATCAGTTTCGAAAAGTGCACGGACCCGGTTTTGAACATCGATTCGGAAGCCAGCGCGGGGGTGCCGAACGTGATCCATCACGACGGTCGGTGGCACATGCTCTACACCTTAGGTCCGAGCGACCGCAGCGAGGGTGTTTCCATTCATCTGACAGTGTCGGACGATCCGCGGCGTTTTCACGGCCCCACCGAGCGCGTGTTTGGCACGGAGGATCCCGATGCATGGGACGGGAATTCCATCGTCACGCCCGCCGTCTGCTTCGATGAGGCGTCCGGCTGGTACTACATGCTCTACGGCGGCTGCAGCCGGCACTGGGACTATCCGGCGTTTTACGGGCTGGCCCGGTCGCGCGATCTACGCGCGTGGGAGCGACATCCCGCCAATCCGGTGATCGATCGCGGCGGCCCGGACGACTGGGACGGCGGTGCCATGTGGATCACGGAATTCATCAAGCACGAAGGCCGTTATTACGCCTGGTACGAGGGCCGTTCCGCAGGAAGAGACCGTTCCGAAGAGTACAGCCCCGGCGCGGTCAAGCAGATCGGCCTGCTCATCCTCGACGGCGATCCGTGGAAAGCAAGCGACAACGGGAGCCGACTATAGACGGGCGGACCTGGTCCCTGCTGCGAAGAGGTCAAGCTTGTGCCGGCGAGCCGGTACCGGCATAGTCTCTCGGGATAAGGTGCTCTTTCAGAACTGGCCTCAGGAGGCGCGTATTCATGCTGTCGCAGGAAGGGTTTACACATTGACCACGAAACCATCCGCAACCTGGAACATCCTCAATCGGTGCACTGCCGCGGCCATCCTTTTCCTGGCTGCCGCCGGCGGCGCGGCGGAAGGCGGTGCTGCCTGGCGGGACGTTTCACGGCGCGCGGTGCTCACAAACGAGGTTCTGGAGGCACGATTCTGTTCCGGAATAATCTACCAGCTAAAGGAGCGCGAAGAAGGGAAGCTGCTCCTATCGGTCGAGCCGGAGGCCTTGCCCGCCGAGATCCCATTGTTTGGCGGCCGAAGGATCGACCTCGACAATTGCGAGGTGTTCCAGGAGCTCTCTCCCGGCGCGGTCAACACGGAGATCCGTTGTCCTGACCGGACGGTGTGGGAATTGCACTGGGAGATTCTGCCCGGTCGGGGCGACCTCGTTCTGCGGAGCGCCGCCCGAACGGAACAGCCGGTGGGAATGATGCAAATTCCTCTCCTAGGTTGCGATATCGCCGGCTGCAGCCTGGTGACGGTGGACGGCATGGGCGTTTCCCAGGCGGTTCGCGCACCATGGGAAGGCGGCGTGGATGGACTTGAGAATGCGCACATCAGTTTCAATCCGCGAGTGGTTCAACCGCTGGTTGCATTGTTCCAGGAGGAAGACGCCGGCTGGTTTCTATCCGGGCGCGACCCGCTGATCGGCCCGTCCGCCGTGCTCACGTTCGGGGACGGAAACACGGCCGGCGTGGTGATGCATCGCGCCTTTCCCCATGGGACGCGTGCACCGGGGATGTTTGAGATCCGCCTGCGCACCTACCGGGGGGCCTGGCAGGACGCCGTCGACCCGTACGTGGACTGGCTCGAGCACGACGTCGGTTTTGTACCCATTGACCGGAAGCCGACGGGATGGATCAAGAACATCCGCAGCCAGGCCTACGTCAACGTGGGCGATTTCGAGGCGCTGGAGGCGCTAGCCCGCCGGCTGGATCCCGCCAAGACCATCGTGGGGCGCATGGGATCCTACCGCCACCACGCCTTCGACCACGGGTTTCCGGATTACCGGCCCACCCCGGAAGCCGCGAAGTGGTTCAGGCGCGCGCGCGAACTGGGCTTCCACGTGGGCGCCCACGTGAACACCACCGGCGTAGACATCTCGAACCCGGACATGGTCAGGCGCTTCCGGCACGGATTCATGGAGTTCGTGAAGGACGCTGACGGCAACGTGACCTCCACGGAACCTGGCGATCTACACAGCGGGCGGGTCAAGGTGAATATCGGGGACGGGGAGCGCACCTACTGGGGGGTTGCCCCGACGTTTGCCTACTCAACCGCCGCCAACCCGGACTGGCGCGGGTTCCTCGTCAAGCAGCTCCGTCCCATGGTCGAAGCGGGCGTGGACATGATCTACCTGGACGAGTCGATGGCGGCCACCGGCAAGTTCATGATGGACGGCGCCACCGCCATCGAGGGGGTCATGGCCCTGGAAAGGGCGATCCTCGATGCCTACCCGCAGGTGGTCATCGAGACCGAGCAGATCAGCCCCATGAATGCCCGCTGGTCGAGTTTCTGTCTCACCACTCTCGACCTCGGTCACCACCTTGGCGGATACATCTACAGCCGCTTCGTCAAATTTCTTCCCGAGGGGTATTTCTACTCGCCTGAAGAGGAGAGATGGATCGATCCCTTCCAGTCCTTCGGGTTCATGCTCCCGGGTGCGGACAAGGAACCTGGCTGGCTCGATATTGCAGAGGCATTCCAGACCTACGACCTGGAGGCTGACTCGCGCCTGCCACGGAACCCTTTCCAGCTCTCAGGCTTCCGCGGGCCGGATGGCGTCACTGCCTACTATGAGAAGCACTCCGGCAGGCGAGGCCTGGTGGTTTATACGTCCGGCGAGGCGCCGAAGTGGGTCGGCGCCCGGGTGAGCGGCGTCAGAACCTGGCCCGGGCCAGGAGGAATCCGGGATTGGTTCATGTACAACGGGAAGACGGTGCTGGGACTGCATCCTACCCGCACCTACGTGTTCGACAAAACCGTACGGTACCCGCAGGATGCGTTTCACATTGCCGGGGTTCCGGATGACTTCCTCATTCACACAAAGTCGGTAGACCTTTACGGAGGCCTGGACCTGGTCGAGGACGGCTCGTATTACAAGGTGGCGTTCACCGGAAACGGCGAAATCACGGTACACGTGCCCGGTGATTTCCTGGTTTTCTTGAATGGAACTGAAGTGCCCATCGACCGGGAGACCGGGATCTGTCGCGCCCGGGTAGCGGCGACGGAGGACGATCCCGGCTCGCTGCTGGCCTTCCGCAAGTTGGATATGGAACTTGCCGGAAAGTGGATCGACCTGCCCTGGCAGGTATGCCCCAAGCGCGATCCGGGGTTTCTTCTGGAGGAAGGCGACGGGTTCTTCAATCACATCGGCCGGGTGGGCGCCATTGTGGGCCGCTTCCCGGGCGCGGCGAGTATCCGGATCAAGGGATCGTGGCAACTCCATGACCGGAGCAAAGGCCGCGGAGATGCAGTGGTGAGGATCAACGGCACCGAAGTGTTCCGGCAGTCCCCCGGCGAGAAACCATACCCTGCCCATACGTTCGATGTGGATATCACCGCCTTCGCGCGAAAACACGCCCACTTCGAGTTCGGGGTCGACGGAGTCGGCGGCGGGTTCTCCCCCTCGAACTGGGGCACCCCTAGGATCGTCGTTACGCGGTGAACCAGGGTTGATTTCGGCCAGAATAGCATGGTAAAACATTATGCCTTGGCTCCATGATGGAGCCGTGAGGAATGGAGCTTATCCAAATGAGTAGAAAGATTCTCCTGTGCAGCTTTCTTGGCCTTGGTGTTTTCGCAACTCATTCGACCGCACACGCCGACCTGCTGGCGATCACGACCGATTTCGGCATTACGGCGACGCGTGACCATTCGAATCTAGTTTCGGACGTCAACGAGGTAACTTTTGGCGATGGCGTCGACGTCCGGGCGAAAATCAATTCCCTCAATGAACTATGCTACGGAACATCCATCAATGCCGCCGCCGACGTGCGGCAGATCACGAACATTACAAATGAGTGCTGTGGGGCGACATTTGGGCCCCCGCCTGGCACCATCACCGCGATCGGGGTTGCGGAAGGAAATCACTTTGTGTTGGGAGGCGATGACGGACAGGTTTTTGTCCGGGACCGGACAGCTCTTGGAGCGACGGCCCCGGGTGTCTCCGGCGATGGTACCGTGTTCAACACGCGGGTAAACGCGATCGCACGACTGTCGAATGGACACCTGGTGATCGGGAATCAGAACGGTGAGATTTTCGTCCGTGACAAAGCCGACATCACACAGGTCGCCCCCGGCGCTTCCGCGGACGCAGTCAACTTCGGGATTGCCATTACGAGTCTTGCAGTGACCACCAACGACAATGTCGTGATTGCGCTCAGTGGGGGTGGCATTGACACCCGTCCCTGGACCAACGTCGCGGCCAGCCATAGCTCCGTCAACTTCGGCATTGCCGGCGCGGCGAACGTTGCCATACGCAGCGACGGAAACGCGGCCCTCGGATTCGGCGACGGAACCGTGACCATGCGGGACCCGCTGAACCTGATGGCGGATACGTGGAATTCCGTGGTCTTCGGCACCGCGATCACCGCTCTCGCAGTTGACAAGGACGACAATTTCGTCATCGGCCGGTCGAGCGGACACGTCAACGTGCGGCAGGCCGGAAACGTTGGGCAGGTGCCCGCCGGATTTCTGGGAGATGACATAAATTTTGGATTCGCAATCCTTTCGCTCAATTTTGCCGCCTCCGCTGCGGAGCCGGAATTCAAGTCGATCACTCGGGGATTCACCCCGGATAAAGTCATCATCCAGTGGACCAGCGAGTCGGGCCGGAAGTACACGGTAAAGCAGAACACTTCTCTGGGCAGCGGCGGGTACGGCGTCGTGACCAGCGGTCTCTCCGCAACGCCTCCATCGAACGTCTACACAGCCGAGGCATCGGCCGCGAGAGCGGCGTACCGCGTGATCTCCGATCCCGAGTAGGGAATGCCCCTCCGGACCGAGCAACACATTCAGCAATACCGAGCGAAGGGGGTTACGGTTCCTGAGTCCATACTGCCGGTCTCATTGAACGCGGACCTGCGGCAGGGCGCCGAGACGGGCGAACCACAGGCGCGGGAACCCGACCGGCCGCGATATCTGGTGGTTCGCGCCCGGAAGCGTGTGCCGGATGGAGGCGACGGCGATCCCCGGGAATCCACATAGCCCAAGGCCATGGAGTGCGGCGCTCTCCGCCGCACTCCACATTCAATTACCGCACGCGGCGCAAGAACCGAAGCACGGACAGCCCGATCCCGAGTAGCAGCCCGGTGGCCGGCTCGGGGACGATGTTCAGGGACAGAATCGAGACTCCAAAGTTGATGTCATCGCCCAGAAAGCCTGCGGGCACCTGCCCAACGTTTCCGGCCTGCCGCACGTTGACGTGTCCGCTCGACCGGCCGATGACGAAATTGTCGTCCTTGTCAACTGTGAGAGCGGTGATCGCGGTGCCGAAGTTCGCGGAATTTCCAAGGTCGGGGCCGAGGTCGTAGGGATTTCGAACATGGACTTCACCGTTACCGAAGCCGAGCGCCACGTTTCCATCGCTACGAAGCGCGACGCGGGTCGCTCCACCGATGCCGAAATTGATATCGCCATGACTAGAGACAACATTTGCCCACGGTCTCGTGTCGACCCCACCCCCAGCTAAACCAATGACTATGTCGTCGCTTGCAGTAATCGCCAGGCCGGTAATGGGAATTCCGAAGTTCACATACGCACTGCTGGTGCCCGGCGCATCCTGGGTAATGTTGGCGTAGTCGCGGACGAAAATTTCGCCGCCGTTGTTTGCAAGCACGAGGTGACCGTTCGACAACTGAGCGATTGCGTTGACCTGCGAATTGAAAATTGTTCCGTCTCCACCCGAACCCGGGGCACCGGCGCCCAGGTTCGTCCGACTGCGGAGGAAGACCGCACCGTTGTCGCCGCCGAGCGCGAAGTCATCGCTCGCCAGGGCGGTCACCGCCGTGAACTGACCCGGAGGCGATCCGAACGTCGCGCCGCAGCAATCGCTGCCAACATTAAGAATGCTTCGGACATCCGCACCGGCGTTCGGGGTAAAGCCCACCCCCAATTCGTTCAGGGAATTCAGCGCGGCGCGGACCGGGACGCCGCCGCCGAAACTGACCGCTCCACCCGCGCCGGCAGGACCCAGGTTTGCATGGTCGCGGGTATCCAGGTCGCCGTTCGACGTTGTGATGGCCAGCAGGTCCGCCTTGGCGGCGGTGCCGAAACCGACGATGACTACAGAAACGAGACAAGCAAGAATACGAATGGCTTTCATGGGGATTTTCTCCTGTGTGCTGCAGACAATAACTTATTTCCTATAATCAGAAGTTTACGCAGATCGAAACCTCATGGCAAGATATTAAGACTTCTTTGCCCTGATTTTTATGGGCAATGTACGCCCTCACCTGCTTCATGCCGGCGGAGCGTTTGGCTCAATGCTGCGGGGCTCACGATGCGGCAGGCGTGGAAGTGCCCACGATTTCGGCGTGCATTCCTGCCAGCTTGTGCCCAGCTGACACCGCGTCCGCCGCGATGCTCATGGATTCGGCGTGATTGTCTCCCCGCCGCACTTCCAACGTGAGAAACCCCTTCTTGTCGTATCCAATTTCGACAAGAGCGTCGATGAATTGCCGCCAATCTACCCGGCCCGTTTGCCAGGGGATCTTGTGGGCATCCCAATCGGCGTTGTTTTCATTCAGATGCAGTGCCGCGAGTGATTGGCCGAGCTTTCGGATCTCGCCGACGAGGTTCAGCCCGTTGAGCAGGGCATGCCCGGGATCGAAGCAGAAATGGATATCGGGAATTGCGCTCCGGATCATCAGGAGATCATCCGCGCAGATTCCAAAGCGGTAGGTCGGTCCGGCGGGCGTCGGCAGCGGGCGGTCGGGATCGGGCGGCACGTTCACGCCCTTTCGGGCGAACATGTTTTCGACGCAGAGCGTGACACCCCGTTCGGCGCCGTACCCGTGCAAAACCCTGCACGACTCGATGACGTTATCGACGACCTTGCGATGAACATGTTCATCCTCAATCGTCTCCAAGCTTCCCGGATGCAGCACGGCCCAGCGCACGCCGAGCCGTGCAGCATAGTCCAACGCCTTGCGAACAATCTCCACGCTGTAGTCGCGAATCAGCTCATTGAGATTGCCGATGTCATTTCCCTCCGGCCCGCGATACGGCAAATGTACCTGAACCGGCTTGAGATCCAATTCATCAAGGGTCCGCTGATAGGCGCAAAACCGATCCTCGGATGTGTAACGATAGTCCACGTCCAGAGGAGCCACTTCCAGGAATTCTCCCCCAACGTCCTTGTAGTGATGTAACGCGTCAATGGAGTCGAACTTGACGAATGGCAGCATGGACAAAGCGGATTTCATGGTCGGTTCGGTTGCGAATTTCAGGCTTCCATGATGACTATAGGCTGAACCCTACAGATTGAAAACATTCTCCTGACCGCACAGATTGTTTTTAGAGCCCGGATCCGCGGCGACTCCGGGGAACGCCATGTCACGGCAACCGGAAAAACGATCCGCCGATGAACCGCACGCCCCCGACCTGCATGTTTCCTTCCCCGAGGTTGTAGTAGTAGGCAGTGAAGATGCGCCCGTCCTCGAGTTGGGTCGCCACCGGGTAGCCGAGATCCTCCTGCGCGGCATCGCACCGGATGATGAACTCGCGGCTCCAGGTGGCCCCCTCGTCCTCGCTGAAGAGGCATCCCATGCCAAAGGGCGGCTTGCGGCGGGCGAAGAGGACCAGCAGGCGGCCGTCTTCCAGCAACATCGGCCAGGGCGATCGGTAGTGATAGCTGTAGGGCAGAGAAGCGTTCGCCGCGCGCTGCGACTTCCAGGGGGAGTCCCCCCAGCGCACGATCGGGCGCGGATCGCTCCAGCTGTACCCCCCGTCGTCGGAGTGGTTGAGCTGAATAGCGTTACGCACCCCGTCAAGATTCAACGCGACACAAAGCAGCCTTCCGCTGGGCAGCAGCACGAGCCCTGCGTATGTGGAGCGTCCGCCGTGGGATTCGGGGGTAATCAGGGAAAGGTAATCCCACGAAAGTCCTTCGTCGTCACTGCCGTACAGGCAGACCCGGCCAGGCCAGGCGGAGAGGGCGCCGAGGAAGGTTCCGTCCGGCATGCGAACGATGGGGTGATTGTCCCGATGAATCAGCCGGCCGTGCTCGAATGGATTATGCACCAGGGCGGGGCGCTCTTCCCACGTTTTCCCCTTGTTTCCCGACCGCAGCACGAAGCAGGTCTGGGCCAGGTCGGCGCCGGAGTGAGCCTGCCCGGTATAGCTTCGCCCCCAGAAAAAGATCGATTCCGGTTTCGACATGTCCAAGATGCCCGGCGAGTCGTCTTGGGTGCCGTAAAGCCGATCGCGCCGTTTCTCCCACTTGAGCGTTTCGTCGAATATGACGACGTTGTTTTCTTCCGGCCAGGTCTCGCCGCTGTCCATGCTGCGCTGCAGCAGGACCACCGCACGCGATGGGTACCCGCCATGGTCGTGCCGGACGTCGCCGTGGGATTGATAGGCGCACTGCCCGTGAACGTGCGCCACCGCAATTTCCCCGCCACCAAAATTCCAAATTCCTCCCTGCCGCGGATGCCCGCAGTACGTGTCCGCGCTGCTGCAGAGACGGATGTGGTGAACGTCGCGAAGGAGAAGTGGATTTTTCATGTTGGGAGAGGATTATGAGGTTTCGGCTTCAGTGTGGACTTCGACACCATTCCACATTTTCGAAGTACCTGACTTTTTATCTCTCCTCCTAATCGATGAAGAGGAGCGATGAGGATTGTAAAATGCGCTATTTGGATCTCCCGACCGATCACACTTCTGAACACGGAAACCTGGACCCTCAAACTGTCCCTTGCACTGTGATCCTGCCATCATCGCTCCACCACGATGCGGGGATTATACCAGTAGCTCGGGGCGAAGCCGCCCATGGTTCCGTCCACCTCGAAGTCCATCAGGACGTACTCTCCGGCATAGGCAGTGACGTCAAACTCGAAGTCATAGACCTTGTACGGCTTCTCCCCTCGGGGAACCCGGCCCACTTCTCTTCCATTCAACCGGACCACCCCGTCACCCTTCCCGTACGGCCGTTCACCAAGACCCCAGGACCCCACCATCCGAATGCGTTTCGCTTCCGGCATCCGGCCCAGGATCTGCGCGTCGGCCGCCACGTGGTTGAAGATGTTGTCCCCGCTGGCAACGATCTTGCCCGGGTCCTGCACCGTGGAAACCACCCAGGGCAGACTCACCCATTTGCCTTCGAGAAGCGTGTCCGTTTTCCGGTAGGCGATGATACGCGACGGCGCATTCGTAGTGGCCGAAACCGTGGCGGCGGCAACACGGGTTTCCAGATCGATCTCGAGCTCTTCCCCGTCGAGGAAAACGCGTGTGTCAACCGGCGCGAACATCCGCATCTCTCCGTTCCCGGTGAACGTCACTTTACGATATCGCAGGTCCGGATCCAGGTCCTGCCCCCCGAAAACTTCGATCGACTGCGTGTGGACACCGAAATCCCCGGGGACATGGGTCACGTGGAAGTCGTTCGCGTCCAGTACCGCATCCTGGTCGAATACGTAGGTACGCTCCGGATTCAACCCGAACAACGTTTGACCATTGAACAGGAACCAGTTCGGAATCACCCCCGGCCCGGACCAGGAACGGGTATTCGAAACCCGCGTGCCCAGCCACCGCGGCGACTCGCCGGGCACATTCAACACCAGGCCGCGCCGGGTTGCGTGTTTTTCGAAATGGGCGGTTACGCCCTTGGCACCGCGAAAGCCGGACCGCCGCACCGCGTCGCGCGGCATCCGCGTGTCCGGCGCAAGGTCGTGCTGCTGAAAAGCCTCGGCAATCTCCAACCAGGCCGCGTCAAAACTCGCGCCGGGATACATGACCCCGAACGAATCAAAGCCGTCGAAATGCTCCTCGCGCACCGGCTGATAGAAATACCCCTCCGGAACGATCTTGATGAACCGGCTGTAAATGTAGCCGCCTAGCGGATGGCCGAGATCGAGCGTCGTGAGCGCAAAACTGCTCCACCGCGCATTCATGGGGCTGATCTGCTCGGTCTCGATCACCACGTGGGGGTACACATCAAGAATCGCACGCTGCAGCAGCATGACCCCCTCGATCGCCGTTATGCCGTCGACGACGAACTTGCCAGTCGGCGCCATCGACTCGTCGAGGTAGATCATGTCTACGCCGCATTCAATGAGAGGCCGGATACGCTCGATGATCAGGTCACGCCAGGCATGACACGCCGCGGACGAGTACACAAAGGCCAGCGTGCCCCAGTAGGTCCGCTCCCCGTCAGGGTGCTGGATTTTCACCCGCCCCGAGTGCACCGGCGCCGGACCGTCCCACGACTCCTCGCCCTTCTCATCCTTCATCACCTCGAACAGACAATGCCGGAACTCCTCGATGAGTTCAGACTTTGCGTCCAGCCCGGTGGTGTTGACGTGGGCCCCGACGTGAAACCCCAGCTCCCGCGCACGACGAAACCACTTGGCTGCGTCGGGAGTTGGACTGTAATCGGGGAACCCATTGTCCCAGCCGTGGACCCGGTAGCCCCCCTGTCGTCCGAGAAGGGTCTTCGCCGGATCAAGTCGCTTCGCCACCGCCTCGAGTTCCTCATAGTCACCCACGTTCACGTAGGCCTGGCTGCGAATGTCCTTCACCCAGGCTTGCGGCTTCTTGTCGATGGGTACGTAGCCCATGTCGTGCTCCATCCAATCCACGTAGGGATCGACGGCATCCTGCCAGTCGCCCTGGTAGGCGCGCATCCGCAATTCGAACAGGGCGGGCGTCCGGGTGCTCTCCACGGAGAAGCCGCGCACAAAGATCATTCGCGCCGTGTCGCCCAGCCCCTGGCTCAGCGCGTTGGCCGGACCGACGCGTCGCTCGCGCCCCTCCAGGAACCAGCCCGAGGTCTCGCCCTGAAACAGAGCCACCAATGGGTGCACGAAGCGCGGGCTGAAGCCGAACTCCGAGGAACTGACGTCGCTGATGCCTCCGGTCCAGGGCGCATCACATTGCTGTGCATTGCCGTTGCCGTCCACAACGACCAGGCTGTTACGGACAATGTCACAGCCCCCGATCTCCCACTGGATGCGGTCCACCGGATCCGGGGTTTCCGCCTGAATGCGAAGGATCAGGTCCCCCCGGCCCGGCTGAATCGACCAGTTCACCGTGACGGTGGTTCCGTCCTGCCCCCGAATGGATGTGCTCACCTGCTGCGCCCAGCTTCTCGACTCAACCTCGCAGGCATCGAGATCTACCCCGGTGCGGCCGAAAAGCGGAAGGTCCGGGTCGAGATGCTCCGGATCGATGTGGATCAAGGAGTTTCCATTGACCGCATCCTCCAGGCCGACAATCCGCCCGGCCTGGAACTGCGCCCGAAGCGCATCGTTCGTCAACCCGGCGGAATGGGCGGCGTCACGCCAGGCCACGGCACGAGCCGGTGGCGGAAACAGCAGAACAAGAGCCAGGCAAGCGGCTGAAACGATTCGATAAAGTCTGTGCTCAACCATGATGTAAACCCCGTAGCACGGAACTTATTCCGCAGCAAATCGGACCAGCAAATCGAACCGACGCAAGTACACGCCAGGCCGTACAATCCCATTATTCTTTTTAAGCAACAAGGCAAAATTGTTTGCTCCCTTTCTCGGCAGACACGAGGTCAACGAATAGACAACGTCCGTGTACCCTGCATTCGGCCGGGCAGGAGCGCCGGGCACAAGCGTTGGCTCGAGCCTGTACGGTTCGATTCATCTCCAATCGATATCGCTCCACCGGCGTCAGGTGCACGAACAACAGGTTCAGCCGCATCGCTTTGATTCGCTCCAGACTCTCGAAGGTCAGACCATCTGTAATTCTTAGAATCAGCCGGTACTCCTCCCCTTCGCGGAGCACAACAGGCAGGGAACCTGACACCCCGAGATGGGCCGACGAGTGATCCGCCACCAGGGCCTCAAAAGCAAGCGCGTAGAGTTTGTCCTTTGCCGTAAGCGCGCCGGGGCTGCGGACGTATTCCAGAATTGCACCGTCCGCGTGCCGCCCGTGCCGCGCCACCTGGTCGAGACAGATGCCGGTCTGCTCCGTCCAGATAAGCATTGGTCACCAGCGCGCACCACGGAGGCAAATTGATGGGTGTACTCCGTGGGCACCATGCCTCCGAGAGAAAATTATTTGGTTGTGGATTTGCTCCGAAGCGGGAAAACCCTTTGAAAACCTAAAGGAACCCTAGCCAACGGGATGAGACTTGCGGCAATATGTACGCAATATGTACGCAATATGTACGCAATATGTACGCAATATGTACGCAATATGGTAGTCTAGCGCGGTTGATGTGCAAGCCAGAATGACGTCTTCGAACTCCTATGCATCGAGACCGGTTCCGCGGCTGGACCGCGGATTCACCCTGATTGAACTCTTGGTAGTCATCGCCATCATTTCGATCCTTGCAGCCCTGCTGATCCCGGCTTTGCGCGAAGCCCGCGATTCCGGAATCAAGTCCGGTTGCCTCGTGCGCATGCGAAGCTGGGGCACCGCGGTGTACAGCTATTCGGTGGACCACAACAGCCAGTTCCCGCTCTATGCCTGGACCTTGCCGGACGGGAAAACCCATGAAGCGGACGTTTGGATCAACACACTCTCGGCCTACCTCGGAGGCGAAACCATTCTGCGGACCGAGACCCGGGCGGTGCAGGTGGCGAAATCCGAAAAGAACCGGTCGATGGAGATCCGCCAATGCCCCTCCGGGAAAGCGTTCGTGGGATGCCACTACAACAATCCGTTTCGATGGCTGGGTTTGATGTCACATGACCGACTGGACTTCTCCCAGATCCGGAAACCCGGCGGGTGGATCGCATTCATGGATACCTATGACGGCTGGGGCATGTATACCCCGGTGAACTGGCGATACAACGTGGACTTTGATGGGGACGGCATCAAGGACAGCAACGCCGGTGGAGGGTTTCTCTACAACTGGGCCATGCCCCGAGTCCACCTCGAGGGCATGAATGTAATCATGATCGACGGCCACGCCGAATGGATGGCGTTCGCGGAGTTTCTTGATCCGGATCACCCCCATTGGA
>Ga0310342_100001304_pt1 | contig 15372 bp, 11 predicted proteins | sample S15DNA20500_MG_FD_206155 | JGI IMG/M metagenome (GOLD analysis project Ga0310342, IMG submission 206155) | Marine microbial communities from station ALOHA, North Pacific Subtropical Gyre - S1503-DNA-20-500_MG | ecosystem: Environmental > Aquatic > Marine > Oceanic | place: Pacific Ocean: North... | reverse complement strand
TCCCGTGTGCACAGGCTGCTAGCTACTAGCCGACTGCCTACTGTACACGAACAACCAGAGCCGCTCGCCGGTTGAGCCGTCGGGTTTCCTCACGTGCGTTGTCGTGGGCCGGACGTTCCTCTCCGTAGCTCACTGTCGTCAGACGGTTCCCGGAAACGCCACGGCTGGTCAGATATTCCTCGACTGAATTTGCACGCCGGTCACCTAGAGCGAGGTTGTACTCGGTCGTGCCGATGTTGCACGTGTGGCCTTCGACCTCGATCCTCAGGTCGGCATCTTCTTCGAGGGCTGCCACGACTTCGTCAAGCAAGCGTGTGGCGCCTGGCCGGAGGTTGTAACGGTCAAAGTCGAAGTGCACGTCTTCGAAAACGTACTCTCGATCTGGCGGCGGTGGCGGCGGTGGCGGCGGCGGTGGTGCTGGTCGTGGCGGTGGCGGTGGCGGTGGTGGTGGTGCTGGCGGCGGCGGCGGCGGCGGCGGCGGCGGCGGAACGTAGACCTGTACACCGGGGTGATAGCCGAGCCGGAACAAGAATCCGACCTGATCTGCACTAGGTGATGCTTGACCGACGAGGGACCGGTTTTCGTGCCGTGCCGCCCAGGTCAAACCGCTACCGATATACAGACCATTCTGTCCGTTCCACTGCAGACCAACGATGATATCGAGTGGGCTGCGCTGCGGGGACATCAACGCCGAAATGCTTCCGTCTGTCCCGGTCAGTGGAGTAGTTAGCGCGATCGAGTCATTGAACAGTGTTTCACCGAGGACTTCACCAAAGACCCGGATAGGTCCTCGGACGGGTCCGGAGATACCGGCACCCCAGCGGAGACCGTTGGTGAGATCCACGCTATTCGGGTCTGATTTGATCGCGTATGCTGACGTACCCGCGAGCTCGACATTGCCCGCTGTCGTGCTGACGACAATACCGATCTCGCCGTCTACTTTCCCCGATGTTGTCCCGGCGTTCTCGTCACCTGTGGGCAGCTTGACCATTCCACGGATTGCCGCCGCATACGGCGCCTGTTGTTTCTCGGAGACGAGATTGACCTTTAGGCCGAGGACGAGGTCACCTACTGTGTTCCCGCTGAAGGTCTGATCGACGAGGGGATAGTCATTAATTAGTCCACCGACTTGACTGGTCTCAGCCCGAAACAGCGGACGGATGTCCCGATCGATCCGTGTGAGAAACGGGAACGATCCGAAGACTTCCACCCGCTCACCCAGCCCCGCAGCGAATGTCCCCGCCATCGACTGGATCGCCGTGAATCCTTGCTCGCGGTTGAAGTTCGCGACGTGCCCACTGGCGGCAAATCGCCCGGCCCCGATTACCTCGGCTGTCGGCACAAACCAAAGACCGGTGTCGCCGAGGAACGTGGTCCCGCTAGGTCGCGTATCGTTGGTCTGCGCCATCACAGGATTGGCACAGGTACACAGTACCCAGAGTGTGAGTGCTAGGGAGCTCAAGGAGCGTTTCGTTTTCATCTAATGCACGTCCTGCATGATAAAGATTCGTTCATGTGTTCGTGCCCGGTCAGGTGCCAAGGCCACACGCATAGTACGGTCACGAGGCAAACCAAGTCAACGACAGCGACCACACCCTATCCTGGCTTGCGCCGACCAAACACCCACGCGATGAGGATGCTAAGCCCGTAGAGCACGATCATCGGCGAGGCCATCAACGTGAGCGTGACGGGATCGCCAGTTGGGGTTAAGACCGCCGCGAAAATAAAGATTCCCAGGACCGCGTACTTGAAGTGGCGGACCATGAACCCGGCCGTGAGGACCCCGACCCGGGATAGAAAGAAGACGAGTGTTGGGAGCTGGAATACGAAACCACAGGCCAGCAACAGCCTCACGTAGAGCGAGAAAGCTGGCTGGATCCGTGGGAAGAATGCCATGTAGTCGGTGGTGAAGCTGGCGAAGAAGCCCCAAGCCACGGGGAAGAGGAGGTAATGGGCGAAGAGCGCTCCACCGAGGAAGAAGCCGGTGGCTAGCACGACGAACGGGATCGCGAACCGCTTTTCCTTGGCGTAGAGGCCCGGCGCGACGAACAGCCATAGCTGTGACAGTAGCATTGGCGTTGCAAGCATAAGTCCGGCCAAGGCCGCCATCTTGATATTGAGGAAGAACGCTTCGGTCGGCTCCGTGAATACCAAGGTTCCGCCTTCGGGAAGGACATCCGTCAGCGGTTCCATGATGAACTCGAAGATATAGGGGATGAAGCCGAAACAAATCAGAACGCCGGAGACGAGCGAGAGTGCAGAGACGATGAGTCGTTTCCGGAGTTCATCTAAATGATCCAGGAACGACATCTTGCCACCCGAGTCATCGCCCATAGTGGATTCATCCGGTTGCGGATCCTCATGGTCTGGGTCAGAGGATGATTGGTCGGGGGACGGGACGAGCGCCATCACGGTGAGGACTGGCTAGGCGCCGGTGTCGGACTCGGTCTGTGGTGGAGTCGCAGTCTGGACCTTGCGTTCAACCGACGGGCTCGTGGAACTGGTGGTGCGTTCTTCCTCCGTACGGAGCTCGTCCTTGAGCAGGCCTTCACCGGTGTTAGGTTCGGTTGGTGGTGGAGACGTCGTTTGGGGCGCAGGTTCAACCGGCGGGCTCGTGGACCTGGAGGTGCGTTCTTCCTCCATACGGAGCTCGTTCTCGAGTAAACCTTCACCGGTATTGGATTCGGTTGGTGGTGGAGCCGTCGTTGGGGACATGGGTTCAACTGATTTGCTGGTGGAACTGGGCACGGCTTTTTCTTCGATGCGGATCTCGTCCTCAAGCGTATTTCGGAGATCGTTCGACGCGCGCTTGAATTCACCTAGGCTCTTACCAAGGGACCGCCCGAGTTCGGGCAGCTTGCGCGGGCCAAAGATAATCAACGCTATGACGAAGATGATGAGTAACTCCGGCATGCCAATTGAGCCGAACATAACAATACTCCTTGAGTTTGGGTGCGCCCCACAACTCTCTGCAGGCATTATAGAAACCAGGCACCGGGGGGGTCAAGGCTAAAGCATCTGGCAGCGATCCCTCGAAGTCATTGCTGGGAAGCATCTTATCTGATAGCATGTTGCTCATGCGTGGTGTCAACTTATTAATTATCGGCGTTGGCGCCATCGTGATGTCGGCGGTCATCGGTGGGGTCTTTGGCGGCCAGGTGCTGGCGCGCCAGGACTCGGTCTCACAACATTACGACACGTTCGCGACGGCACTAGCCGCCGTCGAGGCAAATTTCGTCGAGGGCGTTGACACGGAGCGCCTCGTCTATGGCGCGATCGGCGGAATGCTCCAGACGCTTGATCCTCACTCGAGTTTCATGGATCCGCGGTCGTATGCGCAGATGCGTGAGCGGCAGGAGGGTCGTTATTACGGCCTCGGCATCTCCATCAATGTCATTAACGGGCGGATCACCGTAATGAGTCTCTTCGAGGGTTCGCCGGCACATCGCAAGGGAATCCGCCGAGGCGACGTTATCGCTCGGATCACCGGCGAGGACGCTATCGGGATGAGCACCGAGGCGGCGGTTCGCCTTCTGCGCGGACCGAAGGGAAGTTCGGTCAATATCTCGATCCAGCGTGCAGGGTACGATGAGTTGCTCGATCTTGATGTCGAACGGGACGAAATTCAGATCCAGACCGTAGAGGCTGCCTTCAAAGTGGACGAGCAGACGGGATACATCCGCTTGGGAGACTTCTCGGAGACGAGTGATCGCGAACTGCGACGGGCGTTAGGTGATTTGCAGGGCCAAGGTCTGGAGCGTTTGGTGCTCGACTTACGTGGTAACCCGGGTGGGCCCCTCGATCAGGCCATCAAGGTCTCGAATCGATTCCTACCGAGTGGTGACATGATCGTGTACACGCGTGGACGGGTCGACAATTCCGACCAAGATTATCACGCACGTGAGGATAGCGAGTTTACAGATCTCCCGCTAGTCGTTCTGGTGAACCGGAGTAGTGCGAGCGCGTCTGAAATTGTCGCTGGTGCTATTCAGGACCATGACCGTGGCTTGGTCGTCGGTGAAACCACGTTCGGGAAGGCGCTTGTCCAGTCAATTTACCGTGTCAGTCACGGGGCCGCGCTAGCCTTAACGACGGCCAGATACTACACGCCGAGCGGTCGCATGATTCAGCGCCCATGGGACGGCACGTTCGACGAGTACTTGACTTACTCATTACGTGATCAGGAACGTCGTCGGCACTCAGCAGCCGAGCGCAAGTACACGGATAGTGGGCGTGAGGTCTACAGCGGTGGCGGTGTCGAGCCGGATCACTTCCTCGCCGGACCAATCGAAGGGTTCGATCCAACTCGGTTCGGGCGCCTCCTGGCGGCTCGGTCTGAATTCGCCAGCTTTGCCGAACGGTTTGCGGCCGAAGGGGACACACGTATCAGCGTGTCCGGCCGAGATCGTGAAATCGTTCCCCCTGGATTCGTCGTCGGGGAGCGTCTGATGAGCGAGTTCAAGGAACATGTGGGGCGGCGTGGGCTAACGGTTGATGAAAAGGACTTCGTAGCGGATGCGGATTTCATCCGGGCGATGATCCACTATCAGGTCGACATCGCACTGTTCACGAGAGCCGAAGCGAGAAGGAACCTGATTATGCACGATCCCCAGGCCCAGTACGCACTGACACTGTTCAGTGAGGCCGAAAAGCTTCTGCAGCTGAAGAGGGAGCCCGCTGTGGTCGCGGCGGTCCGCTAGCGAGCTTCTGTTTCGAAGCCACTTAGCCAATTTGCTAAATAGTGGATTAACAGTTTTGTCTTGATTTTTGAGCGGGCGCTGGATTCGGATACAGGCTGTTTCGCCACAGAAATTTGCTAACGGACGACGTCGACCTTGCCGCTACAGCTGGCACCTTGCTACACTGCAACCGGCGGAACCGCCGCCGGGGCAGCTTCTACGCATGGCGTGGGAGGATGACGGGTCAGGTGTCGCCACACCGTTTCCGCTGGACTCTGAAGAGAGACGACGATAGCTTAGTCCGAGCGTTCTCAGCCGCTCGACAGGTGAAGGTGCCACAGAGCAGAATCCTGTCCATGCGGCTTTCTTTGCGTACACCCGAAGGCTACACCTTTACACGCACGAACCGATGCGTCTGAATCAACTTGAGATTTCTGGTTTTAAGAGTTTTCCTGAGCGCGCCGCGCTCGCTTTTGATGACGGCGTGACAGCGATCGTAGGTCCGAACGGGTGTGGTAAGAGCAATGTCATCGACGCGATCACGTGGGTATTGGGAGAGCAGAGTGTCCGCAGTCTCCGCGGCGAACGTATGGAGGATGTGATCTTTAGTGGTAGTGACGCGAGACGTCCGACAGCGGCCGCCGAAGTACGTCTGCAGCTATCCGAAGTGACGGCCGCCTTGGCTACACTGACTAGTCGTGGACATGTTGGCGGTCACGCGGATGGCAACGGCCAGGGGATCGTGGCAGATAGCGACGGAAACGGAAATGGTGGCCGAGAGTTAGAATCAGCCGTCGTCGCTGCCAAGGTTATTATTCCAGACGCCAGCGATGATGATGAGTTAGATCCGCCGCTGATAACGCGTGACGTTGAGGTCGGGCGTCGCCTCTACCGCTCGGGTGAGAGCGAATATCTAATTGATGGCCAGGTCTGCCGTCTGCGCGACATCCAGGATCTACTGATGGACTCCGGTGTCGGCATCAAGGCGTATGCCGTGATCGAGCAAGGCAAGATTGGGCAGATTCTTAGCGCACGTCCTTTAGAACGTCGACAGTTACTTGAGGAGGCAGCTGGCGTCACGAAATATAGGACGCGCCGCCGGGCGGCCGAGCTCAAATTGGCAGCGGCCCAGCAGAATCTGACACGCGTCGACGACATCGTGTTCGAAGTTGAGAAACAGCGGAGCGCTCTCAAACGACAGGCTGCCAAGGCGCGGCGCTACCGGCGTCTGCGCGAGGAACTACGGCACTGGGAGAAGGTTAGCTTTGCCTGGAAGAGTCAGGCGCTCTCCCGTGCAATCGAAGCGGCCGAGCATCGGCTTACAGAGATCCGCGTCCACGAGTGCGGTGCGGCCGCTAATCTTGCCGGGTTAGAAGGTGAGATGGAGCGTCTACGTATCGAGCTCACCGAGACCGAGCGGAAGGCGACGGTGACGCGCGAAACTGCGCATCAGCAGGAATTGGCTCTTGAGCGCCGTCAACAGCGCATCGACTTCGACAAGCAGCAAGTGACGACGCTTGCTGAGGTTTTCGCCACGGGCGAAAAGGAGCTCCGTGGACTCAAGCAGCGCAGTGGTCCGATACAGGAAGAGCTCGCAGCGCAGCAGCAAACCCGCACCAGCCACGACGCGGAGCGAAAATCGGTGCACGGGGAGCTTGAGACTGAGGAGCGCGCATTCGCTGCCGCGCAGAGATCCATCGAAGGACTTGAGGGAGACGTTGAGGCGGCACGGAGTGAGGTGTTCGCAGCGATCAACGCAGCGACGGCGCTACAAAACGTTGTCGACAACGCGGTAGTTAGTCACGGGCGAATTGCCGAGGTGCAGGCCAAGCTTGAGGCTGAGGCGACGGACGTGGCGACGGAAGTGGCGAGGAATCTCGTCGAGCGAGAGCGAGCCGATCACGAGAGGTGTCGTACTCGCGAGGCAATTGAGGCCGTGAAGGTCGGTCGCGCGGACCGAGATGCGGAGCTAGCGTCGGCTCGGTTCGAGAGCGATTCGCGCGCGCGCGAACTCCGTACACAGGAACACGAGATTGCTGCCATGCGGGCGCGACTCGCGTCCCTTGAGGAACTCGAAGCAGCGCGTGCCGGCTATGGTGATGCGGCACGGATAGTGCTCGCATCCGATGGGCAAGTTCCTCATCAAGGCTCAGTTGCTGACCATCTGGAGGTAGAGCCGTCCCACGAGCGTGCGGTTGAGTCCTGTCTGGGCGATCTTTTGCAGTATGTCGTAGTCCGTTCTCGTGAAGACGCGTTTGTAGGAATGGCCTTGGCTCAGGCGAATGACGCTGGGCGCTGTGGCTTCTTGATCTGCGAGGGTCAACATTTGTCGCCGAACTTGATTCCACCCCATGCCAAACTGCGACCGCTTTCGGACGTTGTGAGGGCGAGTGGGCCAGGCGACCAGGCCGTTCGGAGCTTGCTGTCCGGTCGATGGCTCGCCGCGTCAGTTGAAGACGCGGTGGAGGCCGCCGAGGTTACCAGCGAACCGATCGCGACGTCGGACGGCGTTGTATTCCGGGGCTCGTCTATCGTGACTGGCGGAGGAAAGCTCGAGACGCGCGGCATCCTCACGGCCAAGCGGGAAATTAAGGAACTTGGTGGGCGACTAGCATCCAAAGACGTTGACGTTCAACGTCTGAATGAGGAGGTCGTGTCGTTCGCGGCGATCGCTGCACGCGCCGAGTCAGCACAGACGGCGCTACAAGCCGAGGAGCATAAGCACGAGAAGGGACTCGTTGGTCTTGAGATGCAGATCGGCCGCGTCGACGACGAATGTGTCCGACTGGCCGAGAAACAGGATGTAATCGACCGCGAGCGGCGCAAAGCTGCCGCAGAGCGTGAAGGGCTTGATACCAACCAGGCGGAAGCGTACGAATCGATTACGCGTCTGGAAACTGAGCAAAGAGCAGCTGATGACCGCCTTATGAGTGCGCAGCGACGCTTGCTCGAAGCACGCGAGTCTGTGGACGCTTTGAGTGAACGCGTGACCGATACGAAGGCAAGGCACGCGGCCTTAGCCGAACGATCCGCAGCGTTGACCGCGGATGCCAGACGTCTTGAAGACCAGACGAGCGATTTGCAACAGCGTATCAGCGAACGTGCGACCGAGAACCGGCGTGTCGTTGCGGACCGCGAGGATTTGGTGAAGTCTATCGCTACTTCTGAGCGGCAGTTCGACGAGGATACGGTGGCGTTTGAGGCCCTCGGCGTGACGATCCGATCGGTAGACGAAGAGACTGACGAGTTGCGACAACGCATTGCGGATCAGGACACGACGGTAGTCGCGGCGCGCCGGGGACTCGACCAGGTACGGGCTGACGTCGGTCGAGTCGAGGTGGAGCGTGTCACCGCCGACTCTGATCTATCGCATCTATCCACGTCATGCGTCGAAACGCTTCAGCTCAGTCTGGAGGCGGTACGAACTGAAGTCGATCGTCTTGAACGTGACGGATCTATCAACCCAGACCCGTCGCTCCTTAGGTCCACACTGCGTGAAGTTGAGGGTCCGGACGATGCCGACCAGGATGCCGTGACGGTGGCGACAGTGGATGATGAGGAGACCGTTCCCCCGGGTGATAGCACCGGCACGGTAGAGGTCGACAACATCATGAGTGTGTTTCGGGCCAAGATCGACAGATTGGGACCGGTCAACATGATGGCGATTGATCAGTTCGACGAGCTTGAAGAACGACACGAATTCCTCACGACCCAACGCCAAGATCTGCTCGAGTCAATCTCTGCTACCGGTGAAGCGATCAAACGGATCGATGTGACGACGCGAGAACGTTTCCGTGAAGCATTTACCGCGGTCAACGATTACTTCCAACAGACTTTCCAGACGCTGTTTGGTGGTGGGCGGGCCGGTCTCGTCCTGCTCGATGACACAGACGTACTCGAAAGCGGGATCGACATCATCGCACAGCCGCCAGGGAAGCGACTACAAAGTATCCAGTTGCTTTCAGGCGGTGAGAAGGCATTGACAGCTATGGCATTGATGTTTGCCATATTTAGGTACAAGCCGAGCCCCTTCTGTCTCCTGGACGAGATCGATGCGCCGCTCGACGATGCCAACATCAGCCGGTTCGTGGATATGCTCCGCGGTCTACAGGATCACACCCAGTTCGTTCTGGTAACCCACAACCGGAAGACTATGGAGATTGCTAACCGGCTTTACGGCGTCACGATGGAAGAGCCGGGTGTGTCGAAATTGATCTCCGTCAAGTTCAACTGACCGTCGACCGGTGTGACGTCGGATTGGAGCGAACCGACGGATGAACGAAGACAAGGCGACGCGTTACCACCGGCTCAGGAGGCGAGGGATCGCGCTCGCGCTGGGTGTACGAGTGGGCTTGTGTGGCGGGGTGCTTGCGCTGGGCGTGTCACCAGCGGTACGGACTGTGGTCGAACGGCTCATCATGCCGCTCGGTCTGCCGTGGCCGCTTCAAACAGCACTTGGTGTTGGCCTGTTCGCGCTTGCGCTCGGTGTGGTGACTGAGACACTGGCCTTTCCCTTTGTTTGGCACACGTGGTATTTCTTGGATCGACGCTACGGTCTGTCGCAGGAGTCGTTTATCGACTGGCTCCATGGCTACGCGAAGACTCTGTTCTTGGGATTAGCATTCTGGGTCACCTCCGCCGCTGTCGTTTATCTGGCGATCGCGGGCTGGCCGGAGGCATGGTGGGTGGTCGCTTGGGCTACCTTTGTTGCCGTCACGGTTGCCGTAACCAAGTTAGGACCTGTCGTGGTGCTACCGTGGCTCTATACGATCAAACCGTTACGGCGTAAGGAGCTCAAGCGGCGGCTCGAGGTCCTGGCTCGTCGTGCCGGAGCGCCGCTTGTGGGGGTTGACGAGTGGCACCTTGGTGACCGAGCCTTGAAGGTTAACGCGGCGTTGATCGGGCTCGGATCGACTCGCCGCGTGCTGCTTTCCGACACGCTGCTTACTGACTACAGCGATGATGAGGTTGAGGCAGTGCTTGCCCACGAACTTGCCCATCACGTGAACCGCGACATCTGGAAGACGATGGCCTACGAGATGGGTGTTGTGTTGTGCGCATTCTGGGTCGCCGCGCGGATATTGGTGCTGTTGGCTCCGACCCTGGGTCTCCACGGTGTCAGCGACATCGCCGGACTCCCACTTTTGGCTCTCAGCGTTGGGGGGGTTGTGCTGTTGTCGTCACCGGTATCCAAACTACTCTCGCGGCACCACGAGCGTCGCGCCGACCAGTATGCCGTGGAGTTGACTGGTAACCGCGACGCTCTCGTGTCTGGACTCCGTCGGATCGGGTCTCAAAACCTGGCCGAAGAACGTCCATCCTGGTTGGTAGAGTGCCTTTTCTACACTCATCCACCGTTGTCTAAACGCGTAGCCGCCGCTCGCGGTTTAGTCGGTGCACCAGTGGATTACCGCTAGCTCGTTAGACCTCGGGATGCGTGACGGGCGGGGTTTGTTAACGAACCTTTTTCTTCCCTCGGCTTCGATCTTCACAGGGCTCCTTGAGCCTCGGTAAATCCATGAACAGAACCGGCGGGGGACGCCCTGTACGGCGAGATGAAGACGGTTTAGTGTGACTTATCTACAGTAGCGGTGGTCTGTGGTGTCGGGCAAGACGTGGGATATTAGCAGATCACCTCATGATGCTACACTGATATCTACCTTCGTCCTGAGTTCTTTACCGCCTCGCATGCTCTCGATTACCGCGCTGACCACCGGTCCCGGTCCGGCCTCCGGGTCTGTCGCGTCCACTTGGTTGACTCTGTCCACCGCCCCCGGTCCGATCGTCGCCAGACTCGGTCTTAGACCCTGATGTCTCAGGCAGGAGGGCTTTACGGCTGAGCCTGACCTTACCAGACGGGTCGACGGTGATTACTTTAACCATTACCTGGTCGCCCTCATTGAGCTCATCTCGGACTTCCTTGACCCGATAGTGCGCAATTTCCGAGACGTGAAGTAGTCCATCGATGCCAGGCAGGATCTCGACGAATGCCCCGAAATCAGTGATACGTTGCACCTTGCCGAGGTAGGTCTTATTGAGTTCCGGACTTGCGGTTAGTTCTTCTATGATGGTGATCGCCTTCTGCGCGGCTGTTTCATCAGTGGATGCCACGTTGACGCGACCGTCGTCCTCAACGTTGATCTTTACCCCAGTGCGATCGATGATGCTACGGATCGTCTTGCCACCAGGTCCGATCACGTCTCGAATCTTGTCGACCGGGATCTGGATTGTCACAATGCGCGGTGCGTGGGTCGAGATCGACTCACGAGGGGTACTGATCGTAGCGGCCATCTTCTCTAATATTTCAAGCCGGCCGGCTCGTGCCTGTGCGAGGGCCTCGCGCATGATCTCGGTCGTGACGCCCGCAACCTTGATGTCCATCTGCAGTGCCGTGACCCCGTCTCGCGTTCCGGCGACCTTGAAGTCCATGTCGCCATAGTGATCCTCTGCGCCGGCGATGTCCGAAAGGACGGCGTGGCGCCCGGTCTTCTCATTGAGGATGAGTCCCATCGCGACCCCCGCCACCGGTACCTTCAAGGGCGCGCCAGCGTCCATGAGGGACAACGAGGCGCCGCAGACCGTTGCCATTGATGAGGAGCCGTTTGACTCGAGGATGTCCGACACGACGCGCATGGTGTACGGAAATTTGTCCTCGCTCGGAATCATCCTTGCAAGACTACGCTCGGCGAGGTTGCCGTGACCGATCTCGCGACGTCCCGGTCCTCGCAGAAACTTGACCTCTCCGACTGAGAACGGTGGAAAGTTGTAATGCAGCATGAACCGTTTTTTGGTCTCGCCCTCGATTCGCTCGACCTTTTGCTGGTCGTCGGCGGTGCCGAGGGTGGTGGTTACTAGCGCCTGCGTTTCGCCTCGGGTGAAAATGGCCGAGCCGTGCACTCGCGGGAGCACGCCGACTTCCGCCCAGATGTTCCTAATCTCGTCGAACTGTCGGCCGTCGAGACGCTGACCGCGCTCCAGCACCTCGTCACGAAGGATTTTCTCCTTGAGACTTTTGAAGATCTGCTTGGCGTCGCTCCGGCCGTCACCGTCGTCCTCGGGAAATGAGGCTAGGAGCTCGTCGAGAACTTGATCGACCTTGGCGTAGTTTTCGAGTTTGTCTGTGATCCGCATCGCGTCGGTCAGAGGCGCGAGCACCTTGGTTTCGATCCCGGACACGACGTCCGGATCGACTGTTCGTGTCGTCACTTCGCGCTTCGTCTTGCCGACGACTGACTTCATCTCGTCGATCGCCGCCACAATGTCACGGATGGCGGCGTGGCCCGCTTCGAGGGCGTCGAGCATCTCGTCTTCGGAGAGTTCATCGGACCCGGCCTCGACCATCGCGAGGGCATCGGCGCTGCCAGCCACGAGCAAATCGAGACGGCTCAGGCGCCGCTCGGCGTAGGTCGGGTTGATGACGAACCCGCCGTCGATGAGTCCGACACGCACCGCGGCCACGGTCTTCTGGAACGGGATGTTCGAGATCGACAGTGCGGCCGAGGCACCCGTGAGCGCCAGCACGTCAGGGTCGTTACTATCGTCGGCGGAAACCACCCAGGCGACGACCTGGGTCTCGTAGTTCCAGCCGGACGGAAACATGGGGCGGATCGGCCGATCGATCAGCCGGCTCGTGAGCACTTCTTTCTCGGGTGGCTTACCCTCGCGCTTGAAGAAGCCGCCGGGGATCCGCCCCGAGGCGTAGGTGTTCTCGCGGTAGTCCACGGTTAGAGGCAAGAAGTCGATACCTTGGCGCGGTGTCGGTGCGGCGCAGGCCGTGACTAAAACTACGGTGTCCGCGAACCGGACGACCACGGCACCGTCGGCTTGTTTCGCCAATTTTCCGGTTTCGATCGCGAGTGTTTCGCGGCCGACGTTTACTTGGGCCGTGTGCATAAAGTCTGCTCCCGTTAAAAAGGCCGGGTGATTGTGACGAGCGAATCGTAAGGTAGGAAGGGAGGATTACTGGCCTCGCCAGCCAATCGGCTCGTGCCTACTTGCGGATGCCGAGTCGCTTGATGAGATCCGCGTATCGCTCAGAGTCCTTGCCCTTGAGGTAGTCGAGGAGTCGTCGACGCTGTCCGACAAGCTTCAACAATCCGCGACGCGAATGGTGATCCTTGGCGTGGACCTTGAAGTGATCTGTCAGATACGTGATGCGCTCACTGAGAATGGCCACCTGTACTTCTGGCGAACCAGTATCGTCGCCGTGCGTCTGATACGAGTCGATGAGCTCAGACTTCTGTTCCTTGGCCAGCACCACGTGTAACTACCTCTTACTCCTTCGCTTATCCTTATTTAGCGTGAGGATCGATCCTACACTAGAACGATCGTCGGATGCAAAAAACTCCTAGTGTTGGTCTCAGCGATGCCGATCAGACTTCCCTCACGGTCGTACAGCTTCACCTTATCTGATTCGCTGGTAGCTTCTTCCGCCGGTCGCCACGTTCCATCCGTTGATAACACATCAGCTTGAGACACGTTGTTGCCATGGACGGCGCGTCGCCTACCATGATCAGTTAGCACAACACCTGGTAATTCTGGGAGCAGACGTGTGAGTGGTACGATATGTTCGGCTGCACTACGTCGTTCGTCTTCAATCGATGCCAGCGGGACGGACTGGTTAAGATTGAATGTGCTACTGCACTCGCGTCTAAGCGATTCGAGGCATCCACCGCAACCCAGCATTTCCCCGAGGTCATGGGCTAGGGCCCGCATGTAGAAGCCGGGGTCGCATATGACCCGACAACGGAGCCGATTTCCCCAAAGCGACACGATTTCGAACGCGTGTACCGTTACTGCGACGGCTCTGGTTTCAACCCGTTGTCGACGTCGCGCTAGTTTATACGCTCTCACGCCACGGATCTTCTTGGCCGAGAAGGGTGGTGGTTGTTGGATGATATGTCCGATAAATGTGTGGCTAGCGGCCTCGACGGCAACCATGTCGATAGCTGGTTGGTCGTGGTCACCGTCGTCGAGTGTGCCGGACGTGACGGAGCCAGTTATGTCGTAGGTATCGGTGGCCACCCCCAAACGAATTACTCCATCGTAGACTTTACGGCCGCGTGAGAGGAGCGGCGCAAGACGTGTAGCTCGACCGATAACTAAAGGCAGTACGCCGGTGGCCATGGGATCGAGTGTTCCGATGTGTCCAATCCGGCGGGTATCGAGTGCACGGCGAACGTGGGCAACCACATCGTGTGACGTGAGACCGGTTGGTTTGTCGACGACCAGAACGCCGTCCATTACTAAAGAACCTTTTGTCGACGAAGATAGGCCACGCATGGCCGCAGACACCCTAGTGATGCACGGCGTCTAGGGCCGAGACGACCATGGCCAGCACGCGACTCTGAACGTTGTCACGGCTTCCGGAAAGAGTAAATCCCGAAGCGTTCTGGTGGCCACCGCCACCGAACGACGCGGCCACCGCCCGCACGTCGATCTGACCCTTCGATCGCAAGCTGACACGTGTAGTGTCGCTAAGTGTCTTTAGAAAGATCACCGCTTGGATGTTACGTGCCGCAAGTGGCATGTTGATGACGCCTTCCATATCGTCCACGGCACAGTCGGTACTTTCCAGAATGTCGTCGTCAACGTACAGAGTTGCGACGCGACCCCCGCCTTGGACCTGCATCGATTCGAGCAGCCGACCGATCAGTTTGAGTTTACCGACGCTGCTTTGCTGATAGACACTGTCCGCTACGCTCGCGACGTCCACTCCGGTGGCAGCGACATGACGACAGAGGTCGAATGTGCGTGCTGTGATATTTGCGTGCCGAAATGACCCGGTATCGGTCAGGATACCGACGTAGAGACACGTACCGACCAGCGGCGTCACTGTTGCACCAAGGCCAGTGACGAGGTCATACACCATTTCGGCACAAGCGGCCGCGGATTCGTCGAACCAGTTGACCGCACCATACATCTCGTTTCCTGCATGATGATCGATGTTGACTACGAAGTGACGAGCAAGTCCTCCTACTTCCGTCCGACTTAGACTACTGCACTCCAACACTACGGCGGCGTCAAACGAATCTGTGACGGCGTCCGCCACCTCGATCCCAGATGCTCCCGGTAGTGATGCAAGGAACGGCGGTACGGGGTCACGGTTGACGATCCGGACCGTGTTGCCAAGTTCACGCAACGCCAGCGCGAGCGCGAGCTGGGAGCCAATCGAATCGCCGTCTGGTCTGGCGTGGGATGACAGGACGAACCGCTCGCGGTCTCGAATCGCGTCGAGTAGCTGGCGGGGTGGTCCTTTAGGAGTCACTCGATTCATAGTCATGCGAGTCGAGGGTGACATCACGGTCGGTGTTAGACCGATCCGAACGTTCAGTTTTGATTTCGTCGAAGAGGTGTGCGATCCGATCCTGTTGCTCCACCGTGTCGTCGTAAATGAACGAGAGTTCCGGTACGTGCCGAAGGTGCAGCCGTTGTCCGAGTTGCCAGCGGAGAAAAGCCCGGGTGCGCCGTAGGGCGCGTGCCGCTTCGCGGCGCGCGCGGGCGCCGCTCGGGATCGTGAAGTACACTCTGGCTTGCTTGAGGTCTTTGGTCATGTGCACGTGGGTCACGGTGATCCCGACGGCGCCTGGATCCCGAACGGCACGCGCCAGTAGCGTGCTTAGCTCCGTCCGAATCTGATCGCCGACTCGCTCGGTTCGCGTACTCATGAGTGAAGGAGACCACTACATTAACC
>Ga0310342_100001303_pt1 | contig 15382 bp, 11 predicted proteins | sample S15DNA20500_MG_FD_206155 | JGI IMG/M metagenome (GOLD analysis project Ga0310342, IMG submission 206155) | Marine microbial communities from station ALOHA, North Pacific Subtropical Gyre - S1503-DNA-20-500_MG | ecosystem: Environmental > Aquatic > Marine > Oceanic | place: Pacific Ocean: North... | reverse complement strand
CGAGCGCACCGCCCACAAGCGCTGGAGCCCGGAGCACTTTTCCCGCCTGTCACTTCTCCTTCGAGAACGGGAGCGGGTGCCCTCGATCGTCACCTGGGGCCCGGCCCGGGACGACCGGGCCGTGGCCGAGGCGGTGGTCGCGGCCTCCGGCGGAGCGGCGCGGCTCGCGCCGCGGACCGCGGATCTCGGTGAGCTCGGTGCGTTGCTCTCCGCGTGCTGCTTGTACATCGGAGGCGACACAGGACCGATGCACGTGGCATCGCTCGTGGGTACACCCGTCGTGCAGCTGCTCGGGCCCACAGATCCCATCGAGAACGCCCCGTGGCCCGAAACTCCCTCGCGCAGCCTGCGCGCTGGCTCTGACATGGATGTCCCGCCGGAGACCGCGTTCGAGGCGGCCCGCGCATTGATCGGCGCAGCGGACGAGGCCGGTCGCGGGGCGGGTCTCGGCCCGTGACCGGCCCGCGGCGCCCCGCACGGGGTACCATCGGCCCGTGAGTCTCGATCCGACGCGTCTCGACCAGCTACTCGAGGGTTTCCGGAACGTGCACCTGCTCGTGGTCGGCGATCTCGTGGTGGACGAGTACATCTGGGGCGATGTGGCGCGGGTGAGCCCAGAGGCGCCCGTGCCCGTCGTCGAGGTGTGCGATGAGACCGTGGTGCTCGGCGGGGCCGGGAACGTGGCGCGCAACATCGTCGCCCTCGGCGGAAGCGTCTCGTGCTGCGCCGTGGTGGGCGACGACGCTGCCGGGCGTTGCGCGGCCGACTTGCTCGGGCAGCTCGGCGTAGACCCGGGTGGCCTGTCCGTGGACGAGGGGCGTCCGACGACCCGCAAGACCCGCGTCGTGGCCCGCAACCAGCAGGTGGTGCGCTTCGATCGCGAGACGCTGGAACCGCCGTCCGCCGCCTCGCGTCTCGCCCTGCTCGATGCGATGGAACGGGCACTTGCGGCGAGTGCGGGCGTCGTCGTTGCGGATTACGGCAAGGGGGCGCTGGTACCGGAACTCGCCGCGGAGGCCATGGAGCGTTTCCGCGCGCGGGGTGTACCGGTCATCATCGATCCGAAGGCGGCGCTCGAGCCGTGGCGGGGCGCCACGCTGGTGAAGCCCAACCTCCGGGAGGCGGAGTGGCTCACAGGCGTCCATGTCGAGGAGCCCGCCGACCTGGGGCGTGCCGCCGAGGTACTGCGCCGCGCGCTCGATGGGGCGGACGTCGTCGTCACGCGAGGCGGCGACGGCATGACGCTCTTCGAGGACGGCGCCGCGGGAGTCGACGTCGGCACCGTCGCCCGCGACGTTTTCGACGTGCAGGGCGCCGGGGACACCACCATCGCGGCGCTGGCGCTCGCGCAGCGCGCCGGGGCATCGCTGCTCGAAGCCGCCGTGCTCGCCAACGCGGCCGCCGGAGTAGTTGTCGGAAAGGTCGGCACCGCCACCGCGAGTCCGGACGAGGTGCGCGCGCTCTTGCCGGAGGCCGTGACGGCGGCTGGGGGCGCCGTGTGATCCGCAGCATGACCGGCTTCGGGCGCGCTTCATTCCGGGTGGACGAACTCGCCTTCGATGTGGAGGTCCGCGCGGTGAATCACCGCTACCTCGACGTGCGCGCTCGGCTGCCGAGGCCGCTGGCAGGGCTGGAGGGCGAGGTGCGCACCCGGGTGCAGGCGCGCTTCGACCGGGGAAAGGTCGACCTGTCGGTGACCGCGCCGGGCGGCGCTGCGCGGCCCGGGGCGGTAGACATCGATCTAGGGGCGGCGCGCGGGTACCTGGCCGCCGCAACTGGTCTGCGGGGCGACGGGTTCGAGGGCGCTCTCGACATCGGAACGGTGTTGTCACTCCCCGGGGTGGCGCGCCTCGTCGACCCCGAGGTCTCGGCCGAGGTGCTGCAGGAGGCGCTCCTGGAAGCCGTCGGAGCGGCGGTCGACACGCTCGACGCGATGCGTGTGGCCGAGGGTGCGGCGCTCGAGCGCGATCTCGTGGCCCGGATCGCCGGCGTGGAGGCCTGCGCTGAGCGCATCGAGGGGCGTGCGGGCGAGGTGCAGCAGACGGTTCGCGAGCGGCTCCGGAGGCGCGCCGAACAACTCGGCCGTGAGACAGGACTCGTCGACGACGCGCGGCTCCACCAGGAGCTGGTTATTGCGGCGGATCGGCTGGACATCACCGAGGAGTTGGTGCGGCTGCGCAGTCACGCCGACCAGTTCCGGCGCATCCTCACGGAAGGCGGATCCGGGAATCCCGTCGGCCGGCGTCTCGACTTCCTGCTCCAGGAGTTCGCGCGCGAGGTGAATACCGTGGGCGCGAAGGCCGCCGACGCGCCGGTCGCCCACGAGATCGTGGATCTCAAGGCGGAGATCGAGAAGCTGCGCGAGCAGGTCCAGAACGTTGAATAGGCAGACGCTGCTCAACATCGGCTACGGCAACCTCGTGGTGGCGTCGCGCATCGTCGCCGTGATGTCCCCGTCCTCGGCGCCCATGCGGCGGCTCCGCGAGGACGCCGCCGGTCGGGGCAAGCTGGTCGATGCCACCCAGGGACGCCGCACGCGTTCGATCGTCGTCACCGACAGCGACCACGTCATCCTGTCCGCGATCAATCCGGAGACCATCGCCGGTCGCATCCAGGACGACGGCGAGGGAGACGCGGCTTGAGCCGTCGCATGAGCATTCCCTTCGTCGTTGCCGCGCCATCCGGGACCGGCAAGACCACCGTGTGCCGGCGCGTCGTGGAGGCGGACCCGCGCGTCGAGTTTTCGGTGTCCCACACGACGCGCGCACGGCGTTCGGGGGAACAGGACGGCATCGACTACTTCTTCGTCAGCCGCGGCCGCTTCGACGAGCTGGTCGAGGAGGGCGCTTTCCTCGAGTGGGCCGAGTACAACCGTCACCGCTACGGAACGAGCCGGGCGGCGCTCGAGGTGCCGCTCGCGCAGGGCAGCGACGTGCTGCTCGAGCTCGAGATCCAGGGCGCGGCCCAGGTGCGTGAGCGACGTTCCGACGCGCGGCTCGTCTTCCTGCTGCCGCCTTCGGTCGAACGTCTGGAGGCGCGGCTGCGCGGACGCGGCACCGATTCCGAGGAGGAGATCGAGCGGCGCCTGGGGGTCGGGCGCGGGGAGATCCATGCGGCGGCGCGTTTCGACTTTGCCGTGGTGAACGACGACCTGGACCGCTGCGTCGCCGACGTGGCCGAGATCGTCGCGGGCTGTCGCGACGGGCGCGAACTCCCGTTGCGCGAGCGCTTCGCGCCGGCTGTTGCCCTGGGCCGGCTCGCCGGCTGAGGACGGATTTGCCCCGTTCCCCGGGGTGTGTATGTTGGATCAAATGCCCGAAGCAAAAGGGGGAATCCGGCGCCCGCGCGTGCGGTTCAACGACATCGCGGATCGCATCCTCGAGTACCACCCCGAGTGCGACCTCGAGTTGCTGCAGCGCGCCTACGTCTTTTCCGCCAAGGTCCACGAGGGCCAGGAGCGGCTTTCGGGCGAGCCCTATCTGGTTCACCCGATCGAGGTCGCCGGGGTTCTCGTCGACCTGCGCCTCGACGAGGTGACGGTCGCGGCCGGGCTCCTCCACGACACGATCGAGGACTCCCACACCACCGTCGAAGAACTTCAGCGCAGGTTTGGAGACCCGGTGGCGTTCCTGGTCGAGGGGCTCACCAAGATCGCCAAGGTCGAGTTCAACTCGGACCAGGAGCGCCAGGCCGAGAACTTCCGAAAGATGCTGATCGCGATGTCCGAGGACATCCGCATCCTGCTCATCAAGCTCGCCGATCGTCTCCACAACATGCGCACCGTGCAGCACATGCCCGAGGATGCGGTGCACCGGGTGGCTCAGGAGACCCTCGATATCTACGTGCCCCTCGCGCACCGGCTCGGCATCCACTGGATGAAGCAGGAGCTCGAAGACCTCGCGTTTCGCGCTCTCTCTCCCGAGGCCGCCGCCGATCTCGAGAAGCGCCTGCAATCGAAGCGAGAGGCACGACAGGCGTACATCGAGGAGGTGATAGACGTGCTTTCGGCGCGCCTGGCGAGCGCCGGCGTCCACGCGGAGGTCACCGGGCGGCTCAAGGATCTCTTCTCGATTCACGCCAAGATGGAGAGCCAGGGCATCAGCCTCGACGAGATCTACGACGTGATCGCATTCCGCATGGTTCTCGACGGCGGCGGGGACCAGGTCTACAGGGCGCTCGGCGTCGTGCACGCACTCTGGCGGCCGGTCCCCGGTCGCTTCAAGGACTACGTCGCCCTGCCCAAGCCGAACGGCTACCAGTCGCTCCACACCACGGTGATCGGCCCCTACGGAGAACGCATGGAGATGCAGATCCGCACGCACGAGATGCACCGAAACGCGGAGTTCGGCATCGCCTCGCACTGGAAGTACAAGGAGGGCGTTTCCGGAGCGGGTGACGACGACGACACGTTTGCGTGGCTGCGGCAGCTCGTGGAGTTCAACCGGGAGCTCAAGGATCCTCACGAGTTCATCGACTCGGTGAAGGTCGATCTCTTCCCCGACCAGGTCTTCGTATTCACGCCCCGCGGCGACGTCATCAACCTGCCGAAGGGGGCCACCCCGATCGATTTCGCCTACGCGATCCACAGCGAGGTCGGCGCCCAGTGCTCGGGCGCCAAAGTGAACGGCAAGATGGTGCCGTTGCGTCACCGCCTGGAAAACGGGGACACGGTCGAGGTGCTCACCTCGCAGAAGCAGTATCCGCGGAAGGACTGGCTCGAATTCATCGTCTCGTCGCGCGCGCGCAGCCGCGTACGCCACGCCATCCGTACCGCGGAGACCGAGCGGAGTCTCGCGCTCGGGCGCAACATGCTCGAGCGCGCCCTGCGCAAGGCCGGTTTCTCCTTCCCGCGGCTTCTGGAGCAGGGGGGGCTGGACGAGGTGGCGCGCGCCGAGGGGCGCAGTTCCGTCGACCAGTTGCTCTCGGCGGTGGGCTACGGCCGGGTCGCTCCGGTCGACGTCGTTCGGCGTCTACGCGGCGAACAGGAGCCCAAGCAGGAGCCGAAGCCCCGACGCAGCCTCTTCCGGCGGCGCCAGTCGTCGAAGAGCGGCATCCGCGTGAACGGACACCCGGACGTTCTGGTGCGCTTCGGCCGTTGCTGCGGGCCCCTTCCCGGTGACGAGGTGGTGGGGTTCGTGACCCGGGGTCGCGGGGTCACGGTCCACGTGAAGGATTGTCCCAAGGTCTTCGAACTCGACCCGGACCGGCGCATCGAGGTGGACTGGGAGCCCGATGCCGCGGCGCCGTGGCGTATCAAGATGCGCGTCCACTCTCTCGACCGTCCGGGACTGCTCGCGAAGGTGACCAAGACGATCTCGGCGGCCGGTATCAACATCGGTGCGGCGCGCGTCACGACGAGCGCGGACCGGAAGGCGGTGCAGACCTTCGACCTCCGGGTGAGCGACGTCGAAACCCTGAACGCCGTGATGCGGGAGATCGGCCGCATCCGTGGGGTCGTCACGGTCGAGCGGCTGCGAACCTGACGCGCGGCTCCTTGCGCATCCTGCATGTCACGAGTGACTGGAAGTGGACCGGGCCCGCCGCGCCGATGCTCGGGCTGGCCGGGGCCCAGGCGCGCCGAGGCCACGATGTCCGGCTCGCCTGTCCCGAGCCACCCGAACCCGACCAGCCCGGCGTGGCTGGGTACGCACGGCAATCGGGCCTCGCGCCCGTGCTCGAACTCGAGCGAGCCCGCGGGACGCGTCCCGTGCAGGATCGCGTGGATGTGGGACGGCTCGCCGCCGTGCTCGCGGCGCGCCCGGCGGACGTCGTGCACGTGTGGCACACGCGCGATCACGTGCTGGCGTGGCGCGCGGTCCGCCGGTGCGGCTCGGTCCGTCCGCGGATCGTGCGTTCCGCGGCGGGCGCCGAGACGCCCGGGGCCTGGCCCTGGAACCGCTGGCTCCTCGGCCGTGCCGCCGATGGTGTCCTCTGTGTGAGTCCTGCTTCGGCCCGCGCGATGGCGCGCGTCTGCGCGCCGCGGCCCGTCGTCGGCGCCCTGGGCGCCGTGGACCTGGAACGCTTTCGACCCGGTGCACCCGACCCCGACGTGCGTCGTCGACTCGGACTCGAGCCGCACCACCGCGTCGTGGGCGTCGTTGCCCGCGTGCAGCGGCACCGCCGCTTCGATCTCCTGCTGGAGGCCCTGGCGCGACTCGACACCCCGGACTCGCGCCTCCTCGTCGTCGGGCGTGGAACCCACCTCGACTCCGTCGCGCGCGAGCCCGCGCGGCAACTCGGCATCGCCGACCGGGTGGTCTTCGCCGGGTACCGCGAGGCCGACTACGTCGACGTGTTGCGCAGCATCGATCTGTTGACCTTCCTCGTGCCCGGCTCCGATGGGACGTGCCGCGCGTTGCTCGAGGCCCAGGCCTGCGGCGTTCCGGCGGTCACGAGCCGGCGCGGCGCCCTGCCGGAGATCGTGGCCGATGGCGAGACCGGATGGATCGTCGACGAGAACGCGGCGGCGCTCGCGGGGCTCTGGGCGAACGCGCTCGGGGACTTCGATGGGCGGGCGGCGCGGGCCCGGGCGGCGCGGGCCCGCGCTGAGAGGTATTTCAACTTCGATCGCCTCTGCGACGACGTCGAAAAGCTCTACGGTGCTGTGGGGGCGAACGGCTCGCTGATCTGAAGCGCGACGAGATCCCGGTAGAGCCCGCCGAGCTCCATCAGCTCCGCGTGGGTGCCCTGCTGGGTGATCTGCCCCTTCTCCAAGATGAGGATTCTGTCGGCCCGACGCACGGTGGACAGCCGGTGGGCGATGACGAAGACGGTGCGGTTGCCCGAGAGCAGCGCGTCGATCGCCTCGTGCACGAACTTCTCGCTCTTCGAGTCGAGTGAGCTCGTTGCCTCATCGAGGATCAGGATCGACGGGTCCTTCAGGATGGCGCGAGCGATGGTGATGCGCTGCCGCTGCCCGCCCGAGAGTCGGACGCCGGACGGCCCCACCTGCGTGTCGTACCCGTCGGGCAGTTTGTCCACGAACTCGTCGACGTGGGCGGCCCGCGCGGCCGCGAGCACCTCGCCCTCGCCGGCTCCGGGCCGGCCGTAGAGCAGGTTTTCCCGGATACTTCCGTCGAACAGGAAGGGCTCCTGGGTGACCACGGCCATCTGCGCCGTCAGCGAGGCGCGGCGCACCCCGCGTAGGTCGTTTCCATCGATCTCGATGCGGCCCTGCTGGGGGTCGTAGAGACGCATCAGCAGATCGGCGAGGGTTGTCTTCCCCGCTCCCGTGCGACCAACGATCGCCACCACTTCGCCGGCGCGTGCTTCGAAGTCGATGTCCCGGAGCACGGGCTCGGGCCCGTAGCCGAACGTCAGGCCCCGTGCCGCAACGCTGCACGCCCCGGGACCCAGGTCGACCGCGTCCGGGGCGTCCTGGATCTCGACCGGTGCGTCGAGTACCTCGAAGTAGCGCTCGGCACCCGCCATGGCGTCCTGGACCCGGACCCATCCCTGGGCGAGTCTCTTGATCGGCCGGTATACCAGGCTCGTGATCACCATGAATGCGGCCAGGTCGCCGAGCGTGATGTTCCACATCCCCCGGAAGAGCATGTAGACGCCGAGGCAGAGGCCGGCCAGCGTCATCACCTGGTTCATGAACTCGACCGATGCGCGAGACAGCACGCGGTTTCGAGTCACCCGCAGCGAGCGCTTGAACAGCCGCACGGCCTCGCGGGAGTAGGATGCGTACTCGGTTCCCTCGGCGTTGAAGGCCTTGATGACCTTGATTCCCTCCAGGATCTCGAGCAGGCGCTGCGTCACCTCGACCACCTGCTGCTGACGGCGCGCCGCGCCCCGCCGGATCATTCGGCCGAAGATCGAGATCGTGCCGATGAGCAGCGGAGCCCCGGCTGCGATGAACACTGTGAGCTGCCACGAGACCGCGAGCATGAAGGCGACGCCGACGAGGATCGTGATTCCCGCCGTGAGTATGTCGCTGAAGATGAGCCCGAGGGCGCTGTGCGCGACCTGCAGGTCGGAGGCGACCCGCGCGTAGACCTCGCCGCGCCGCCGCCCGTAGTGGAACGCGAGCGGCAGCACGAGGAGTTTTGCGCAGGCCTCCCGCGACATGTCGACCTGGATGCGCCCGAGCGCGTAGGCGGCCACGTACTCCTTGACCACGCGCAGGCCGGGAAGCGCCACCGCGATCAGCGCCGCAAAAGCGAGGAGCATCAGCAGGTTGCCCTCGATGTGGGCCGCGATCCGGTCCTTGTCTTCCTGGCTGAGTTCGATGTCCGACGGTTTGGAGGCTGCGGGCGAGTCGGAGCGGACGGGGTCGAGCAGCGGCAGGTCCGGTAGCCAGTCCTGGACCTGGGCGCTCTGCACCACCGAGGCCTGCGGGATTGCCACGTCGTCGATCAGCAGCTTCAGCAGGTACGCACGGGCGTATTCGGCGCCCGCGGCCAGCACGGTGAGGACCAGCACGAGTCCGATGAAGCCCAGGTAGCCCCGGCAGTAGCCCGCGAGCCGGCGGCCCAGGCTGCGGTCGCGCTGGGGAGCGCGCGCGCTCTCGAGGTCTTCCAGGTGGGCCACGGGCTCTCCGGGCCGGAGGCTAGGCCAGATGGGCGGCGATCGCGTCTCCGGCCCGCCAGCCGAGCAGCAGGTCGCCCTCGGTGCCGAGCCCGGCGATGCAGGCCCGGTCGAGGGTGTAGAGGGGTTGCTTCGTCGAGACGCGGATCTCCACCGGGCTGGGCCAGCCCGCGTCCGGGGGCGGGTCCAAGCGCGCGTCTTCGTCGTCCCACCTGGGCTCGGACACCGGTACGCGTTCGAGGTGGCCCTCGGTGAACGGCAGGATGGACGCGACCCGCGCCTCGATCTTCGATTCAACACCCGCCGGGGAGTCATCGGTTTCCACCACCGCGGCAGCGACCACGTCCGTCTTGCCGTCACTGTGCGGAAAGCTCCGCAGGGTCACCAGGTTGGTCGAGACGAGCGGCTGCCGCTCGTCTCCGATGAGAATCACCCGGCGCGCCATGGCCCCGGGCAGCAGCTCGCTCGAGATCTTCCAGTGCAGCGCGGCGCGGCGCCAGCGCGCCGCCGGCGCGGAGAGCGGCGCCGGGACCGGGTCCTGGTCGACCACTCCGGCGAGGGCGGCCCTCGGCGCGTTGATCACCAACGCCCGGCCGACCCAGACCTCCCCCGATTCGCCGCGGGCGTCGGGGGCCACGCCCGGGTGGCCGTTCGCCGACACGAGACGGAACGGGCCGTCGAGCGTGCGGAACTCGCCGTACAGAGACTCGATGCGGCGGTGCAGCACGGCGCGCACGGCGTCCGCGTCCCGGCCGTCGGCGCTTCCCTCGAAGGGCGCACCGAGCAGCCGTGCCCGCGCCGCGTCGTTCGGCTCCGCGCCGCCGAGGTTCGAGAGCGCGCGGGTCCAGGCGGAGAGGACCGTCGCGAGCCTGGGCGGCGCGGTGGCGAGCTCCGGCGGAAGACCGCGACTGTGCGGAGCGCTGCGCGGAAGATCGGGCGGTGTTTCGACTGCGGGCCGCCGGCTGCCGAGCGGGCTGCGGCGGTTCGCCTTCACCATCGGTGCGGAGAGGAGTGCCTCGCGCTCCGCGGCGCCCGTACTCTCCAGCGCTGCGGCGAGTCGGCGTGCCTCGTCGGGTTTGGCCAGGCCCCACGCCACCCACTCGTCCACTGTGATCGCGGGCTTGCCCAGGTCGAGACGGGCGTCCGGAAGGGTGACCTGGAAGGCCAGCGGGTCGGGCTCGATGCGTCGCTGGTCGATCAGCGGAACGCGCAACGAGCGCAGGCACGCGCCCAGCACGCCTTCCTTGCCGGTGCCGCCCAGGAAGAAGGGTTCGCGCAGGCACGGGGCGCGGCGCGCGGCCGCGTCCTCGTCGATCACCAGCACCCGCGCGCCCTGCAAGCCGAGCCGCGCCGCCGCCACGAGTCCCGGCAAGGCACTTCCGAGGATCACGGCATCCCAGCGACGCACGCGCGTGTCGGGCCCGGTTTCGATCGGGGGGAGGCCGCGCATCATTCGGCGTGCGTGATCGGCCCGAAGAGGATCGGGTCGTCGTCGGGTTGCTTCACCTCGATTTCACCGATGGGGTATGCGCGCTCGCCGAGCGCCTCGAACCGATGGATCACGTCGGTGCACTGCTCCGGGGGCACGACGAGGATCATGCCGACACCACAGTTGAAGACCCGCAGCATCTCTTCGTCCGGGAGATCGGCCTGGCGCTGGATGAAATCGAAGACCGGAGGTGTCGGCCACGCCGCCGGGTCGATGCGGGCGCGCACGCCCTTGGGGAGGACCCGCGGCACGTTGCCCGGAAAGCCGCCGCCGGTCACGTGGACGACGCCCTTGAGGTCGAAGTCGCGCATCGCGTGGAGCACGGGCTTCACGTAGATGCGGGTCGGCGTGAGCAGAGCCCCCGCGACCGACGTGTCGAGTTCCTCGATCTGCTCTCGGAACCCGAAGTGTCCGGCGCGTTCGCCCTCCTCGACGATGCGGCGCACCAGCGAATAGCCGTTGCTGTGGAGACCGCTCGACGCCAGACCGATCAGCGCGTCTCCGTGGCTGATGCCGGAGCCGTCGATCAGTTCGTCGCGCTCCACGACGCCGACCCCGAATCCCACGAGCTCGAGTTCGCCCTTGCCGTAGAAGCCGGGCATGGTCGCAGTCTCGCCACCGAGCAGGGCGCACCCAGCGCGCCGACAACCCTCCGCGATGCCGCGTAGGGCCTCCTGCGCGATCTCCGGGTCGAGATCGTCCATCGCGAGGTAGTCGAGGAAGACGAGGGGCTCGGCACCCTGCACCACGAGATCGTTTACGACCATGGCGACGCAGTCGATGCCGACTGTGTCGTAGCGGCCCAGCCGTGCCGCGAGCTTGAGCTTCGTGCCGACACCATCCGCACCGGCGACGAAGACCGGGTCTTGGTAGCGCTCGGGCGCCTTGAACAGGCCGGCGAATCCGCCGACCGTCGAGAGGATTTCCGGCCGTAGCGTCGAGCGGGTGATTTCCTTGATGGTTTCGATGAATCCCTCGTCGCGGTCGAGGTCGACGCCGGCGGCGGCGTACGCGGGGGCCGAGGCACGCTCTTCAACCGGGCCCGAGCCCGGCGGTTCGCTCGGGGTGGCGCTGGATTTCCGAGAGTCCGGGGGGCTCACGCCCGCTTTCATAGGGGAGGCGGCGGACCCCTGTCAATGAGCGTCGAGGGTGCGTGCTATCTTCTGTCGGTGAAGCTCTCCGTCGTGATCCCCGCACTCGACGAGGTCTGCCGGATCGCGGGAGCCATCGAGAGCGTCGCCGCCACAGCCGACGAGGTCTTCGTGGTGGATGGTGGCAGCCGCGACGGCACGCCGGACAGAGCTCGGGCGGCCGGGGCGCGTGTTGTTTCATCACCACCGGGCCGCGCGCGCCAGCTCGGGGTCGGTGTGGAGGCAGCCACCGGCGACGCCGTATTGTTTCTCCACGCCGACACGAGGCTTGCGGAAGGTTGGGACCGGATGTTGCGACGCGCGCTCGTCGACCCTGGCGTCGCGGGAGGCGCCTTCCGGTTCCGGCTCGACAATCGCGGGTGGCGCCTGCGCTGGATCGAGTGGGGAACCTGGCTGCGCGTGGCCGTGCTCTCGCTCCCGTATGGCGATCAGGCGATCTTCGTGCGCCGTGCGGTGCTGGACGCGATCGGCGGCGTACCCCAGGTGCCCATCATGGAGGACCTGGACCTGGTGAAGCGGATGCGGCGCCACGGACGTCTCGCCCGCCTGTCCTTGCCCGCGACGACGTCGTCGCGGCGCTATCGCGAGGCAGGAGCCCTTCGCACGGTGTTCCGGCACCTCGTCGCTGTCGTCGGCTGGGGACTCGGTCGGAACCGCGAGCAGATTGCGGCCTGGGTTCGCCGATGAGCGAGCCCGTCACTTCCGGAAGCGCGGCGCTCGGACGGCGAGCGGCGGCGAGTCGCCTCTTCTCCTACATCCGCCGCAACAAGCGCTACTACGCGGTGTGGCTGGCGAGCACGCTGGCCTACAGCGCCGGTTTCGTCGCGATCCCGTGGCTCGTGGGCTGGGCGATCGAGGCCTACGAGACGGGGCTTCCCGCCGGCGAGATCGTCTGGCGCGCCCAGGTGCTCGCGGCAGTGGCCGTGGTGACCGCCGCGGTGCGCTTTTTCTCCCGCACCCTCGTCTTCAACGCCGCGCGGGAAATCGAGTACGAGATTCGCAACGATCTGTTCGCCCACCTCGAGCGTCTGCCACGCTCCTTCTATTCCGACTGGCGCACTGGCGACATCATGAGCCGTTGCGTGAACGACGTGAACGCGGTGCGGCTGTTGCTCGGGGTCGGGCTGCTCAACGTGGTGCAGACCCCGATCCTCTACCTCGGATCGATCGGCGTGATGCTGAGCCTGAACCCGATGCTGACTCTCTTGGTCCTGGCTCCGTACCCGCTCTTCCTGCTGATCGCTCGCATCTTCGGCCGCGCGATCCACCACTGGAGCTTGTTGGCTCAGGAGGGTCTCGGCAGTCTTTCGAACCGACTCCAGGAGACCATCGCAGGCATCGCCGTGGTCAAGGCCTACGCCATGGAGGGAATGACGTCCCGGCGCTTCGACGAGACGAACGACGAACTCTACCGCCGCCAGCTCGGTGTCGCGCGCGCGACGGCCTCGATGCCGGCCGTGGTCTCCTTGCTTCCCGCCGCGGCCATGTTCGTGGTGTTTCTGGTCGGCGGCCAGATGATCATCGACGGTGAAATGGGCGGTCCCGATTTCTTCCGCTTTGCGATGTACGTCTACATGCTGACCTTCCCGACGTTCATCATGGGTTGGGTGGTGGCGCTCGTTCAGCGCGGTGCCGCTTCGATGCAGCGCATCGACGAGCTGCTTTCGATCGAGCCCACGATCGCGGACCCGGCCTCCCCGGCGGCCGTCAATGCCCTGCGCGGCGAGATCGAGTTCCGGGATCTGAGCTTCCGTTACCCCGAAAGCGCCGCGGCACCGGCTCTGCGCGGCGTGAACCTCCGCGTGGAAGCCGGCACGACGCTCGGTGTGGTCGGCACCGTGGGCGCGGGGAAGAGCACCCTGGCCTCTCTGGTTCCGCGGCTCTGGGAGGTGGAAGACGGGTCTGTCTTCATCGACGGGGTCGACGTGAACCGGATCCCACTCGCGGTACTCCGGTCCAACATCGCGATGGTCCCCCAGGAATCGTTCCTCTTCTCGATGTCTCTCGCGGACAACATTGCATTTGGGCTCGAACGGACCGAGCCCGCTGCGGTGCGGCGGGCGTCCGCCCGGGCGCAACTCGCGAAGGACGTTGGCGAGTTGCCCAACGGCTACGACACCGTCGTGGGGGAGCGCGGAGTGATGCTGTCCGGTGGGCAGCGGCAACGCACTGCGCTGGCCCGGGCGCTTGCTCTCGATCCGCGGATTCTGATTCTCGATGACACGCTGTCGGCGGTCGATGCGGAAACAGAAGCCGCGATCAAGCAAGAATTGGAGGGAGTGTTCCGCGACCGCACGGTCGTCGTCGTGTCTTCGCGGGTGAGCGCCGTGCGCTCGGCCGATCAGATCGCCGTACTCGACGCGGGCCGTATCGTCGAGGTGGGCACGCACGACGAACTGTGCTCCCAGGGTGGGCTCTATGCCCGGCTCGCCTTGGAACAGGACGAGGCGGCGGAATGAGCGCCGACCGGACCTCTGCCGCGGAGGCGATGCACGAAGAGGAGGCGCTTGGGAAGGCCTACGACATCCGCCAGCTGCTGCGGCTCTGGCCGTACGTACGGCCCTACGCTGGCCAGGTTGCGCTGACCCTCGGGCTCATCGTCCCGACATTCATCGCCGACGTTGCGCCCGCTTGGATCATCAAGACGGGTCTCAACGGCGTGATCCTCGGCGGCGGTGAAGCCGTGGGCCGGGTGACGGCGCTCGACCGGTTGCTCGCGCCGGTGTCGGGTCTGCTGACGCCTCCCGCAGGCGTCGCGTTGCTTTGGTGGCTCGCGGGGCTCTTTCTCGTCTTCATGCTGATCTCCGCGGTTCTGCAGTGGATCAACACGTACGTGATGATCTGCACCGGGCAGGCCGCCATGCGCGATCTCCGCCGCGACGTCTTCGACCACATCCAGCGCCTCCATCTGGGTTTCTTCGATCGCTACCCGGTGGGCCGCCTCGTCACGCGTTGCACGAACGACGTCGAGAACGTGGCCGAGATGTTCTCGGCGGGAATCGTCGCGCTTGTCGGAGACGTGTTCCGCATGGCGGGCTTTGCCACGATCCTCTTCCTCGAGGACGCGAAGCTCGCGTTGCTCACGTTCCTGGTGATCCCGCCGCTCGCGCTCTGCGCTGGGGTGTTCCGTTTCAAGGTGCGCCAGGCGTATCGGCTCGTTCGCGTGCGCATCGCCCGCATCAATGCCTACGTCCAGGAGAACGTGACGGGCATGCGCGAGGTGCAGCTCTTCAGCCGTGAAGACCGGAACTTCGCCGAGTTCGAGGCCATGAACGCCAACCACAGGGACGCCTGGAACCGGTCGATCCGCTACGACTCGGCGCTCTTCGCCGTGGTCGAGCTCGCCCAGTCGATCACCGTCGCCATCATCATCTGGAAGGCCTCCGGCATTGCCGGTGCCGGAACCCTCTACCTGTTCATCGACTTGATGCGTCGCTTCTTCCTCCCGCTCCGCGATCTGTCGGCGAAGTACTCGGTCATGCAGTCGTCGATGGCGAGCGCCGAGCGCATCTTCCAGTTGCTCGACACCGAGCCCGAGGTGAAAGACCGCCCCGGCGCGTCGCCCCTGGCCGAACGCGGGACGGATGGGCGGCGCGGGGTGGTGGAGTTCGAGAACGTCTGGTTCGCCTACTCGGGCGCCCGCGGCGAGGTGACGCAGTGGGTTTTGCGCGACGTCTCGTTCCGCGTCGGTGCGGGCGAGCGCATTGCGCTGGTGGGTCCGACCGGCGCCGGGAAGACGACCGTGCTGAAGCTGTTGACCCGGTTCTACGAGCCGACGCGGGGTCGCGTGCTGCTCGACGGTGTGGATCTGCGCGACTACACGCAGGAGCACCTGCGCCGGCGGGTCGCCATGGTGCTGCAGGACGTCTTCCTGTTCACCGGCACGGTCGCGGAGAACGTCGGTCTCGATCGGCCGGACGTGGGGCCCGAGCGGATCCGGGCCGCCGCGGCGGCGGTGCGGGCCGACGGCTTCGTCGAGGCGCTTCCCAAGGCCTATGAGACACGGGTGCGGGAGCGCGGCGCCAATTTCTCCGCCGGACAGCGCCAGCTTCTCTCCTTCGCGCGGGCGCTCGCGCACGGTGCCGACGTGCTGGTGCTCGACGAGGCCACGAGTTCGATCGACACCGAGACCGAGGCCCTCGTGCAGCAGGGCACCCATACCTTGATGGAGGGGCGCACCGCCCTGGTGGTGGCCCACCGTCTCTCGACG
>Ga0310342_100001302_pt1 | contig 15387 bp, 11 predicted proteins | sample S15DNA20500_MG_FD_206155 | JGI IMG/M metagenome (GOLD analysis project Ga0310342, IMG submission 206155) | Marine microbial communities from station ALOHA, North Pacific Subtropical Gyre - S1503-DNA-20-500_MG | ecosystem: Environmental > Aquatic > Marine > Oceanic | place: Pacific Ocean: North... | reverse complement strand
TGAAGAAGATGGTCGGAGGGCCTCCCTTCGCGGTGCTCGAGAACAGCGAAAGCGTCTGGCCGGGTGAGTCTGGAAAGAAGGCCGGCTACAAAATGGGAGGCTACCGCCTGGACAAGAAACGCCGCCCGACCTTTTTCTATTCGTTCGCCGGGGTTACGGTTGAAGACCTCCCGGTTCCGGTTGAGGAAAAGGGAGTGGCCACATTCCAGAGGGTTCTCACCATCCAGTCAGCTGAGGAGGTCAGAAATCTCTGGTTCAGGGCCGCCTCTGGGAAAATCGAGGTCCAGGCCAATGGCTCCTACCGGATAGATGACAGCATCCTTCTCTCTTTCGGGCTCTCTCCCGGATGCAGGGCCGTGGTGCGGGACGCCGGAGGGAAACAGGATCTCCTTGTCTCGGTCTCTTTTAAAGACGGCAAGGCTCGCATCGAGGAGAAAATCTCATGGTGACCCGCGACTCGTCAAAAAATACCAGAACGGAGATTTCAAAGGGAGGGCAGGCTATGAAAAGTAACTTCCTGGCCTTGCTTGTCCTGCTCTGTTGCAGCTGGCTCCAGGGAGGCGATCCTCCAGCGGATCTGAAATACGCCAGGCGGGCGACGCGCGATGAAACGCGCAAGGCCACCCTGGACGCGCATGAAAATCCCGGAGAAAGAATCCGGGCATTGCTCGATTACCAGCTTGATGGAGATTTCCCGGGGAACGAGGAAGACAAGTACTACCGCATCCTCACCCTGCCTCTTCCGGAGGGGGTCCAGCTCGAGCCAGGCGGGATTGAGATCGATGGGAAGGGCCGGATCTTCGTATCGACGAGGATCGGGGACATCTGGATGATCGAGAACGCCCTCGAGCTGCCGCCCTATAGGCCGGAATACAGCCTCTATGCCAGCGGCCTCCATGAGGTGCTCGGCCTGGCCCGGCGTGGCGACTGGCTCTACGCCACCCAGCGCGGCGAGATCACTCGTATCAAGGACATCGATGGGGATGACCGTGGCGACATCTTCGAGGTCGTCAGCGATGGGTGGGAGATAGGGGGCGATTACCACGAATACGCCTTTGGATCCAAATTTGATGACGAGGGCAATATCTGGGTGGTGCTCTGTCTCACCGGCTCCTTCAGCAGCCAGCATTTATTTCGCGGCTGGAGCGTGAAGGTCTCAGCTGATGGCAAGATGGTGCCGATGTGCAGCGGTATCCGGTCACCCGGCGGGATCGGCAGGAACTACGAGGGGGACATGTTCTATACCGACAACCAGGGGACCTGGAACGGAACGAGCATCCTTCGCCACCTGAAGCCGGGGCACTTCATGGGCAACCCGGAGGGTAATAGGTGGTATGAGCAGGCGCCGAATATGGGCAAGCGGCCGCCGAACCCCCACAGCGGAGGGCGCTGGCATATCGAGATGAAGAAGATCCCCGAGCTCATCAACCCCGCCGTCTTCCTGCCCCACAATAAGATGGGGAAGTCAGCCAGTGGAATCTGCACTGACCGCTCAGGCGGCAAGTTCGGCCCATTCTCTACTCAGATGTTCGTTTCCGACCAGGGGCAGAGCATCGTGATGCGCGTCTTCCTCGAGAAGGTGAAGGGGCGCTACCAGGGTGCCTGCTTTCCCTTCCGCGGGGGTTTCAAGTCCGGAAATGTTCCCATGACCCAGATTCCCGACGGGTCCATGTTTATCGGCGGGACCGCCAGGGGCTGGGGCGCGCGAGGCGGAAAGCCTTTCGCCCTCGAGCGCCTGGTCTGGACCGGGAAGGTTCCCTTTGAGATTCACGAGATGCAGGTTCGCCCGAAGGGGTTCCAGCTGACCTTCACCAAGCCCGTCGATCCCGCGACGGTAGCAGCTCTCGCCTCCTACAGCATCCAGACCTACACCTATATCTACCAGGCGAAATACGGGAGCCCCGAGGTTGACCGGACCACTCCGAAGATTCTCAGCGCTACCCCCGGCAAAGACGGCAAGTCCGTCTACCTCGAAATAGAAGGCCTGCAGGAGGGACATGTCCACGAACTGAAGGCGCCGGGGATCCGGTCGAAGGGGGGTGATCCGCTCGTTCACCCGATAGCCTATTACACTCTGTTTTATTTCCCCGACTCCTGAGGGCGGTCAGTCCACAGGAGGCCTTTCGAGCAGGGCGTCGAGCCGCATCGCGACCTCATCCACAGGCACTGTCTCCTGGACGCCGCTGGCGAGAGCCTTGAGCGTGATGCAGGCGTTTTTCAGCTCGTCCTCACCGAGGATCGCGGCGCACGGCGCCTTGACGCCTTCGCTGTCGGCGTATTGCAACTGCTTGCCGAGCTTGGCGGCTTCGGGGTAGAGTTCTACCCGGAGGCCCTGCCGGCGTAATTTTTCGGCCACGGCGAAGGCCCGGGAGCGCTCGATGCCGAGCGTGCAGAGGACGATCTGAGGTCCGGCCTGGAGCGGGGGGTACATATCTCGCTCTTCCATCACCAGGAGGATTCTCTCGAGTCCCAGGGAGAAGCCGACAGCGGGAACTGGGTTTTTCCCGAACATCCCCACCAGGCCATCGTAGCGGCCACCGCCGCCGAGGCTTCCGGCGAGATCCTCGACGGTAATTTCAAATATGGGGCCGGTGTAATATCCCAGCCCCCTTGCCAGGCCCGGGTTGAGACGTAGGCGGTTTCCGGCAGGGCCGGCGGCGGCGATGTCAAGGATCTCGAGCAACTCGTCGACCGCCTGCGCCGCATCATCGGAGCCAAGGCGTTCTTTCAATCTGTCGGCGAGTTCCTGGTCGGATTCCTCTCCCTCGCGAAAGATGAGCTCCAGCAGCCTTTCGGCGCCGGTCTCGTCTATCCCGCGCCCGGCCAATTCTTCCAGGACGCCTGCCTTGCCGATCTTGTCCAGCTTGTCGACCGAGATGAGGGCGCCCTCCTCCTGCTCGGGATCGATACCGGCGGCGGCGATGAGCAGGGAGAGAAGCCGGCGATGGTTCAGCTGGATGGTGAAATCGGTGAAGCCGAGCTCTTCGAGAACCTTCGCGACGGCTGTGAGCACGTCGGCTTCGGCGAGGAGACTGTCGGTTCCGGTGACGTCCACATCACATTGATAGAATTCACGAAAGCGGCCCCGGCCGGGTCTGTCAGCCCTCCACACAGGCTGGATCTGATATCTCTTGAAGAACCTGGGAAGGTCGCCGTATTGAGCGACGACCCTGGCGAGGGGGACCGTCAGGTCGTAGCGCAGGCCGAGGTCGGAGAGCTCGCCCTCGGTGACCTCGTCCTTTTCGAGGGCCCTTTTCAGCGCATCTCTTCGGTGCAGGATGCGGTAGAGAAGCTGGTCACCCTCCGCGCCGTATTTGCCAAGCAGGGTGGTGAGATTCTCAATGCTAGGGGTCTCGATTGGCGCGAAACCGTAGAGCTCATAGACCTTGCGGACCACATCGATGACATAGCGCCTGCGCAGCAATTCCCCGGGGAGGAAATCTCGCATACCGCTTGGGGGCTTTGTGCTGGGCCTGGTCATAATTGAGCCGATGTAAGGTCTCCTGCCTGTATCGGTGCCTCAAAATACCCAAGCGGCCTGCGTATCTCCACAAGGATTATTCAACTCGCTCAGTCCGGGTATGTTTTTGCTTCGTGACATTTGTTGCGACTACACCACTGGAGAGGTTAACCTGAGGGGGCATTCGACGCCGGATACCGCCAAATATCGGCTCTTCCGGCACCTCGGACAGTTCTTGTCAAGGTGAGAAATGAAAAGCTCCAGTTGCCACCGCAGGGTTTTTTGGTTTGCCCTCCTGTTCACCGCCCTTTTTCTCCCTGCAACCAGGGGGGATGAGCAGCTCAACAACGCGATCGACAAGGGCATCGAGTATCTCAAGACGCAGATCCGGGCCAAGAACACCGGGCAGCATCTCTATGGGCAGGTAGCTCTCGAGACCTACGCGCTTATAACAGCCGGGGTCTCCGTCACTGACCCGATCATCACCCAGAACTTCAAGATACTGGGCCAGATGGTCAGGGGATCCACGCACACCTACAGCGTCGCCTGCTACATATTCGCCCTAGATGCCGCCATCGCGCAATTGGAGCAGGACAGGGTATTCGACAATCTCGGCAGAAAGAAGGTCGACAATAAGAATGTCGGGCGCACCTATCGCGGCAGCATGAGCACCGCGGTAAAAACTCTCATCAAGACCCAGAACCCTTCCGGCGCCTGGCGGTATCACGCCGCCAACGACTTTGACAACTCGAACGTTCAGTTTGCCGTGCTCGGCCTCGGGGTCGGAGCCAAGCGAGGCATCAATATCCCGCCCAAGGTCTGGGAGGGGGTGTACAAGCATTTCGTCGAGGGGCAGCAGAAAAATGGCGCGGTAACCCTCGCCAGGATTACGCTGGCGAAGCCTGAAGAGGAGCGACGCCTGGGAAATCTCAAGCTCATCAGGGAGGATGCCGAGGCGTCAAAGCCGAAGAGATCTCCGAGGAGGAAGAAGGATCCTCCAAAGGGCAGGACGATCGTCCTGAAGCCGGAAGATGATCCGATCGTCGGCCAGGAGAAGATCACCGTCCGGGCCCGGGGGTGGGATTACGAGAACAAGGGCGGGGCTACCTGGAACATGACCTGTGCCGGGGTTTCATCCTGTCTCATCCTTCGTGAAAACATAAAAGGCAATATCGACAAGGACGGCTGGAAGAAGCTCAATACGGCTATAGGAGATGGATACGGCCTCTTGATGGCGACCTGGACGCCTTTCAACTCCCTCTACGGTCTCTACAGCCTCGAAAAAGTCGCGGATATCGGCGGCGTCAAGCTCTTCAACGGAACTGACTGGTACGCGGAGACGCGGAACCACCTGATCGGGGTTCAGCAGGCGGATGGGAGCTGGGCTCCGGGCGCCGCGGCCGGGGAAAACCCCCGGGTGGCCACGAGCTTCGCTCTCCTGGTCCTGAAGCGTGCCAGCTCAGACCTGCTCCTGACCCGGAAGCCCGGGGGCAATATCATTCGGTCAGGGCGCTCCGCGCTCGGCAATGAAGATCGCACCTGGGTCTATATGCCGAAGCTGGAGACCAGCATTCATTACCCCTCCGTCCTGGAGTTGATAAAGAAGAGGCCATCAAGGCAGCTCCTCTCCCTGCTTAAAGACATCGTCGGAGCCTACCCGGAGCAGTGGAGGGGGGAGCTCATCCTTCCCCTCACCAAGAGCCACGGCAAGACCTCCTCGAGGTCGATCAAGAAGATCCTGCTGGCCCACCTGGAGACGATCGCCGGAACCAGGTATCCGGCAGTCGATGATTACGTTAAATGGCACACCCACTGGGGCCGGGCCATCCAGGCCGGGGAGTCCATCAATAAGGGGATGGGTGGCGATCTGATGAACGACTACAAGGACAATCTTGGGAGTGTCGAACTGAAGAGGAAGGCCGCCTGGGCGCTCACCCGCATAGGCGAGAAAAGAGCCTTGGCAATCTTTCTCAGCGATCTTGAAAACGAATCTCCGGCGATAAGGCATCTTGCCTATGTCTCCTTCAAGGGTTTCTTTGTGAACGCTCCTCCCGATTTTATTGCCACGGCGCCAAAGAAGACTCGTGCCCGCCAGGTCACCGCCATCAAGCTGTGGTATGCCGAGCGGAAGTAAAGGAAAGCCGGAATTGCACCCCCGGGGCAGGCTGCTTCTTCCCGGGTTGTGGCGTAGCCGCGGACAGGTTTGAAGATGAAGGATGGCTGGTGTGCGCGTTAGGGGCCTTGAAGGTAAGGTAATCGTCGTGATCGGAGGCACCGCGGGACTGGGGCGCTCAGGGGTGGATGCCTGCCTGGAGGCGGGCGCCAGGGTTGTGGCCGTGGGGCGAAGCAAAGAGACCGTGGATGCGGTGGAGGCGCTCGGCGAGGAGGCAGCGGGCCTCCTCGGGGATGCCACGGACCCCTCCTGCGCGGAGTCGGCGATCGAGGAGGCCCTCAGACGATTTGGCCGGCTCGATGGGCTCTACCATGTGGCAGGCGGAAGCGGTCGGTCCGCCGGCGATGGCCCTCTTCACGAATTAACTGACGAGGGCATCGAGTTCACGCTCAGTCTGAATCTCGCCTCGGTGCTCTATTCAAACAGAGCAGCGGCCAGGCAGTTTCTGAAGCAGGAGGGTGGGGGGAGCGTTTTGAACATGAGCAGCGTGCTGGCTTTTTCACCCGGGCCCGTTCATTTTTCTACCCATGTCTACGCGGCGGCGAAGGCCGGGATCATTGGCCTCACGCGCTCGGCCGCGGCTTCTTACGCGGCGGAGCGCATTCGCTTCAACGCGCTGGCTCCCTCTCTTGTTGAAACCCCCATGTCGCGGCGAGCCCAGGAGGACCCGGAGATCATCCGTTATACCCGCAGGCGCCAGCCTCTCGATGGAGGGCGCCTCGGGGTGCCGCAGGATGCGGACGCCGCCGTCGTGTATTTTCTCTCGGATCAATCGAGCTTCGTCACCGGGCAGGTTCTGTCAATTGATGGCGGCTGGGAGCTAAGCGATGGACAGTGAGAAGCCGAGCGGAGAGAATGGCTCCATGAACGCAGGGATGGATTATCTCGAAAAATGCAGGGGGCTTCTCGAAGCCATTCGGGCCCAGGAGGCCGAGATCGCAAAGGCCTCGGATATCTTCAGCGACTCGATCCTGGCCGGCCGGATGGTGCATGTCTTCGGGTCCGGGCACAGCCGAATTCCCGCCGAGGAGATGTGGCCACGCTATGGCTCCTTTCCGGGCTTCCATCCGATCGTCGAGCTCTCCCTCACCTATCACAACCAGGTCGTCGGGGCCAACGGCCAGCGACAGGCCATGTATCTCGAGAATGTTTCCGGCCTGGCCGAGAGAATCCTCAGGAATTTCGACATTGCCACTGAAGACAGCGCCCTGGTGATCTCCTGCAGCGGCTGCAATACGGTTCCAGTCGAGATGGCTCAGAATTTTCGGGCGAAAGGCATCCCGGTCGTGGCCATCGCGGGATGCCGGCATATGGAGGCGACCGAGAGCAGGCACCCCGAAGGGAAGAAACTGTCCGACTTCGCGGATGTATTGCTGGATACGGGCGTTCCTCCGGGAGATTCCATGGTCGCGGTCGAGGGGCTGGCCGAACCAGTCTCTCCGGGCTCCAGCATCGGCAGCGTGATGCTGGTCAACTCGATCAAGGCCGAGGTCGCCTCGCGCCTGACGGAGGCGGGCTCTCCCCCCAATGTCCTGGCGGCGGCCTGCGTGGTCGGCAGGGAGAGGGCTGAAGAGCTTTTTGACGCCGCCTACGATGAGCATGCGCACCTGGTGGCGAAACTCTACGAGAACCTCTAAGGCGGGATGAAACGGATGAAAGAGCGGCCCCTGAGAACGACTGTGATAGGAAGCTATCCATTTCCGTCCTGGCTGGAGCAGGCCCGCTCGCAGCTCGATCTCTTCGGGCCCGAGGATATTCGGGAGATGCAGGAAGACGCGGTCCTGGCCGCTGTCGGCGACCAGGTGAGGGCAGGGCTTGACTGCATCAGCGATGGTGAGCAGACCCGGTTCGATTTTAACCTGTCCTTCTACGGCTACCTCGAGGGGATCCTGATGGAACAGGCCTCGCCGCGCTTGCACGGCCCCCCGGCTCATGACCAGAGGGGGAAGCACGAGATCGTCGCCGAACTGGCGGCCCCGGAAGGTCTCGGGGCGGTCGATGAGTACCAGCGCCTGGTTCGCCTGGCGCCTGAAGGTCCTGCGCTGAAGGCATCGGTTCCGGGCCCCTATACCCTCAGCGGCCGCCTGCTTCCAAATGACCGCTACCCCGACAGGCTCGCCGTGACCGAGGCCCTGCTTCCCATCGTGCGCTCAGAGCTGGAGGGGCTTGTTGAGGCCGGCTGCGAAGAGATTACGATCGATGAGCCCTCGATGAGCTGCTACGCCCATAAGAGTGACCCGGCGCAATTCGTAGATATTTTCAACCGGACAGTAGAGGGCGTCAGGGGGCGTTGCAGGCTGTCAACGCACCTCTGCTTCGGAAACTACAAGGGAAGGGCCGTAGGTCCCCGGAGCTACTCTCCAATGTTTCCCGCTTTTCTTGAATTTCACGTCGATGAGCTTCACCTGGAAATGGCCAGCAGGGAGTTCAGCGAGCTGGAGATTATCTCCGGGATCTCAGAGCGGATGGACGTTGCGGTGGGGATCGTGGATGTGAAGAGCTATTATATCGAGACCCCTGATGACATCGCCGAGCGGGTCGGGCGCTGCCTCAAACATGCTCCTGCCGAGCGGCTCTCCTTCGCTCCCGATTGCGGCCTGAGCCAGACGGCGAGGTGGGCCGCTCGCCGGAAGCTGGCCAATATGGTCGCCGGCGTTGCCCTGGCACGGGAAAAGCTCGGAGCCGGATAGTAAATGATCACCCCCCATCTCCAGGATGATGACCTGCTGAGAGACATCTCCACGGCGCCCCCGGCCGAGGACTGCTTCCATCTCTGGTGGCTTGGGCAGAGTGGCTTTCTCATCAGGTGGGGCGAGCGTTTCCTGTTGATCGATCCCTATCTCTCCGAGTCCCTGACCGAAAAATATTCACGCACAGACAAGCCGCATATTCGCATGACGGGCCGGCCCATCGAGCCCGGCAGGTTTGATTTCATCGACCTGGTCTCCTCCAGCCACAACCACACAGATCACCTCGATGCGGACACTCTCAAGCCGCTCATCGATGCCAGCCCCGGCGTGGAGATCCTCATCCCGGAGGCGAATCGTGATTTTGTCGCTGAGCGTCTTGGCGTCGATCGCACGAGCCCCAGGGGGCTTGTCGGCGGAGAGAGCCTTGTCGCGGCAGGCTTCGAATGTTTCGCCATTCCAGCCGCGCACGAGGAGCGGGAACTGGATGATCAGGGCAGGGATAAATATCTCGGGTATGTTTTCAGCTTCGGGCCCTGGAGCATCTATCACAGCGGAGACACGGTTCCTTTTGATGGGCTCGAGGAAGCCCTCTCAGGGCATTCCCTCGACCTGGCAATTCTGCCCGTCAACGGCCGTGCTGCAGGGCGGGGAGTCGCCGGCAACCTCTGGGGCAGAGAGGCCGCCCAACTCTCAAACGAGATCGGCGCCCGACTTGCGATCCCCTGTCACTATGACATGTTCAGCTTCAATACAGCGACCCCGGATGAGTTCGTCCAGCATTGCCACAAGCTCGACCAGCCCTATAGGGTGCTGCGCTGCGCCGAACGGTGGAGCAGTTTCGAACTGGAGGGATGCTGAGATTGGACGAGGCCCAGAGATTTTCCGCGGCGCTGGCCGCGGCGTCGAGAATTCTTGTATTCAGCGGGGCGGGCATCTCGACACCCAGCGGGATTCCTGATTTCCGCGGCCCGCAGGGGGTGTGGAAAAAAAGAGAGCCGGTCTATTACCAGGACTTCATGCGGTCGGAGGCCTCCCGGGTAGATTACTGGGATTATAAGCTGGAGGGATGGCCCGCCTTCTCCGCCGCGCGGCCCAACGCTGTCCACCAGGCTGTCGTCGACCTGGAGAGAGCGGGCAAGCTCGTGGCCGTTGTCACCCAGAACGTGGATGGTCTTCATTCAATGGCCGGCACTTCCAGCGACAAGCTCGTGGAGCTTCATGGGACCAACGCCCTCGTCGAGTGCCAGGGATGCGGCAAGAGAACCCATCCTCGCGAAAGCTACGAATTTTTTGAGCGCGAGAGGTCGTGCCCCAGGTGCGGCTGTGGGGGCTGCCTAAAGCCCGCAACCATCAGTTTCGGGCAGGAGCTGAATGGGGATGATCTCGATCGCGCCTGCGGAGCCGCTGCGACTTGCGACCTGGTCGTCTCCCTGGGCTCGACCCTGTCGGTGGAGCCCGCGGCCTCCGTCCCCCTCGGGGCGGCCCGTTCCGGAAAACCGTATTTTATCGTCAACAGTGGCGAGACGGCCCACGATGGATCGCCTTGTGTGAGGGGGCGACTTGATGGCAGGGTCGAGGAAATCTTTCCTCCGGCGGTAGCCCTGGCGCTGGCCGCTGGATCAGATGAAGAAATCGGGCATTAGATCGGAGCCGGGCTCGACCGAGTAGGCATCGAGGTCGCAAGGACCGGCATCCTGGAGCACCTCGTCATCTATATAGAAATTCCCCGTATTGTCCCGGCTGCCCCGGGTCAATATGTCCCACGCGGCATCCGCCATGATGGAAGGCTTCCTGGATCTTCGAATGATCTCCTCCCCGCCAAGGAGGTTGCGAACTGCGGCGGTGGCGATGGTCGTTCGGGGCCAGAGAGCGTTGACCGCGATGCCGACCGAGCGGAGCTCTTCGGCCATCCCGAGCACGCAGAGGCTCATGCCAACCTTGGCCATGGTGTAGGCCAGGTGTGGGGCGAACCATTTAGGATCGAGGTCCAAAGGCGGCGAGATGTTGAGGATGTGCGGGTTCCCTGCCTTTTCCAGGTGCGGAATGCAGACCTTGGAGCAGAGGAAGGTCCCCCTCACATTGACCTGGTTCATCAGGTCGTAACGTTTCATCTCGGTATCCCTGGTGGGGCTGAGTGAGATAGCGCTGGCGTTGTTGATGAGGATGTCAATACCGCCGAATTGTTCGACCGCGTGCGAGACGGCCTTTTCGACCTGGTCCTCGAAGCGGATGTCCGTCGGGCAGGCAAGGGCCCTGCCCCCGGCCGCCTCCATCTCCTCCGCGGCCGTATAGATTGTTCCGGGGAGCTTCGGGTGCGGCTCGATGGTCTTGGATGCGATCACGACATTGGCCCCATCCGCGGCTGCGCGCAGCCCGATGGCCTTCCCGATTCCCCGGCTGGCGCCGGTGATGAAGAGTGTCTTTCCCTTGAGGTCTGACATGCGGTTTTTCGCTCTGTGCTGGTTGCGTTTTCCTGAGACTACCAGAAAAACGGGACAGGTACATGGGATCGTCCCGGGTAAAAGGGAATGTGGACCATGTCGGTGTTCTGCATATACTTTTGGGGTGCCCGGGCCGCGGAATCAAGACGCCGGGACAAGTTGACCTGGGAGAAATTGATGAAATTAGAGAAAGAATATTTCGGCCAGACTCGTGATGGAGCCGACGTCCAGCGTTACCGGCTGACTCATCCCCGCGGTGCGTCCGTCGCCCTGATCGAATACGGGGCTATCGTTCAGTCTGTGCGCGCGCCGGACAGAGATGGGCAGATGGATGAAATCTCGCTTGGCTTCGACAAGCTGGATGGTTACCTGGGCGAACATCCTTATTTCGGCGCGACGGTGGGTCGATATGCGAACCGAATCGCCGGTGGCGCCTTCAGCCTCGAGGGGGAAAGCTACAGCCTGGCGACCAACAACGGCCCGAACCATCTTCACGGGGGGCTCCTGGGATTCGACAAGGTCCTCTGGGACAGCGACGGCAGCGAGTCTGACGGTGAGTGCGCCGTGCGTTTTCGGCACACCAGTCCCGATGGAGATGAGGGCTATCCGGGCCGCATAGAGATCGTCGTCACCTTCGTGCTCGATGAGTCCAATCGGCTGACTATCATCTACGAGGCGGCCAGCGATTCGCCGACGCCGATCAATCTTACAAATCACACCTATTGGAACCTGGCGGGCGCCGGCAGCGGCGATGTCCTGGGGCACGAACTGAGCATCGTGGCTGATCGGTATCTGCCCGTCGACGAGAATCTCATACCGACGGGAGAGCTGGCTCCTGTCGAAGGAGGGCCCCTGGATTTCCGGATCCCCGTGGCTGTCGGCTCGCGGCTCGATGATGTCGAGGGAGGGTATGACCACTGCTTCGTCCTGGGAGATGATGTCAGCGAATCGCCCAGGCCCGCGGCCATCCTGCGGGAGCCCCGCAGTGGCCGATGCCTGAGGATCAGCACCACCGAACCCGGGCTACAACTCTATACGGGAAATTTTCTGGACGGGATTGCCGGCTCGGGCGGTGAGACCTTCGACCTTCATGGGGCTCTCTGCCTCGAGGCCCAGCATTTCCCCGACAGTCCGAACCGGGATGATTTCCCCTCCACCATCCTTCAGCCCGGGGAGGTCTACAGGCAGGTAACGGTCCACGAGTTCTCCGCATCCTGAGCGCAGCGGGCGTCTTTCTTGTGATCCACGTCACCCGGGCGGCGCGCCTTGGCGACTTGAAGACTGGCTTGTCAGCAGCCGCTATAGCCGGTGCAGCCAAGGTCTCCACGCGAGTCCGCATCGTCGGGGTCGTTTCCACAGGCCGACTCGGGCGGCCCGGGCGCCGCTGGCGGCGCGCCACCGAGGAACAGGTAGTTCAGGGATGACACCGCGTCAGAGATATCGATCGTCCAGTCGTTGTTGAAATCACAGGCTTCGAGGCAGGTGGGTTGCGTGCTGCCGGCAAAGAGGTATTCCAGGGTCCCGACAGCGTCTGAAACATCGAGGTTCGAATCGCCGTTGACGTCGCCTCGATGAAAGCTGATGCGGGTGTCCTGGCATTCATCGGGCTGCAGGTCTCCGTCCTGATCGAGGGAATCACGGTTTTCGATGTCACATTCATCCGGGACCCCGTTCCCGTTGCAGTCTTCGCTCGTTCCGAATTCTATATCGCATTGGTCGGTGAAGCCGTTGCCGTTACAGTCGGAGGCGCCGCCGAGCGTCGCGCATTCCTGTCCTGCGTCAACAATGCTCAAGGTGCCCTCGCTCCAATCCCCTCGGGTGAGGCCGCCATCGGTGATCTGGCAGTAAACATAATAGGTTCCGGGCTTTACCTCGGCGGAGTTGATGACCACGAAGCCAAGATCTGCGTTGGTGTGCAGTGAGGGATCCAGCATCTCAGCCGTTTCATTCAACTCGCGGGTGTCATTCAGATAAACCGTTACCCAGGCGGCATCGCTCTCAGGGTCGGAGTATTCCCAGTTGACCAGGTAGAGGTCGAGGCCATGGCGTATGCGGGTGTCTCCGACGGCGGGGGTCAGGGTGCTGATGGCCGGCGGCTGGTTGGCCGGCGGGTTGATGCTGAGGCGGTAGCCCTCCGAGGTGTCGCCATTTCTCCCGCTGACGCGGGCGTAGTACCATCCCTCGGGCTTCTCGAAAAGAGAGATGCGCTCGAAGTCACGGTCGGTCCTGGAGGTCTCGATCACATTTCCTTCGCTGTCCAGCAGCGCCAGGTCAACGTTGCCGTAGGTGTTGTCGAAGTCGACCCGTACAAAGTCCGCTATCCCCCCTGTCTCATTGGAGTAGAAGCGAAAGTAATCGCTCTCTCCCCTCTCATGCAGGGTGAGGTTCCGGAGCGTTCTTTTCGGGTTGCAGGGACCCAGGTTCGAGCTGTTGGGCGAGCCGACGGTGAGGTTCATGACGGTGTCGAGATCGTTGTTGGGCTCGTAAGCATCCAGGTTGATGTCGGCGGGGTTGCCGATCGTCACCCTCACTCGGGCGATATTGTTGTCTTCATTGGATTCGAGGACGTTGTTGTTGGGGTCAACCTCCGATTCGATCCAGTAGTGACCATCGGGCACATCGGTAATGTCGATGTTCTGGCCCGGCAGGCTCCTGGAGTAGACATCGATCCACCCGACGGAGAGGCCCTGGGTCGTGGATGAGCAGGTTCGAAAGAAACCCCCGGGACGGTACCCGGGAAGATTACGGTTGTAGACGCCGAGATCCAGGATGCAGAAGCTTGTCTTTGCTCCCTCTGCCACCACATCGCCTACCCCGTCCTCGCCGATGACCCGCCTGAGTCTGTACTGAGCCCATTCTTCAAAGTGGATATGGTTGTGTTCGGCGTGATAGACGAAGACGCCGGCCACTCTCTCGAAAAAGGATCCGTCCTCGCGAAAAACCCGCTGGCGCACGTCCTGCGTTCCGTCTTCATTGCCCGGGGTGACGCCGTAGAGGTAGAGAGGCCCCGTACCGGCATTGGCCGTGCCGTTTGACAGGCGCAGTAGCCTTCTGCCCCCGGTATTTCGAATATCGTTATCGAGAAGATCCGACTGCCGAACAATGATGTCGGGCAGGATGAGCGCGGTTTCTTCTCCAGCACGGAGAAGATCCTGCGAGAACAGCACGGAGCAAAGGCCGCCCGCGATCACAACCAATAAGTGAGTTTTCAGTGAAGAAGAAACAGTCATCGACTCCCAACCTTTCTACTTGAACCCTTTCGCCGTATGCCCGGGCTGCCCCGTGCGAATATAGCCCGAGAAGGCCCACAGCCCCTCTGCGAACCTCTCACCCTATCAAAGGTAAAGCGACAGGGAGTGGGTGTCAACTTGCGAACCTGATCAGCCCGGAGATTTTCTCATGACAAGCACGGGGGACGATAATGTTGAATGCAGGGCGAGTCTTCGCGAATGGCTATATTACGGACAAGGGCTGCTATCAGTCGCCGGGGAAGCGGACGGGGCTATAGGGTTTGAAGGAATGCGAGCAGGTCCTCGAACTCTTCGGGGGAGAGGGCCCGGGTTTTGCCGTGTTTTTTTTCCTTGTCGTGCTTGGTGAAGACACTGCGCAGGCTTTTCGCCCGGCCATCGTGAAGGTATCTTCCACGATCTCTGACTCCAAGAAGGGAGGGGGGATTGAATTCCCGGTTTCCATCGTATTCGTCGAAGACCCCGACATCTTTCAGGCTGGGGACGGTGTAATAGGGAGGCTTGTGGCAGCGGGAACAGTCGGCTTTTTCAAAGATGGCCGCTCCCCGGAGCGGATCGCCCCCAAGATTCCGGCTGTCGTAATGGGGAGGAGCTGGCTCGAGAGATCCTATGAACGCCAGGATGCTGTCGACATCCTCCTGCGAGGGAGGTTCATTGACCGCCATTGTCGTATGAAGGGAGACGCCAACCTGGGCTTCGAGTGTCCTGAACTTTCCATTCCAGGCCCACGGAGCGGTATGAAGTACGCCATGCAGGTCGGGAGCCTTCTTGGCGAGCCCATCGCCATCTGCGTGGGTATCGAAGGCATGTCCGCTGCTCCCGCCTTCGGGGTGGCAGCTGTGGCAGCTGTACCAGCCTCCTCTCGATCTCATTGAGCTGAAGAAGATCCCGGCTCCGAGATGTTTTCTCGTGGGTTTCGGGGTCGGCCCCAGGCGAAGTTTTCTCGTCACCTTGCGCGCTCGAATATCGATCTCCCATATCGAATCTTCAAGAGAGCAGAGAACGTAGGCCCGGTCACTATCGGGCGAGCAGGCGACCGCTACAGGGCGTTTTCCAACCGGGATGGAAGGGATCGCATCCTGGCGGGAGAGAGGCTCGGTGCCGGGAAGGTAGGCTTCATCCGGTTCGATGAAAAGGAGGCGGTTTGTCCCGCCGCTGGGCAGCAGGAGCAATTGGCCGGGAGAGCCTTTGAGGCGAGCCAGGGCGGGCTTGCCGGGGTCTCCATTGGCGCGATGACGCTGGTCGAGAGGGAAGACGCTGTGGCTCGAAACGCCACCTTGATACCCTCCATAGAAGCTGTCACCGGAATCGGAGGGAGGCGAGGCCTCTTTTTCCGGAGGGGACGAGGTGGCCAGGGTCTCGATGGGAATCTTCG
>Ga0310342_100001301_pt1 | contig 15391 bp, 9 predicted proteins | sample S15DNA20500_MG_FD_206155 | JGI IMG/M metagenome (GOLD analysis project Ga0310342, IMG submission 206155) | Marine microbial communities from station ALOHA, North Pacific Subtropical Gyre - S1503-DNA-20-500_MG | ecosystem: Environmental > Aquatic > Marine > Oceanic | place: Pacific Ocean: North... | reverse complement strand
CTGGTTGACCATCCCCGACGGGCTGGGTGGTGTGACTTCCTTTGTCGACGATGTCCATTTCATGGCCTCGCCCAACGGCGAATCTTGGGGCCGGGTACCGGAGGGAAGCGACCGCCTGGTGCCCATGCAGAGTGTCACCCTGGGCAGCAGCAACTCGGCACCGCGAATCGGACCGCTGGTGATCAGCGAGTTGAATTACAACCCCGCATCTCCCGGTGCCGGCGCCCTGGCAATCGAACCCGGCTTAACGACCAACGACCTGGAATTCATCGAGATCCAAAACCCAACGGCAACGTCTGTTGATTTGACCAACTGGCGGATTCGTGGCGGTATCGACTTCGACTTCTCCAGCGGAACCACGATCGGGGCAGGCAAAAGTCTGGTGATCATTTCGTTCGATCCCCTGGATGATGCCAACACCGCCAGGACGGCTGCTTTTCGGGCACACTATGGCATTGGCCAGGCGGTCACCCTGCTGGGCGGATATCAACAACAACTCAGTGACAACGGAGAACGCGTGGTACTGCAACGGGCTGAAACACCAGCGGCCCAGCAGCCGACCTTGATTCCACGCCTGGCTGAAGATGAACTGGTTTACGACAATCTCTCACCCTGGCCGGTGGCCGCCACTGGCACGGGCAGCTCGCTGCATCGCACCACGCCGACCGGCTTGGGGGCCAGCGCGTCGAGCTGGACCGCCCAGTCCGCCACACCTGGCACGGCCGGCGACTCGATCGTGGGCGATTTCAATGGCGATCAGCTGGTGAACGCCACGGACATTGACTTGTTGCAGGCAGCCGTGATCGCCGGCAACACCGATCCGCAATTTGATTTGACCGGTGGCGGCTCATTAACACCGGACGATGTGACGTATCTGGTCCAGACGATGCTGGGCACCAACTATGGTGATACGGATCTGGACCGGGACATCGACACCGGTGACCTGACCAGGGCAATCATCAATTTCACCGGTGCCGGTGGTACTGGAAAAACCTGGTCCACGGGAGACACCGACGGAGACGGTGATGTGGACACCAGCGACATTACCACCGCGATCATTCGTTTTACGGGCGCACGTTCCCGCGCCTCCACTCAGCTTGTGGCTGATTCACTTACCCAACCGGCTTCCCTCGATAAGCGTCCCAACCCTCTCCCTGGCAACGTTGCTCCAACAGCCCAATTCCCCGACCAGCAACGCTCATCGTCGGCCCAAGACCACCCAGTGATGCATCACGACGCCCTCGGCGTACTTACGAACCCGGGATTTGAATCTAACGATCCCATTCGGCAAATCGATTGGATCTTCGAAAATGAAAGTGGCTGGGACCGTTAAAGATTGTCCCATCCGCACTTTCCCAACACACGATGGTTCGTTCGCAGCAGGAAGTCGGAAAAGCTCTCTATCTCCTGGTTATTCCTGCCGTTTATTCACTTTTTTTGGTCCGCAGTTCCCATCCCTTCACCCATCAGAAATGAACACATTCACCTTGCAAATGAGCTGCCGATATATTAACCTTAAAGTCCACCAATGGGCCACTTTAGGCTCTCAAAAGACCGTTAGGTTTAGGCTCTCAAAAGACCGTTAGGAAAACTAGTCAATACCCGGTAAGACGCATGCAAACTCGCATCATCGGATTAGAAAATCATCGCACATCCAGTTATCTGTCAATCGCAACAGCCGGTTTCCTGTTATTCGCGCTGATCACAGTCATCGCCTTTTCAATGGCCATGTCCCCACGTTGGGTGATGGGCGAGCAGGAAGAGGCCAAACCCAGCCTGGTCTTTGAACAGGATATTCTGCCGATTCTCAAGCAACACTGTCACGCGTGCCACGGCTCGGATACCCGTGAATCAGGTCTCGATTTACGTACCGCTTCGTCAACACTTCGTGGTGCTAACAATGGAGCGGTGATCGCCGTGGGGCAACCGGATCAGAGCCTACTGCTGGAACTGGTCAAAAACGGCGAAATGCCTCCCGACAAAGACTCACAGCTTGAACAGCACGAGATCGATGCTCTACAGCAATGGATTGAGCAGGGTGCCCCCGCCCAAGAACCGATCCAAACGCAAGCCCCTGTCCCGCTGGTCAACGACGACGACCGCTCGTATTGGGCATTTCAAAAACCCCACAAACGTTCCTTGCCCAGCGTTGAACATGTCCAACGTGTCCGCACGCCTATCGACACGTTGATCCTTTCCCGCCAGGAACCGCAAAACCTAACCTTTTCCGTCGATGCCAATCGACTACAGCTGCTGCGGCGCGCGTACTTTGGTTTACTGGGACTACCACCCTCTCCTGCCGAAGCAGACAAATTCCTTTCCGACCAGCGGCCCAACGCATACGAGCGTGAGCTGGACCGTCTCCTGGCATCACCCCACTACGGTGAGCGGTGGGGCCGTCATTGGCTGGATGCGGCAGGGTACGTGGACGTCCGGCTGTTCGATGGCGATCTAACCAGCGTCTACGTCAACGAAGGTGTCTGGCGATACCGTGACTATATTGTTCAATCCTTCAATCAGGACAAGTCCTACGATCAGTTCATTACCGAGCAATTGGCAGGTGACGAATTAAGTGACTGGGATACGGCCGAGACACTCAGTCCCCAGCTGCACGACCAACTTGTGGCAACCGGTTATCTACGACAAATTGAAGACCACAGCAACGATACGGCCGTCCGTGTCAAAGAGCGTTACGACATCCTCTTTGGAATCATGCAAACCGTCTCGACCAGTTTGCTCGGCATGAATCTCGAATGTGCCCGCTGTCACGACCACAAATATGACCCCATCCCCCAGCGCGATTATTATCGGCTCATGGCCTGTTTCGAGCCGGCCTTGAACGTTCACCAATGGCTCAATGCCGAAGACCGTTTTCTGGCAGATGTCTCACTCCCAGAACGCAAAGTAATTGACGAGCACAATGCCAGGATCGCCAAAGAAACCGACGAAATCGACAAAAAGATCAAGGAATTAGAAGAAACCGAAGCCCCGGATTCCGACGCACCGGAAACCGAAGCGGCCGACGCTGACAAGACAGAACAAGAACTAGCAAAGTTAAAACAACAGCGCGACGAACTTAACGAAACGTTACGCAGTTATGGAAAAATTCAAGCACTTTGGGAACATAGTGACCCACCAACCAGCCGAGTTCTACGGCGTGGAAATTACTTGAATCCTGGTGTTGTCGTCGAGCCCGGTTTCCTCGAAGTACTGAGCCCACCCCGCGAGCTTTCGTTAACAGCCGCCACACCAACTCGTACGGCCTCAAGTGGTCGCCGCTTAACATTGGCCAAGTGGCTTACCAAACCAGATTCGACGGCTGCCGGCCTGGTAGCCCGCGTGTTCATGAATCGGGTTTGGCACCATCATTTCGGAGTAGGCATTGTCAAGACCGTGGGAAATTTTGGGCAGAACGGCAGTCGCCCCACTCATCCCCACCTGTTGGACTGGCTGGCGGTTGATTTCATGAAACACGACTGGAGTCTTAAACGAATCCACCAAATGATCTTGTCCTCCACCGTGTTCCGCCAGCAATCGCAAATTTCGGAGTCCCACCTCACTGCCCTCTCGGTCGACCCCGAAAACAAGCTATTGTGGCGCATGAATTTAAGACGCTTGGAAGCAGAAATCGTCCGCGATGCCGTGCTGGCCGCCAGTGGCAAGCTCGATCGCACACCGGGTGGTGAGCCCGTGATGATCACTACCCCAGTCGATGGCATGTCACAGGTCAAAGCAGAACCGACCCCAAGCAGTCACTGGCGACGAACGGTGTACATCTTCACCCGACGCACCTACCCGCTCCGTTTCCTGGAAACACTTGACTTCCCCATCATGGCGATCAACTGTACCAATCGAGTGAATTCAGCTACCGTGCTACAATCCTTCGCTTTTCTCAACGGACCCTTTGTCATCGAACACGCCCAGCACCTGGCCACACGTGTTGGCCCCCTGCCGGAAAACCAGCCCACCGCCGAAATCCGGCAAGCTTATCTGAATACTTTGTCCCGATCACCCACATCGGACGAAACAGAGAAATGTCGCAAATTTCTCGCTGCACAATCGCAAACCTATCTCGAAAAGGGAGAACCCCTTGCACAGGCCCAACAGGCCGCTTTAACGGACCTTTGCCAAATGCTGCTTTCAACGAACGAATTTTTATATATAGAGTGACCTTAAAAAACGATATATTAAGTAGGTACGGTGCCTGAAAGTACCGTTTCCCAAAACAACCTTTATCAATGCACTGATCGACCGCTTCAACACCCTGCGGGAATTCAATCGACGTTCCTGACAGACCAGTTACTCAAACATTCTCCACCGACTTACCATGACACACCCCCAACAAACAGCTCCCGCTTTTTCCCGCCGACACATGCTGGCAACCTCGGGCCTCGGTTTTGGCAGCCTGGCCCTGGCAGGATTGCTGCAGGAAAATGGACTGTTAGCTGCCAATCGCTCCAGTGGTCTTCAGCCCCGTAACAGTCATGGTCGCCCCAAAGCGCGGGCCGTCATCCAGCTGTTTCAAAACGGTGGCCCCTCTCAGATGGATATGTTCGATCCCAAACCTGAGCTGACCAAGCAGGCAGGTAAAGAGTTGCCCATGGAATGGGAAAGAACCAACAGCACCAGCAATCGAAATGTTTTGATGGCGACGCCCTTCAAATTCCAAAAGCATGGGCAGTCAGGAATGGAATTTTCTGAAGTCGTCCCGCATTTGTCATCGATCGTCGACGAGCTTTGTTTGATTCGCAGCATGTACACCGAACACAACAACCACCCCTTTGGCATCAACATGTTTCAAACGGGCAAGGTGTTGGGCGGGTTCCCCGCGATGGGTTCTTGGATTTGCTACGCCCTGGGCACCGAAAACCAAAACTTACCCGGTTATATCGTGCTCCGGGATCCCCAGGGATACAACACCTCGGGAAAAATGGTCTGGTCCAGTGGTTGGCTGCCAGCCCTTTACCAGGGGACCGAATTGAGTACCTTGGGTAGTCCTTTCCCCAATATGACTCCAACACGGTCACGTCCCGTCCAAGCCCAGCAACGCCACCTTAACTTGCTTAACGAATTCAACCAAGAACATCGTCAACAGCATCCCCACAATACCGAGCTGGAAGCCCGCATTGAAAATTTCGAATTGGCCGCGCGGATGCAACTGGCCACCGGCAACATTCTTGACATTTCAGACGAAACGAGTGAAACCCGCGACCTTTATGGACTGGATGAACCACTCACCGCGGGGTACGGCATGCGTTGCCTGTTAGCGCGTCGCCTGGTCGAGTCGGGGGTCCGGTTTATTCAGGTTCACCCGCCAGTCGACGATTCCTTCCAGCCCTGGGACCATCACGGTGACCTTGAACAACGGATGCGTAAGATTTGCTCGATGGTCGACCGTCCCAGCATGGCCCTGATCGTCGATCTGCTGCGACGTGGACTGCTGGACGAGGTGCTGGTGATTTGGGCTGGAGAATTCGGCCGACTCCCCATCACGCAGGGCGAAGCAGGCCGTGACCACAATCGTCAAGCCTTCAGTATTTTCACCGCCGGTGGCGGCTTCAAAGGTGGACATATTCATGGTGCAACCGACGATTTTGGCTATGCGTCGGTGGATGACCGTGTGAGCTGCGCTGACCTGCATGCGACTTTGCTGAATCAGCTGGGAATCGATCACACGCAATTGAGTTATCAGCACGGTGGTCGGGACGAGCGGCTAACCGATCCCGAGGTCACCGGGGCCCGTGTGCTCCACGAATTGGTCAGCTGACCCCTCCAGTGCTATCCTGTTCTCTTACCTACTCACCTGCGCCTATTGGTGGCTGATCACGGGTAAAATCTGGTTTTTGTCTATAGAATGATCTCAGAAAACGATATATTATGTAGGTGCGTCACCTGACAGGATCGTTTTTCAAGTCAAACTCACCTTACTGATCGGTCGATTCAACCAGGCGCTAGCACACAACTCGCCTATTAGGGTCCCAGCCAGGTTCCTGACAACCCACACGCTCAAACCTTGTCCACCGACTTACCATGCCTCAGCCCCAACGAACAACTCCCGCTTTTTCCCGCCGACAAATGCTGGCAACCTCAGGCCTCGGTTTCGGCAGCCTGGCCCTGGCAGGATTGCTGCAGGAAAACGGACTCTTAGCTGCTAATCGTTCCAGTGGTCTCCAGCCCCGTAACAGCCATGACCGACCCAAAGCGCGGGCCGTCATCCAGCTGTTTCAAAACGGTGGCCCCTCTCAGATGGATATGTTCGATCCCAAACCTGAGCTGACCAGGCAGGCAGGTAAAGAGTTACCCATGGAATGGGAAAGAACCAGCAGCTCCAGTAATCGAAACGTTTTGATGGCGACTCCCTTCAAATTCCAAAAGCATGGTCAGTCAGGAATGGAATTTTCTGAAGTCATCCCACATTTGTCATCGATCGTCGACGAGCTTTGTTTGATTCGCAGCATGTACACCGAACACAACAACCACCCCTTTGGCATCAACATGTTTCAAACGGGCAAGGTGTTGGGCGGGTTCCCCGCGATGGGTTCTTGGGTTTGCTACGCCCTGGGCAGCGAAAACCAAAACTTACCCGGCTACATCGTGCTCCGGGATCCCCAGGGATACAACACCTCCGGAAAAATGGTCTGGTCCAGCGGATGGCTGCCAGCCGTTTATCAGGGTACCGAATTGAGTACCTCCGGCAGCCCTTTCCCCAACATGACTCCAACACGGTCGCGACCCGCCCAAGCCCAGCAACGTCACCTCAGCTTGCTTAACGAATTCAACCACCAACATCGTGAACAGCACCCCCACAACACCGAGCTAGAAGCCCGCATTGAAAATTTCGAATTGGCCGCGCGAATGCAGCTGGCCACCAACAGCATTCTTGACATTTCAGACGAAACGAGTGAAACCCGCGACCTTTATGGACTGGATGAACCACTCACCGCCGGGTACGGCCTGCGTTGCCTGTTAGCGCGTCGTCTGGTCGAGTCGGGGGTCCGGTTTATTCAGGTTCACCCGCCTCCTTTCCAGCCCTGGGACCATCACGGTGACCTTGAACAACGGATGCGTAAGATTTGCTCGACGGTCGATCGTCCCAGCATGGCCCTGATCGTTGATCTGCTGCGACGTGGACTTCTGGATGAAGTGCTGGTGATTTGGGCTGGTGAATTCGGCCGACTCCCCATCACACAGGGCGAAGCAGGCCGTGACCACAATCGTCGAGCCTTCAGTATTTTCACCGCCGGCGGCGGCTTCAAAGGTGGACAGGTTCATGGTGCAACTGACGATTTCGGTTATGCGTCGGTGGATAACCGTGTGAGCTGCGCCGACCTGCATGCGACTTTGCTGCATCAGCTGGGAATCGATCACACGCAATTGAGTTACCATCACGGCGGGCGGGACGAGCGGCTGACCGACCCTGAAGTGACCGGCGCCCGTGTGCTCCACGAATTGGTCAGCTGACCAATTGGAACTGTCCTAAACAGAACGGGCCTAGCCGCCAGTAGAAATGGCTGCTGCTGAAGCCGATTTCCCTTGCCCCACGATTGCTTTAGGGACCCACGGCCATTGAAACCCATGCGTTGGTTTCTTCAGACCTGCTCCGGAATGACGTAGGGTGCCCGGTAATCCCGTGTCAGCATCGCATTGGCAGCTTCATCATCGACGTAACGCTCGGTCTGGGGATCAAAATCCAACGAGCGACCCAAACGATAGGAAGTATTGGCCATGTGAATCAACGCACAGCTGTAATGGCCCTCGGTGATATCACCTTCCAGCAAATCCCGATTATCCGCCCGGATAGCATCAACAAAATTTTGAAACATATTACCACCACCGCTACCATCGGGACCCGGCTCCCGATTTTTACCCATGTACGTTTTCCACTGGCCTGAACTATCAATGGTCATGTATCCTTCCGAACCATAAAAGATATTGCCAATATTGTTTCCCGAACCGCGCCCCAGTCCTCCTTCGTGGTTGGTCGCCCAATGCCGAACTTCGAACTGTAAAAGTTTTTTCTTGTCGCCACCACCTGCTTGATTGGGAAACTCCAGAACAGAAATTTGCGTGTTGGGCGTTTCCTGGTCGTCATCAAACATGAAATGTCCACCGATGGAAGAGATCTTGGTAGGCAAAGTCACACCCAACCCCCACCGGGCGATATCCATCTGATGCGCGCCTTGATTGCCAATATCGCCGTTACCGTAGTCCCAGTGCCAATGCCAGTTATAGTGAAAACGATTTTTCGTAAACGGACGCACCGGCGCCGGTCCCAGCCAAAGATCATAGTGGACGCCCGAAGGCACGGGCTGCTGTTCCGCACGGCCAATTGAGCTTCGCCATTTATAGCACAGCCCCTTGGCCATGTAGACTTCTCCCAGTCCGCCCTCATGAAGAAATTTCATGGCTGCTTTATAACCTGCAAAGCAACGCCGCTCGGCATGATGCTGGATCAGCCGATTGTATCTTGCCGATGCCTTGATGAGTTGCTGGCCTTCGAAATAGTTATGCGTCCCCGGCTTCTCGATGGCCGCGTGTTTGCCAGCCTGAACCGCCCACAACGCCGCCAGTGAATGCCAATGGTTCGGCGTGGCCACGCTGACCGCCTGGATGGTCTTGTCCTCGTAAAGTTTTCTAAGATCGGTATACGTCTCCGGCTGGGGTAAACCATCCTCTTGCATGCGGCCCAGCTTATCTTTGAGCACGTTTTCATCGACATCACAAATGGCCACGACCTCGACGTTGTCGAGTTCCGAATAGCCTCTGATGTGGCCGTAACCCATGCCCTTAATGCCAATCACGCCTACCCGTACACGCTCGTTGGCACCCAGCACCTTGGCGTAGCTGGATGCTGGCATAGAAGCGGCAATCCCAGCAACGGTCGCCCCGGCAGTTGTGCTGCCGAGAAAGTCACGACGAGATTTGTCACCGCTGGCCACTGAGCTAACCTGCGTTTTAACTGATGGTCTGTCACCCGTTTTCGGCATAACAATCTCACTCTAAATAATTAAGTTGATATCAACATCAGCTAACGCGGCACCCAACGCGAAAAAAAGGTTCTTCCTCAACAGTCAGCCACCGCCTAAGATCCTACTCTGTTGGAACGGCTGACGCTAGATGATAATGCGCTCGTTTTTAAAAACGACTTCTTGATTTGGCAGCGAAACACCTTCTGAAAAGGTGGGGTGAGCGCCGTGAAGCCAGCCAAGGTTACGGTCGGCAATTCTTTCCATCGCCTCTCCGCTGAACGACTCTTCCCAACTGTCACACCAGCAACTTTGGACAACTCACTTTGTCGGCAAGCCGCACTCTTGCGTGCCCACACAGCACACTTACAATGACTGGCATCGTAACCCACTTCGGCCAATCTCGTTTCCAACAAAACTGGAACATCTCACCGCGGTACCCATACCAGACAGCCAATTCCTGCCAGATCACTACGCCGCTTGATCGATCGCCACACTCGAGTGCAACTGACTGCTTTACTGACTCCCTTTCAACCCTCCCATTGTAGATTTCAGAAGATGAATCGCCTCTCCGATAACCAGGACAAGGATTCCCTGCCACTCACCAGGGGAGAAGTTGGCCATCGGGTGCGTGTTGACCGTGTTACTGCTGAAGGGGAAGATGCCATCCGTTTGAAGCGAATGGGCGTCTGTCCCGGTTTTGCCCTGAACATTCTCCATGGTGGTGATCCCATGGTGCTGGGCGTATCAGGATCACAAATAGCAATTTCCAAACAACTCGCCAGCTGCATTTTCGTGCGTCCTTCGTCCGATCTGACCCCCGATACCGACCGATAACCGGGCAAATTCGCGCCATGGCTTCACTCACGACCCAGCAGTCGGACCAGCAAAACTCGACAGTCACCAACAGGCCATCGATTGCGCTGATTGGCAATCCCAACGCCGGCAAAACGGCGCTCTTCAACGCGTTGACGGGTCTGAGGGCCAAGACGGCCAATTACCCCGGAATCACGGTGGATTGTCGTGTTGGCCAAATTCGCTTGCCAAACATCACCGCCGACCTGCTGGACCTTCCGGGACTTTACAGTCTCGACGCCCTCAGCCCCGAAGAAAAGGTCGCCGAAGCTGCCCTGCGAGGTGAACTTGAATCTGTAAAACGTCCGGATGTTGTCGTGCTGGTAGTGGACGCCACCAACGTGGAACGCCACCTCAGTTTGGCAAGTGAAATCCTTGACCTGCGTTTGCCAACGATCGTAGCCCTGAATCTTATCGATGCGGCCGACTCAGCCGGCATCACGATCGATGCTGAAAAACTTGCCGCTCAGCTCAAATGTCCAGTTATTCCAGTCAGTGCCCGGACAGGACAAGGCCTTGAAAAACTTCGTGACCTGCTGGACCGTGTGCTGCCGGCACCCTTGACCATCCTGTCAACCGACCACGTTTCCTGTACCCAAGGGTGCGCTGGGTGTTCCTTTACCGCACGGTTCCAATGGGCGGCCAGCGTTGCCAGTGATGCCATTGATACACCGCCCCAACACGGTCGCAAAGCTTCACGACTGGATCGAATTCTAACCAATCCGTGGCTGGGCACGGCCGCTTTTCTGTTGGTAATGATGGGCGTGTTTTACACCATCTTTTCGCTTGCTGGAGTGCCCATGACCCTGATTGAGGAACTCTTTTCGATCGTCTCCGAGGCTGCCAACGGTTTGATCGATCGATTGCCCGCCGACCGCTGGCTTGGCGGCAGTACGATTTTTGGCCTGGTATTGACAAGTTGGTCCGCCGTCAATTGGATCACAAAAAGCAGCTGGACGTGGCCAAGAATCTCAATTGGAATCCTGATGGCTTTGTTGATCGCTTTGTTGCCCGTCCAAGATTTTCAAAGCCTTGTCGTAGATGGAATCATCGGAGGTGTGGGGGGAGTTCTGGTCTTTCTTCCCCAAATCTGCATTCTGTTTTTCTTTATCTCGCTCTTGGAAGATAGCGGCTACATGGCACGGGCCGCCTTTGTCATGGAACGCCTGATGCGATGTGTCGGTTTACCAGGAAAAGCGTTTGTACCCATGCTGTCGTCCCACGCCTGTGCCATTCCTGGAATCATGGCCGCTCGCGTGATCGACAATTGGCGCGATCGGCTCGTCACCATTCTTGTCTTGCCATTGCTGACCTGTTCTGCTCGTTTACCCGTTTACGCCATGGTCGCAGCCTTGCTGTTTGGCGATTCTCCCGCCAAGGCAGCCCTGGTCTTTGTCGGTGCGTACTTGCTGGGAATCGCAGCGGCCCTGCTAACAGCGTACGCCTTGAAAAAGTCAATCCTGCCCGGAGAAGCCGCACCGCTGGTGCTGGAGCTGCCCCCCTTTCGGATGCCCAGCCTGCGGAATGCCCTGGGCACCATCGTCGATCGGGCAACCGTGTTTATCCGGCGGGCTGGTACCGTGATTCTGCTGATTTCCATTGTCTTGTGGGGGCTGACCACGTATCCGAAACTGCCAGAGAACACGCAACCCGTGGCTGCCATCGGAAACCGAGCAATCCTGGAAACGGAACGCCCTTCTGAAAAACAAGAGGTTGAAGAAAACGCCACGTCTCAACAGCAATTGGAATATTCCTGCGCCGGCCGTCTGGGCCACATGGTGGAACCCATCTTTGACCCCCTCGGTTTCGACTGGAAAATCAACGTTGGCATTCTTAGCTCCTTCGCTGCCCGCGAGGTGATCGTTTCCACGCTGTCGATCGTCTACGGGCTGGGAGAAGAGGGTGCCGAAGACGAAACGTCACTCGTGCAAACACTTCGCAAACAAGAACGGGCAGATGGACGCCCCGTCTACAACACGGCAACCTGTCTGAGCTTACTCGTGTTTTACGTTTTGGCCATGCAATGCTTGCCCACCCAAGTGGTCACGCGCCGGGAAACGGGGTCCTGGAAATGGGCGATCTTTCAACTTGGCTATATGACGTTGCTGGCTTATGCAGCTGCTTTGCTTGTCTATCAGACGGCCGTTGTGTTTGGCTTGGCACATTAAAATGCTACGGGGCCTCCGCCACCCCTGCATCGGCTTTCGCAGCAACCCATCCCATCATGATCTTGGAATTGGCTGGCAAACGCGACACAAACACCGTCGCCCGAGTTGGCGGCCGATTGTAGAAACGTTTGGCAAACGCCTGGTCCATCGCCTCAAAATCATTCGGGTCGGTCATATAGATACGCACTTCGACAACATCTTCCAGGGTCAAACCGGCCGCTTTCAGCATGGCTCCATTCCATTGTATAATCCTGTCAACCTGCTGTTGCATGCTTCCCTCGCGTTGAAAGACGCCTGGAAAATACATGAAATTTCCAGCCTGCAAGCTGCGACTGTAATTATCACTGGAAGGCCTGCCGCCTAAAAAGGGCCTGAGCTCTTGTCGACTGGCAATCATGGTGACTTCTACCGGCGAATCGAGGGGGATCGCTGTAACTGATACCGGCAGCCGGCACGGCCTGGGCTGCTGGGTAAAGGCCCGCCACGGCTGGTTGATCCCGCCAAAATCATCAACGCTTTTGAGAAAGAAATACGTGGAAACAACATCGGCAAACTCCATTTCCGCAGCCTGCAGAATACCGCCGATGTTCTTCAACGTTTGTTCAACATGAGCACCAATTTCTCCCTTGACAAGTTTGCCCGTCTGCGCGTCGAGCCCAACACTCCCCGACAAATAAAGCGTGTCCCCGGCCAGAATTCCCGGGCTATACGGCGCATTGCTTTTTTCGACACCCTTTGCATAGATAACCTGCTTGGAACCCTGGAACGCCACCGCTGCCACTTGCACCTTGGATCCGCCAGGCAGTCCGCTCACACCAATCGTGGTGCGAGTAGGATAACCCTCCTTGAAAAAGGATCGGTAGACTTCGTTCATTTCTGTATACTTGCCAAGATCCGTCAACCACACGTTCACGGCAACCACATCCGACAAATGGTAACCTTGACCAGCTAGGACCCGACTTAAATTCGTCATCGCGTTGGCAGTTGCCGTGGCATAATCCCCTGCCAATTGACCCGTTTGGGCATCACCGCTGGATTGCCCCGCAACGAATAAAGTATCTCCACAACGAATCGACTCGCTGCGAAAAGGTGAACCCGCTGCCGCTGCAGTCGCAATCATCAATAAGGTGTTCGCAAAAACATTCATCGTTACCTGCCTCGCTTTCTATACATTTCCGCTGCCATGATCTTTGCTGTGCTCATTTTACTGTCGCCAGCCGATATGCCCACCGCTACTGCATCCAAAAAGAATAAAGTTTGGCACCTTGGACGTGAAATCTCAACTGCACCGTTCGTCCCGCCAACTCTGCGAGCTGGCGGTCGTTTCGCCAAGACAACGGACATTCTAAACAATCCTGATTGCTCATCGGCTGACAATCTTCCTGCGTGAATCCCCTAATCGGCTCGCCGCTGACATCCAACACCTCGGCCGAAACGGTGCCCGGACGCGAGTGGGCATTGACATACAAGGTCGACCCCTGCAACACCACGGGAACCGTGGTGACTGTACCAGCGGTCCAAATCGAGTCGAGCGAGGCAAAGCCGTCGACCCGCAGATAAGCCAGGCCAATCGAACCAATGTGACCATAGGGCTGCTGGCCGTAATGTAATGTCGAACGGGCCTGAAAAAAAAGATACAACCGGTCATCCCTGCGAATTGGCGGATTGTGAGTAGGAAACGCCCAGGCCTGGTCCCAGGCACCCGCGGGACCCCAATTGAGAAATACCTGCCGGTTGCAGGCGCGATGCCAGTGGTGACCTTGATGACTGTAAACCAGTTGCGTATTCAGTTTCCGAATCGGGCGATCGTAAAAAAACTCCAGAAACCCAAGCTGTAGGCCAGCGTAGGGAAAAGCAACCATGCCATAAAAAGATGTGTTCTGCGGGTCTTCGGCATCGGGGGCAAGAATTTCACGTACGTAGTCAAACTCCCAACCATCGTCACTTTCCCATAAACCACAGGTACGCAAGCCACGACCGGGAATTCGTGTTATCACGTAATATTTCTTCCGCCTTGCATCGTAGCCGGCCGTCGTCCGGTCACCGGCTGCAACTCGAATTCCACCAACCACATCCCACTGGATTCCATCTCGGGAGGTTGCCAGCCGCACGCCGCGTCGTTGACTATCGTACCAGTACATGCGGTACTTGACGGCAGGCGTGGGATGGGGATCGAGGAATACCGTTACCGAGTCGAGTTCGGCTCCATCCCCGAGAAACACGATATTATTCTCTTTCGAACCATCATAAGTGAACCGGCCAACCTGCGGCTTGTGCCACTGCAGCCCAGCCACCGAAGTTGCATAGCAAACCAGGCTCTTACGCTGACCTGCGGCAGGAAACTTTTTGTAGACTTCGTACCAGGCTTTGAACATTTGTGCTTCATGATCGTAAATCACCGACCCCCAGGCGACAACACAATTGCCTTCCCAAGGTTGATCCCATGTCAGCACGGGATTGCCATGATATCGAACCGGCGGATTGACAATTCGTTTCAGACCATCAATGGATTCAATCAATTGATCATCGAGAAACAATTGGTGGGTCTGGCCAACTTTACGCGGGCCGCTCTGGATGCTTTCACTGTCTGAATCAGCGACCGATCCACCAATCCGGTCCTCCGCCATCACGGGCAGCGCAACCACGCACATTCGTGTTACCACGACCCCGATGCAAATCACACGCCAGGCTAGAATCAATTTCACCATTTGACACCGTCGCTTTCCCAACCCCGCTTGAGGATTGTCCAACCGTCGACCCTGGGAGTGAACCCACCAGGACCTGGCGACACACCAGCTTCCATACCATGAGGAATCTACTATACTGGGCCCTCGGTAACAGGTCACCACACCATCACCCGAAAACCTTTAACCGCTTCCTGCTGGCGTTAGAACATCATCAACAAGATCAGCCGCTGTTCACAGTCCCAAGGAGAGCACACATGAACGCAACCCGCCGCAGTTTTCTGGCTGGCAGCCTGGCAGCCGTGGGAACCGCATCCTCTCTCAACACGGTCGATGCCGGTAACACCCCCTTGATCGAATGCCTCGACTATGGGCGCTCGTTCATCTGCAACACGGCTTCACACAACCGTGTCAGGTTTTGGATCGAAAGCCGTACCGTCCTGTACGATGACACAGCGGGAACCCAGACCACCTTCTACCAGTGCGGATCCTGCAAGTCGGAAGATACGTTTGCCAAGGAGAACCTCCTCCTGGCTGACAACTACGATTTCATGCCTATCTACGGCGGCGAGGACCTCCTGATTTTGAGACGTCACGCGGATGCCCGCGACCGCTATCGTGACCTCCGCAAAGTCAAAGAGGTGTGGGGAGAACCTGTCATGCGGCTCCACTACGGAAAGACCGTCGATGAGCTCAAAACGTTCGAAGACATCCGTGA
>Ga0310342_100001299_pt1 | contig 15402 bp, 13 predicted proteins | sample S15DNA20500_MG_FD_206155 | JGI IMG/M metagenome (GOLD analysis project Ga0310342, IMG submission 206155) | Marine microbial communities from station ALOHA, North Pacific Subtropical Gyre - S1503-DNA-20-500_MG | ecosystem: Environmental > Aquatic > Marine > Oceanic | place: Pacific Ocean: North... | reverse complement strand
TGCAAGGGAAAACTTTAAATCAAGAGTTCTAGCTTTAGTTAGCGATAAAGATTATACAGGTAATATAAAAATTCACCCTGAACCAGCGGAAAGAACTTTAAGAGCTTATGATCAACTAAAAATAGACTATCCGGAATTATACCAGAAAGTCTCTCCAGGTACACCATATCTAAATGAAAAAATTACTGATGAGGCTGTTATAAATCAAGATGGCACTATATCAGTACAAGAAACTAAAGTAACAAAACTTAGAGATGGACAAGTATATTTTAATTATATGGATAATACTTGGTATTCATTTGATAAAGCTAAAAATTTATTAAGACCCGCAATACCAGCAGAATAGGAGGTTCCATGGAAGAAGAGATTTTAGACTTCGATGAAATAGATATCACTCCTGAAAAAAAGAAAAAAGAAAAAGGGATAATCGAAGTACCTGAGAGATTAGAATACAGGGGAACGATTATGTCACAGGTCGGATCCGGTTTCAGTAAAATTATTGATAAAGCTAAAGGTAAAGAAGTAGAAGAAGAAGCTACTCTTATTGAGTCGTTGGCTGGTGCACAGGTATCTGCCGCGATAAAGATACCAAAAGGAATTATAACTTTCGCTACATTACTCAACGATACTTTTAAAGATGCAGACATCCCCGTTGAAGAAACGGCTACTGCTCAATTTAATGAATGGTTTGATCGAACCTGGCTAGGAAAAATCGAGAACGCTTCAGAAGAAGTAGCTCACGAAACAGCTGCAGGTAAAATACTAGAAGCTTTTGCCCAGCTCTATGGTGGTAGTAAAATTGCCATGAAAGTTAGTGCGCCTGTGATTAAAAGTGTAGCTAAGCACTCAAAGAACTTAGTTAAGGCCATTAAGACGGGACGATATGCAAAAACAACTAATAATGTCAATGCAGCTAGAACCGTAAAAAAAGTCAAGGACTTAAACAAAGCAGCAGGCTTTGAAAAATTTGTAGGCATCGCAGTAGGCGGTGGAATTGGTACCGGTTTCATTGTTTCCGATATAGAAAATATTGGAACCTTTGGTGACTGGGATTTTTTAGATTTTCTACCTACCGAACTTGATCGCGAGGAGCGAGAATCGGGCAGCGAGGATGCTAAAAGACAATTATTAAATAGATTTAAATTCGGATCGGAACTTGCTTTTCCAATTATACCAGCCGCGTATGCTGTTGGTAAAACAGGAAAGTGGCTTATACAAGGTGGTAAAGATCTTGCCTATAATGATAGCATGTTAAAACGATGGGTAGATCGATGGGTAGGTCAACCTTTTAGATCTCGGAGCAATAAGACTCAAGAACTTTTTGACGGAATCCAAAAACTGGAAGGTAAAAACTCTGCTGTGAAAGTATTGGCTGAAGATGCTTCTAGAAACTTTGATGATAGTCTTAGAAGAATAGCAAAAAGCTCAAGAGGCGCAGGTCAATCTTTACAAAGCCCTGAAACTCTTTCTAAACAAATTTCAAATTTTATGTTTTCAGCAGACGATATTGTAAAAGAAAAAAATATTTTATTTCCAGGTTTTAGTAAAGCAAGCATTAAATCCTTTACTGATTCTTTAAGAAAAATCGGAGTCAAGCAACCGATAATTGATGATCTTATTTCGGATTCAACTGCGTTTAGGAGAACAGCAGCTGGATTAAAAAACACCATTGCTGCTAGCAAAAATATTGTTGTTGGTAAAAATAAACTTAATCAAATACTAAATGATAGAGCTAAAAATGTTTTATCAACCGACTACAAAATCATTGATGACAATACAGGAATCTTCTCAGGATACAAACCAACTAAAGACACGATTGATAGAGTTGCAAGAATTTTACAAAGATACGCAAGGAATAATGAAAAGACTCTAGATGAGGATAGCGCTAATAAACTAGTAAGCAATATTTTAAAGAAAGCTTTTATTGATCCAACCACAAAAGCCCTAACCTTTCCTATTGGAACACAAAGTGCACTCGATGATGCTGCTGTACAAATAGTAAATATGGGTAAATATATTACTAAGGGTAAATTTAAACCCGATAAAGAGGGTGGACTTATACAAACTGTTTCCGACCTTAAAGCATTTAATGATTTATTTGGTGCTTATAAAAATGCACAAAATGGTATTTACAATGTGATGACGGATCTATCTGAAATTATTGGTCGTGACCGCTTCTACACACAGCTCTTAACAGATTCTAATAATATTGCAAAAGCACTAAAGGCTGGCGGAGACGCTGGAAAAATTGGAAGACCTATTTTCTTTAAAAATTACGATGATGCTGTTTTAAAACTACCTCATCAAGACATCACCACATCACCTTTAAAACTAAAGACTGCTTTACCTGACACAGTGTACTCAAGTCCTTTAGATGGCTACTTTACAACAAAGCCTTATGCAGAAGCAATTAGAGTAGGAGATCAACTAATAGGTAGTGGATTAACTAAGAGTTTACCTTATAGAATGTTAATGCTTATACCAAAAGGACTTTCACAAGCCGCAAAAACTGTGCTTGGCCCTTTCACCCACATGAGAAACTTTTTCTCTGCAATGATTACAACCGTTCATAGAGGTAATATATTAATACCCCCTAAGGAGATCTTTAACTTTGCTAATCAAGCTAGAAGAACTGTACAGCCTCAATTACTGTACAGACTTACAGGTAATCCAAAATATAGAAACCAACCGACTGATCAGGCACTGTATCGATTTTTATTAGAGGAAGGCGTAGTAAATAAAAACATTGTGGCTCAAGAAGTTGAAGGTATCTTTGCAGATATTGGAAGAATGAAACCAGGTTCCACAGCAGATCAGTACTTTATGAAAGTTTTAAACACAGCGACTAGTAAATTTAAAAAACTTTATCAAACTTCAGTTGATCTTTACACAGCTGAAGATGACATCTTTAGAGTTTATAATTTTTTAGCTGAGTCTTTTAAATTAGACAGAGCCTTTAACAAAGCTATCAAAAACAAAGTTAGAGATGCCACTGGTAAATTAGTTAAGAAGCCAAGTGAATTTGAAATTTTAAAAGAAGCTGCGGAAATTGTTAGAGAAACTGTTCCTAACTATGCATATGTATCTGATTTTGTAAAAGGAGTTAGACGATCTCCACTAGGAAGTTTTGCTTCGTTCCCTGCAGAAATCTATAGAACCGGAGCCAACACTTTAGTTCGAGGATTAAAGGAATCACGAGATCCTGTTAGAAGACAAATTGGTCTTAACAGTTTAATAGGACAAGGATTTACTTACGCATTTTTACCACCAGCAGCCGTAGAAGCTTTCAGAGGATTGTACGGTATAACTAGAGAACAGCTTACAGCGATGAGAGAAATCTTACCAACTTGGTCTGAAGATAATACCATCCTACCTATTTATGAAGATGGTAAATATAAATACATCGATTTTAGTCACGGCTTTTTTTATGACACCATGATTCAACCGGCACAAACTGTTATTTCAACAGTACAAAAAGATATTGACCAACCTTTAGTTCCCTCCATTTTAGATGGAATGTCACGCGCGATGGGCAAAGTCTTGGAACCCTTTATACAAGAATCTATTTGGTTTGGTGCGATGGCGGATGTTTTTATCAGGGGCGGTAGAGACAAAGAGGGCAGAAAACTTTGGAATGATCGAGACAGTCCTGGTGACAAATGGTGGAAAGCTTCTCAACATGTCGCTTACGAATTATCACCTTTCTCATATGCACAGGTTAAAAGATTATATATGTCAGCTACCGGGCAACCACTTAAAGGTATACATTATGAAATACCAGATGAATTAATGGGCCTCACTGGTTTTAGAAAAGTACCTATTGATCTTGAAAGATCTCTTGACTTTGAAATCCAAAAATTTAAAAGACACGAACGGGATGAACGTAATTTAATTTATGCAGGCACTGGATATGGAGATCCCATTCCTGTGAATAAAATCATTGAGCAATACGTTTTTGCTAATAAACAGAGACTCGAAACTTTTAATTCTATGCGTCGATTCTATGACTCTGTGAAAGTATTGGGAATGAGAGATCCTAAAATTGCAGAAGAATTTAAAGATCGTGATGTATTACCTTTATATAGCTTTATAGAAGATAATGCATTTAAACCGTTCCATATTGGTAGAAATATGATTGTAGCTTATACTAAAAAAGCTGAGGAGAAAGGAATACCCAATCCTTTAAACGATCAAGTCTTAGATATATTGTCAATCCTTGAAGAATATTTATACGATAATCAACAACTCAATAAACCTTATGTTTTAGACGATGAGTTTATCCAAAAATTTTTAATTAAACCAAGGGGTGACCAATCTAAATTACCTACGCCCCCATTAAAAGATCAACCTATGCCGAGTTCAGAAGTGGTATCTCATACACCAATCCCAGAGGTATCTCAGACAGGCTTGACACAGACTGAACAAGCGTTATTATCAGATGAAGAGAAGTCAATTAGACTTAGACAAAGAGGATTACAAACATAATGGCAACAATTTATGACAACCTGAGTATAGAAGATCTTACAATAAAATTAAACGAAACAAGTGAAGATCATCCTGACTACAGCCTCATTAAGGCTGCACTAGCAAAGAAACAAGCAGAAGGTTCTTATGCATCTTATGACGACGAAACAGCCAAGGCTTTATCGTATGCGGTAGATGAAGGAATTCCAGGTACAACTAACTGGCAAAAATTTTTAAGTACAATAACTCGTCAACCTTATAGAGCTGCTACCGAAAGTGCGTACGGTTATACACCGACTCAATTAAATCAGATGAATGCTTTAGGAGGTTACTATAGCGAACCGGCAAGAGCTCAAAGAAGATGGGAAAAAAGACAAACGAATGTACTTAATAGAGCGGCTGCAGGAAAACCAGTTGGAAACGTAGATTTGTTATTAGGACAACATGGATATACATCAGATGGAGATGGAGGAATATCTTTCACAGGTACACCACAAGGTGATCCAACCGCAGGCGCGGACTATAGTCGAACCGCGGATGATGGTTGGAGCTATAGTCCATTTAAACAAGGTGGAAGAGTTAGATACGCTGAAGGTGGAATAGTTAATCTTTTACCAAAAGGAGCTTGGTAAAATGCCAGCCAAAAAAAATAACATAGACAAATTGGCACATCAAAAAATTTTAGATCACGAAAAATTATGCCGGATCATGCAGAAACAAACCCAAAAACAAATAGAAAACATTAAAAAACAAATTGAACGTTTAGAAAAAATCGTTATTTCATCTGCCGCTTTTATTATTATAGGTCTATTCTCCCTTCTTTTAACCTTATTCAAATATATCTTTTAAGGGTATCACCCCCCTTGACAATCTCATCAAACGCATTATATGGAAGGCATAGGTGCCTTTAAGGGCCTATTTTATTAACTGTCTAAACAAGGAGGTTAAAATGACATTCAATAAACTACCATCAATCTTTAAGCAACTAAGACCTGTATCGATAGGTTTCGATAACATCTTTGATCATTTCGAAAATTTTTTCGACAATGACGAGGATTTTCATTCGTCTCTTACGTCTACATTTCCTTTTTACAACATTGTAAAAACGGCAAAGAATAAGTTCGATATTGAAGTAGCTCTTGCAGGCTATGACAAGAAGGATATTGCTGTGGACTATGACGAAAACCTGTTGCGTATCAAGTCTGTCAAGGAACCTAAATCTGACGAGGAATCTGAGGCTAACGGAATGATTCACAGAGGAATCGCAAAGAGATATTTTTCTAAAGTATTCACTATCGCTGACGATGTAAAAATCGAAGGTGCTGCGTTGAAAAACGGATTACTAAAAGTATCTTTGAAAAAGATAGTTCCCGAAGGCAAGAAGCCACACACAATAGAGGTTAAATAATCTTTAACATGAGCGGGGCGCTCTGCGCCCTGTTCAGATCCAAGCTTTCAACTCTTCACCCATAATTTCTGTCGCGATATTAACTTTCTTACGAAGGGATAGTACAATTTTATCGTCAACTGTATCTTCACACATAATATCAATATAGGTCATAGGTTTTTCCTGACCAATTCTATCTATTCGTGCTTCAGATTGTTGACGTTTCTCTAAATCATAACCATTAGAATAATAAATCATCGTACTAGCACCTGTAAGTGTAATACCATAACCACCAGTTTGAGGTGTTCCAACTAAAAATCTAACTTTGCTATCTTTATTTTGGATACGTTTAATAGCGTTTTGTCTTTCATCCGTTGTTGTATCTCCATAATAAGTTACGACAGAAGCAGGATATTTTTTTTCAATAGCTGCAACGATCGTTCGAATGTCTTGTCTAAAGTGAGCCCAAATCACAGCTTTACCTTCAACTTCTTCTAACACATCCATAAGTTCATCAACTCTATTATTTTTTAACAATTGAGTTGAACCATCATCTGCAGTGAAGTGGCCACAAGTAATTTGTTGTAATCGCATAAGTTGCGTAATCACATTGACAGTTGTTGTTATCTTTCCATTCAATTCCGCTAAAGCCATAGTCTTCATTTGTTTATAGATTCGTTTTTGTTCATCAGATAACTGGATAGTTCTTTTTAAAAATGTCTTAGGGGGTAAATCTAAGCAATCATCTTTTAAGACACGATAAGAAAAAGGTTTTAACTTTTCGGATAACTCAGATAAATTTTTATATCCAATAACTACATTAATGGATCTAGCACCTACATTAATATTTCTCATTAATGCGTATCGCGTTCTAAAGGTATAATAAGAACTATGATCTAATAGATCAGGATTTAAAAAGAAACATTGGGTATATAAGTCTAAAGGAGATTTCGTTACCGGAGATCCAGTTAAAATTCTTTTGTATTTAGCATACTTGGAAATTTTAATAATATTTTTCGTTCTACTTGCACCGGGATTTTTAATTGTAGTCGATTCATCAACAGCAATTAAGGCATTATGAGACCATAAAAATTTCTGTGCAAATTCTAATCCTTTTTTAGTAGAAAAAGCTTCTACATTCATAAGGAGAATATGAAACTCAACACCTCTACTAAAAATTTTATTTAATTCTTTATCTTCAGATTTACTTCTTGTAGCTTTCCAGAAACCTATTTTAGTCTCGATATGACTAGCTAAATGAATAGGTAATTCACTATCGTACCAGTTCTTATAGACTCCCTTAGGTGCTATAATTAAAGCGCCATTTATCTTACCTTTGTCATATAACATGGCCATATTATCAATAAGAACTTTTGATTTACCGGTTCCCATTTCCATAAAATATGCAAACACTTCTTTATCCCAAGACATCTGCAATGCCTTAAGTTGATGCGCGTATGGCTTTGTTTTAAACTTATAAAACATATTTGCTTTTCTTTCTAAAAGGACGTATATATCATAGGATTACGAAAGTCAATTGATATTATGAGAATTGGAAACACACCTCCTACCACATCAAATAAAGTTTATGTAATTCAAGAAATACCAGGAACAAGCCAGGGAGCTCCTAAATATAATATTATGGGTGCCCAAAAGTATGGCCAAATTGTGACATTATTACCAGAGTATTCACAAATGATACTATCTCCGGGACCTTTAATTATTAAACTAAGAACTTTATTAAAAGATATAAAACCGACCGATTATTTACTACTTACAGGCGATCCTGCCATAATTGGAGTAGCTGTGTCAATTGTGTCCGATATGACTAATGGAAGATACAAGCTTTTAAAATGGGATAGACAAGAAAAGACGTATTATGCCATTGAAATAAATTTACACGAAAAAGCTTGACAATCCGTTTTTCGTACATTATATAGGACTGTATGAAAGAACCGACTAAAATAAATTTTGAAGAAGACCGAATGGAATCAGTTTCTCAGATTGATGCCGGCAAAAGTCTATCAGATAAAGTTATTGAATTAAGAACCATGGAAGATGAAATTCAAAATGCTGAAAACAGTCTATCTAAATTAAAAGAGAAAGCTAAAGTTCTTTCTCAAGTAGAGATTCCACAAATGATGGACGAAATGCAAATAACAAAATTAAAGCTCAAGGATGGTGAGTCTGTAGAAATTAAAAAAATATACGGCGCATCTATTCCTCAAGAAAGCCAACAAGAGGCTTTTAAATGGCTTCGAGAACACGACCTCGGGGATATCATTAAAAACGATATCACTGTTACCTTTGGTCGTGGCGAAGACAACAAGGCGATGCAATATGCTAACCTTGCAAAGGGTCAGGGGTTTGAGCCGATTCAAAAAATCGGTGTTCATCCCCAGACTCTAAAAGCAGTAGTTCGAGAACGTCTAGAATCTGGACGAGATATGCCTACTGGTTTATTTAAAACGTTTGCAGGTAACCAAACAAAAATAACAAGGAGATAATCGATGAACGATACGAGTAACGCGAAACAAGTAGCGACAAGGAAGTCCGCAGGACTCCCGTCTGCTTCATTATTTGAAGCTGATGCTCAAGCAGGTTTTGAGAATGTGAAGACCGAATCTTTGGCCCCACCTATCTTAAAACTTTTACAAAACGGCTCCGGAGAGGCACAGAAACGTAATCAAAATTACATAGAAGGTGCTGAACCTGGAATGCTTTTAAATACAGTTACAAAACAACTGTACGATGGAGCGAAAGGAATTACAGTAATTCCTGCCTATTACAGATTAGAATATCAAGAATGGTCTGATTTTGGAACTGGCTCGGGAAGACCCGAACAGATCTATCCAGATACTTCTGATATTTTAGAAAAAACAAAAAAAGATGCTATGGGAAAAGATAGATTAGATAATGGTAATTATATCTTAACTGTAGGTCAACATTTTGTCCTAGTCATAGGAGAAAAATCCATTGAAACTGTGATGATATCTATGAGTTCGTCTCAAGGTAAAGTCAGTAGAAAATGGAATTCTATGATGAAATCAATCGTAATGGATGGGAAGAAAGGTCCATACACTCCACCATCTTTTAGCCATAGTTATCGTTTAACAACGATACTGAATACCGGAAAAGGTAATCAGTGGTATGGTTGGAACGTCAAAAAAATTGGCGAAGTGGAAGATCCAAATTTATACGAACGAGCAAAACAGTTCTATAGTGGATTATCCAAAAGAGGATAACCATCCCCCATGTGGGCGGTGGAGACCGAGAGGCGAAACCGCCCTCTACTATTGGAAAGCAGGAGGACATGACAGATCTTGAACGATTTAAAAATATATTTTATGGCTTAGACATAGCTTACGGTCAAACTAAAAGAACCGATGAGTTTGATGAACGAGGTAAACATAAAACTAGATCCTTTATTATTAAAAAAGAACCGATTGATAAACTCTGGCAAGATCATTTAAACGGCGTTGATCCAGCGTTAGGAATTATTCCAATAAATCAAGAAAGTAAATGTAAATGGGCGTGTATTGATATTGATACTTACCCAGTGAATCACAAACAACTCATCAACAAAATTAAAGAAAAAAATTTACCTCTAACAGTTTTTAGATCTAAATCAGGAGGTGCACATTGTTTCTTATTTACCGACACATTTGTTCCAGCAATTCTTTTAAGAGGGAAACTAAAAGAAATGGCGGCTGTTTTAGGGTATGCTAAATCAGAAATTTTTCCAAAACAAAATGTTCTACATGTAGATAGAGGAGATCGAGGAAGTTTCTTAAATCTACCTTATCACAATGCACAAAGAACTGTGAGATATGCTTTTAATGAAGAAGGAACAGCCATATCATTGATAGAATTTTTTGCTCTTTACAACAAAGTAAAACTAACTGAAGAAACATTAAAACAATTAGTAATTAAGAAAAATACAGCTCCCCCTCTGTTAGAAGGAGCACCCCCTTGTCTAATCTCTCTAGCTACTGAAGGTATTCCTGAAGGCAGTAGAAATAATGCAATGGTTAATTATGCAGTTTATTTAAAAAAAAGATTTCCAGAAACTTGGGACACAGAAATTTTTACTTATAACAAAGAATTTTGTAAACCTCCTCTCCCGAAAGCAGAACTAGATAAAGTTATCGAATCCATAAGAAAAACAGATTATAATTATACATGTAAAGATGCACCCATTGAATCCTTTTGCGATGCAAAGAAATGCGTGTTACAAAAATATGGCGTAGGAGATGGAGTTCCTGGCCCGGAAATATTAGAAATAAAAAAATATCAGTCTGATCCTCCGATATACTATGTATTAGTAGGCGAAGACTCTGTCGAAGTCGATAGTACAACTCTGCATGAACCAGATAAATTTTCCATTGCATGTATGGACCAAATTGATTTACCTATGATGCCAGTAAGTAAAGTAATCTGGAGAAAAATATTACAAAAATTATTTAAAAACTTGGGAGTAATAGAAGCTCCGGACTCTACTAAAGTCGATATACAGATTAGAGAACTATTAGCTGATTACATTAATAAAGCACCAGCTAAAAACATGGAAGATATTTTACGGGGATTAGCTTACACAGAAGATGGAACAAGTTATTTTAAATTTAAAGACTTTTGGAAATATTTAATTAGAACCAAAACATGGCCAGACAAGATTTATCCCAAACAAAAAACAGCACGATTATTAGCCAGACTCTTTTCCGCGAAAGAAATTGCAGGGAAAATAGACGGAAAAAGTGCACGGTATATGGAAATGAAAACAATCAAACTAGATAAACCTAATACCAAAGAAGATCAAATGAAGGAGGCACCTTTTGCATAGAACAATTATTCCAGGACCACCAGGAACGGGAAAAACTGAAAGACTCTTATATTATTTAGACAAAGAAGTAATTCACAACAAAGTGAATCCAGAAAAAATAGCTTATATTTCTTTTAGTAATGCAGCTGCCGATGAAGCTCGAAGCAGAGTCTTTCATCAAAAAGTTAATATTTGCACTATGCATTCTCTGGGAACAAAAGAATTAAAAATTAATACCAATACTCAGCTACTTAAAAATAATAAATGGAAAGGATTTCAAAACTATTCTCGAATTTGTAAAGGCATGTCTTTTGAATCCTATGTCGACGACGCAGGTATCCCTCGATATAAAAATCCACATATGCGAATTATCGAATTTTCAAGATCCAAAGTCGTTTCATTACTAGAAGCAGCCATACAATTAAACTTACACCATTCTGTAGATATATGGCTAACAGAACAAATTAATACAGACTTAAATATCTATAAAAAACACGAAAATCTATATGAATTTTCAGATATGATTTCCCAGTTTGTTGAGAAAGACCGATGTCCTCCTTTCGAAATTGTCTTTCTTGACGAAGCTCAGGATCTAAGTCCTCTACAATGGAAGATGTTTTTTTACATCGAGAAGAAATGTAAAAGATCTTACATTGCAGGGGATGATGATCAAACTATCTATACTTTCCAAGGAGCTGACCCAACTATATTTATAAATTTAAAAGGAACCATAGATGCACAAACTGAGTCACGAAGAGTTCCGAGAAAAATTCATAAATTAGCACAATCTATTTTTCCCCACATTAAAAGCCGTTTAAAAAAAGATTGGATACCAAGAGATGCCGAAGGAGAAATTTATGATAATATGTTACTAGAAGATATTGATTTTACTAAAGATAATTGGATGGTTTTAACAAGAACAAATGAAATGTTACAACCTGTTGCGGACCATCTGTATCGTTTAAACTTAAGATTTGATAGTAAAATGGATGGGTTATTACCTAAAAAATTATTAAATGCTTATCGTACTCTAGACAGATTAAACAAAGGAGCAAGTGTAAATAAAGAAGACGTACAAGATCTTTATGAATATTTAAATTATCATAAAGGACATGTAAAATATGGATACTCTGGAGGAAGATCCTTAGAATTAATTACAACTATTGATTTAGATATGTTGCGTAAAGAACACGGCTTTCTATTAAAAGGCAGTTGGGAACAACTTCATATACCTGATGAAAGTAAAAATTATATTAAATCTTTGTTAGCATCTAATGATGATCTAATGAAAGATGCTAGAATAAAAATTTCTACTATTCATAGTGTAAAAGGCGAAGAGTGTAATAACGTAGTTTTATTTATGGACCTAGAAAGAATTATCTATGAAGCCGCGCAAATAAATGCAGACTCAGAACATAGAACGTTTTTTGTAGGAATAACACGAGCGAAAAAAAATTTATATATAATGCAACCAACTTCTGACTATTATTACCGAATAGGAGACCCTATTGTATGAGCGCCTATAAAAAGCAAATCGGTGGGAAACATTATCTCAAATATAAAATTCAGCCGAGTGAATTTGTCATTGAGAACAAGTTGCTTTATCCTGAAGGAAATGTTATCAAATATATTCTACGACACCAAAATAAAGGCGGAAAGGAAGATTTGGAGAAAGCTAAACATTTTATAGATATGATTATTGAAAGAGATTACAAAATAGAAGATGAGCCTGAACAAGATTGGGATGAAGAGTATCGAAAATGGAAAGAAACAACGAGATAATGAAAAAATTAAACCATGACTATTCTTATCTATTTGCATGTCCTATTTTAAGTACATCATTAAATTTAAATCATAAAAAAATTACTCGCCATATTTTAGAACTTAAAGCAAAAGATAAAACTAAAGGTAGTCAATTAAGTAATGTTGGTGGTTGGCAAAGTAAACCATTACCAGTAGGTGGAGACTTAGATGGTCCTCTTAAGCCGTTAGTCGAAAACATAGTTCAAAATGGTGTTTCTTATTTGAAGGAGCAACAATTTAACACAAAACGAAATTTTCGTTTAACTAATATGTGGGCTAATGTAAATGGTTATAAAGATTCTAATTCTAGACATTCCCATCCAATGGCTATTCTATCCGGATGTTATTATGCTCAAGTTCCAGACGGTGCAGGCGAAATAGAGTTTTTTCATCCAAGTCCTGTCATTGAAAATCATTGGCTCCCTGAAGATAAATACTATCAAGAACTAATTCCAAGTAATTCCGTCACCTGGACCTTTCCTGTAAAAGAAAATACTATATACATTTTTCCTGCGTGGTTAGACCATAGCGTAAAACCCACCTTTAATAAAAAAATATCAAGAGTTTCTGTTTCATTTAACATCTCTTCTTTTAAATATACGTGGAACATATAATGTTAACATTTAAATGTTTTCATAAAAAAATTTTAAAAACGTTTCCAATCAAAAAAGTAGAGCTTTTAGATTTTAGCTGGGCTAAAAAAATGATGGAACACTTAAAAACGCATACTAATTGGCCTGCTCATACAGCGAGATGTCCAGGAATTTCTGGTATGCTTACTACGGGATGGATTCAACGATCTTATCAAGATTTTGAAATTGAAACAAACGGTGATGGCAGTTCATTTACATGGTGGAGTGAAGTTGATCAAAAAAAGATAAATAAACTTTTAGGAGACTACATAGGTTTTCATGACGCAGGACAACTAAGCAGGTTTACAATCTTACCTAAAGAAACGTTACATACACATGTTAAAATAAATAGCCCTTGGTATGTAAATATACCAAAAGGTTATGTACTCTTAGTTCTTCCCATTCCCTATCCTGGACACAATCTGTTTTCGGCAGCGTATGGTATTTTAAAAGATAATAGTGTTCTAAATGTTCCAATGATGTGGCACCAATTAAACGGAAAAGTTTTTGTTAAAAAAGGAACACCTCTATGCCAGTATCTCTTACTAAAGACTGAATCTATAGAAATATCTAATCAACTAATAACTAAGAAAGACATTGGCTTAATTAGAGAAAGTAAAAAAGCCATCATTAAAAAGCAGCTAACACAACGAGTAGCAAAAGATAAAACTATGAAAAAATTATACAAAAAACATCTAAAGGGAGAATATAAACGTGTTTCAACCACAGACTGAGTGGAATTGCCCTGAAAGTTTTCCCGACCTATCAGGCTATAAACACATAGCTATTGATTTAGAAACTTATGATCCTAATCTAAAAACGAAAGGATCTAGTGCTATTCATGGCAAAGGATGCATTATAGGAATAGCGGTAGCTGTTGATGGTTGGTCTGGTTATTATCCAATTAGACACCGAGAAGGTAATTTAGATGAAAAAATTGTCTTTGACTGGTTAAGAGAGGTCTGTAAAACTTCAGCTACAAAAATATTTCATAACGCCATGTACGATGTGTGTTGGTTAAAAGCCTACGGCATTCCTATTAGGGGTCACATTGTAGATACGATGGTAATGCTCTCTCTAGTAGATGAGAACCGCCTATGGTATTCTTTAAATAGTGCATCTTTTGATTATTTACATGAAGTAAAGGACGAACGAGCTTTAACTGAAGCTGCTGAACAAGCAGGAGTAGATCCTAAATCTGAAATGCATAAATTGCCTGCAATGTATGTAGGTGCCTATGCAGAAAAAGATGCTGAACTTACCTTAGAATTATTTAAAGTTTTATCTCGAGCAATCCAAAAACAAAACCTACAAAATATTTTTGATTTAGAGACTCAACTTTTTCCATGCCTAGTTGATATGAGATTTAAAGGAGTCAGAGTAGATATTGAATCAGCTCATAAACTAAAAAAACAACTCTCTACACAAGAACAAAAATTACTATCTGAGATTAAAGCAGAAACGGGAATCGAGTGCCAAATATGGGCAGCTAGATCTGTTGCAAAAGTGTTCGATGCACTTAAACTGCCATATGAACGAACAGTTAAAACACAGGCACCAAGCTTTACTAAAAATGAATTACAAACACATACTCACCCTTTAGTTAATAAAATCGCTAAAGCTAGAGAATTAAATAAAGCTCACACAACCTTCATAGATACTATTATTGAGTATGAGCATAAGGGAAGAATACACGCAGATATAAATCAAATAAGAGGAGATAAAGGTGGCACAATTACAGGAAGATTTAGTTATCAGCACCCAAACCTACAACAAATTCCAGCTAGAAATAAAGATCTAGGACCTAAAATTAGAAGTCTATTCCTTCCTGAAAAAGGATGTAAGTGGGGATGTTTTGATTACTCACAACAAGAACCACGACTTGTCGTGCACTATGCAGCATCCACTGAACCTATTTGTTTTGATGAATCAGTTGAAAAAATTGTAAATCAATTCCAAGCGGACAATGTAGATTTTCACCAAACAGTTGCAGACATGGCAAACATATCTCGGACACAAGCTAAGACTATTAATCTTGGTTTATTTTATGGAATGGGTAAAAATAAATTGCAAGCTGAACTCGGACTACCAACAAAACAAGAAGCAGAAAATTTATTTACTCAGTACCATGAAAGCGTTCCTTTTGTAAAAGACTTGATGAACAAAACTTCAAGACATGCTCAACTGAGTGGATCTATAGGAACTTTACTGGGACGCAGATGTCGGTTTGATAAATGGGAACCACACCAATTTGGTATGCATAAACCAATGACTCTTGAAGAAGCAGAAAGAACATA
>Ga0310342_100001298_pt1 | contig 15403 bp, 6 predicted proteins | sample S15DNA20500_MG_FD_206155 | JGI IMG/M metagenome (GOLD analysis project Ga0310342, IMG submission 206155) | Marine microbial communities from station ALOHA, North Pacific Subtropical Gyre - S1503-DNA-20-500_MG | ecosystem: Environmental > Aquatic > Marine > Oceanic | place: Pacific Ocean: North... | reverse complement strand
GGCGAACGCCGTTATGAGGCCGCCTGTCCCGGTCAAGGAAGCGCTCGAGGGTGTGGATTGCTGGTTGGATGAGGACCTTGTGCTTCCCACAGGGCCTTGCTTGCCTCCCTTTTCGCCTGATGAGGTAACCGAAGATCTCGACGTCGAAGACCTCCGAAGAATCGTGCGACAGACTCAGGCGATTCAGCTTCGGAACTCCTTCGGAGTAGGCGTCTTCGTTGGCGTCCTATACGCAGAGTTGGGCGCAGCTGCCGAGAAGGAGCTGGTGGAGTTCGAGATGTCCCTCACACCAGTCTTGGGACTTATCGCCTCCTCTACACTGTCTCCGGAAGACCTGAAGGACAGCGGAGATCGGCCTTGGGCGGTCCGTTTGGAGCGACACCTCTCTCAACTCAGTTGTCGTGTCCCTCTAATGTGTGCGCTCAGGCCAATCGTTCATCGGCACGGGTTCCTGAGGCACCCCACGATGCTGTTGCCCTTGAGACGCTTACGGTACGCGCAGCGCTCCATGTTCCTCGCCGGCCTCATCGCCTCAGGCCTTGAGCCTGGGACTCTCCTCCGCGAGCGGCCATCGCGCCCTCTGCGGGGTAAGAGGTGCAATGAGCGGCTCAAGAAAGACACCAAGAATCGCTCAGAGAGGCCCCTGGACCTCTTTCACAAGACAGATGAAGAGCTCGAGGACCTGCTTCGAGAGGACTCCTTGAGAGAAGAGGTGGTAGAGGAGTTGGAGTTCCGCTTGAGGAACAACCGTCTGAGCCGGATGCTGGCTCACTTGAGGAGGATCTCAAGAGGTGAGCGTGGAGGGAGAGGCGATGACGAGTGAGTCCGGCCAAGCCAAGGTCGAGCTGCTCGGCTGGGGGGACGGACTGCTTGACCGAGCTGCGAGCTGGCTCGTAGAGACTCATGGCGCTGGCTTGGGGACCGTCCTTGTGGCGGTCCCTGGGGCGCGCGCAGGTCACGTGCTGGGTGAGGCGATCGCTCGCCGAGCCGATCCCTCTGCAATCCCGCCGAAGATTGTCACGGCTGGCCTGATGACGGATGAGGTCCTCGACTTTGACGGAGTGGTCGCAGACCGGCTCGTGCGGACGTTGGTCTGGGAGCGCGCGATCCGAGAGCTGGATCCAGAGGTCAGGCGCAAGATCGTGGCGCGCGACCCGAGCGTCTTCGGTGCGTGGGTGAGGCTCGCTGAACTTCTCAGGGGTCTGCACGGTGAGCTGGCGACCGAGGGCATGAGTTTTTCAGACGCTCTCAAGTTCAACTTCGGCCCAGAGAATGAGGGGGAGAGATCCAGGTGGGAGGCGCTCAGCCTCGCTCAGGAAGCGTACAGGGCTGGCCTCGATGAGCTCGGATTATCAGACCCACACGATGCGCGCTGGGAGGCGCTGCAGGCGGAGAGGATTTGTGAGGGCGGTGAGGTCGTCTTGGTGGGTGTCGCGGACCCCAAAGGGATCGTCCGAGACGTCGTCCGCGCGCTGGGAGTCCGGGTAACTGCGCTCGTGTTCGCGCCCGAGGAATTGCGCGAAGAGTTCGACGAGGTAGGCGGGGTCGTCACGGCTTTATGGAAAGAGCGCGATGTGCCGGTCGCTCTTGAAGACTGGCATGTGGTGGACAAGCCCGTGGAGCAGGCAGCCAAGGCGATGGATCTCATCGCGGGCTTCGGGGGGGAGTTCTCTGCGGAAGAGCTCACGGTCGGCGTCTGCGATGAGGAGGTCGCCCCCTTCCTCGACCGCCGCTTGGCGGAGGTAGGCTGCTTTGCGCGGCACGGGCGCGGCACACCTGCCTCGGGGACGTCCGTCGCGCGGCTCCTCGACGCGACGGCACGCCACCTCGAGCGCCCGCGATTCCCCTCGCTCGCTCTGCTCTTGCGGCATCCTGACCTCGAGCCTGTGGTCAGCGCTGTCTGCGACTTGGGAGAGAGGGACTCTGCCGAGTGTCTCGATGTGTATTACAACCGGCACCTCCCTGATCGCGTAGACGGGGAGTGGCTCCGGGACCCGAAGGGAGCTGGAGATGAGGTCGCAGCCCTCCATGCCTCCCTTGAGAAGGTATTGGGGGAGCTCTCCTCTAGAGGACGCAGATCGCTGGCGGCTTGGGCTGGACCCTTCCGCGCCTACCTTGAGACCGTCTACGCAGGCGTCGAGCTGCGGTTCGACGTCGAGGACGAGCGGATCCTGATCAAGGCGCTCAGTCTCGTCGCTGGGGCGGTCGGCGAGATAGAGTCGCTCCCCTCCAAGCTTGGCGAGCGCGAAGTTCTCGCGCACGAGGCCGTCGAGTTGGTCCTACGCAGACTGTCCACGGACTCCATCGCTCCCGCGCAGCCCACCAAAGGGAAACCCACGATCGAACTCCTGGGTTGGCTTGAGCTTCCCTTGGACGACGCTCGGGCGGTGATCGTGACGGGCTGGAACGAAGGGCACGTCCCAGAGTCCATTCAGGGGCATCCATTCCTGCCAGAGGCGCTGCGAGAGGTGCTTCAACTCTCGACCAATGACGACCGCCTCGCGAGGGACACATACGCAGCGACCTTGCTCGCGAGCCGCACGAACGCCGCCTTCCTCTCGGGGCGCAGGTCTATCGAGGGTGAGCCGAAGCTACCGAGCCGCCTCGCGTTTCACCGCCCCGAGTCCGAGTGTGTCGAGCGCGCGGAGAGGATGATCGCCAACCCTGGCGATGGGCGGGTCCCGCCTTCGACGGAGCCCCTGCCGACGCCAGAGCTCCCGGCCAGCACCACGGAGAGGGTCGTGGACACGATGAGCGTCACGGACTTCAAGGCATTCATGGACTCGCCCTATGCGTTCTACCTGCGGCGGGTTCTGAAGTTTGACACGACCGACGACACGGCCCGCGAACTGTCTCCCCTGACGTTTGGCTCCCTCACGCACTATGGCCTGGAGAAGTTTGGAGAGAGCGAGCTTCGGGACTCAACGGATCCGGGTGAGGTCGAAGAGCTGCTCGTCTCCAAGCTCGAGGCGAAGGTCCTCGAGCGCTTCGGTCCCAGACCACTTCCCGCAGTCGCGATCCAGGTCGAACAGATCAAGCTGCGCTACCGACACTTCGCCCGATGGCAGGCTGAGCGGGCTCGTGATGGCTGGCAGATCCGTTACACGGAGTGGAGCCCCGAGGGGAAGTCTCACCTTTTGAAGGTCTGTGGTGAGGAGATGAAGATCCGAGGTTACATCGATCGTATCGACCATCACCCCGAGCACGGGTGGGCGATCCTCGACTACAAGTCCGGCGACAATCCGCTCAAACCGGGCGATGTCTATGGGAAATTGAAGGGATGGAAGGACCTCCAGCTCCCTCTCTACCAGCACCTCGCATCGGAGTTGGAGCTCGAGGGAGAAGTGAAGCTCGGCTACATCACCATTCCGCGTGACACGAGCCTTATCCATGCGTGGATGGGGGACTGGGGGGAAGAGGTCCTAGCTGAGGCGGACGAGGTCGCTGCCGACGTCATTCACAGGGTCCGCGCGGGCGAGTGGTTCAAGGCGGGGACGGTGCCGCGTTACGACCCCATCACCCAGGCAGTCTTCGGTGTGGGGCTCCTCACCGGCGACGTTCCGGTAGAGGGCGAGGAGGGCGCAGCATGACCTCAAACCCCCACCAGCTGATCCTCGCCTCTGCCGGCACGGGCAAGACCTACAACCTCGTGGTCCACTTCGTCGGGTTGCTCCTCAGAGGGGTCGCGCCTGAGAAGATCTTGGCGACGACCTTCACCCGGAAAGCGGCTGGAGAGATCCTTGAGCGTGTGATCGCGCATCTGGTTGAGGCGATCACGCAGGCGGACAAACTCACAGAGCTTCAGGCGGAGCTCCCGGACGTGGACACGAGCGAGGCGGCATGCCGCAGCCTCCTCGTGAGGCTCACGCGCTCTTTGGATCAGCTTAAGGTGAAGACCCTCGATGCGTTCTTCGTGTCGATCGCGAAGGTGTACGCGCTTGACCTCGGGCTGCCGCCGGACTGGCAGATCGTCGATGAGGTGGATGCGAGAGAGCTCAAGAGCGAAGCGATCGCGAGGCTGCTCAGTGGTGATGACAAGGAGGAGTGGGTGGAGCTCCTGCGGCAGCTGCAACGCGCCGCCGGACGCCGCGTCCACGAGGCGATGTTCGACACGGTCGCCCGGTTTGGCATGGCCTTCTCCGAGAGCGGCCCCCGAGCTTGGATCGTGGTGAGGCCCTCGTTCGACGCTCTCTCTAGGGAGGAGTTGGACGCGCTCACCAAGGAGCTAGCCGAGGCGCCGGGCGCAGTCACCTCCAAGGGGGTCGAACACAAGAGCTTCACCAAGGCACGGGCGAAACTCTTGAATGCCATCGAGGAGGGACGGTGGATGGACTTCCTGAAAGAGGGCGTCATCCAGAAATTGGTCGCAGAAGATCTGGTCTACCAGAAAGCAGAGATTCCTCAGGAGTTCGTCGGTGCCTCACTCCCCCTCATCCATCACGCCGCCGCAGTGCTCACGGCAGAGGTCTCTAGCCAGAACGAGGCAGCCTTCACTTTCCTCGAGCAGTTCAGCGAGGTCCATCGGGACCTGCAATCGGAGGAGTCGGCCTATCGTTTCGAAGACCTGCCGCTGCGCCTCGCGCCAGACCTCGGATCCAACCCGCTAGACGACGCGAACTACGACATGTGGTTCAGGATCGACGGGCGCGTAGACCACCTCCTCCTCGATGAGTTCCAGGACACCTCGCCGGTGCAGTGGAGAATTCTCGAACGGATCATCCTTGAGCTCATCGCCGACGGCACGGGGGAGCGCTCGCTCTTTTGTGTGGGAGACGTCAAGCAATCGATCTACGGATTCCGCGAGGCGGAGCCGCGAGTCCTCGCGCGACTCCCTGAGCGCTTGCCAGTCCTCGCAGATGTCGTGCGCAACATCGACAAGAGCTACCGCTCTTCGCGGGCGCTCCTTGAGACCGTGAACCGAGTCTTCGAGGCCATCGGGTCGACCCCAGTCATGAGTGGAGAGGCCCCCTGGGAAGAGGCGGCAGAGGAGTTCGAGGCGATGTGGGAGGAGCACACCCCTGCTCATGAGGACAGACAAGGCGCCACTTACGTCGTGCAAGCAGCTGCGCCGACCGAGGAGCGAGATGCTTGGCGACAGGTCGTTGCGCGCACGGTCGAGCGCGTCCTGGACATTCAGGCAGAGGCAGAGGAGGCCACCATCGGGATCTTGGTCCGCAAGAAGGGGAAGATCCCGAGCATCATCTACCGTCTCCGTGAGCGCGGAGTGTTTGCGAGCGGCGAGGGAGGCAACCCGCTCATCGACTCCTCGGCGGTCCTGCACCTCTTGTCGGTATTTCACTGGTTGGACCACCCTGGCGATCGACAAGCCCGCTTCCACGCTGCGACCTCCCCCTTGGGCGAGGCTTTGGGGATCACGGAGGAGGGCGGCGCCCTCAGCACGCTGCGCAAATTGCGCAGGCGTTTGGCCCGTGAGAGGTTTGGGCCTTTCTGCGACTCCATCCAACCAGCCGTCAATGAGAGCTACAGCGAGTGGGATCAGCGGCGCTTTGCGCAGCTCATCGACCTTGCTTACACCTATGACGGGCGCGCCAGCGTGCGCCCCCGCGCATTCGTCGAGCACGTGCGCAACCAGCCTGTGGAGGACCCCACTGCGGGGCGCGTGAAGGTCATGACCATCCACGCATCGAAGGGTCTTGAGTTCGACGCAGTCGTCCTACCGGATCTTGACGGCAAGCTCTTCCCTGTTCATGAGCCGATCTACACCTCACGCCCTGACCCGTATGGGGCGATTGAGGCCGTGAGCATGGCGCCGAGCAGGAGCCTCAGCGCAGTCGAGCCGAGCCTGGATGCCCTCTGGTCAGACCACCACCGCAGCGGCATGACAGACATCCTCTGTGTCTTGTACGTCGCAATGACACGTGCCCGTTACCGCCTCGACATGGTCCTCGAGCACTACAAGGACGGGAAGAAGGCGAAGGCCCTGAGGAGGCCTGGGGCGATCTTGCGGGGCGCCCTCCTCACAGGAGAGGAAGACCCAGGGGAGGATGGTGTCCTCTGGTCACATGAGGCCAGCGTGAAGGAATGGTTCGAAGCCGGTGACCCGGTGGAGGTTGAAGAGCCGGAGGAGCCTCCGACGTTCCAACTCGCACCCACGGCTCAGCTCCGACGCCTGCCGCGGCGTGCTCCCTCTTCGATGGGTGAGGTCACAGCAATGGAAGCAACGGAGCTACTGCGCTCCCACCCAAAGTCGGCCCGTCACGGCACGCTCGTACACGCGCTCATGGAGGATTTGGTGTGGTTGGAGGCCGACGAACGGTCCGAGGATGACTTGCGAAGAGCGCTCTCTTTGCACGACGCTGAAGATGCTGATGCCGAGGACGCGCTCGCGGCTTTCTCCGCCACCCTCGAGAAGCCTGAGATCCAGTCTCTCCTCGCACGGGAGGCGCAGGTCGTCCCTGAAGGCGCAGACTTAGAGGTCTCGAATGAGCGCCCCTTCTCCCTGGTCCTCATGGATGAGGGGGGAGACGAGTATTTTGCCAACGGCTCTATCGACCGGCTGGTTCTCTCAGTCAAGGACGGCGCGCCGATCGCGGCCGAGGTGATCGACTTCAAGACCGACAGGGTCACCACCCCAGAGGAGGTGGAAGCGCGCTCCAAGCATCATGTTGCCCAGATGAACGCCTACCGTCGCGCAGTCTCAGCGATGTATGGCCTCGAGCCAGAGGCGGTGACGTTGAAGCTCGCCTTCCTCACCCCGGGCGTCGTCCAAGAGCTCATCTAGCTACGCGCCCACCGGACAGCTTGAGGTGGGCCTTCATGGCCTCCCAAGCTGGGACTGCGTCTTTGAGTAAGCCCACGTTCCGATCTCTATCGGCGTGAGCTGTCGCCAGCTTTGTCTCCGTTTGCGTGAGGACATCGGCTGCCTCTGCGTTGCGGGCTTGGAGGGCGCTCAATTCATTGGCAGCGCCGGCTGCGGTCGCTTGGGCTTGATCCGAGACGAGCTCAGCCTCGGTCGCGGTCACCTCCATGGCGGCGTGCTCGGAGCTGTGGGTCTCCAGGCGGGAGCGCCAAAGTGAGAGCGCTGTCTTCGCGGAGTGCGTGGAGACTGCGGCTTTTGCGAGCTCGAGCTCAGCGAGCTGGGTGAGTGCGGCAGCGCCTGCGAGCGCGTCCAGGCTCTCCTTGAAGGCAATTTGCAGCGAGGGATCGTCAGGAGAGAGGGTCAAGGCCTCCTCTGTAGCTGCAGAGGTGTAGAGGACTGCGTCGAGGTCTGCATGCGCAGCTTGTGAAGTCGCGCGGTGCACCGCCTCTTGGGCTTCAGCGTTGTCGAGTGCTACCTCCTTCTCCGGGAGGGGGGCTTGGATGGCGCTGAGGCGTAGCGCCGCTGCCTGCTCTTCGGCGCGATCCTTTGCGGCGCCCTGCGCAGCTTGTTGGGCTGCGGCCTCGGTCACTCTCGCGCGCTCCTCGACAGGTGGCAGCGCAGCGACCAAACCGTCGAGAGCAGCCTGGCTCTCTCGGACCGCTGTCTCGAAGTTCGGGACCTCGACCTCTAGGGCTGAGAGGCGGGCTTCGGTCTGGTGGACCAGTCGCTCCTCATCCGTTTGAGGGTTCGCGCGCATGAACGAGATGGGCTGCTTCTCGTCGGGGACGCAGTGTCGCAGCCCGCCTGTGAGGGTGCCGACGAGTACGTGTGCGCCGTCGCGTGTTGCGCCTATGGAGGTCACGGGCGAAGCCGCCTTCGCATAGCCCTGTGACCGCGAGCCGTCACCGTTCGAGAGGACCACGAAGCCGTTGCGCCCTCCCGTTGCGATCCTCCCATCAGGGAGGAAATCTAGGGCGAGGACACCTTCATGAGCGCCCCAGCGACGGATGCGGTTGCCGTTGTTCATCTCGTACTGACGGATGTCGCCCCGATCTGTTCCGACCGCGACGACCATGGAGTCAGCGCGCCAATCCAGCGCGTTGATGCCTCCTTCGCTGGCCTCGAGTTGGTGGAACTCACGGCCGGTCTGGGCCTCCCAGATGAAGAGACCGCCCGCGCGGTCAGCGGTGGCGAGGAGGACACCGTCCGGGCTGAAGGCACAGGAGGTGATCCAGTCGTTGTGTTTCGTCAGTTCATAGAGCAGCTCGCCGTTAGAGGTGGAGTAAGCGCGAGCGATTCGGTCAGGACCTCCGAGGATCACGGTGGAGTGATCGAGGGTGATGTCTGCGTCCAAGACGACGTCTGGCTCATCACCCAGCTCAAAGAGGCGCTCACCCGTTGCGACGTCCCAGGCTACCGCCAACCCGCTGTCACCGGCTCGCCCACCACCGCCGATCAGGACTGCCCCGCTCTGGCTGAAGCGCAGTGAGTGGACCTCTCCCTCGGGGAAGGGGAGCACAGCGAGGACCTTCTCGTCTTCGAGGCTGTAGAGGGTGACCTGCTCGTGCCCCGAGACCGCAGCGAGCGGGGCGCTGGGGCTGACAGCGATGGCCGTCAAGGTGTTCGCTCGGAAGGTGGACCACACCGGTTGAGTCCGGGCTCCCTGGGGCATCACCGCGCCTGCGCCAGAGGGGAGTGCTACGGGGGTGAAGGCAGGACCCGTGTCGGGGCGTACACCGGGTTCTGAGGTGGCGGTCTCTCGGCAACCCTCGTCGATCCACGTCCGCACGGTCTCAAGGAGCTCATCAGGCAGGCGGTCCTCGTCGGGCGGCATGTTGGGGCTTCTCTCGTGTGCCATAACGAGGTAGAGCAGGCTGGAACTGGAGTCTCCCGGGACCATCGCTGCACCCGAGCTGCCGCCCGAGAAGATGCTCTTCACAGTCTTCAGCTGGAGGCCGTTCCGAGCCCGGCTGCCACGGTGGCAGCTCTGGCAGTGCTCGCGCAGGATCGGCTGCACGTCGTCCGCAAAGTTCACCGGCCGAGCATCCTCCTGGGGGGAGGGCGCGACGATCGCTGCGGCCGTGAAGATGTGCAGGGGGAACGACATGAATCAGTGTTGGAAGAGGAACTCCCTCGAGTTGAGGACGGCCCAGAAGACGTCTTCGAGCGCGGCGACGTCGGGTTCTTCGCCCAGCTTGGTCAGGAGATCCGTCAGCTCTGCCTCTCCAGGTGAGCGGCTGAGTGATCGCACGTAGATCTGGTCGATGATCTCAGCCGCGCTCTTACCCTCCTCGATCCAACGAGGGATGAGGCCTCCGGAGGTGATCTTCTGGTGGACGACGTCACCGTTGAGCAGATGAAGCGCCTGGGAGAGCGAGGGCTCGAGCGAGACATCACAGGCGCAGACGGTCTCCCGTGGGCTGCGGCCGAAGGTGTTCAGGAAGTAGTTAGAGGTCGCGCCGTCAGCGATCTCCACTGCGCGTGCTCCGAGCGGGAGACCGGCAAACTTCTGAGGTACCTCCGTCACTTGGCAGTACAGGTCGAGGAGGGTCTCGGCTCGGACCCGGCGCACCTGTGCGCGCGCTGCGTTCCGCAGGTCTGTTTCGTTCGTGTCGTTTGAGGTGGTCTCCCGCTGGTAGGCGCGGGAGTTTGTGATGTCGCGCACGAGCTGCTTGAAGTCGTAGTTGTATGAGACGAGGCGGTCTGCGAGCTCGTCGAGGAGCGGACCGTTCGAGGGTGGATTGCTGACGCGGAAGTCATCCACGGGCTCAACGATCCCGGGGCCCATGAAGTAGGCCCAGACGCGGTTGGCGAGGGAGCGCGCGAACCAGGGGTTTTCAGCGGAGGTGACCCAATCAGCGAGCGCCTCACGGCGGTCCATCTCCTGCAGCTTTGGGGAGGCGCCCCCGAGGAAGGTGGGAGCCATGTTCCTTCCGCCGACGGGGTGACGGACCTCCCCAGAGCGTTGGTCGTAGATGATCTGCTCACGAGGGTCCTCTGCGCCCTTGCGCCCGACCTGGGCGACGAAGGCTGCGAAGCCGTAGTAATCGTCTTGGGTCCAGCGGTCGAAGGGGTGGTTGTGGCACTTGGCGCACTGGATCCGAATCCCGAGGAAGGCCTGCGCGATGTTCTCCGATAGGACGAGATCGTCACGCTCGACCTGGTAGAAGTTAGTCGGCGGGTTCGTGAAGGTTCCGCCGGAGGCGCCGAGGATTTTCTGCACCATCTCGTCGACCGGCATGTTCTCGCCGATCCGGTCGCGGATCCATTCGAAGTACAAAAGGGCAGCTTTCTGGCTGATGTACTGGTTCGAGCGGATCCTGAGGAGCTCTGCCCACTGCATGACCCAGAGTTCTGCGAACTCTTTCCGATCGACGAGGAGGTCGATGAGGCGAGCGCGCTTGTCCTTCGAGGTGTCCATGAGGAACACTGCGCGCTCCTGAGGTGTGGGTAGAGCGCCGATCACGTCAATGTAGATGCGGCGCAAGAAGGTCTCGTCGTCACAGATCCCCGATGGGCGGACCCCGAGGCGTCGAAGCTTCTTCTCCACGAGGTCGTCGACGAAGTTCATCGGGTACTCGTCCGCCACAGTGTCGAACCAGCGGCCGGCCCTTCCGTCCCGGAGCACCGTGACCCCGACGCCGACAGTGTGTACGTCGAAGCTCGCGGTGATGAACGCTTCACCTGGGGACCCGGATTGGATCGAGGCGCTCTCCGTGAGACCAGCAGAGACCTCGTTGCTCGTCCTCAGGATCGTGAGATCTGTGACATCGCGATCCGTTCCGTCTGAGTAGTGCGCACGGACGATGAGCTGGAGCTCCTTATCGGGTCCGCGCAGGAGGACGTCGGGTGGAGAGATCTCGATGTGGGTGACGTTCGCGACGCTGTCGGGGTCTGGTGGGCCGCCCGCCTCGACCCAGCGGCGGAGCTGGTCGTAGGCTGAGCTGTCCAGCTCGATCCGGCGACCGCCTGTGTGCGGGACGTTCCCGGTGGCCTTCTCGAGCATGAGGCTTGAGCTGGGGAAGCCGAAGTTCAACCGGCGTCCAGGCAGCTCGCGGGTCAAGGCGTGGTGATCACCTTCTGGGTCAAATCCGAACAAGGAGAGGTGAAAGCCGTCCTTCCCGCTCGCCTGACCATGGCAGGTGCCGGCGTTGCAGCCCGCAGCGGTGAAGATCGGGACGACGTCGAGACGGAAGCTCACGTCTGGGGTCGTCGTAGCTCCACTGACGGTGACAGGAATTGAGATCGCCTGACCACGCACGCTGAACTTGACCTTCGTCTCCCCGTCACTCACCGGGCGCAGGACGCCATCCGAGTAGGAGACAATGGATTCATCGGCGATGGTCACCCTCGCGCGCCCAGTCCAATCCATCGCTGAATCGTCGTAGTCCTTTGCTACCACCACGACTCTCTGAGAGTCGAGAGCGCTATCGAGCCGCACCTCCGTGGGATATACAGAGAAGTTGAGGACGGCGTCACCACCCCCGACGGCGAGTAAGAGGGCGAGGATCATGCGTCGCCCTCCTCAGTCGCACCCTCACGCTGACGCACTCGCTCGGCGTGCTCTTGGCGGAGCTTCTCGAGCCGCGTTGGCGGGCGCTCCTTCTTCACCTGGGGCTTTGGCTCCGGTTTGGGCTTGGGGGGCTCCTCCTTCTTCTCCTTGACTGCGGGAGCGGGAGCGGGAGCGGGAGCCGGCTTGTTCACGCGCAACTCTGCGGCGGAGAGACCCTGGATGAAGCTGCCGCCTTCGAGCGTGAAGGTGGCGTTGAAGCTCAAGGTCCTGTGCCTTCCCGCGGGCGCGTCAGGTCCCGCTCGGAGCGAAAAGACAAGGGTCTCCGTCGTGGCGTCGAGGGTGAGCTCGTCGGAGGAGACCTGGTGGGGCAGGCCGAGCAGGCGGACCTTGGCGCTGCCTCGGAACCCATCGAGGCGCTCGACCTCGACGAACATCTCAGCCTCGCCGCCCTGGTCGACGCTCGCAGCCTGGGCCTTGAAGCGGACGAAGGGCCGCGCGATCTCCAGCTCAAAGACTCGGGTCGCGACCCGCGCGCGCCCGCCGGGGATGTTCGATTCTGCCGCGATGACTAGGGGCCACTTCCCTAGCGGGGCATTAGCGTTTGCGTCGAAGCTGATCATCGTGCTCGTCTGACCTGGCTCGATGCGCGCCTCCCGAGAGGCCGTGACACCGGGAGGGATCGTGACCATTGTGAGCGCGATGGCCCCTGTGAACCCTTCGGCGCGCTCAGCCGTGACTTCGACGGTCATGAGCCCGCCCTGAACGAGGGGAACGCCAGGCTGGGTAGCGCGCACACTGAAGGGCGCTGGCTGGGTGACGGCGAGGGGCAAGCGGTCGATGGTGTGTGTCCAGAAGATGACGTCGCCCCGGCCTGTGACGAGGAGCTCATCCTCGCGCAACCCTCCCGTCGTGCCCTCGATGCCCTCCCCGGTCACTCCCACGAGGGCCTCGGTCTGCGGAGCATCTGCCGAGGCCTCGAGGAGCAGTGGGATGACGTTCGTGCCCGCGCGGACAGGGAGCAGGCTAGCGCTCACGCCGGAAGGCAGCCCTTTGAGGGAGACCGCGACCTCGGCGCCGAACCTCTCGCGATCGGCGCGTAGGCCGATAACGCTCCGGCCGCCTTGCGGGATGCAGATTGATTTGCGGGCACCCTGTAGGCCGATGACGAGGCCGGATCGGGGATTATCCACCTCCAGGCGGTAGGCGTGTGTCGGGCTTCCGGCTCCGAGGTGGTCTGTGATCGTGACGACGTAGTCTCCGTTGTTGGGAGCCGTGAAGTCGATGCGGCTGTCGGGGCCACTGTTGTCGTCGTTGCTCGCGAGCTGTCCGCCCCCTGCCGCATGAATGGAGAGGACTGAGTCGACTGGAGAGCGCAAGCTCCTTGCGTGGACGGTGAAGAACAACGTCTCTCCTTTCATGGCATTGAAGCGGAAGGAGTCCCTATCTCCTGGCGCCTCAAGGATGCCGTTCAGTGCGGCTGGAGCTTCGAAGCGAGTGGCGAGGTCATGGGTGTCGTCCGGTTCCGCAGAGAGCACGTTCGTGAGCTCCGAGGCTCGCACGAAGATAGGGGTGGGGGAGACGCCGCCGGCGTCGGCTACGTGTATGGCAGAGACGCCGGGGGACGTCCTGCCCCAGTTCGCGTGAGCGATATCCGGGGTGATGCTCGCCTCGACCTCGCCTGAGCCGTCACCCAAGGTCGTCACGGTGAGGGGGGCTCCTGGGGGGCCGCCTGCTGGGAACGCCATCATCGGGCGCGGGAAGCGCCCGACGTGCAGCCGATAGTGGCAGTTCCCGTTGCCGCGGTAAGAGCTCTCGCGGACCTGGACGTGGTGACGACCCGTGGTCGTGAGCACGACGCTGAGGGCGCCGTCTTGTCGACCGAGGGCCGAGTCATCGGACGAACCCAGCGCGAAGCCTGAAGGATCAAAGAGGGTAATCGCAGGATCGAAGAGCGTCTGGCCGAGGCGCAGCCCCTCGATCTCAACGGAGACGCGCTCGCCGGCGGTCCCCTCGAAGGCGTAGAGGTCGAGGTCCTCGTTGTCCGCTGTCCCGTTGACCGTGTTGTCGAGCGAGATCTCCTGCGCTTCGGCGTTCGTCCCGTTCGGCTCTACCTCAGCGACCTCTGTGAGCGCGCCGACGCTGAAGGTGCGCAGATTGGAGAGCCCGACTGCGGTCCGGACCCAAAGTGCGTGGAGGCCCAGCGGGCAGTCCGGTGCGACGGAGAGCTTGGCGACGACGGCCTTTCCGTCGTTCTCGATCGAGAGGACCGAGAGTCCCTCGGTGTCGAAGAGCAGTCCGCGGGCGTCCTCGAGGGCAGCGCCCGTGAGTCGCAGCTCGACCTCTTTGCCGCGCTGGAAGCCGCGGGGTTGGACTCCCCCGAGGTTGGGGAACTGCGCGACCGCTGTGGCGCACAAGAGGCACCCGAGGAAAGGGGTGAGGACTCTTTGGAGGTGAAGCACGCGAGCGGGCCTCCTCAGGCGAGGATGTCGCGGATGAGCCTTCCGCCTTCCTGAATGCTCAAGGGACGGTCGCCAGGCGCCATGAGCTCCTTGTCGGGCTGGATTCCCGTGAGCATGAACAGGGTGCGGGCAAAGTCTTCGGGTCCGACGCGCTTCTCCTCTGGGGCAGAGGCTGTCGCGTCAGAGCGCCCGTGCAAATAGCCGCGCTTCACGCCGCCCCCTGCGAGGACCACGCTGAAGACGCCGGGCCAGTGGTCACGACCTCCGTCGGCGTTGATCTTGGGGGAGCGCCCGAACTCTGAGGTGAGGATGACGAGGGTCTCGTCGAGCAGTCCGCGCTCGTCGACAACGATGACGAGGCGCGCGAAGGCCTTGTCGATCTGAGGGAGCTTGTTCTTGAGGCTGTTGTGGATCCCCTTGTGGTCGTCCCAGCCGCCGACAGTGACCGTGACGTACCGAACTCCAGACTCGACCAGGCGCCGCGCGAGGAGGAGGCGCTGTCCAGCTTGGTTGCGTCCGTAGCGGTCTCGGAGCTTCTCGTCCTCAAGCTCGATGCGAAAGGCGTCCTTGGCGGCTTGGCTTCCCAGGAGGTCGTAGGCGCGCTCGTAGAAGGAGTCCATCGCGAAGAGCTCGTCCGAGTCCTGCTCCTCGCTGAAGCCGGAGTTCACGCGCTCTAGGAGCTCTCGTCTGCGCGTGAACCGCTCGGTATCAACGCCGCCTGGGGCGTTGAGGTCCCGCACCTTGAAGTTTCCGTTGGCCGGGTCAGCGCCGAGCCCGAAGGGCGCGAAGGAGGAGCTCAGATAGCCGCTGCCTGCGAAGGTGCTCGGGACACCGGGGACACAGATGTAAGGCGGCAGGTCTCGACGCGGCCCGAGCTCGTGGGCGGTGATGCTGCCCATGCTGGGAAAGACCACTGCCGGGCTCGGCCGGTAGCCGGTGAGCATGTTGTGTGTTCCGCGTGAGTGGTCTGCCTCGTTGTGCGAGAAGGAGCGGATGATCGTGAGCTTGTCGGCGATCTTCGCCATCTTGCTCATGTGCTGGGAGAACTGGAGGCCCGGGAGGTTAGTGTCGATCGCCCGCGTCTGACCCCGGTAGGCGAGGGGGGCATAGGGCTTCGGATCGAAGCTGTCTTGGTGCGCGAGGCCGCCGGGTAGGTGGACGTGAATCACCGAGCTCGCACGTGCGGGGAACTCATCGTCGAGCGGCGGGCGGGTCGTAGCGCGCAGGATGTCGGAGAAGCCGAGCCCGAAGACAGCGCCCGCTTGGAGGACATGGCGACGCTGGAGGTGGGGGGTGTTTGTCATGGAGTGGTCTCGCTGTGGGTTCAGTTTAGGGCTGCCCGGCTAGAACAGAGACAGTCCTCTGAGGTCTCTTGTTCATCAGCCGTAAAGCATCGAGGAGGCCCCTTCTTCCGCCTGGGCGTCGTCAACAGCGGAGCCACCGGCCAACCCAGCAAACAGGTCGACTTCACCAACCCCCCCGGCTCGTCTGGTCAGATCTCAGCCAGCGAGACCTGGTTCTTCTCGCTCTGGTTCCGTGATCCCAACGGTGGGCCTGCGGGCTTCAACTTCGCAGACGGTCTGCGCGCGACCTTCTGTCCCTGAGAGCGCG